>Ga0081539_10003102_pt1 | contig 21316 bp, 15 predicted proteins | sample TabmetS4T2R2_FD_71023 | JGI IMG/M metagenome (GOLD analysis project Ga0081539, IMG submission 71023) | Tabebuia heterophylla rhizosphere microbial communities from the University of Puerto Rico - S4T2R2 | ecosystem: Host-associated > Plants > Roots > Rhizosphere ...
CAGCCCGCTGAGCAGCGCGCGTTATCTCCATACCGCAACGCTTTTGCCCACCGGTGAAGTTTTGGTCGCAGGCGGGCAGGGCGAATTCGGCTGGTTGTTCAGCGCCGAACTTTAGGATCCGGCTACTGGAACGTGGCGGCCGACCGGCAGTTTGAACGTGAGCCGCGATACCCACACCGCGACCCTGATAAAGAATGGCAAGGTGTTGGTCGCGGGCGGCACGGGCGGCAACACTGGAGGAGCGATTGGCGCCACCGAGATCTATGATATAGCGACTGAAACATGGACACGGGTGCAGGGCCTGAGACAACGCCGTTTCAACACACGGCCAATCTGCTTCCCGACGGCACTGTCCTCGTTGCGGGCGGCTTTGGGCCATTGGCTACAAGCCTCTCGAGCGCGGAGATTTACCATCCCGCAAATGACGCCTGGCTCGCGACTGCGCCGCTCAGCAATGCGCGCGGTTATCACGCCGCCACGTCGCTGCCCTCAGGAAAAATCCTGGTCTGTGGTGGCGTTAATGAGACAGGGGCCCTTGCGAGCGCGGAAATCTATAACTTCCGGAAACGCATTTGGATTGCCGCTCCAGAGATGAATGAGGCGCGGGTCCTCCTCACTGTTGAACGACTCAGCAATGGTCAGGCCCTGGCGGTGGACGGGCAGAACGGGTCGATTCGTCTTTCCAGCGCGGAGTTGTTCGATCCCAGCGCGATTGGCGAGTAGGGCGCACTCGAGCCACACCGAAGGCCATCCTGGCACTGAAGCCCCGGCGTTTTTGATTCGCCGTGCCGGGCGCCCATGCCCTATAAAGAGCCGCATGAAAAAGTTATTTGTGGTGGCTGCATTGACGGCCGTTTGCGCTGACGCGGCGCTCGCCAATGGCGGCGCCTGGCAGGCCGGGATTCCTGGCACCGGGACCGGGAGCGCTTCAGACAAAGGCCAAAGCACAAACGTTACGATCGAGAGCGAGCGGCTGAAGATCGATCTGCACGCAGAGTTCGCCGCGGTCGAAGTGCATTACCGGATGCACAATACCGGCGCGAAAGTGCTGCAGGATTTCTTCTTCCCAGTGGAACGCTGGGATGTCCAGGACGGCGAAGAACCGATCCAGCCGGCAGATCTCGAGGGTTACCAGATCAGAGTGGACGGAAGCGAACTGAGATGGACGAACGTGCCCGGGCCGACGAACGAGAAGACGCAGGTGCGGTCAGGAGGGATCTGGGAACAGGGCGTTCCAGTGATCAAGTCATGGAAGAAGTCCGTAATTCCGTTCGAGCGTGGTCAGAGTCGCGACATCGCGATCGGCTATCGGGCCCGTTATTCTGAGAATAACGAATCGGTCTCAGACGACGTACATGTCAGCGACGCCCTGTTCGCCTATTCGCTCTCCCCGGCCGCGACTTGGAAAGGCCCGATCGGCAAAGGAACGATCGAGATCGATATTCTTCACCCGGAACCGGAGGATGTCTCGATCGAACAACCAAAGGACCGTTTTCGAAAAACCAGCGCAACGCGCTACGAATGGAGCTTCGAAAACCTGAAGCCTTCACTCGCCGACGACATTCGGATCGTCGCGCATTCCAAATACGACAGTTATGCCACCGGCTACTCGGAGGAAGAGCGGGCCCGAAACGCCTCCTACGTTTTGCGTGGCCATCACTACTTTCTCGATCATGCGGATTACGACGCGACGGCCAGCTCGACCCTCGCTCCGGAGGGCAAACGCCATTACGAGGTCGAAAACATCAAAGGCACCTCGGAAGAGATTGTGCCGTGGGCGGAAGGAGTAAAGGGCAACGGAATTGGCGAAAGTATCAGCCTCGATGTCAGGCGCCCCCTGCCCCTCTATGGCATCCTGATTCTCCCCGGATATTGGACGCCTGACTCGCGACCCAGGAACGAAGACGCGTGGTGGAAGAATAATCGTGTCGCCGCATTGGAGATCACGCTCAATGGCGAGCACACTTTTGGCGCAAGAATTCCAAACGAGGCGTTCCACGAGCCTTATCTCATTCGGGTGGCCGACTACACGAAACCGGTCATCAAAATCAAACTGGTGATCAAGGAGATTTATCCCGGGAGCAAATTCCAGGATACGTGCATTTCCCTGATCAAGCTGCGTGCCGCGCTGGCGAAAAAGCCGGAAGTGCATCCGGCCCGATGAAACTGAAGGCAGGGGCGCGCCTGCTCGCGGCGATTTTTGCCTTCGCCCTGGATGATCGCCTCGGGGCAGCGGGGCTGCCGGTCTATATCGAGGACAATCACGCCGGTACCTTTTACTGGCTGGCCCAACACCTCGACCTCGAAGAACCGTGCACGCTCATTCACTTCGACGCGCATAGCGATGCCTCCGGCATTTTCGACTCCGATCATCTCCGAGCGAGGTTGCGCGAAGTCGCTTCAGCCGAAGAACGAGAGGGTCTGCTCTGGCAGATGCGCCGGGCCGGGGTGGTGCAATCTTTCAACTGGATCGAGCCGCTCATGCCGCGGCCGATCGCGAAGGTAATCTGGGTCCCAGCCGAGAAGCTGAGCGCGGCGGAAGCCGAGTCGCGCGCGAAGGAGGCGATTTCTTTGCTCGACGGCCATCTGGAAGCGGCGCCGCGCAAATCCGGTTCGTTTCGCGATCGCTATCGGGTCTGCGATTTTGAGCATCTTGCGGGGAACCTCGACGATGCGACGCCGCTCCTCGTCACGATCGATCTCGATTATTTCGCAGGCATGCCGCCAGTCGAAAGAGCGGATGCCTTCGCGCGGGTTTGGAATTTCGTCATCGAGCGATCGAACCTTCGCGCCGTTACTTTCGCGATCTCGCGGCCTTACTTGAGGAGCGATGCCGAGGCCGATCAACTGGTCGAGCTGGCATTGGAAGCGGCCCGGTCTGTTCCGACCGCCGAGATTGAATTCGAGCCATTTCTCTCCGTGGCCAAGGATCGTTCCACTCGTGCTCAGGAACTCCAAAGAGCCGGTCTTTCCCTGCCCCGCTACGATGTCAGCCAGGCGCGGGAGCAACTTCGCGCCACGCTTCTAGCTGAGAAAAACCGGATCACAGTGCGACACGATTGGACGCGCTGGGAGAATCTTTTAGGCAGCTGGGAAAAAGAGGCGGCCTGGCTTTTCCTCGCAGTTAAGAATTCGCAACCATCCACCGATGGCGTCTGGCGGGTGCCGACAGGCGACCCGGTCGAGATCGAGCTGGTGGCCGAACCATGGCTATCGGCGCCAACCCGGGTTGAGTGGTTCGCGCTCGTTCCGCGATACACGCGCTGCAACATCACCAGACTGTCGCCGGCCCAGGTCGGTTTTGTCGCCGACGCCGCGCCGCGACCAGTCTGGAACGAGATTCGGCTGCCGTCGGGCGGCCCTACGATTTCCATGGCCGAGATCGACCGGTATTTCGAGCCGCGATTGCATTGCGGCTCATTGCGTCTGCGCGCCCGCGCTTGTGTCGAGGGGCGAATTCGCGAGACGCCGATCCTGGAATTGCGCCGCCACGTCGGCGCCGGTTTTCGGGCTGCGCTCAGCGAGCAATTTGGCCTGCCTTATCTCTTCGGTAGCGGCCAAATGGTGGACGGTGAGAGCACCGGCCCGGAAACAAATCTTGGCGCCGATTGCGCGAACTTTATCATTTTTGCCCTGCACCGAACCGGGAGGCGCATCCCGTGGACCGACCCCAGAGGGCTGCGAGCGCGCCTCGATCGGATGGCCTCGTCGGTTTCTCCGGGTGAAGCGCATCTCACCAACGATGCATTGGAGCAGGGTTTGATCGTCGATCTCGGCACACATGTCGCAGCGGTCATGGAAGACCGCTCACCGCTCGGCGTCCTCGACCAGAACGACCTTGTCGCTCATCAGTTGAAAGGCGTACCCGAAATAGTGTCCCTGGGCGAGCTTTTGCGGGATCGGAAACGAAACTCTTTCGATCTGCTGCGGCCGGCGAGCACACCCGCCGCGAAGCTCTTGTTCGCCGGCGACGTCATGCTCGGCCGGTCCTGCGGTCGGCAAGTTGAGCAGGGTCTCGATCCTTTCCGCGGCATCCAAAGTTTGCTCAGCCGATGCTCATTCGCCGCCGCAAACCTTGAATGCACGATCTCCGATCTGCACGACTCGGCGGCCGAGAGCAGATATTCGTTCCGTGCCCCAAGATATTCTGCGAAAAGCCTCGCCACTGCCGGGTTTCGACTAATGAGCCTGGCAAACAATCATGCAATGGACTTCGGCCCGGCGTCGTTGCGCGATTGCGTGGCCAATCTGTCGCGGGAAAAAGTTGAAACCATCGGCGCCGGCGCGACTTCCGACGAGGCTTATCGGCCGAAATTCTTTCCCTTACCGAATGGGACGATCGCGCTTTTCGCGACCGACGATCTCGGAAGCAAAGGAAATCCTGGATTGGAGCTGGCGGTGGCTTGCGATCGTGCGCGGCTGAAGTCGGCGATCGCCGAGGCCCGCTCCGGGGCCAACTTTGTCGTCTGTCTTGTGCATTGGGGAATGGAAAACAGCCACGTCGTGACCGACCGGCAACGGGAGTTGGGCCGTTGGCTCGTCGAGGAAGGGGTCGACGCGGTCGTCGGATCCCATCCGCACGCGATTCAGCCGCTCGACTTCTATCACGGCCGTCCGATTGCCTACTCGTTAGGCAACCTCGTCTTCGACGGGGCGCCCACGGTGGCCTCCTGGAATCACGGAGGATTGCTCGAGATCAAACTCGCACCGGACGGGAAGGTTTCTTCGGCTCGCCTGATCGACATCGTCCTCCGCGACGGGCTGCCCCAGATCGCCGCCGATTCTCCAGGTGGAGCCGGGCATACTCAAGCACCATGCTCGAATTGATTGTGCCTCAGGAGTACGCCGGCTGGCGGCTCGATCGTTATCTCGCGAGTGCGTTGCCGGAATTTTCCCGCTCGCGCCTGCAGGGTCTGATCCGGGCCGGAGAAGTGCACCTTCGCGGCCAACCGGTGCGGGCCCGAGAGACGGTTCGGCGCGGCGATGTCGTTAGGGTGACGATTCCGCCCCTGGAGAAAATCGAGACGAAAGCGGAGGCGATTCCGCTCGAGATTTTGTTTGAAGATGACGACCTGCTCGTGATCAACAAGCCGCCCGGGCTGGTCGTGCATCCGGGCGCTGGCAATCAGCCGCATACATTGGTCAACGCCTTGCTCCACCATTGTCCCAGCCTCTCCGGGATCGGCGGGAAGGAGCGGCCGGGGATTGTCCATCGGCTCGATAAGGAAACGAGCGGCTGCCTCGTGGTGGCGAAGAACGACCTCGCGCATCAGGAACTTTCCCGCCAATTCGCCGGGCGCGAAGTGACGAAAATCTATCTCGCGATCGTCAGCGGAGCGCTGAAGCGCAACAGTGGAAAAATCGAAGCGCCCATCGGACGGCATCCTGTCCACCGGAAAAAGATGCACGTCGACCTTCGGCGCGGTCGGACAGCGCGGACCGATTACCGGGTTTTGAAATCGTTTGGCCAGGTCAGTCTCGTCGAATGCACCCTGCACAGCGGCCGAACCCATCAAATTCGCGTGCATTTGCATCATCTTGGGCACCCGGTTATCGGTGATTCGCTCTACGGTGGGAAGAGAACCGCACCGCGTCAGATGTTGCATGCCTGGAAGCTCGGCTTCGTCCATCCGCGCACCAAAGAGCCGATGCTTTTCGAAGCGCCGCTTCCAGAGGATTTTCGTGCGCGGATGGAGGTTGTGACTCGTTAGCTCTTTGGAGGGACATGCTTCTGCATGTCCGGGAGGCCGGGAAGTGCTTCCCTCCGGCGCAACGCGAAGAGTGCCGCGATGATCGGCGGGAGGAAAATGAAACCGCGCAGCCATGGCTCGGAGTGCCAGGGGAGGGCAAAGAGCCGCTCGTCCCAGAAGAGGTAGTAGGCAAAAATCGTGACCGAGAGGACCTGCCAGGCCTCCACCCGGCGCGAGGCCGCGAGGGGGAGAATCCAGGTCACATACCAGGCGTGCAGGACCGGGCTGAGGAGAAGCGCCACGCCTAACGACCAAAAGATTCCGCGTCGCCAATTGCGAAAGAAAAGAAGCGCGACGAACAAGACCGCGAGGAGGATGACGAGGTTGTAGCTGTAGTTTTTCTGGTGCGGATTGGGCCAGAAGCTGTCTTCCACGATCCACCAGAAGGCGTCGTTCACCCGCGCCACGTAGATGAACTGGCCTAACGATTTCCAGATCGGCACTCGTGGAAAACCGAAGGGCAGACTGATCAGGGCCGGGATCCCGGCGCTAAGGCCCAAGGCCCAGGCCCGTTTTCCCAGGGCAAAAACAGTCGCTGGCAGCAGCAATACGGGGACAAGCTTGATTGAAATGGCGAGGCCCAGGGCGGCCGCGCCGGAAAGCGCCCAGCGCGTTTGGTCGCGCCAGTCCGTCGCCCCGCGGCTAAGCACGAAGCAAAGAATGCCCGCCAGCATCGGCAGGATCATGAGACTGTCGAAATGGGCCGCGCCGGCAAAGCTGTAAACCACCAGCGGATTCCAGGCGTACCAGGCGGCATCCAAATAGCGCCCGGGGCCGCCGATGAGACGCAACAACACCGCAACGGCGCCCAGGTCGGCTGCGGCAAAAAGCAGCTTGTAAATCAACGGCCCCGCGGAAAACCAGCTGAGCCCGGCGAAGATCAGCTCGATCCCCGGCGGATAGATCGCGCTGAAATCCTTGTGATTGATCCGGCTCCAATCGGAAAAATCTTCCCGCACCGGGAGGAGGCGATCGTCGTTAGGCGCGAGGACGTAAGGATTGAAGCCGGCGTTCTGCACCTTGCCTTCCCATTGATAGCGCCAGAAATCGTCCCCCGGTTCGAGTGGGAACGCGAGGATGCGGAGAAGAATCGCGACGGTCCAAAAGGTGATCGCGGTCCCGCGACCCAGCCCGGCGGTTCCGAAGAACGAAGCAGCGGCGAAAAACACGATTCCGCAGAAGAGGGCGGTCTCGACAAACTTGATTGGCATCCCGGCATACCGCCAGTCGTCGAAACGCCAGAGGAGAACGAGAAAAACCATCTCGGCGGCAATCGCTATCCAGAAGCGAGCCTGCCTAGCGACCGCCATCTTTCCTTTTCGTGATCCGCTGGAGTCCGAGGCGGAAAGCCGCCGCGTCCACGATCTCGGCCACGCGGCGTTTCAATCGGCGGGCCCGGGTGACAAGAAAGAGAAGGAAGAGCCCGTAAGGAATAAGCACGAGCAGGCCAGGACCACTTCCACTCAGGGTGCGATAAATGATGAAGGCGAGGAGGAGCAGATTGATGATCACGGTCGTGGTGACAAAGCGATAGAGCAGTTGCACACGTGTCAGACATTTTGGCCCGCCATGGTATTCGGTCACGGTGCGAAGGATAACGCTCCAAAAAAAGTTGCCGTAGATCTGGATATCCCATTCTTTCCAGCCGGTATCGGCCGAATAACTCCAGCCTTCTTCCTCGAGCAGGTCGAAGATCGATTTGAGGAGGGCGTTTCGCTCGATTCCCGCTTCGCTCCAATAATTGCGCCGGCACAGGTTGCCGCTGCCGAGCCGGCCGGTGGGCGCCCGCTCATGAGTCCGCAGCACACCGCGCGGCGTGCGTTTGAAGGTGAGCCAGGTGAAATAACGATTCCAACCCCTCACCAGCGGCTGGGTGAAGGCGAGGATCATGACGAGAAGTCGCGCCGCCGCGGTATCGAACTTCGGCTCGATCCGCGCCCGGAGCAGGTAGGAAAGGGCGACGCACAGGGTGCCGCCAAGCATGAGGTAGGGAACGATTCGCAGGACCGGCAGGAAAATTCCCAGCCCAAAAAGGAAAATCGTTAGGGCGAACCATTCGATGCTGCTCAGGTAGTTCGCAATCTCCGATTGCGGCGCCGGGTAGATCGACTGGAAAAAGCCCTCGCCAAAAATGCCATGGTAAATGATCGGGGAGTTGATGAACCAACTGAAGCGCGGCGAACCGTAAATTTGCCCGCGCCATTTCGCCGTTCCCGTCGGTCCGAAAAAGATGAGATGCTTGAACCGCAGCATCGATTCCGCTTCGCCGTAACCGGCCTGCTGCCTTCGAAAAGCCCTGAGGGTGAAACGGCGATGGTGCCAGACGATCGCGGTCGGGCTAAAAGCGATGACGTAACCGGCCTGCTGGAGGCGCCAGCAGAAATCCACGTCGTCGCCCGCCTTGCGATATTCGACGTCGAACCCGCCGACCGCATCGAAAGCCCAGCGATAAAAGGCCATGTTACATCCCGGAATGTGCTCGGCCACGGTGTCGGTGAGCAGGACGTGACTCGGGCCGCCGGGCGCGGCCGCGACACAGGCCTGGACCCAGTTTTCCGCCGGAGGAGAAATGTTTGGACCTCCTACTCCGGCGTAATCGGCACTCACGAGGGTGCCGACGAGGTAATACAACCAATCGGGATCGGCCATGCAATCCGAGTCGGTGTAAGCCAGCACTTCGCCTTTGGCGGCAGCGGCCCCGGCGTTGCGGGCGTAGCTCAGGCCGTGGTTCTCCTGGCGGATGTAGCGCACGCTGGGAAAACGGGCCGCGATCTCGGGGGTGTTATCGGTCGAGCCATCATCGACCAGGATCGCTTCGTAGGCAGGATAATTGATTTTGCCTAACGACTCGAGGCAGGCGGCGAGGGTCTTCGCGCCGTTGTAGGAACAGACGATAACCGAAACGAATGGTGTTTTCGGGAGACCGCGATGGGGAAGCGAGGCATCGTCCTGACCGAGCTTCTTTTGCAGGGCGAAAAAGGATTTCTTGGGTGACCGATCCCGCCTGACGAGCCCGAAATCCCAGTCCGTGATCTCCGCTTCACCGGTATACCATTCATCCGTCCAGGCGAAGAAGATCGTTCCGGCAAGGCCGCAGCGGACGACGCTGTCGACGTGCCAGGCGAGCATCTCCGCCTGCTCCTCCTCGCTGTGCCGGACCGTGTCCATCCCAAACTCGCCGAGCATGAGTGGTTTTTCCTCGGCCAGATTTTGCAGGCGAAGGAGATACTTCTCAAAATCGCACTGGTCGTGGAGGTAAACATTGAAGCAGCAGAAATCGACGTTCTGCGGGAGAAGATATTCGGTGGGCGGATAACTGGCGTAGGAGAAGAGAACTTTCGGATTTTCGGCCCGGGCGAGACGAATCAACTCCTCGATAAATTCGGTCACCCGCCGCACGCCGAGCCAGCGCACCATCGTGGTCGGGATTTCGTTGCCGACCAGATAACCAAAGATCGCAGGATGACCGGAATGGGTCGCCACGGCCCGCCGGACGGAACGTACAATTTCACGTCGGGATTTTCGCCTAACGAGAAACTGAACGTGCTTCGCCCACGGGAGGGTGATGAGCACCCGCACGCCCGCTTCCAGGCAAGCATCGAGAAACCAGCGCGGCGGCAGATGATAAATCCGGACGAGATTGATCCCGAGCTGGCGCATCTGGGCGAGGTCGCGCCGCGCCTGCTGCGGGGTGCCAAGATAATCGCCCTGCGCGTCCGGCTTGAACGGGCCGTAGGTCACGCCCTTGACGAAAAACTTCCGGTCGCCCTGGAAGAAAAACTTGGCTCTGACGCTGATCCGCGGCCGGTCGCTCACAAGGAGCTTTTCCTAGTGCAGGGAGCCGGCGGACGCAAAATTTTTGGGAGCCGCGCCTAACGGAAGATCGCGGCCAACGCCTGGTGAACCACGCTGGCTGTGTGCTCGATCTGCCCCGGTTGATGAGCCGTGGAAATGAAACCCGTCTCAAACTGTGAGGGGGCAAAATAAACACCGTGGTCGAGGCAATGGTTAAAAAAGGCCGCGAACCTGGAGAGATCGCTTCTTTTTGCGTCCGCCAGATTGTTTACTGGTCCGTCGGTGAAGAAGAGGCAGAACATCGATCCGATGCGATGGAAGGTTGCGTCGGCTCCGCTCTTGCCTAACGACTCCCGGGCCGCCGCTTCGAGCTGAGCTCCAAGTTCTTCGAGCACTTTCCAAGCTTGGAGCCGTTCCAGTTCGCGCAGTTGTGCCAGCCCCGCCGCCATCGCGACCGGATTTCCCGATAAAGTTCCCGCCTGGTAGACCGGCCCGAGCGGCGAAAGCTCGTTCATGATTTCAGCTCTCCCGCCAAAAGCGCCGACCGGTAGGCCCCCGCCGATTATTTTTCCAAGTGCGGTTAGGTCGGGACGAATTGCATAGATTTCTTGCGCTCCGCCGCGGGCGACACGAAAGCCGGTCATCACCTCGTCGAAAATCAGGAGGGCGCCGTGCTGGTCGCACTCCGCACGCAGGCTTTCGAGAAATCCCGGTTCGGGAAAATAGAGACCGGCGTTGGCCGGGATCGGCTCAAGGATGATCGCTGCAATCTCACCGGAATTGTTTCGAAAAACGGCGCGGACGGCTTCGAGATCATTGAAAGGCAGAGCAATTGTCAGATCGGCGAATTCGTTAGGCACGCCCGCGCTATCCGGCTGTCCGTGAGTGAGAGCGCCGCTGCCGGCGTGGACGAGCAACGAATCGACATGGCCGTGATAGCAACCTTCGAATTTGATGATCTTCTTCCGCGCGGTGAAACCGCGCGCCAGCCGGATGCACGACATGGTCGCCTCCGTCCCGCTGTTCACCAGCCGCACTCTCTCAATTGAGGGTACCCAGCGGCAGATCAATTCCGCCATCTCGACCTCGAGCGGATTGGGAATGCCGAAACTGACCCCCCGCGCGGCCGCCTCACGCACTGCCTCCAAGACCACCGCCGGGCCATGGCCCAGGATGGCCGGCCCCCAAGTGCCGACGTAGTCAATGTATTCATTCCCGTCGACATCCCAGATGTTGGCGCCGGCCGCGCGATCGACGAAGAATGGCTCCCGCCCAAGCCCCCGAAACGCTCGCACCGGCGAATTCACTCCGCCTGGAATGCAGGCGCAGGCCCTGGCAAAAAGCTCCGACGAATGGTCTCTCATCGGCTGAGGCTCGTGCCTGAGACCGGAGGATTCAATCTTCAACCCTGTCCATCTTCAGGGTTCCCTCGCCGGGCGCCGACCGACGGCGGGTCCCGCTGGCAGGGAGATGGGCCCTGCTTCCTTACAACGATTCGGGCGAAGCGGGTTTGGCCGCTTCGCCCGTTAAATCGTGCGCCTTGTGCGCGGAGCCCTTACCGAGTTTTAATGATCTTGAAAACGTTCCCGTTGAGGTCGGTGAGATAAAGTTCCCCGGCTCCATCGAGACCAAAAGAAGTAAGCGGGCCGAGGGTATAACCGCCGATCGGGGTCGGGAAAAGGAAATTGGTAATATCGACGAATTGGCTGGCCACGCCGTTCTTGTAAAGCAAGGTCCAGACATGGCCGAGGAAGGTATCGTTGGGGCCGAAGGCGTCGCCAAAAATATACAGGTTGCGCAACTGGTTGACCGGTCTGCCGTGGTAGACGTAACCGCCGATCACGCAAACGCCGGTGGTGTGCGGGTAGTCGAAAATCGGATCGATTGCATCCGGCGGAACAGGATCACCGTTGTAGAACGGGTTCTGAATCGTCCCCTCCCGAACGCGCCAGCCGAAGTTCTCGCCGCCAGTTGGGTTGCTTGCCGGGTTCAGGTCAACTTCTTCCCGGTTATGTTCGCCGACGTCGCCGATGAAAAGGTTGCCGCCCTTGCTATCAAAACTGGCCCGGAACGGATTGCGAAAACCATAACAAAAGATCTCTTCCCGGGCATCGGGGACGCCTACGAAAGGATTGTCGGCCGGAATGGTGTAAGTGCCGTCCGCTTCGATGTGAATGCGTAGCACTTTTCCGAGCAACGTCGTCAGATTCTGCGCGTTACCACCTGGCTCGATGTGGCCGGTACCCTTGTCGTTACTGCCCCCGCCGTCGCCGCTGCAAATGTAGAGGTTGCCCTCGTCTCCTGGCCGTGGGCTGAACCCAATCCAGTCGAAATTATGATCATGCTGCGGCTGGTCGGCCGAAATGATTCGTACCTGGCTGGTCGGGTCAGCCACGTTCGGATCAGCGGTCACGGTGAAGCGGGAGATGTAGGAGATACCGCCTCCCCAGATGCCGCCTGAGCCAGTGGTGTAAGCAACGTAAAAGTAACCGTTGGTCGCGTAATTGGGGTCAAAGGTCATTCCCAGAATGCCCGTGCCCTGTCCTTGTCCTACGACTGCGGTGATATCGAGAAACGGTGTCGAGAGTACCGTATCGGTAGTCAAGTCGATGATCTTGATTTGGCCATGCTGCTCCGCGATGAAAAGGCGAGTCAGGTCGCCGGGCGGTGCACAAGCGTAAAGCGGCAAACTAAAGCCGGTCGCAATGCGCGTGGCTGCGATCCTTGCCTGCGCGGCTGGGATGGCGAGCCCGAGCAAAAGAACCGGGAGAAGCCCGGCTCCAAGCACGCGCTTGATAAATCGCCTGACGGCGAGTGAGTCGTTTGTTTTCCTGCTGGTGTTCATTCTGGGACTTTACTATTTTGGTATACCTGGTGACAAGTAGAAAAAGGAGCGAGTGCCGGGCTCCCTGTCGCGCATCCAATGTCGCATCCAGAAGGGCGGATTGACACTTTCCCACCCCACGCCTACGCTCCGCTCTCGCGATCTCTCGGCGGGGTAGCCAAGTGGTAAGGTCGAGGTCTGCAAAACCTCTATTCGCGGGTTCGATTCCCGCCCCCGCCTTGTCTTTTTCGCTCGAGGCCCCCGTCTAGTCTCCCAAAATTTCTTTAAATCAAAGCTGTTCAGAGATGCCATTCGCAGGCATGCTGAGTTAGCTCAGGGCGCAGAAGTGTTCCCATCGATGCGAACATTCCGGCGTCCTGAATCGATTCAGCGATATGAACGAAAGGTCCCATTCACCACACGGAAAGATCGACCTCCACGGAAATGGCCTCGGCGTTCCCTCGCCCGAGCTGGTGAAAAAACGCGCCCGCGAGATCGCCCTGATCGACGAGCGTGATCCCGATCAGTTTACCGAAGCCGACTGGAACCAGGCGAAGAAGGAGTTGCTCGGGGTCGAGCCCGGTCACCAGCCCGAAGCCGATGACGACATCGCTGATGAAGTGAGCGAGCGTGACGATATCGCCGGCGCTACTGGCCACCGCGCCCCGAAGAACGGTTTTGACGATGAAGAAACCCTCGGCGAGGAATTGGTGAGCGAGGGCATCGACGAAGCGGCCCACGATCAGATGCTGGAAGCGCGCCGCGAAGAACTCGAAGAGGAAAGGGACGATCGTTGAAAGCCGCGCTCGAAGCCGCTCCGGCCGACCCTAAGCTGAATTCGGTCTCGACTCGGGTGGAAGCGATGCTCGCGCGTTACCGTGAAATTCGCGCTTTCACCGAGCGGCTCTGCCGCAATCTTCAGCCCGAGGATTGCGTCGTCCAATCGATGCCCGATGTGAGCCCAACCAAATGGCACCTTGCGCACACGAGTTGGTTTTTTGAAACGTTCATCCTCAAGGTTTGGTCGCCCAAATATCAGCCCGCCATTCCGGAGTACGCCTACCTTTTCAATTCCTATTACAACGCCGCCGGCAGCATGCACCGGCGCGATCTGCGTGGGTTGATCTCCCGTCCGACCCTGGCTGAGACGTTTCGTTTTCGCCGCTCGATCGATCAACATATCGAGGAACTTCTGGGAGAGGCGGACGAGGAGTTATTCTCGCAAATGGAGCCGGTCTTCGTCATTGGGCTGCATCACGAACAGCAACACCAGGAATTGCTCGTCACCGATATCAAACACGTCTTCGCCCAAAACCCGCTTCATCCGATTTACCACGAACGCAATGAAAAGCTCGAACCGCGGCAGGTCGCGCCGGCCCGGTTCATCGAGTTCGATGAGGCCATTCTCGAAATTGGCCACGACGGGCGCGGCTTCAGTTACGACAACGAAGGGCCGCGGCATCGCGCGCTGGTTCCCGCCTTTTCCATCGCCACTCGCCCGGTGACCAACCGCGAATACCTCGAGTTCATCGAGGAGGGCGGCTATCGGCGGCCGGAATTCTGGTTGTCGTTAGGCTGGATCACCGTAAACGAACAACGATGGGAAGCGCCACTTTACTGGGAAAAACGAGAAAATCGCTGGTGGAATTTTACCCTCTCGGGAATGCGTCCGCTGGACGAATCCGAGCCGGTCACACACCTCAGTCATTTCGAGGCCGACGCGTTCGCCAACTGGAGCGGCGCACGCTTGCCGACTGAGTTTGAGTGGGAACGCGCAGCCCACGAGGCGCCGATCGAAGGCCGCTTTGTCGAGAGCGAGCGTTTTCAGCCCGCGCCGGTGGAAGCTCAGCCTAACGATAAGCTGACCCAGATGTACGGCGACGTCTGGCAATGGACTCGCAGCGCTTATCTCCCCTACCCGGGTTTTTGTGCCGGTCCGGGCGCGCTCGGCGAATACAACGGCAAGTTCATGAGCAACCAGATGGTCTTGCGTGGTGCCTCCTGCGCCACCTCCCGTAGCCACGCCCGCCTCACCTACCGCAATTTTTTCCAGCCGGAAAAGCGCTGGCAATTTACCGGCATCCGTCTCGCGCGCGACCTGGCATGAAGCGCGACCCCGCCGGGGTGGCGTTGCTCGACCTCGAGCCGGCGCGATCCGATTTTCTCGCGCAGGCCCTCGCCGGGCTTTCCAGTTCGCCGCGCACACTCCCCAGCAAATTCTTCTACGACGAGCGCGGCTCCGATCTTTTCCAGCAAATCTGCGAGCTGCCCGAGTATTACGTCACTCGCACGGAGACGGAAATCCTGCGCCGCTATATGCCGGAAATGGCCGCTTCGATCGGGGAGAATGCGGAAATCGTCGGCTTCGGCACCGGCGCGGGGATCAAAACGCGAATGCTGCTCGAACATTTGCAGAATCCGATCGCCTACGTGCCGGTCGACATCTCGAAGCAGCGCCTGACGGAATCGGCCGAAGCCCTCTCGCGCGAAATGCCGAATTTGGAAGTGCTGCCGGTCTGCGCGGACTATTCGAAGTCTATCCAGCTGCCCAGGCCGACCGGCAAACCCGAACACATCGCGGTTTTTTTTCCCGGCTCGACCATCGGCAACCTCGAACCGCACGTCGCTCGCGACTTCCTCGAACGGGTCGCTCGTCTCTGCGGCCATAGCGGCGGGTTGATCATCGGGGTAGACCTCCAGAAGCCACGCCACCTCCTCGAACCCGCCTACAACGATCGCGCCGGCGTGACCGCGCTTTTCAATCTCAACCTGCTCGTTAGGGCGAACCGCGAGCTGGATGCAGATTTCGATCTGGCGCGCTGGCGCCATCGGGCGATCTACAATGAGAAAGCGTCGCGCATTGAAATGCATCTGCTCAGCCTTGGCGAACAGGTCGTTCACCTCGATCATCGCGAGTTCCATTTCGCCGACGGCGAGAAAATCATCACGGAATATTCCTACAAACACACGATCGAAGGCTTCACCGCGCTGGCCGCTTCGGCAGGTTTCCTCCCGCCGAGATTTTGGACGGACGAGAAGCAGTTCTTCGCCGTCTTCCACTTCACGACGAAGTAGCTCCGAGGGCGTCGACTCTGCCCTAACGGAGCCAGGATTTGCAACCGGGTTGCCGGGGTCAACGCCCCCGGCTACAACTGCTGCACAACGATGGACGCGATCGTGCAACTGACCGGAGTGGCCAAAAGCTTCAATGGCATACCCGCGCTTTATCCGACCGATCTCGCACTTGGTTGCGGCCTAACGACGGCGTTGATCGGCCCGAGCGGTTGCGGCAAATCCACCTTGTTACGCCTCATCATCCGCTTGCTCGAGCCCGACGCAGGCACAATCAAATTCAACGGCGTTACCGTCACGCCAGAGAACGCACAGGAAATCCGGCGCCGAATCGGTTACGTGATTCAAGAAGGTGGTCTCTTTCCTCATCTCACCGCCCGGGCCAACATTTTGCTCATGTCGCGTCATCTCGGGCGAGCGGAGTCTGAGTCGAATCCACGTCTGGAGGAACTTTCTGCGCTTTCCCAGCTCCCTCTTACCGCGCTCGGACGCTACCCAACGGAATTGTCGGGCGGGCAGCGGCAGCGGGTCAGCCTGATGCGCGCGCTCATGCTTTCGCCCGAACTGCTCCTCCTCGACGAGCCGCTCGGCGCGCTCGACCCCCTGGTCCGGTCGGCTCTGCAAAAGGACCTGAAGGAAATTTTCGCGCAACTCCGGCAGAGCGTCGTGCTCGTGACCCACGACATGGCCGAAGCCGCGTACCTCGCGGACGAGATCGTGCTTTTGAATGAAGGGCGCATCGTGCAGCGTGGCAGCGTGGCCGATCTGCGCGATCACCCGGCGAACGAATTCGTTTCCGGTTTCATCAACGCTCAGCGGAGCGTGAAGTTTTGAGAACGCTCCTTCTTCTCCTCGTCCCATTGGTCGCCCTAACCAATTCGTTAGAGGCGAAAGCGATTCTCATCGGTTCAAAAAAATTTACCGAATCTTATGTTCTGAGTGAGATCGCGGGGAGGGTTCTGGAGCGCGCGGGATTCGAGGTGGACCAGCGGCCCGGGATGGGCGGCACGATCATCCTCTGGCAAGCCCTGAGCAGCGGACAGATCGACCTTTACCCGGAATACACCGGGACGCTTGGCGAGGAAATTTTGAAATCGACACGGTCGCTTTCAGCCGACGAGATGCGAGATGCGTTGAAGCGATTCGGTGTCGGGATGTCTGCCGACCTCGGCTTCAACAATACCTACGCGCTCGTCACGCGACGGAGTCAAGCCGCGCGGCTCGGGTTGAAAACGATCAGCGACCTGAAACAGCATCCCAATCTGAAAGTCGGTCTGACCCACGAATTTCTCGATCGCCAGGACGGTTGGCGCCCCCTCGCGGCGCGCTACGGCCTGGCGATCCCTGGCGTTCTCGGGATCGACCACGCCCTCGGTTACGCCGCGCTCGCCAAAGGCGAGATCGATATCAAGGACGCCTATTCCACCGATGCCAGGATCGCCGAAAACGATCTCGTCGTGCTCGATGACGACCTGGATTTCTTTCCGGAATACAAAGCGGTTTATCTTTATCGCCTCACACTCGATCCGCGCGCGGTCGCGGCCTTGAATCACCTCGGAAAAATCGACGAACCGAGGATGACGGCACTCAACGCCGCCGCCGAGAAGACAAAGAATTACGCCTACGCTGCTTCCCTCCTGTTCGATTCCTCGCCTAACGAAAGCCCCGAGCAGCGCGATCTTCCCCGAAAGCTGGCACGCTGGATCGGTCGCCATCTCGAGCTGACCGGCATTTCATTACTTCTTTCCGTCCTCATCGGATTGCCCTTGGGAATCGTCGCCAGTCGCGGCGGCGCCCCGGGGCACGGGATTCTCTCGCTCGTCGGGATGATTCAGACCATCCCTTCCCTCGCCCTCCTTGCTCTTCTCGTGCCGCTGCCGTTTCTTGGGATCAGCGCGACCACTGCGATCGTCGCGCTCTTTCTCTACGGGTTGCTACCGATCGTGCGGAATACCGCGACCGGATTGCAGGATATCCCACCCGGGCTACGCGATTCTGCGACCGCTCTCGGACTCGAGCCCCTCGCCCGCCTGCGCAAGATTTATCTCCCGCTCGCCTCCCGCACTATCCTCGCCGGGATCAAGACCAGCGCGGTCATCAACATCGGAACCGCCACCCTCGCCGCCCTGATCGGCGCGGGCGGTCTGGGCGAGCCGATCCTGAGCGGGCTCAACCTGAACGATCACGCCACTATTCTACAGGGCGCTATCCCTGCCGCGCTCCTCGCCTTACTCGTGCAGGGAATATTCGACCTGCTGGATCGCATCCTCATTCCTCGTGGGCTGCGGCTTTAAAGCAGGGCGCCGGGGCAAAGCGGGCCTCTTCGCGAAGGAAATTCACCTGCTTGCCTAACGTTGAAGGTTTTGGACCCCCATCTCGCGACACGCGCGAATAGACCCCGGCCTGCGTTTCCCTTAATGGCGTCCTTCACCGCGCAAACAGGAGAAACACATGAGCTACATCAAACAAATGTTCGAGACTCATCCGGTAACAGCGTCATCGGACCACGCCAAAGTAGTTGAATGCATCACGGCCTGCTATTCCTGCACCGAAGCCTGCAACGCCTGCGCGGATGCTTGTTTAGGCGAAAGGAATGTCGCCGAGCTGGTGCAATGCATCCGCGATTGCACCGATTGCGCCGACGTTTGCCTCGCCACCGCGCGGATCGTTTCGCGGTTGACCCGGACCGATTTCCACATCGCCGGCGCGCAGATGCGCGCCTGCATCGAAGCGTGCGAACGCTGCGGGGAAGTTTGCGCAAAGCACGGCGAGCGAATGCAGCATTGCCGCGTCTGCGCCGAGGCCTGTCAGCGCTCCGCAACCGCCTGTGCGGATTTGCTTGGCGAGAAATAGCGCGAAGGGCGAGTTACCGTCGTTAGGCAAACCGGCTCGGCGCCAGAATCGCGTCGCTCATCCCGTGGAGAAGTTTCTTGTCGGGTGGACAAATCGTCGCCAGCGCGCCGCGCAACCTGACCTGATCTGGCTCGACAAAATAGTAGGGCGTGAGCCGCACCCGGCCGCGCATCGTTTTCAGCTCATCGGTTTCTCTTTCCCAATAGGGATGCTCGAAGAGCTTCCCCTTGTGAAATTGCTGCAAAATCACCGGTTCCTGTTCGAAATTGGCGAGCGCCTCGTGGATGCGCCGCTCCCACTCCGCGTGCGGGAGGTCCGCGCCTAACGACACCCCACGGCTCCCCCACCCTAAGGGCGAAAAGCCACTCACCTTGAGCAACAGATCGCGCTCCTTCTGGCTGAATCGGGCCGCTTCGCGCCAGTCGTGAATCTCCAGCCGCGGGATAACCGCATGCTGCGGGAGCGGCGTCGGGTCGAGAATCCAGGTGTACGGAATCATCCGCTGGAGCTGGCGAAAATATTTGTCGCCCAGCTCGCGCCGCCAGAAGTCGCGCAACGGCTGAAGCCAGAAAAAAGCGAACCACATTTTTTCCTCGAGAAAAGGCTTAAACGACGGAGTGACGGTGAGCTCGCCGCTTCCAGCGGCGCTCATCAGCGCGTCGATCCCGGGAATATTAGGCAAATCGAAAAGCTCGAAGAAGCGGTAGACATCGCGCCCTTTGCGAGGCGAGTAATTTTCCGCTGAGACGACCTCCCAGGAACGCTCCGGGAACCGATCGTTGAGTTGCCTTACGAGCCACTCCATCTCCGGGCGATAGGTGGCCGATTCCTGCGAAATCACGATGTCGCCACCGTTTGGCAGGACGGTTGCGAAGCCATCCAGCATTCCCGCCGCGCCGCCGATCACCTCCTCGCCAAGCGTGGCATAGGTTTGGTTGAGCCAGCCGGTGAGCCCGATTCCGCCGGGGACAGAATCGATCTCAGCAATCGTCCAACCTTCCTCCGTAAGAATCAGATCTGGCCGGATCACCCGCGGCAAGGCTTCCCGAATTTCCCTCCGACGCGAGAATTCGATCAGCTCCGGGGGTTTTTCGAGATCGAGGTAACACGAGACCCAGTCCGGCTGCTTGCCTTTCACACTCAGGTGATAGAGCTGATTGCAGGCACGCTGAAAAACAAAGAGCTGATGACCAAGCCGTTCGAGATCGCTTTGCTGTTTGCCCTCGATCACGAAGGGGCCCGGACTAACGAGCCAGTCCTTGTCGGCGAAGAGTCCCTCGGCCGGCTGGGCCTCACGAATAGCAGTGAGACGATCGATTTCCGCGAGCATGAAACGGTGCGCAGTCTCGGGACGTTCAGCGCTCAACGTTCCACGTTCAAGTGCGAAGGCTTTCCGGGTTCAGCGCTCAATTGGATTGTTACGGCACCGGACCACAAAGATGGGGCCGGGAAAAGACTGACCGCGGCAAGTCACAACGAAGAACCTTGTCCTTCGGAGCCAAACTATCGTTTTGACGGGCGCAGCTATTCGAAGTGTATCGCAGATAATGAAGCAGGCATCCTTTCACCCAAACTTTTCTGGGCTGTTCGACACGTTTTCCAGAACTTCAAGCCCGTTTTTCCTTATTACAATATAGATACAAATCTGCGGGCCGACCCGGAGCACCGCTTACAACCCAAACCAACTATGACCTGTGTAGAAATCATTTCGGGAACGAATGAAGGTCCTTGCTTCACGCTGCAAGCAACCTACGGGCCCGGGTTGTATAGGCACTTAGACCCACCGCCGATTGTAAATGCGATCGCACGAGCAGGTCTTCGAGCAAGAGCAGGATGTCTGGAAAACTCAAGGTCAGGGCTACGCGTTTCGCTGCAAGACCCAATCTCGGGGTGCGCGGCTATTTTGCGCCTGAGCGCCTCGTGGAGCTCTTCAATTCACGGGAGGAGATGGCGGCCCGTTCACGAAGTTGACGGGAACTTTAAAGATCTTCTGCATAACGACTCTGTTTGCTGCAATCTAAGTAATGGAGCGGCTAGATGAGGTCATGCCGCGCCAGGATCACCCCTGAATATCATAAACCACTTTTGTAACAAGAGGCATACGGCAAGTAATCGCATCCCACCATATCCACGATCCGGTGCAAACCGAACCAAAACATGAAACAAGATGACTATGGGCAAATATATGCTCTCGGCCCGACGGCCTGTGCAGCACATCCGAAGGTCCTAAGAAATATTGCGAAGCAGTTTCACGAGCACCATATCGTCTCCACTCAGGAACTGCGAATAGCGCGGCGCATGGGAATCGTCGCGACGACGCCCGTCGCGCGGCTCGGCTTTAATGACGGAATATTTTTCCCTTACGAACGCGCGGTCGGCGGGCCTGCTATGGCGCACGTTCGTCCAGAAGGCGCGCTCGCTCCAGTCAAGCGGAAGAAGCGGAAGATGCACGCCATCGCCCTGCTGGTGGACTTTTCCGACAATAAAGGCAAGACGCCGGCAAAGGACTTTGAGAAGCTACTCTTTGACAAAACAAACCAGAATTCGATGACGAGTTTTTACCGGCAGCTTTCCTACGGGGCGTTGGAGGTAACCGGAGAAGTCATCGACTACCTGCGCGCCCCCCAGCCTTACAGCTATTACACAGCAAACGAAAGTGGCACCGGAAATAATTACCCCATGAACACACCCGGGCTGCTACACGATGCACTGACGATTTTTTGTCAACACGATAACCTAGCGCGTTTCGACATGGACAACGACGGCTTTGTAGATGGGATTTTTCTGATCCACGCCGGCGGTGGTGCAGAGGCAGAATCGAATCCCATAAAGCGCGCGAACATGATCTGGTCGCACAAATGGACGCTTCCGCAGCCGTTTTTAAATCAGGGGATCAAAGTCTTTGCCTATTCAACCGAACCGGAAAACGGCCGCCTTGGCGTCTTTTCCCATGAATTTGGTCACGTCCTTGGCTTGCCCGACCTGTACGACACGACCTATCGCTCGCATGGGGTTGGGGATT
>Ga0081539_10003103_pt1 | contig 21299 bp, 20 predicted proteins | sample TabmetS4T2R2_FD_71023 | JGI IMG/M metagenome (GOLD analysis project Ga0081539, IMG submission 71023) | Tabebuia heterophylla rhizosphere microbial communities from the University of Puerto Rico - S4T2R2 | ecosystem: Host-associated > Plants > Roots > Rhizosphere ...
AATGACGGTCGCATGCACGAGGACCGGTCCCTGGCGTCCGCGCACGTGCGCGACCGCCTCGCGCATCGTGCGATCGCTCGCCAGATAGTCGGTCCCGTCGCACTTGAAGACGCGCAGGTTGGGGAAGTGCTCGACCAGCCGCGAGAGATCTCCGCCCGGCGTCTGGACTTCGACCGGAACCGAGATCGCGTAGCCGTTGTCTTCGACGAGGAAGAGCACCGGCAGCGTGCGCGTGCAGGAAGTGGTCAACGATTCCCAGAACTCGCCCTCGCTGGTCGCGCCTTCACCCACGGAGACGTACGTCACTTCGTCGTGGTGGTAACGTTCGTCGCGATCGGGAAGCGAGTCGATTCGGTCGTAGATGACCGCGGCATCGGCACAGCCGACGGCGTGCAGACACTGCGTGCCGGTGCAACTGCTCTGCGATGGGATGTGCAGCTTGCGGTGGCCCCAGTGCGATGGCATCTGACGGCCGCCGTTGGCCGGATCGTCCTTCGAGCCGACCGACGCGAGCAGCATCTCGAACGGCGTCACGCCGAGCGCCAGGCAGAGGGCGCGATCGCGATAGTAGGGGAAGAACCAGTCGTAGCCCGCGCGGAGGTAGGTGCCCGCGGCGACGAGGATCGCCTCATGACCGGCGCCGCTGATCTGGAAGAACGCCTGGCTCTGGTTCTTGAGCTGAATCTCCTTGTCGTCGAGTTTCCGCGACAGGAGCATCACGCGATACGCGGCCAGCAGCTGTTCCCGGGTCGGGCCCTCGTGCTCGCGGCCGCGCGCCTGACCCGTGGCGCGCGTGTCCGCGCCATTGGCGAGGGTCGAGCCCTTCATGTCGGGAAAATTATGTCACACTCGGCAGCAGCCTATGAGCGTCGCGCGACTGCATCGGTGGGATGAAATCGCCCTCGAAAAAATCACGGAAATGGTGTCGCAGAAGATCATCTGCGGCGAGCGCGAGATGCTCGCGCAGATCTATCTGAAACGCGGCGCGCTCGTGCCGCTGCACTCGCACGAGAGCGAGCAGATGACCTATGTGCTGCAGGGCGCGCTGCGACTGCTGGTCGACGGCGAGGAGGTCATCGTGCGCGAAGGGGAGGTGCTGCACATCCCATCCGGCGTCGCGCACCAGGCGGAGGCGCTCGAAGACACGTTCGAGCTCGATGTCTTCAGTCCTGTACGTGCGGATTGGATTCGGGACGGTGAATGAGTTGGTCTCTAGTCTTTCGTAACCAAGACTAGAGCCACGGATCCTAGTGCACTCGCCGATCGACGTCGTCGGCGCGTCCGCCGTGGTAGAGATCGAAGCGGCGACGCGATCGGTTGATGCGCCACTTCAGATAGCGGTACTGAATCTCCGACAGCAAGTGCAGGCGCATGCCTTTGAGGTAGATGTACGCGGCCGCCATGCCGCCAAGATGCGCCGTGTGCGCCACGCCACCGACACCGCTCATCGCGCCGAGCAGTGACAGCGCGCCCATGATGAGGACCATGACACGCACGGGCAGTGGAAAGATCCCGAACCACAGGATGGTGCGATGCGGGAAGTAGATGGCATACGCCATCAGCACGCCGTAAATCGCCCCTGATGCGCCGATCGTCGTCGCATTGAATTGCGGAGCGAGTAAACCGAGGACGACCTGCGTCAGGCCGGCGACAACTCCCGTGAGGAAATAGAACTTCGTGAAGTAGACCGTGCCCCACGTCCGTTCGAGCTCGACGCCGAACATCCACAGCGTCAGCATGTTGAACAGCAGATGCATCGGCCCGCCGTGCAGGAACATGTACGTGACGAGCTGCCACACCCTTCCGTGAACGACGTCCGTCGGCACCAGTCCGAGCGAGCGAACGATGATCGGCGCGAAGAACGTCGCGAGGAACGCGACGACATTCACCGCTATCAGAATCTTGATCGCAGGCGTGACTGGTCCCGGGCCGAACGAATAGGAAAAGCTGGACGCCGAGGGATAGCGGGATCGCATTGATTCAGTGTGTTCCAATTACACGTCAGGAGCAACATCTGTACCTGCCACTTCAGCTGTCGAAACTGGCGATGCGAGCGGTGCGGAGTGCACGTGTTTTCCAGCCGGAAGGGCCATCGCGAGCGCCGCTGCCAACAATGGGGCGGCCGCGAGGATGCTGAGCGCCTGTTCGATCCCAATGCGGTCGGCAACCAGTCCGACCAGTGGGACCATCAACCCTCCCGTGCCCCAGGCGAACCCCATCATCAGCGACGACACCGTGGCTGCACTGATTGGGGCGATCGTCTGGGCAAAGGTGACATTCACGGGCAACGTTGACTGCAGAAGAAATCCGCCCGCCGCCAGCACAACTACCAGCGTCCATCCCGACAACCACGGCGCCGCCGCCAGAAACGGTACGGATGAGGCGAGCGACGCCAGGATGACCAGTCGTGCTCCGTAGCGATCCGCGAGCGGACCGCCGAGAAACCCACCGACGCTGCTGGCGAAGAGATACGCCGCGACGGCGAAACCTGCCTGCGCGACCGTCATGTCGCGTCGTGTCAGCATGATCGGCGCAAAGGTCGCGACACTCGTCGCGGTCAGCGTTCGCAGCACCACGGTCAGGTACAGCAGCGTCAGCGGCCGCGCGTACGGTCGCAGGGCGGCGAGCCCGGTTTCCGTCCGCTGCTCGTGACTCCGCTCCAGCCGCGGAATGCGGCGCAGCAGAAACACGAGCGCCAGCGCCGCCGGTGCGACGAACAACGCCGTGCTCGACAATCCGAGGTATTGCGCCGCAGGCGCAAACGCCAGCGGCGCGAGCGCGGTTCCGAGCGAGCCGCCGGTGATGTGGAGTGCCATGGCGAATCCCTGGCGCCGGCCGCTCACGTGATGCACCAGGGCCGCCGCCGGTGGATGAAACGCAGCGACACCCAGTCCGCCGACGACCAGAATCCCGGCCAGCATCCAGACACTTGTCGACAATCCGACAAGCGGCAGGACGGCGAGCGAGACGATCGGTCCCGCGATCAAGAGCATTCGCGGCCGCCACCGATCGGCGATATGCCCAAATCCGAGCTGCGCGAATGACATCGCGATTTGAAAGCACATCTGCAGCGCGCCAACGGCGGCGAGCGACAGACCGAGCTTCGTGATCAGCAGCGGGAGCAACGGCACCAGGACGTTCCCGTACGCGTCGACGAGGAAGTGGACGCTGGCGAGGACCAGGACGGTGTTCATGGCGTGCGGCCAGGCAGGATTCGTCGCATCAGCGCGAGCACGTCGACGAGCTCGCGAATGCGCAGCGCCCACGCGGCGGCGGCGAGAGCGACCAGCGAACAGCCGATGGTGATCGTCAGCCGCGCGATTTGCGGCCAGACACGCTCCCCGGAAATCAGGACGGTGGTCGCGTGGTCGACCGCGACCGCCGTCGCACCCATGACGACAGATGCCACGAGGATTCGTCCCAGCGAGGTCAACATCCTCGCCTCATCGAGCCCACCCAGCCGTCGGTGCAGGAGCACCAGCAATGCCGACGCGTTGAACAGCGCCGCGATGGAGGTCGCCAGCGCCAGGCCGCGATACCCGATGAGTCGTACGAGCATCACGCTGGCGACGACGTTGACGGTCACCGTCGCGATGCTGACCATCACCGGCGTGCGATTCTGACCGAGCGCGTAGAACACCGGCGAGACGATTCGGACGATCGAATAACCGATCAGGCCGATGGCGTAGAACTGCAGCGCCGCCGCCGTGGCTGCCGTGTCGGCGGCCGTGAACGCGCGCCGCTCGAAGATCAAGCGGATGATCGGCGACGCCAGCAGCAGCAGCCCGACCGTCGCCGGCACGTTGAGCACCATCATCAGCGACATGCCTTCCGACACGGTGCGTCGAACGCCGGCGTCGTCGCGATGCGCCGTGCGTCGCGAGACGGCAGGAAGAACCGCCGTCGCAACCGAGACGCCAAACAGCCCGATCGGCAGATACATCAGACGAAACGCGTAGTTCAGCCACGACACGGCGCCGGTGCCTTCACCCGTGGCCAGGATGGTGTTGATGAAAACGTTCGCCTGCGTTGCCGCGAGCCCCACGGTGCCGGGACCCATCAACACCAGCACCCGCATCAAGGCGGGGTCGTGCACGTCGACCAGCGGCCGGTAGCGGAATCCTTCGCGCTGCAGCACGGGCCACTGAATCAGGAACTGTGCGGCGGCTCCCAGCAGCGTGCCGACGGCGATGGCCGCGATCGGCGGCAGGCCCAGCTGGGGCGCGATCGGGACGAGCAGCAGCGCGCACAGGATCGTGGCGAGATTGAACGTCGCCGGTGCAAACGCCGGGATGAAGAAATGATGCAGCGCGTTCAGCATCCCCATGGCCGCCGCGGCCAGGGCGATGCAGACGATCGTCGGCAGCATGATGCGGGCGAGGAAGGCCGTGAGTTCCAGTTTTCCGGGGATCGACACGTACTCCGACGCGAGCGCCCACGCGATTGGCTGCGCGAACACGATGCCGGCGATCGCCAGCGACCCGGTGACCAGCAGCAGCGAGGTCATCACGTTGCGACCGAGCTGCCACGCGGCATCCTTGCCGTTGGTCGTGAGCTGGTGAGTGAAGGTGGGGACGAACGCGGCGCTCATCGCGCCTTCGGCAAACAGGTCGCGCAGGAGATTCGGAATACGGAAGGCGACGTTGTAGGCGTCCATCGCGTCGCCGGCGCCGAACAGGGACGCCAGGACCTGTTCACGAACGACGCCGAGCACGCGGCTGGTCATCGTCGCGACACCGGCCGACGCGGCCGAGCGCGCGATGGTGTCAGGCGCCAAGCTTGCGGCGGACCGCTTCGTTCACCGCGCGTCCGTCGGCATTCTTCCCCGCCAGCTTCGGCATCACCGCTTTCATCACCTTGCCCATGTCCTTCGGCGTGCTGGCGCCGGTTTCGGCGATCGCCGCAGCAACAGCGGCGTCGATCTCCTCGGCGCCCGCCGCCGGTGGCAGGTACTGCTCGAGCACGCCGACTTCGGCGGTTTCCTTGTCAACCAGATCGGTGCGGCCCGCCTTCTGGAACTGGTCGATGGAATCGCGGCGCTGTTTGACGAGCGACGAGACAACCTGCAGCACTTCGCCGTCGTCGAGGTCGCGCCCCTTTTCGACCCCCTTGTTCATAATCGCCGCTTTCAGCATGCGCAGCGCCGACAGGCGCGGAGCGTCCTTCGCCTTCATCGCGGCGGTGATGTCCGAGGAGACTTTTTCGTTGAGAGTCATGAGTGGTGACGACATTCACCCCAGACGCGACACACCGAGGCAGTGAGGCACTGAGGAATGCTAATCAAATTCGGCCTCGGTGCCTCAGTGTGTCGTACTCAGGTGAACATCGTCACGATCAATGGTCTTGATCGGAGTCCCCGTACGTAATGTGCCAGCCCTCGGTCTCATCGTAGAACCCTTTTGGCACCTGTACGGCGTTGACCTTCGCCGCGACCTCGAGCGTCGACTTCACGCTGAAGTAGCCGTTGCGACGCAGCACGCGGCGAAACGCGCCGTTCATCACGTGGCAGCGCACCTTGTCGGTGTCCTCGGCCCGCGCCGCGCGATCGACCCATCGCAACAGCGTCTTCAGCCCCGACACGTCGTCGGGGTCGACGAGAAAGTCGACCAGCAGCGTCGCGCGTCCGAGCGGCTCGTGACGATGGCGATACACCGCATACCCATGGGTCTCCCCGTGTCGCTTGAGCGCGACCACCCAGTAACGAACGTGCGGCGGTTCGATGTAGCGCCAGTTGAGATACGGAGCGTCGCGGCGTACCGCGAGATCGAACTTCGGCGCCAGGCGCTCCCACAGCGCGCTGAACGAGGCGTCGAAGCGGCGAATCGGCTCGCACTCCGCGCGCAGCGGCCGCGATCGCGCGACGATCTGGACGAACGGATGCGTCAACGCCGAGATCAGCCGATTGATCGGCGTCGGCAGGTTGGGGAGCCGCACCGCTCGTCGCGTCAGCGGCTTCACCAGGCAGGGAACGATGTGCGACTCGGGCCAGCGGAGACGATCGAGCACCGTGCGCGAGTCTCCCGTGACACCAAGCGTCAGCCCGGCGCCGCTGTGACGGTCCCACGCGCGAACGAGCGCCTCACCCAGGCCCTGGCGATCGCGCTCCGGCGCCACGAGCGCGTCCATGCCCCAGGCCCCTCCGACCTCGAGGCCCTTGAGCGAGACGCGAACGGGCAGCGTGCCGTATTGACCGACGACCGTCGGCCCTTCGCGGGCGACCCAGATGTCGGGTTCGCCGGTTGGATTGTGCGGATTGCGGCGGTGCTGCCAGTCCCAACGCAGGCGATTGGCTTCTGCGGCATCAGCGCCGTGAGTGCGTCGATAGAGTATGTCGACGCCGCGGCGATCGTCGGGGCGGAACTTGTCGATCTCCATTGCCGATCTTTGATTTCTGATTTTCGACCTTTGATTTCGAAATCAAAAATCAAAAATCAAAGATCGCAAACGGCTACGGTTCCGGATCGACCGTCGGGCGCTGCTGGGGCTGCTGCGGTACGGGTGTGATGACACCCGGCCGCGAGGAACCGAGAGAAACGCCAAACGGGTTGGCGGGCACCGTCGGTGCGACGACCGGCGCCGGAACGGGTGGCTCCGGCTGCACGTCGTTCTCGAGATCCGGAGCCGGGAACGGTCTCACGGCCGCGCCGGCGCGATTGGGTGGAACGAAGTTGCGCGGCACACGCGGACGCACGGCGTCCGGCGGGTCATCGGGATCTGGAGGTTCGACGATCGTGTCATCGTCCTCCGGACCAGGCTGCCCGCGCATCACCTGCGCTGCCGGATTGAACGGTTGCTGCTGGCCCGGAATGAACACCGGCTGTCCGGGGTTGGGTGCCGGCGTGGCGACCGGTCGCGGCGCGGTGCTGGTCGCGAGAATGAGGATGCTCGCATACTGCGACGGCCCCCCTGCTTCCGCCCCACGCGGTCCCGCCAGATAGCCGCTGGCGCTGCGCAACACGACGTCGAGTGCCTGCCGCTCGGGAACGCCGTTCAGCTCGAGCGTCACGTTGCCGCCCTGCACGCGTTCGGCGTTGACGATCTTGGTTCCGCCCAGGCGCGCCCACTCGTTCAGAATTGCGCGCACCGACGCGTTCTGGGCGCTCAAGTTCACACGCCCGTCCTGGAATTCGAGCTTCACCGCCTGTGCAGCCGCGGGAGCGGCACAGCAGCAAAGAAGAGCGGCGCCGGCGAGAACGTGTTTGAAACTCATGTGAACGCCTCTGGATGGAACCTGTCGATTATCGCATCTTGGGTAGCTGGGTAGTGGGGCAGTTGGGTAGCTGGGGGTCTTCGACTCAGCCGCCCGGCTACCTAGCCGCCTGACCGCCCAAACTCACCGCTGCCGGAGGTGCTCGACGACGCTCCGGATAATCTCTTCGAGCTCGACCTGCGGTTCGTAGCCAGTCAACTCGCGCAGCTTCGAGATGTCCGGAACGCGCCGCGGCATGTCCTCGAAGCCGGCCTCATACGCCTGATCGTACGGCACTATCTGTATCGGCGACTGGCTGCCGGTCATCACCTTGACGCGCTCGGCCAGCTCCCGGATGGTGACTTCGCCGGTATTCCCCACGTTGAACACCTCGCCCACCGCGCGCGGCTCCTGAACCAGCCTCACCAGCGCCCACACCACGTCGCCCACGTGTGTGAAGCTGCGCGACTGCGTCCCGTCGCCGAATACCGTAATCGGATGCGCGGCGAGCGCCTGGCGCACGAACGTTGGCAACACCATGCCGTATTGCCCGGTCTGCCGCGGCCCCACTGTATTGAATAGACGCACGATGACCACCGGCAGCTTTTTCTCTTTCCAGTAGGCGAGCGCGAGGAACTCGTCGAGCAGCTTGCTGCACGCGTATGCCCACCGGTGCTTTGCCGTCGCGCCGAGCACCAGGTCCGCCGTTTCGCGGAACGGCACGGCGGCGCTCTTGCCGTAGACCTCGGAGGTCGACGCCAGGCACACGAGCTTCTTCTTCTTGTTCGCGTGCTTGAGGACGACCTCGGTCCCGTGCACGTTGGTTTCGATCGTGTGGACCGGCTGCTCGACGATCAACTTCACGCCCACCGCTGCCGCCAGGTGAAACACGACGTCGCAGGCGTCGATCATCTCGGCGAGGAGCGGCTCGTTGGTGATCGTGTCGATGACGTAGGCGAACCGCGGCACCGGTTTCAGGTGCGCGATGTTGTCGATCGATCCGGTGGACAGGTTGTCGAGCACGAGCACGTCGTGCCCGTCATTGAGGAGGCGTTCCGCCAGGTGCGAGCCGATGAATCCCGCGCCTCCGGTGATGAGCGCTTTCACTGTGGCGCGCGTCCTTTCACAGGGCGTCGACGGGGGCCGCCGCGTCCACGTAGTGCGGGAAATGCGTGCGATAGAAGTCCACCGTGCGCGCCAGCCCGTCTCCGAGCGCGACGTGCGGCTCCCACCCGAGCGTCTCTTTGATCCGCGTGGAGTCGGCGTAGAAGTCGCCGATGTCGATCACCTTCTTCTCCGGCGGCCATTCGACGAAACGACGACGACCGGACCTCGCGGTGGCGATCAACAGGTCGACGAGGTCGCCCAGCGAAATCGGCTCCATGCCGCCGACGTTGAACACCTGACCGTTGCACGTGTCGGTGGCGCCGGCACGCAGAAACGCGTCCGCCGCATCGTCGACGTAGACGAAATCACGCAGCTGCCGTCCATCGCCGTAAATCTGGATCTCGCGGTCCTCGATCGCCAGCCGGATGAACCAGGCGATGAAGCCCTGACGATTGTGCTTCAACAGCTGGCGCGGGCCGTACACGTTGGTCAACCGCAGCGAGCAGGCGCGGACGCCGAACACGTTGTTGTAGACGAGATGGTAGTACTCGCCGGCCGCCTTGTTGATGCCGTTGACGTCGGTGGGACGCACGAGATGGGCCTCCGACACCGGCAGCGTGTCCGGTCGACCGTACACCTGTCGCGTGCCGGCGAAGACCACTTTGACTCCCGGGTTGTAGCGGCGGCAGGCTTCGAGGATCGACAGCTGGCTGCGGCAGTTGATCTCGAGGTCGGTGTACGGATCCTGCATGCTGTCGATGTGACTCACCTGGCCTGCCAGGTTGAAGATCACATCCTGGCCGCGCACCAGGTAGTTCATCGTGCTCTGCTGTCGGACGTCCGCGACGTTCACCCGCAGCCGATCCTCGAGCCCGTCGATGTTGAACAGGTTGCCGCCGTACTCGGATATGAGCGAGTCGACCAGCAGCACGCGCGCGCCGAGCGACACCAGTTGCCGGGCGAGGTTGCTGCCGATGAAGCCGAGACCGCCGGTGATCATCACGCGGCGGCCGTCGTAGAAGCTGAGGTAATTGATCGGCAGTCCGCTCACGGCTTGGCGGAGTCGGTGTGCACGACGCTGCCGGTGGTCGGATTCCTGAACAGCACCTGCGATCCCTGGCCGCCGTGGCCGAGCACGACCAGGTGCACCCAGAGCTTCAGCACGTCGACACCGGTCCAGAAGACCCGCCGGAAGTTGAAGAACTGCGACTTGCCGTGCGTGCGGTGATAGTGATGCACCGGTACTTCGACGATGCGGAAGCCGGCGTCCTGGATCTTGCGCATCATCTCGAGGCAGATGACGCCGGTGTCGCGTTCCAGCTTGACCCGGTCGAAAATCTCGCGGCGCAGCAGCCGGAAATCACAGTCGACGTCGCGCACGCGCAAACGGAACAGGAACTTGACCGTGTGGTGATAGATGCGGCCGATGATGATGCGGTGCAGCGGATCGGAACGGCTGATCTTGTAGCCGTTCACCATGTCGGCATCGTCGGTCAGCCGGTTCCACAGCAGCTCGAGCTCTGCCGGGTCGTATTGCGCGTCGCCGTCGGTGTAGGCGATCAGCCCCTTACGGGCGGCGGCAAATCCGGTTTGCAGCGCGCCACCGTAGCCGCGATTGCGCTCGTGATGGATCACCCGCACCTGCGGGTAGGTGCGCGCCAGCTCCTCCGCGATCGTCCCGGTCGCGTCGTGGCTGCCGTCGTTGACGACGATGACCTCGAAGTCCGGCGTGAGACTGCTCGCCACCTGCACCGCGCGGATGACGAGGCTGGCAATCGTACCGGCGTCGTTATACGCCGGAAAGAAGACGCTCAGCCCGATCGTGCGATGGCTGGAAGGCGATGTCATCAGAAGGCATTAAACCGTACCATGCAAGGGAGTTCGCGGCAAGGACACGCCCAAACTCCCAACTCCCAACCTGCTAGCGAAGGGTGTTGGGGGTCGAGGGACGGCGGGGGCCGCGAAGACCCTCGACGAACGCTTTTGCTCGTGTCAGATCCCAGCCGTACAGCTGTCGCGCGATGCGTATCGCCGCGATCGTGTCGCCCCGCTCGACCAGTTCGAGCAGCCGCTGCTCCTGTTCGTCACGACCGAGCGTCTCCAGGTGCGCGTAGTCCTGCGTCGTCTCTGTCGTGTCGGTTGGAACGCCGTGGCTGGAAAGGAGCGCCAGCAACGTCGCGGCCCGCGGCGCGACGGCCCATTCCAGCTCCAGCGATCTCGCCGACGACAGACGCACGGGAACGTGCCGGTATCGCGTGCGCGCCCGCCTCCGCTGCTCCGCAGCTTCGGCGAGGCAAGGGGTGCCCGCCAACTCGCCAAGGGCCAGCCGAGCCTCGTCGTCGACCGCGCGCGCCAGCGGGTCGAGGTCGCCGGTCAGATCGAGATGGACCGTGGTCGACCGTTGGATCGTCGTCGAGTTGGGATGTCGACTGGAATCGGGATCGGGAAGCTCGCGGCGCTCTCGTACCGCGCAGGCCGATCGGATCGCGCCATACGGAATGAAGGCGACGGTCGGTCGATCCGCGGGGAATCGGTAGTTCAAATACGAACGGAAATGCACGAAGAGCCCGTCGTCGTTCGCGCGCACGAGCCAGTTGGTCGGCCGGAAGCGCGCGGTGACGAACGTCTGCATGACGATGAGGCCGACCACCAGGACTGCGGCGATGTAGTCGAGCAAGGGTGAATGCTGCTGCCTTCCGAGAGCGATGAGCAGGATGCTCACGGCGATCGCCGACGTGGCCATCACCAGCACGCGACCGCGCGAATACCGGAACACACGATCATGTTTCGAGGTGGGCACGTCCGCGAATCGCAGCAGCTGCATCGGCGATGCTGCGCTAGCCGCGCGACGAACCGTCGCTGCGAAGGGCGGACACCTGTTCCGAGACCAGACCGACCAGGAACACGACCACCGCGAACAAGATCAGAATCACCGCGCCGTTGGGGATTCGGCCATAGGCGAACGCGGTGTAGGCGCCATACACGACTCCGAGGGCGAACGTGCAGGCGCTGATCGGGACGAAGATGCGAAGCGGGCTGAAGATGGTGATCACCTTCAACAGGATCAGGAAGAAGCGTGCGCCGTCGCGTGCGAAGCGGATCTTCGACTCGCCCACGCGTCGTCTCGCTGCCACCCGCTCGAAGGTGACGTTGTAGCCAGCCTTGATGAATGCCAGCGTCGTCGTCGTCGGCGTGGAGAAGCCGTTCGGCAGCAGGTGGATGAACTCCCGCAGGTGCTCGCGACGCGCCCCGCGAAATCCCGATGTCAGATCGGGAATCTGTCTGCCCGCCAGATAGCTTGCCAGCCAGTTCAGAAGGGCGTTGCCTCCGCGCCGCGCGTGCGTGGCCTGTGTCTTCGACGAGCGCGCGCCCACGACGAGGTCGAACTCGCCGAGCTTCGCGGTGATGCGCAGTGCGTCCTCGGGCGCATGCTGACCGTCGGCGTCGATGATCAGCACGAACTCGCCCGTCGCGTTCCGGATGCCGGTCTTGACCGAGGCGCCGTTGCCCTTGTTGTAGGGATGCCTGATCACGCGTGCACCGGCGGCTTCCGCCCTCGCGGTCGTCGCATCGCCGGAACCATCGTCGATGACGAGGATTTCGCGCCACGGCGCCGCCGATCGCAGCGCGGCGACGACGTCGCCTATCGTGAGCTCCTCGTTCAGTGCGGGAATGACGATGGAGACCGAGGCGGGATCAGCCAAGGAGCTGCTCCACCACGCCGTCCCAGGTAATCGTGCGCGCGACGCGGCGTCCGGCGTTGCCGAGTCGAGCGGCGAGCGATGCGTCGACGGCAAGCCGCGTCGCTGCGGCGCCGATCGATTCCGGCGTTGGATCGCAGACGAAGCCGTTCTCGCCGTCGACGACGAATTCGAGGGTGCCGCCGGAGTCGGAGGCGGTGATCACCGGCTTCGCACTCAGGAAGGCTTCGAGCGTCACGTATCCGTAGTCTTCGTCGAACGGCGCGTAGACGACGCCACGCGCGCCGGCGTAGAGACGTACGAGCTCGTCTCCGGCGGCGGAGCCGACAAACGTCACGCGATCGATGACACCGGATTCGGAGGCGGCGCGTTCCACCGCGGCGCGCTGCGACCCTTCTCCGACGATGACCATGCGCATGGATGCCGGAACATGTTGCAAGGCCCGCACGGCGAGGTCGGGCCGCTTCACGGCTTCGAGTCGTCCGACCACGAGCAGGTAGTCACCGTAAGCGCCGGACGTGAGACTGTCCGCCAATGGAGGCGGATGGTACAGCGCCTGCGCGGCGATGCCGTTGAATTTCGCGAGTCGATTGGCCGTGTTCTTCGCGTTGGCAAATACGCGACGGCATTCGCCGAGCATCCGCGCGTCGAGCTCGACGAGCCGGCGCCGCAGGCCGACGTCCTCAGGCGTGTGCTCGAAGTCGCTATACGGAGTGCCGCACAGCTCGTAGGCGGCGCGATGCTGATGGATGACCCACGCGACCTTGCGCGGATGTCGGGCGAAGTAGGACGGGAACCGCGTCGCGATCAAGAGATCGATCGGCTGTCCGTTGCTGGACGACAGGTCGAGCAGCCGCCACGCGGCCGCTTGCGCGAGCAGCTCCGACTTGGGCTGCGGACGAAACGGAATGGCGACCTTCTCCACGTCGTGGCCGCGTCGTTGCAGCTGCTCGACGAGCGCGCGCACGTGCAGTTCGGCACCACCCTGCACAAAGGGCACCTGGGTCTCGGCGACGATGATCCGCTTGATCCTCTCGGCGTTGTTCACGTCGCGTGGCGGAAGTTGATGATATCTCCGTCCAGCACGACGTACTCCTTGCCTTCGAGACGGACTTCGCCGTGCTCCTTGCACGCGGCCATCGATCCGCGGGCGATGAGCGCGTCGTAGGCGACGACTTCGGCGCGGATGAAGCCGCGCTGGATGTCGGTGTGGATCTCGCCGGCGGCAAGCTGCGCGGGCGTGCCGCGCGCGATCGACCAGGCGCGGCACTCGTCCTCGCCGACGGTGAAGAAGGAAATGTAGCCGAGCAGATCGTAGGTCGTGCGGATGACGCGATCGAGGCCGGACTCTTCGAGCCCGAGATCGGAGAGGAACACGTCGGCGTCGTCGCCCTCGAGCTGCGCGATCTCGAGCTCGATCTTCGTGCACAAGGCCACCGCTTTGGTTGCGGCGTGGGCGAGGAAGTCGCTGAGGCCGGTCTTCTCGGCGGCGCGCGCGATATCGGCCCCCACCGCGGAGACGTCCGCTTCATCGAGATTGATCACGAGGAGCAGCGGCTTCGCCGAGAGCAGCTGGAAGCCGCGCAGACGCTTGAGATCGTCGCCCGCGAGCTGCAACGCGCGCAGCGGCGTGCCCGCCTCGAGTGCCTCCTTGCACCGCTGCACGAGATCCCGCTCCTTCTCGAGCTCCGCGGACTTGCCTTTCTTCAGATCCTTCTCGATGCGTTCGAGCCGGCGCTCGGCGACGCCGAGGTCCGCGAGGATCAACTCGTCTTCCATCGCCTGCGCGTCGCGCGCCGGGCTCACCGATCCCGACGGATGCGCGATCGCCTCGTCGCGAAACGCGCGTACCACGTGCACGAGGGCGTCGGCGTTCTTGTATCCGGCAACGTCGACCAGCGCCTGCGCTCCCGTGCGTGCGGGCGCGATGATGTCGGTGAACTCCACCGTCGCCGGGACCCGCTTGCGGGGGTTGTACATCGCCGTCAGCCGATCGAGTCGCTCATCCGGCACTTTCGACATGCCGATGGCCACATCCCCTTTGCCTTTGGGGGCGTCCTTGGCGCTCGTCATGAGCTGGAAGAGAGTGGACTTGCCGCTGGAGGGGAGACCGATGAGAGCCGCGCGAAGCATGAGCCTCAGCGTAGCGTGTTTCGTCACGCGGACCATACAGGTCCGAGTCGCATCCGTTCAACTCGACGCGGCGTCCGCATCAGCCGCGCGCCGCATATCCACGCGATGCGCGCCGCAAGCCCATCCAGGACTGGACACCTCAGCTGACGTAGTGGAGATTTGTCAATCGCCCGAACAAGCGGCGAAAGTTCGACGTAACATGCTGGAGATGAGTAAGTTGCGGTTGACATGGGCAGAGCCCACCCTTACTATCCGTGTGGACTCAAGTGGACGTAAGTGGAGCAAAAGGGCCTCAGGGGCAGCGCTCCGGCGCGGATCGACGACAAAGGGCGGCTGAAGGTGCCGACGATATTTCGCGGCGTCATTCAGGACCAGCAGGGCCCCGATGTCTTCGTGACCAGCGTGACTGGCGAGTCGGTCCGCATCTATCCGATGACGGTCTGGCTCGACATGGAGCGCAAGCTGCTGGCGATGCCCGGCAACCACCCGTCACGGCTCAAGTTCCTCGACCGCGTCAACTACTACGGACAGGCCGCCGAGCTCGACGGCCAGGGCCGCGTCGGGATCCCTGGTCACCTGCGCGACAGTGCCTCGATCGTCGGCGACGTGCGCGTGCTCGGCCGCATCGATCACGTGGAAGTGTGGAACGAAGAGCGGTTCGTGGACAAGCTGCGACGCGAGACATGGACCGACGAAGACGGTCTGCGGCTGTCCGAGCACGGGGTGTAGCTGGTTGGTGGATGGTGGCTAGTGGCTCGCGGTTGAGAGTGGGGCTGATTCGTGGCATCCGAAGACGAACGCACCGATACGGACCCACCGCGGACCACCAACGCCCATCCACCAACCAGCCACCAGCCGGTGATGGTCGCGGAAGTGCTCGAGTATCTCGCGCCGTCGCGCGGTGGGCTCTTCGTTGACTGCACCGTCGGGCTCGGTGGTCACGCGCGTGCGGTGCTCGATGCCGGCGCCACGCGGCTGCTCGCAATCGACCGCGATCCGGCGGCGCTCGAGATCGCGCGGCAGGCACTGAGCAGCTACGGCGACCGCGTCGAGCTGGCGCATCGGGACTATCGCGAGTTGCCGGCGCTGCTCACCGAACGAGGGATTGAAGGCGTCGACGGCGTACTCGCCGACCTTGGTGTCTCGTCGATGCAGCTCGATGCGCCCGGTCGCGGCTTCAGTTTTCGACGCGACGAGCCGCTCGACATGCGCATGGACACGTCGACGGGACTGACGGCGGCCAAGATGCTGGCGGACGTGGACGAGCGGACGCTGGCGGACGTGATTTACGAGTTCGGCGAAGAACGGCATGCGCGCCGCGTCGCGCGAGCCATCGTCGAGGAAGGGAAGTCTCGTCGGATCGAGACCACCGGTCGCCTGGCGGACATCGTCCGGCGCGCGGTGCCGCGCAAGGGGTACTCGCGGATCGATCCGGCGACGCGCACGTTTCAGGCGCTGCGGATCTGGGTCAATCGCGAGCTGGACGGGTTGGACGAGTTCGTGATGAACGCCGCGCGGCGGCTGAAGCCGGGCGGCCGGATGGTGGTCATCACGTTTCATTCGCTCGAGGACCGAATCGTGAAGCACACGCTGCGAGCGGTGCAGTCGGCGCGTGAGGTCGGACTGCAGGTGCTCACCAAGCGCCCGGTGGTGCCGAGCGAGACGGAAGTCGAGCACAACGTGCGGGCGCGGAGCGCGAAGCTGCGAGCGGCGGAGCGGACATGACGGGCGAGACCTTCGAGTACGCGATCAAGAAGGACATCCGCAACAACCCGATCGTTCGCGAGATCGATCGCGAGCGGCATCAGGAGATGTGGAAGTCCGCTGCCGTGGGCGCGCTGCTCGTGGGCGCGCTGCTCTTTTCCGCGTGGCAGCACTTCGAGCTGCTCCGCCACGGCTATCGCCTCGATCAGATGCAGAAGGATCGGGCAGCGGAAGAAGAAGTCACGCGTCACCTGCGCCTGGAGATCGAGACGCTGCGCTCGCCGCAACGAATCGAGCGGCTGGCGACCCAGCGGCTGCACATGGTGGTCCCCGGGCCAGCCGATGCAGCCGTGATCGAACGAGTGATTCCGGCGGCTCCGCCGCCGAAGTCGATTGTGGCCCGGCGGTAAGGAAGACGTGCGAACGCTGTCGGAGAAGTCCACGCTCAACTGGCGCACGACGCTGAGGCGCCGCCTCGCGGTGGCGGCGGCATTCCTGCTCGTCTGGTCGGTGGCGATCGAGGCGCGCCTCGTCTTCCTGCAGGTGCTGCGGCACGACGAGCTGGCCGCGCGCGCGACGCGCCAGCAGAGCCGCACGCTGACGTCACCCGCCAAGCGCGGCGAGATCCTCGACCGGCGCGGCCATGTCCTGGCCTACAGCGTCGACGCGGAAACCATCTACGCGGTGCCCAACGAAATCGACGATCCGCGGAGCGCCGTGGAATCGCTCTGCGCGGCGCTCGAGGACTGCACGAAAGACGAGAAGCAGGATCTGCTGGAGCGGCTCAGCCGGCGCAAGGCATTCGCGTACGTCCGCCGTCAGGTCTCGCCCGAGCAGACACGGCGCGTGGCGGCGCTCCAGCTCGAAGGCGTCGGCTTCCTCAAGGAGAACCGCCGGTTCTACCCGAACAAGGATCTCGCCGCGCACGTGCTCGGCTACGTCGGCATCGACAACGACGGCCTGAGCGGAATCGAAGCGACCTACGACGGCCTCATTCGCGGCAAGCCGGGCACGATCCTCATCCAGACCGATGCGAAGCGGCATGCCTTCGCGCGCCTCGAGCGTCCACCGACCGCCGGCGCATCGCTCGAGCTGACGATCGACGAGTATCTGCAGCACGTCGTCGAGCGCGAGCTGAAAGCCGGAGTCGAGGACAACCGGGCGGAGAGCGGCGCGGCGGTGGTGATGGATCCGTGGACGGGAGAGATCCTCGCGCTCGCCAACTATCCGACCTTCAACCCGAACGCCTACCGGCAGGCGTCGGACAGCGAGAGGCGCAACCGCGCGATTCAGGATCTCTACGACCCCGGATCGACGTTCAAGATGGTGACCGCGTCGGCCGCGCTCGAACAGAAAGTCGTCAGGCCCACCGATTTGATCGACGTGCGCGGCGGCTCGATTCGATTCGGCTCGCGCGTCATCCACGACACGCACGACTACGGCGTCCTCTCGTTCACCGACGTGATCGTCAAGTCGAGCAACGTCGGCGCGATTCGCACCGGACTCCGGCTGGGTGCGCAGCGGCTCGTCGAATACGTGCGTCGATTCGGGTTCGGCCGTCGATCCTCTCCGGACTTTCCCGCCGAGACGCCGGGCATCGTGTGGAGCGCGGAACGGCTGAACGACAGCGCGCTCGCGTCGGTGTCGATGGGTTATCAGATCGGCGTCACGCCGCTGCAGATGGTTGCCGCCGCCAGCTCGATTGCCAACGGCGGCGAGCTGATTCAGCCTCGCGTCGTCCGCGCGGTCATCAAGGACGGTCAGCGGATTCCGGTGCCGCGCAAGGTCGTGTCGCGGACGATCGACAAGGACGTCGCCGTCGAGCTGACGACGATCATGGAGCAGGTCGTCGAGCGCGGCACGGCGCGGGCGGCGCAGATTCCCGGCTACACGATCGCCGGCAAGACCGGAACGGCCGCGCAACTCGAGAACCACCGTTACTCGACGTCCGACTACAACGCGTCGTTCGTGGGATTCATTCCGTCGCGTCAGCCGGTGTACACCATCATCGTCGTCATCCACGCGCCGCACGCGAAGGGACACACGGGCGGCGTGGTGTCGGCGCCGGTGTTCAAGAAGATCGCGGAAGCGGCGCTGCGCTACGCGGGTGTGCCGCCGACGCTGAATGCGCCGCCGCCGCTGCTGCTCGCGCGACGCGAGGAGATCCCGGAAGAGCCGACGACGGCGGCGCTCGACGCGGTCCCGGTCGTCACCATGGCTTCGACGACCACCGGATCGTCGCCCGCGGTTCCTGACCTGACGGGGATGAGCGCGCGCGACGCGCTGCGGACGCTCGCCAGGCTTGGCATCACGGCCAGGCTGCACGGCGCGGGAATCGTCACGCATCAGGAACCGGCCGCCGGAACGCCGATCGACTCCGGCGTGTCGGCCACCCTGTGGCTCGAACGCCAGCCAGCCGTCAGAGAGGCTTCCGCGGCGAAATCATGACCGTTCGCGAGTTGCTGCAGGCCGTGGTGCAGTCGTGGCCGCAGGAAGGGCCGCCGACGCTGCCCGCTGCCGGCGCGCTCGACGTCCTGTGTACGGCCGTGACGCACGACTCGCGCCGGGTGACGCCGGGCGCGATCTTCGTCGCACTGCGCGGCCTCAACGTCGACGGCGCGGCGTTCGCGCCGCAGGCGATCGCGGCAGGAGCCGCAGCGATCGTGGCCGGGCAGCCCCCGGCGACGGAGTCGGCAGTTCCCTGGATCGTGGTCAGCGACGCGCGCGTCGCGCTGGCGCTGCTGGCGGCTGAGTTCTACGGTCATCCGAGCCGGCAGATGCAGGTCATTGGCATCACCGGCACCAACGGCAAGACGACGACCAGCTATCTGATCGCGGCGATTCTCGAAGCCGCGGGTATCAGGTGCGGCGTGATGGGCACGGTGATGTACCGGATCGGCGACCGCGCCGTCGACGCCACGCGTACGACCCCGGAAGCGCCCGACGTGCAGGCCCTGCTGTACGAGATGGTCACGGCAGGGTGCGGCGCGTGTGTCATGGAAGTGTCGTCGCATGCGCTGGCGCTGCATCGCGTGGACGGCATGCGGTTCGCCGCAGGCGTGTTCACGAACCTGACGCGCGATCACCTCGACTTCCACGCCAGCATGGAGGACTACTTCGCGGCGAAGCGTCGCCTGTTCGAGATGCTTCCCGCCCAGGCGCCGGCCGCGATCAATGCGGACGATCCGCGCGCCGCGGCCCTCGTCGAGGTCTCGGGCAAGCCGGTGACGTACGGGATCAGCAAGCCGGCCGACGTGACGCCCGGACCGCTCTCATATTCGCTGCATGGCCTCGATTTCGAGATCCGCGCGCCGCAGGGGAGCGTCCGGGTTCGCTCGCGACTCGTCGGGCGGCCCAACGTCTACAACATCCTCGCCGCTGCGACCGGCGCACTTGCGCTCGGAGTTCCGGCTGATGCCGTCGAACGCGGTCTCGCACAGCTGCGAGGTGTTCCAGGGCGTTTCGAGATCGTTTCGGCCGCGGGAGATGACGTCACCGTGGTCGTCGACTACGCGCACACCGACGACGCGTTGCGGAATCTGCTCGAGACGGCACGGCCGATCGCGGAACGCAGGCTGATTACGGTGTTCGGCGCCGGCGGCGATCGCGATCGCACGAAGCGCCCGCTGATGGGGATGGTCGCGGCGCGTTTGAGCGACGTCGTGGTGATCACGTCGGACAACCCGCGTAGCGAGGACCCGGCGCGAATCATCGAGGACGTCAACCGTGGAGCGGCTCCGGAAACGAAGCAGAGCGGTGCGGAGGTCATGACCGTCGTCGATCGTCGCGCGGCAATCGAGCGGGCGATCGCGCGTGCGGATGCCGGCGACGTGGTGCTCATCGCCGGCAAGGGGCACGAGAAGTACCAGGAGATCGGCGGACGCACGTTGCCGTTCGACGACGTGGCGGTGGCGCGCGAGGCGCTCGAGGCGCGGCGTGTTCGCTCGTGAATGGTGGTTTGCCGTTGACGCTCGGCTGGATTGCCGACGCCGTCCAGGGGCGTCTTCTTGGCGGCGACCGGAACCGTGAAGTCGGGGAGATTGTCACCGACAGCCGCACGTTGGCGGAGGGTGACTTCTTCGTCGCGCTGCGCGGACCGCGCTTCGACGGTCACGCATTCGTCGGTGAAGTGTTGGAGCGCGGTGCGGCAGGAGCGCTGGTCGAGGAGAGGACGCACGTAGAGGCGGACCTTCAGGTCCGCCCCGGGATTATCGAGGTCGGCGACACGCTGAAGGGGTTGCAGGACCTGGCGCACGCCGTGCGCATGTCGGTGACGACGAAGGTCGTGGCGATCACCGGCAGCGCCGGCAAGACGACGACGAAGGAAGCGATCGCGGCGCTGTTGGGCGGTCGTTTCCGGGTGGTGAAGAACAAAGGGAATCTGAACAACCACATCGGTCTGCCGCTGTCGCTCATGCAGCTGCGCACGCGGCCCGACGTTGCGGTGATGGAACTCGGGATGAACCACGCAGGCGAAATCAGCACGCTCGTTGCGATCGCGGAGCCGGACGTCCGCGTGTGGACGAACGTGGGCGATGCGCACCTGGGGTTCTTCGCGTCCGTCGACGCCATCGCCGATGCCAAGGCCGAGATCCTCGAACGCGCCGGCCGTGACACGACGCTCGTGTGCAACGCCGACGATCCGCTGGTCATGGCGCGGGCGGCGCGATTTGCCGGCCGCACGGTGACCTTTGGCACGTCTGCCGGCGCCACGGTTCGCGCCGAGGACGTGCGGGACCTCGGATTGCGCGGGATGCGCGCGCGTGTGGCAACCGAGGCAGGCGAGCGCCATCTCGATACGCCGCTGCTTGGCCGCGGCAATCTCTCCAACGTTCTCGCCGGCATCGCCGTTGGGCTCCATTTCGGGGTCGCCCTCGACGAGATCGTGGCCACCGCCGCCACGCTGCAACCGGCTTCACGGCGTGGCGCGGTACGCCGGCTGCGCGCCATCACGCTGGTCGACGATTCCTACAACAGCAGCCCCAACGCACTGCGCCGCGCGCTCGATGTGATGGCGCACGACACCGAGGCATCGCGAAAAGTCGCCGTCCTCGGCGAGATGCTGGAACTGGGGGATCACTCGGTGCGCTTGCACGAGGAGTGCGGACGCGCAGCGGCGGCATCCGGTCTCTCGCTGCTCGTTGCGATCGGCGGTGCGCCCGCCCGCGCGTTGGCGGATGCCGCCGTCGCGGCCGGAATGAGCGCTGATGATGTTCGCCATTTCGACACGAGCGGTCAGGCGGCCGACGTCATCGCGGCGAGCATTCGCCCCGGCGACGTCGTCCTGGTGAAGGGATCGCGCGGAATCCGGACGGACATCGTCGCCGACAAGCTGGCGGCGGAGTTCTCGTAATGCTGTATTACCTGCTGCCGCCGCTCGCGTCGTACGTGGGTGCGCTCAACGTGGCGCGCTACATCACGTTCAGGACGGCTGCAGCCAGCCTCACCGCGCTCGCAATCAGCCT
>Ga0081539_10003104_pt1 | contig 21296 bp, 20 predicted proteins | sample TabmetS4T2R2_FD_71023 | JGI IMG/M metagenome (GOLD analysis project Ga0081539, IMG submission 71023) | Tabebuia heterophylla rhizosphere microbial communities from the University of Puerto Rico - S4T2R2 | ecosystem: Host-associated > Plants > Roots > Rhizosphere ...
AGGCTTTTCGTGCCGGTGACCTGCCCTGCGGGCGAATCGATCGTAAAGAAGGCGTCGAGACTGGTCAGGAATCCGAGCTGGAATCCGTTCACGAACAGTGGGGCCGTCAGCGGGCCGATCGTGGCGCTTCCGGTCTCCGTGAACGTGCCGGGGTAGGGGCCTACCGCGACGCCCGACGCGAAATAGGAGATGGTGGACGTACCCGTGGCGTTACAGGTCGCGGTGACCTTGACCGTCCCCTCGTTGGGCTGGAGCTGGTCCGCGACCAAGAACTCACCGGTCAGAGTCGACGGCAACGCCGAAGCCGTGGCCGCAGCAACGAGAGTGGCCAGAAAAGCCGAAGCGAACGAGAGCCAGCGCACGGTTCCTCCCGCAGAGATTGCAACGATCGTATTCCGCGCCGGCTGCTCGCTCAATAGGTCGAGCGCCGTCTTTGTGAGCGAGCTCGCCCCAAGTTCAGTGGGCGCACCTGGGATCGAACCAGGGACCTCCCGCGTGTGAAGCGGGCGCTCTCCCGCTGAGCTATGCGCCCGGGAGGGATGCACAGGATAGCCCGGTCTAAGCCCGGCGCGAAGGCGGGCTTTGCTCGCCTTCGCTCACCGCGCTCACGCCGCAAGCGGCGCGTTCCCGCGCGTGGGGCCTTCACGAAATTTCAGCGTCGCAGGCGAATGTGACGAAAATCCGAACTGCGCCGTATGGAAGACGTGAACGCAGTCGAGACCCTGCCGGCCGGACGGCTGCGTCTGGACAGGGCGCCGTCGTTCGCGGCGGTCGCCGAAGCCCATCTCGACGACGTCTACCGGTACCTGCTCGTGCTGACACGCCACCCGGCCACCGCCGAAGACCTGACCGGCGAGACCTTCGAGCGCGCGTTGCGCGCGTGGCGGCGCTTCGATCCGCACCGCGCGACAGCGCGGACGTGGCTCTGCGCGCTCGCGCGCAACGCCGCGCTCGACTGGTTCCGCTCGGAGCAGCGCCGCCGCCGGCGCGAGGAGCGGGCCGCCGAGCGCGAGCCGAGCGTGGAAGGGCCCGAGCTCGGGCTGTCGCCGGCGCTCGAGCGGGCGCTCGGCGAGCTCTCGGCGGCGGACCGCGAGGTGATCGCGCTCAGGGTCGTCCTCGATCTCGACGCGAACACCGCCGCCCGACTGATCGGAATCAGCGCGACCGCCTGCACGACGCGGCTGAACCGAGCCCTCCAACGACTCGAGGAGCGACTGAACGATGACGACTGACGAGATCCTGTTCGAGCTGCGCACGCTGCCCGGGGCGCCCGACCGCCTCCGCGAGCGCGTGCTTGCGTGGCCGGAACCTCAGCTTCGGCGCGAATGGACGCTGCCGCGGATCGAGTGGCGGCGCGTCGCGCTGGTCGGAGCACCGGCTGCCGTTGCCCTCGCCTTCGGAGCGGCCGCGATTCACGGGCTGGTCGCCCCCGGCGAGCGCGGCACGACGAGCGCAGCACGGCAGGTGCAGACCGAAGCCGCGCGGTCGTCCGGCGACAGCGCAACCGGGCGCAAGCTCACGCCTGTCTTCGGCGCTGCGACCACGACCCCGAGCACACCGCAGGCGCTCGACAGGCTGACGGCGCCGCCCCCGAGCGCGACGCGGCTCAACCGCTACCAGGCGTGGCTGCGCGTTCGGGTCGAGCGCGACAAGCTGGGCAACGCTGCGTCGCAGGCGATGCGGATCGCACGCGGCTACGGCGGCTACGTCGCGTCCGTCGATCTCAACACGCCGGGGAACCGCGGCCGCGCTTCGCTCGTGCTTCGCGTTCCGGTCGCGAACGTGCAGGACGCCGTGCTCCGGCTCGGCCGGCTCGGCGACGTCACCGCGCAGCGCGTGCGGATCCAGGATTTGCAGCGGCAGTTCGACGCGCAGCAGCGTGAGCTCACGAGGCTGCGCCTCTCGATCGCGCGGCTCGAGCGCGCGCTGAAGAACCCGGAGCTGTCCGCCGAGCAGCGCCTCCGCCTCCAGCTGCAGCTGCAGGAAGCGCAGCGCTCGCTCGCGCTGAAGACGCGTGCGCACGGCAAGACCGCGCGCGAGGGCCGGCTGGCAACGGTGTCGGTGGGCTTCTTCGTGCCGGGCGCGGCCGCGGCGACGCCACACCACGAGGGACGTCTCGAGCGCTCGGTACGCGATGCGGGAGGCTTCCTCGTCGCGGAGCTCGCTTGGCTGCTGTACGCCCTGATCGTGGCGGCGCCGATCGCCGTCCTCGTCGCGCTCGCGCTGATCGGCGCGCGCGCAGCCCGCCGCGGCGCCGAGCGGCGGCTACTCGAAGGCGCGTAGCTCGACGCAGTAGACCGCCGACGCGGCCGGACCGCGCTCGCCGTAGCGCGCCTCGGTCGCGTCGTCGGCCGCGGTGCGCCAGCCCTCCGGCGTGAGCTCGTACACCTCTTCTTCCACGACCTCCAGCTCGGCGTCGGCGAACAGGCCGCGCCAGGTCGCCGCGTCGTGCTGCACGAACCAGCCGTGGTCCTCCGCTGCCCCGGTCGGGACGGTGAGGAGGATCCGCCGGCCGACGCGTCGCAGCTCGCGCAGCGCCTGCGGGATCCCCGCCTCGTCGCGCTCGTCCTCGCTGCCGTACACGCGGTTGTCACGGCCGACGTGCTCGATCGTGGAGATGCAAAAGACGACGTCGAAGGCTCCGTCCTCGAACGGCAACGCGCGCATGTCGCCGACGACGCCCTCGACTCCCTCTCGTTCTGCCGGCACCGGGTCGACGCCGACGACACCGTCCGGCGCGGCGTCGACGAGCGCCGCGACGTACGCGGGCTCTGCGTTCGCATAGCCGACATCGAGGACGCGGCGCTCGCCCCCGTAGCGCGCGAGAACCCAGGGGATCTCGATCAACCGCTCCTCGGTCTCCGGCGGCGCCGTCAGCTCCCGTGGCCGGATCCGCTCGGTGCGCGCCCGGCGCGCGAGCGCCACCGCGTCCTCGATTGCCCGCAGCCGCGCGAACTCGGCGCTTTCCACGAGCTCGGCGACGAGACCGGCGGGCGAGAGGCTTCCGCGCTCGAGCTCGCCCACCGCCCAGGCGAGCGCGTCGGCGTCCGGCTCGCGCCGGAGCACCAGCCGGTAGGCGTCGACGACGAACTCCCGCACGCGAGGATGGTAGGTTCCCGCGGATGCTGGCAGCGCTCTCGACGGGTCACAAGCTGGGCCTCGGGCTGTCCGGTCTGGCGTTCGTCGTCTTCGCGCTCGTGACGTCGATGCTGTTGCCCCGCTGGAACCCGGACTTCCCGGGCCGCCGGAAGCCGCTCTACCTCGTCGTCACCTTCCTCTTCTTCGTCGGGATGATGCTGGCGGTGCTCGTTTTCGGGAAGGAAGAGAAGGAGAACGAGCCCCGCGAGGCGGCGGCGATCGTCGCGCTCTACCGCTGACGGCCGCCCGCTCGTCGCCGGCGCGACCGGCTACCCTGCGTCGCGCGCGGAGAGGTGTCCGAGCGGTCTAAGGAGCGCGACTGGAAATCGCGTACGGGCTGAACGGTCCGTCGCGGGTTCAAATCCCGCCCTCTCCGCTCTTTCGATGAGAGTGCTCGGGGCAGGCGCCTTCCAGATGTGCCGTCCCTCGATCTAGGGACAATCACTCGATTCAGGGACGGGAGGGGAACAGGCGCGCGCCGATTCCTCCTTTCGGATGCTGCGCCCTTCCGTTCTCCTCGCGCTGCTTGCGGCTGCCCTGTGCCTGGTCTTGGCGCCCGGCGCCTCCGCCGAGGCACCGCATTTCTACTCCCCGCCGTACATCCTCGGGGCGAACGCGCCGCTCACCGTCGGCACCAAGATCTCCGGTGAGAACGGCGGCGTCTTCTGCATGCCGAGCTGCTTCAAGCAGACGCTGCAGTGGTTCCACTGCTCGGCGAACACCAACATCACGAGCTGCGTCGCCGTCAGTGACCTTCAGGACCTGGGCACGGACGACAAGTACTACACCGTCAAGGATTCGGACGCGGGCTGGAGCCTCGTGGCGCAGGTCACCGCCTGGAACCACGACTGCAACGAGAACGGGACCGAGTGCCGAGACTCCCACACGACCGTCAACTCACAGCCGACCGCTCCGGTCGTCGGCAACACCGGCGGCACGGGCGGCACCGGCGGGACGGGTGGCACCGGCGACGGTGGCACGGGCGGAACCGGCGGAACCGGCGGAACGGGGGGCACCGGCGGCACCGGCGGGACGTCCGCACTGACGGTCACGCCCGCGAAGCTCTTCCCGGCGACGCCGGGCATCTTCTACAGCGCCACCGTCGACGCGACCGGCGGTGCCGAGCCTTACACCTGCTCGTTCGCCGGCGGCTTGCCGCCGCTCGGCACGGAGTTCTCCGGCTGCACGCTGAGCGGCACGCCGCTCGCGGCACCCGGTCTCTTCACCTTCACCGTCACGGTGACGGACAAGAACGGCGTGCAGGGGACGAAGACGTTCACGATCCTGGTCGCCACGCCGCTGATCCTTGCGACGCCGGTGGCGCTGTCCACGGCGAGCGCCGGCTCGTACTACACGCAGAGCCTCGGCGCGACCGGCGGCATCGGCCCGTACACCTTCAGTGTCGCCGAAGGCGTGCTTCCGCTCGGAGTGACGCTGGCGAGCGCGGGCGTGCTCTCGGGGACGCCGACCGCGGTCGGTACGTACCTCTTCACCGTCCGCATCGTCGACTCGAACACCGTCTCCACCACGCAGTCGTACCGGCTCGTCGTCGAGAAGCGCATCACGCCGTTGAAGAAGCCGCCGAAGACGAAGTCGAAGAAGCGCTAGCTCAGGATCTGGGCGCGCCGCCCCGCGGCGGCCGATGTCCTGAGGCGTTGGCTGCCGCGCGGCCCGACCGATGAGTTCCTCCTCGCTCGAGGGTCTATCTTCTGACGCGGTCGAAAACGCCGGCCGCTGCACGTCGTCGGCAGGAAGGTCGTTCGAGCTGAGGAGGAGGGATCCATGAGCGGAGTGCGGCTCCTCGTGGGGACGCGAAAGGGTGCGTTCGTCCTGACGTCGGACGGGACGCGCGACGATTGGAACGTCGAAGGCCCGCTGTTCGCCGGGTGGGAGATCTACCACGTGAACGGCTCGCCGGCCGATCCCGACCGGCTGTACGCGTCCCAGTCCACCGGTTGGCACGGCCAGGTCATGCAGCGGTCGGACGACGGTGGCAAGACCTGGGAGGCCGTCGGCAACGAGTTCGCCTATGACGGCGTCCCGGGCACGCACCAGTGGTACGACGGCACCCAGCACCCGTGGGAGTTCGCGCGCGTCTGGCATCTGGAGCCGTCGCGGACCGATCCCGACACGGTGTTCGCAGGCGTCGAGGACGCCGCGATCTTCCGCTCGACGGACGGAGGCAAGAGCTGGCAGGAGCTCTCGGGACTACGCGATCACGAGACCGGGAGCCAGTGGCAGCCCGGCGCGGGCGGCCTCTGCCTGCACACGATCATCATCCATCCCGACGATCCGCAACGCATGTTCGTCGCGATCTCCGCCGCGGGCGCGTTCCGCACGGACGACGGCGGCGAGACGTGGCGTCCGATCAACAAGGGACTGCGCTCGCGCGAGTTGCCCGACGAGGAGCGGGAGGTCGGCCACTGCGTGCACCGCATCGCAATGAACCCGTCGCAGCCGGACAGGCTGTACATGCAGAAGCACTGGCACGTCATGCGCAGCGACGACGCCGGCGAGTCGTGGCAGAAGGTGAGCGGGAATCTCCCGTCGGACTTCGGCTTCCCGATCGCGGTCAATGCGAACGATCCCGACACCGTGTACGTGGTGCCGATCAAGAGCGACTCCGAGCACGTGCCGCCGGACGCCAAGCTCCGCGTGTATCGCAGCAAGACCGGCGGCGACGAGTGGGAGGCGCTCACGAACGGCCTGCCGCAGGAGCACTGCTACGTGAACATCCTCCGCGACGCGATGGCCGTCGACGCGCTCGATCCGGGCGGCGTCTACTTCGGAACGACCGGCGGCCAGGTCTACGCGTCACCGGACGGCGGCGACAACTGGACCGCGATCGTCCACGATCTTCCCCCGGTGCTTTCCGTGGAGGCGCAGACGCTGCAGTGATCCGCGTCATCCTTCCGCATCACCTGCGGACGCTCGCCAAGGTGGACGGCGAGGTCACGCTCGAGGTCCCGGAACGCCCGTCGCAGCGAACCGTTCTCGACGCGCTCGAGGCGCGGTATCCGGTCCTGCGCGGGACGATCCGGGACCACGGGACTGCGAAGCGGCGCGACTTCATCCGCTTCTTCGCGTGCGGCAGGGACATCACGCTCGACTCGGTGGACGAACCGTTGCCGGAGCAGATTGCGTCCGGCGCCGAGCCCTTCCGAGTCGTGGCGGCGATGGCCGGCGGCTAGGCGCGGGCCGACCGTAGAGCGCGCACGAGCGCCTCGACGACCCGCTCCTGCTCGCTCGGTGAGAGGCCGGTGTGGAACGGCAACGCGAGCCCCTGCTCTCCTGCCGCCTCCGCGACGGGGAACATGCCGTGAGAAAACCCGAAGCGGTCGCGGTACGCACGCTGGAGATGGATGGCCGGCAGATACGGCTTCGATGCGATGCCGTCGGCCGCAAGGTGCGCGATCACCGCGGCGCGTTCCCGCGGTGGCTCGATGAAGACCGGATAGACGAACCAGGACCGCGTGTGGATGTCGTCGTCGGCGCAAAGGCGATGGATGCCCTCGACGTCCGCGAGGAGCTCGTCGTACCGTGCAGCCACCTGGCTGCGCAGCGCGAGTATTCGATCCAGCTTGGCGAGTTGGACGACGCCGAGGGCGGCCGACAGCTCGTCGAGGCGGTAGTTGTAGCCGATGTGGTCGTGGGAGAACGTGTCGCCCCGGTCGGTTCGGCCCTGGTTGGCGAGCGACTTCACGAACGCCCACTCCTCCTCCGTCTCGACCACGACCGCGCCGCCCTCGCCGGTCGTCACCTGCTTGTTGGGGTAGAACGCGAACACGGCGGGATGGCCGAAGGACCCGACCGGCCGTCCCCGATACGTCGCTCCGAGCGCTTCGCAGGCGTCCTCGACGATCGCGATCCCGCGCCGTGCGGCGAGCTCCTCGAATCCGTCGAACTCGAGCGGGTAGCCGAACAGGTCGACGAGCATCATTGCCTTCGTCCTGGGGGTGATCGCCGCTTCGACGGCCGCGGGCGTGAGATTCAGCGTTCGCTCGTCGACATCGACGAAGACCGGTACGCCACCTTCGTAGACGATGGCGTTCGCCGACGCGATGAACGAGAGCGGCGTCGTCACGACCTCGTCGCCGGGTGAGATCTTGGCGAGCCTTGCGCAGAGGTGGAGGCCGGCCGTCCCGCTCGAGACGGCGGCGACAAAACGGCCGCCGACGCGCTCGGCGAGCTCGCGCTCGAAGCGCTCGATCATCGGCCCGAATGCGAGACGCCCGGAGCGAAGGACCTCGAGAACGGCCTCCTCTTCCGCCTCGTCCACGTAGGGCGCGGAGAGGCCGATCGAGTCTCGGGCGGTCTGGGCGGTCATGCCCGGGAGATGGTGACAGATCGCCCCCGACGTGCCTAAGATCGCCCATGGCGACGGGTGCCGCCCATCTCGCGCCTGCAGCTGTCGCATCAGAGGCGCACCGGGGTCTCGGGGAAGTGCCGATCGAGGTGCTGCTCGGCCGGCCGGTCATCGAGATCGACCAGAGGTTCACCGAGTACGTCGCGGGTGCGAGCGTCCTCGTCACCGGTGCCGGCGGATCCGTGGGGAACGAGCTGTGTGCGCGGCTGGCGCGGCTCGGAGCGAGCGCGCTCACACTGGTCGACCACTCGGAAGCCGCTCTCGAAGACCTCGTGAAAGTCCTCCGGGACGACGCGGATTTCGCGGCCGCGGTCCCGATCCTTGCCGACATCAGAAACCGCCCGAGGACGATCGAGGTCTTCGAGCGATGTCGTCCGGACATCGTCTTCCACACCGCCGCGTACAAGCACGTCCCGCTCCTGGAGGCGAACCCGGTCGAGGCGGTCGCCAACAACGTCCTCGGCACGAAATCGGTCGTGGACGCGGCTCGCCGCGCGCGAGCTCGGCGGCTCGTGATGCTCTCGACCGACAAGGCAGTCGAGCCCGCGAGCATCCTCGGCCAGACGAAAGCGGTTGCGGAACGGATCGTCGCCGCGGCGGGCTGCTCGGAGTACACGTCGATCCGGCTCGCCAACGTCGTCGACTCCGCGGGGAGCATGCTCCCGGTTTTCCGCAAGCAGATCGCCCGCGGTGGGCCGCTGACGATCACGCACCCGGACATGACGCGGTACCTGATGACCGTCGGCGAGGCCGCCGGGCTCGCGATCGCCGCCGGAGCGCTCGCCGACTCGCGCGCGATCTTCTGGCTCGACGTTCGCCCGCCTGTTCGCGTCCTCGACCTCGCGCGCACGCTCAGCGACGCCTCGCCGTACGAAGTCGATATCGAATTCGTCGGCCTGCGGGCGGGCGAGCGCCTTCACGAGCGGTTGTTCCACACCGAGGAGGAGGTCCTTCCGACCGCGTGCGACCGGCTGTTCAGGTCGCCCGCGCCTCCCGTCGATCGTGCCCGGCTCGAGGCTTCGATCGGGTTGCTTGCACGGCATGTGGAGCGCGCCTCCGCGCCCGACGCGCGCGATGCGCTCGCTGCGGTGCTCGGCGCGGCTCCCGTACCTCGTCATCGTCGGCCGACGACGGCTGCGACGCGCCGTTACTTCGAGAAGCGCGCACACGCATTCGATCGCCTGCACGACAAGTCGAGCGTTGCGACGCGCGTGCTTCGGTCGGGCCCGGCGCGCGGCCGTGAGTTCGCCGTCTCGATGGTCGCGCGGCACCCTGCCGCCGACATCCTCGATCTCGGCTGCGGGCCGGGACGCGTCGCCGAAGCGATCATGGACGCGGGCGCGCGCGCCTACACGGGCATCGACCTCTCCCCGAGGATGCTCACCCTCGCACGTGCGCGCCTCGAGCGTTTCGGCTCGGTCGAGCTGCTCGAAGGAGACTTTCTCGAGATGGACGTTCGTCGCACCTTCGACGTCGTCCTCGCGCTCGGCCTCTTCGACTACCTCGGCGAACCCGCGCGTGCCGCATCCTGGATTCGCGCCCGCTGCTCGTCGATGCTCGTCGCGTCGTTCGCCCGCTGGGAATGGCTGAAGGGGCCGATCCGCCATCTCCATTACGAGCTGCTGCACCGCTGCCCGATAGCCGATCACACCGAAGCGGAGGTCGAAGCACTGTTGCGTGGCGCCGGCTTCTCGTCGGTGGACTTCCCGCTCCGAGGACGACGGGGCTTCTGGGCGGTGGCGCGATGAGGATCGGGCTCGTCCAACCGCCCCCGCGGAGCGAGTTCGACCGCCACTGGGCGCGATTTCCCGGCCTCGGAATCGCATATGTCGCGAGCTCCCTGCGCGCGGCCGGACACGAGGTCGAGATGCTCGACGGCAAGCTCGCCGAGCTCTCGGTCGACGAGATCGTGGCGCGTGTCCGGGACGCGCGGCCGGATCTGGTGGGCGTCACGTGCATGACGGTCGAGTACCCGCGTGCCGTGGAGATCGCACGCCGGATCAAGGACGACCGGCCCGAGGTCCCGATCGTCGTCGGCGGGGCGCACGTGAACGCCGTCGGGAGGCAGGCGCTCGAAGAGAGCGAGGCATTCGACTATGCCTGCGTCGGCGAAGGCGAGCACCTCGCGTGCGAGCTCGCCGATGCGGTCGAGCGCGGGATCGATCCGGCAGAGATCAACGGCCTCGTGTCGCGACGAGGAGGCGAGATCGTCGTCGCGCCTCCGCGTCCACCTCCACCCGACTACGACGTGCTCCCGTTTCCGGCGTGGGATCTGTTCCGTCGCGTCGACACGCTCCCGCTGATCACGCACCGCGGGTGCCCGTTTCAGTGTGTGTTCTGCTCCCACAACTCCGGGTTCAAGCCGCGCTATCGGACGCCGGCGAACGTCATCGACGAGGTCGAGCAGATGCTCGAGCGCTACCGCCCGAAGCGCATCCGGATCGAGGACGAGACCTTCGGGCTCCACATGGGTCGGACGAAGGCGATCCTGCAGGAGATCATCGCCCGGGACATCCACCGACGCGTGCGCTTCTCGGCGCAGACGCGGGTCGACCGGGTCGACGAGGAGTTCATCCGGCTGCTCAAGACCGCGAACTTCGAGACGCTCGAGCTCGGCGTCGAATCCGGGAACGCCGAGATCCTTCGTCAGACGAAGAAGGGAATCACGCTCGAGCAGGTCGAGTACGCCGTCGGCTTGGCGAAACGGAACGGGCTCCGGGTCTGGTGCAAGTTCATCCTCGGGCACCCCTACGAAACGGACGAGACCATCCGCGACACGATCGATTTCATCGCCAAGATCAACCCGAACCAGCTTTCGGTCTCGATCATGACGCCGTTCCCGGGCACGCCGATCCACGACATGGCGCTGCGCGGAGAAGGCGGCTACCGGCTCCTCTCGGGCGGCTGGGAGGACTTCGACAAGTATTCGAGCGGGGTGCTCGAGCTCGAGGGCGTGAGCCTCGGCCGGCTCAAGCGGTACCAGATCAAGTGCTACGCGAACCTCTACGTGCGCAATCGCCGTTTTCTCGAGCTCGTCCGTCTCGCCGTCTCGCACCGAGCCGTGGGCTGGGAGATGCTGCGATCGGCGATCAGCGCGTCCCTTCGACCTTCTCCCATACGGGCGACACACCCGAGCGTAGATAGTTGACGAGGGCCGGAATCGTCGCCCAGGTCACGAGAACGTAGTACCGCGCGATGCCGCTTCGCGCGATCGCCGCGAGGAGCAGCACGGCCTGAGCGGCGAGCACGAGCTCGAAGACGACCCCCTCGCCGACAAGCGCGACCGACGACGCGAGGAGGACGATGTGGAGCAGACCGCTCGCATATCTGAGGTGACGGTGGGAGACGATCTCCAGCGTGTAGGTCGGACCGAGCCGTCGGAGCATCCCGCCGCGGAGGAGGATCAGCCAGCAATGCTCGAACATGCGGATCTTCCGCCGGAACTCGTCCGCGAGGTCGGGTGCAGGCCTCTCCCAGGCGACTGCCTCTGACTCGGTGACGGCGCGTCGGCCTCGTTGCACGAGGAGGTACGGCAGCGCGAGATCGTGGCCGAAACGGGGATCCAGGTCGACGTAGTCCTCGCGGCGGACGGCGTAGATCGGACCGACGCCGGCGGTGATCGAGCCGAAGCGCGACTCGTTCCTCCGGAGCCACGTCTCGAACCGGGAATAGGTTCCCTCGCGGTTCGTGCCGTCGGCCGGCTCGTAGAAGTGGTGCCCGCAGACGTACGCGACATCCGGATCGGCGAAGCTACGCACGAGCTTCCGAAGCGCGTCGGGCTGCCAGAACACGTTCGCGTCGGAGAATGCGAGCACCTCCGCGGTCGTTGCGCGCACGGCGTGGTTCTGTGCCGAGACCTTCCCGGCGCGCGGAACCCGCAGCAGGCGGACGTGACCGTGCCGTGCCGCAACCGCTTCGACGAGCTCGTCCGTTCGATCTGTCGAGCCGTCGGAGACGACGACGATCTCGAGTTGCCCCGTCGGGTAGTCGAGCGCGAGCAGGTTCGAAAGCCGCCGCTCGATGAGCGCCTCCTCGTCGTGCGCCGCCACGATCAATGCCACCCGCGGCTCGATGTCGCGCTTACGGACCGGTCGATTCCGTACGCGTGCGAGCGCAGCTGCCGTGAGCGGATACCCGGCATGCGTCCATGCGAGCGCTCCGAGCGAGCTCCAGAAGAGTGCCTTCGCGAGCAACGCCGCAGATCGTAGAGCGCCGCTGGCCGGCGGCTCGCTGCCGTCATGCGTTCGGCAAGCGTGTGGCCGAAGCGGAGGGAACGTCAGTGGCCGGCTGCGTCCGCTCTCTCCCAGCTCGCCCGTGCCGAACTCGAGCGGCGCCATGGACGCACCGTGAGCCACGGCGTCGTTCGAGGCATCCCTCGCGCTGGTGATCGGCGCGCGCGGGGCCGAACGAGGAGCCGGATTCGCTCAGCGACGCGGATCCGGCTCTCCGAAGCGGAGGGGGAGGGATTTGAACCCTCGTCGGACCTGTCGGCCCGAAACGGTTTTCGAGACCGCCGCATTCGACCGCTCTGCCACCCCTCCGGCGACGCACAGAGTAACCGGCCTCGAAGCCGGTCCCGACGCTCCGGCCCGACGCACAGCCCGTCGTCGGCCCCGTCCAAGGCGAGCTGCTTAGTCCCGCCCGACGCCCCTCCTGCGAAAACCACGGAGAAGGAGGGATTCGAACCCTCGAAGGAGGTTTGTACCCCCTTAACGCCTTAGCAGGGCGCTGCCTTCAGCCACTCGGCCACTTCTCCCGGGAGGGCACAGGGTAGCCCAAAGCCCGGAAAGCCAAGGAGCACGCGTCCGTAGGACCGAACGTCGCGAGGACTCGCACCAGGCACGAAGCTCGGCCGTGCCCGACGCCCTTCCACCAAAAAAGAGGGCCCCTCTGGTTGCCGCAGAGGGGCCGCAGATGCCGGGAGTATGAGGGGGAAGCCGGCAGGACAATTGTTGATCCACCGGTCACCCGGAGCTATGCCTCAAACGGGGGATTCTTCGTCAGTCGTGCACGCGCGCGATCAGGTCCTCGCGCCGGAGCACGCGCAGCCGGACGGGGCTTCGCGCCAACCGCACGTCGTAGCCCGCGTCGCGCGGGTAGAGCACCTTGTCGCCGGGCTCGACGCCCGCGACGTCGGGGCCGACCGAGGCGACGATGCCGGTGCGCGTCTGCGAGGCCTCGTTGATCGGGACGATCAGCCCGCTCGCCGTCTCGCTTTCGTCCAGCGGCTCGACGACGAGGTAGTCCTCGAGCGGCTCGAGCGTGACGTCGGTCCGTGAGTGCCCTTCGAGCTCCACGGCTACAGGTTAGACCGCGAGGCGCCCCGCCTCGATCACGCGCTGCAGGAACTGCTGGGTCCGCGGCTCGCGGGGCTCGGTGAGGATTTGCTCCGGCGGGCCCTCCTCGAGGATCACGCCGGCGTCGAGGAAGCAGATCCGGTTGGCGATGTCGCGAGCGAACGACATCTCGTGGGTTGCGATCAGCATCGTCATTCCGCCCTCGGCGAGCTCACGGATCACGGCGAGCACCTCGCCGACGAGCTCGGGATCGAGCGCGCTCGTCACCTCGTCCAGGAGCATCAGCCTCGGCCGCATCGCGAGCGCCCGCACGATCGCGGCGCGCTGCTGTTGCCCTCCCGACAGGCGGTCGGGATACTCGCCGAGCTTGTCGCCGAGCCCGAAGCGGGCGAGCAGCTCGGCCGCCTCCCGCTCGGCCGTCGCGCGCGGCACACCCAGCGCCTTCTGCGGCGCGAGCGTGACGTTGCGCAGCACGGACATGTGCGGGAAGAGGTTGAACGCCTGGAAGACGATCCCGACGTTTCGCCGGATGCCGTTGACGTCGACGCCGCGTGCCGTGATCTCGTCGCCGGCGACGACGATGCGCCCCGCGTCGATCGGCTCGAGCAGGTTCACGCAGCGAAGCAGCGTCGACTTCCCCGAACCGGACGCGCCGATCAGGCAGACGACCTCGTGCTCGTCCAGCGCCAGGTCGATCCCGCGCAGCACCTCGTTCGTGCCGAACGACTTGCGTAGCCCCTCGATCCGCAGCAGCTCGCTCAACGCGCGGCGGCGAGCTGTCGGCGCCGGTCGCGCGCGACGAGCCAGTCGGTGAAGCGCGCGAGCGGGATCGTGATCGCGACGAAGAGCAGCGCTGCGGCGAGGAACGGCGTGTAGTTGAAGGTCGCGGACGCATCGATCTGCGACTGGTTGAACGCCTCGACCGCGCCGAGGAAGCCGACGAGCGCGGTGTCCTTCTGCAGACCGATGAAGTCGTTGAGGAGCGGCGGGATCACGCGCCGCACGGCCTGGGGGAGGATCACGAAGCGCAACGTCTGTCCGTGGGTCAGCGCGAGCGAGCGCGCCGCCGCCTCCTGGCTCGGATGCACCGACTCGATGCCGGCGCGGTAGACCTCCGACACGTACGCGGTGTAGACGAGCACGAGCGCGACGATTCCCCAGAACGTCACCGAGGTCGGCACACCGCGAAGCTGCAGCGCGGGCGCGCCGAAGCCGAGCACCGCGATCACGAGGATCGTCGGCACGCCGCGGAAGAAGTCCGCGTACGCGATCGCGAGCGCGCGCACCGGAAAGAAGACCGGCCCGCGCAGGCTCCGCAACACCGCGAGCAGCAGCGCGAAGGCGAGGATGAAGACCTCCGAGATGCAGAAGATCTTCACGTTGAGCTTGAACGCGGAGGCGATCTCGGGCAGCGAGTCCCAGAAGTAGTCCCAGTCGAAGAACGTGCGGCGCACCTCGGGCCAGCCCGATGCGTGCGTGACGAGGAGGACGACGAGTGCCCAGAACGCGATCGTGCTCGCGAGCGCGATCCCGACGTTCCGGCGCGTCCTGGTCAGGGTGCTCTCAGCGGAGGACGGGCGCGCCGACGACCTTCGCCAGCCACTTCTGCTGGATGCGCTTGAGCTGGCCGGTCTTCTTCAGGCTCGCGAGCGCCTGGTTCACGCAGGTGACCAGCGAGTTGCCCTTCTGGAAGACCATGCCGAAGTGCTCGCCGCCCGGGCTGGTCGGGAACTGGCCGAGGATCTTCCCGTTCGGTACCTGCACGGCGGTGACGTAGAAGGCCGTCGGGAGGTCGACGACGAGCCCGTCGATCTGCTTGTTCTTCAAGGCCTGCACCGCCGCGTCGTTCTTCGGGAACACCGACGGCTTCGACGAGGGCTTGATCTTGGCGACGATGTACTGGTAGCTCGTCGTGCCGAGCTGGGCGCCGAGCTTGTACGGGCGGAGGCCCGCGATCGAGCGCACCGCTGCGATCGGCGTCCCCTTGTTGACGACGATCGACTGGTTCACGTCGTAGTACGAGGCGCTGAACGAGACGACCTTCGCGCGCGCCGCTGAGTACGAGATCTGGTTGATGTCGAAGTCGAACGCCTTCTTGCCGGGCGCGAACGCCTTGTTGAACGGCGTGTAGACCCACTGGACGTCCGCGCGGCTGAACCCGAGCCACTGCGCCACCGCGTAGGCGACGGCCGACTCGAAGCCTTTCCCGCTCGTCGGATCGCTGATCTTCCACTTCGAGCCCTTCGGCGGGCTGCCGCCGAACCAGGGCGGGTACGCCGGGTTGTCGGTGCCGATCGTCAGCCGGCCCTCGTCGACGAGGTTCAGGCTGTCGGCGGCGCCCTTGCAGGTGACTGCGCCGGCCGCGGTGGCCTCGGGCGGGGACGTCCGGCCGACTGTCGCGGCGGCGGCGACCACGAGCGCGAGCAGCAACGTCAACCCCACGACCCGGCGCATTGAGCCGCGACACTATCACGATGAAAGTGGGCCGCCACGACGTCCGGATCTCCAATCCGAACAAGGTCTTCTTCCCCGAGCGCGGCCTGACGAAGGAGGATCTGGTCGGGTACTACCTCGACCTGGCCGAGAGCGTCCTGCCGCATCTGCGGCGTCGCCCGTTCCACATGAAGCGGTACCCGCACGGCGTCGAGGGGGAGTTCTTCCACCAGAAGCGGGTGCCGCCGCACCCCGAGTTCGTCGACGAGCAGTTCGTCAGCTTTCCCAGCGGGCACACGACGGTGTTCGCGGTCGTCGACAACGCGGCCGCGCTGGCGTGGGTGATCAACCTCGGCTGTATCGAGCTCCACACCTGGCACTCGCGGGTGGAGGAGATCGAGAAGCCGGACTATCTGCTGATCGACCTCGATCCGACGTTCGACGGCCAATGGGCGTACGTGCGCGAGATCGCGCTGGTCGTCCGCGAGGTGATGGACGAGCTCGGCCTGGCGTCGTACCCGAAGACGTCCGGCGCGACCGGCTTCCACATCCTCGCGCCGATCAAGCCGGAGCTGCCCTTCCCGGAGGTGCGCCGGTTCGCGAAGGCGCTCGCCGAGGAGGTGGAGCGGCGCGTCGACGACCAGGAGGTGGCCACGACGACGTGGCGGGTTGCCGACCGCCGCGGCGTCTTCGTGGACTTCGGCCAGAACGCGCGCGACCGGACGATCGCGTGCGCCTACTCGGTGCGGCCGACGCCGGACGCGCGCGTGTCGGCGCCGCTGCGGTGGGAGGAGGTCGCGGGCGTCGAGCCGGAGGCGTTCACGCTCGAGACGATGCGAGCGCGCGTCGACGAGGTCGGCGATCCGATGCGCGGCATGTGGCGCCGGCGTCCCTCGCTGCGGCCGCGGTTCGAGCAACTCGGGCTGGAACCACCGTCGTAACGGGCCATGACAGGGGTCTGACCCCTGTCATGGCCGGAACGGTCAGTTGCCGGGTGTGTCGAATTCGGACGGTCGGCGATCCGCAAGCCCGCGTCGCGCCTGGGGCTGCTCGTCGGTACCGGCCACGTCCTGGTGTCAGACACCAGGGCATGTCCGAAGAGGACAGTGTGGAGCGGCGCTAGCGCGACTCCTTGCCGATCACCGCCACGTACACGTCGTCGGAGTCGATCGTCCGCTCGAGCGTCCAGCCGGTCCCGGCCAGGAGCTCGCGCAGCTCGTCCTGCCCGACCATCAGGTAGTCGAACCAGGGCGTCGCGAGATCGCGGTAACGGACGCGGATCCGGATCTGTCCGGGCAGCCGTCCGCGCTCGACGTTGCGCCGGCGGTACCGGACGTGCGCCGGGTCGGCGCCCTGGTGGACATCTCGCGTCTCGGCCACGATCCGACCTCGTTCCGACGTCAGCCGCGCGAACCGTCGCAGCAGCCGCTTCGCCTTCGCCCGGCTCGCGAAGAGGCCGAAGTTGTTGCCGTACATCACAATCGTGTCGAACGTGCCGAGCGACTCGTCGACGTCCTCGACGGAAAGCACGCGCGCGTCGCGCACGCCTCGTCGCCTGCATCCTTCGATCGCCCCGGGCGAGATGTCGACGGCGACGACGTCGTGCCCACGCTCCTGGAGGTGGAGCGCGACACGTCCTCCGCCGGCGCCGACGTCGAGGACGCGCCCGCGAACGAAGCGCATGCCGCGACGGTGGTGCGAGGGCCAGCGACGGAACGGCGCCAGGTACAGCGTGGGTCCGAACACGCTCGCGGTGATGAAACCGTCGTCACGCTCGACGATCTCTTGCACCTCCGCGCCGTCGAGCGCGGCGAGAAGCATCTGTCCGTAGGCGTCCTGCTCCGGCCTGAGCGTCACGAAGCGAGCAGCGACTCGATCGTCGGCGCGTTCGGGTCGCGCGGCGGTCGGAGCTCGCGCCAGGTGCAGTCCTTCGCGTCCTTGTCCGGGCGCCAGCGCAGCAGCTTCGTGCCGTGGCGGAACCGGCTGCCCTGCACCTTGTCATAGCGGACCTCGACGACGAGCTCGGGACGCACCGCAGCTTCCTCGAGCTCCCCTGTTCCCCACCGGTTGGGCTCCGAGAAGCGCCGGTCGGGCGCCCGCTCCAGCAGCGGAACCACTTTCGCCGCGACGTCGTCCTGTGTGCGCGCCGCGACCGCGCACGAGCCGACGTAGTCGAGACCGCCGTCGTCGCGGTAGAGGCCGAGCAGCAACGTCGCGATCTTCTCGCGGTCGCCCTTCTTCCATCGCAGCCCGACGACGACGCAGTCGGCCGTCTTCTCCTCTTTGACTTTGACGACGCCTTCGCGCGACCCGGGGAGGTAGGGGAGGCCGCGTCGCTTCGCGACGACGCCGTCGAGACCCATCGTCTCGAACTCGTCGAGCCAGCCGCGCGCGTCGCCGAGGTCGCGCGTGCACGGCGACAACCGGAAGCCTTCGGCGACGCGCTCCAGCTCGGCGCGCCGCTCCTCGAGCGGGCGCTTCCACACCGGCTCGCCGCCCCAGAGCAGCACGTCGAACGCGATGAACTGCGCGGGGATCTCGGCCGAGAGCTTTCGGACGCGCGACTCGGCCGGGTGCAGTCGCATCTGCATCGAGTCGAAGTCGAGGACGCCGTCGCGGGCGATCACGATCTCGCCGTCGAGGGCCGTGTGCGGCGGTAGCCGCTCTCCGAGCGGCCGCAGCTCGGGGAAGTAGCGGAGAAGCGGCCGCTCGTTGCGCGACCACAAGGCGAGCTCGTCGCCGTCGTTCTCGAACACGCCCCGGAACCCGTCCCACTTCGGCTCGTACTGCCACTCGTCGCCTTCGGGAAGCGCGCGGACGAGCTGCGCCTCCATCGGCGGGAAGGGAACGTTTGGCCCCGGCATCGGCGGAGACCCTACCCTCGTGGCGCAGCTCGACGGCGTTTGGGAGGTGCACCGCCTCAGCGGTGTGTTGCCGCCGCTGCTCGGCATGCGGAAGCGGATCCGCGGCGCGCGCGGCGAGACCCTGGTCGGGCCGGTCCGCATGTGCTTCGACGTCCGCGGCAACGAGCTCCACTACCGTCCGCCGTTCTCCGGCTTCGTCGACGTGCTCGAGGTCGGCGGGGACGTCTGCCAGGGCCGCGCCACGTTCAACGGCAAGGAGTTCGCGCGATTCGAGCTGAGGAGGGTCCCGATGGCCAAGAAGGAGGAGCTGCACCAGCGGCTCGTCAAGCACATCGACGAGGCGCTGGCGATGGAGCAAAACGTGCTCCGGATGCTCGACGGCATGATCTCGACGACAGACGATCCGGAGATCAAGGAGACGCTGCGCCGCCACAAGGCCGAGACCGAGACGCACGCCGACCGCATGCGCTCGCGGCTCGAGTCCTACGGCGAGACCCCGTCGATGGTGCGCGAGGCCGGCGGCATCCTCGGCTCGCTGATGAAGAGCGTCGTCGACCTGACACGCGGCGAGAAGGCAGGACGGAACGCGCGCGACGGCTATGCGACGGAGCACATGGAGATCGCCGCGTACCAGTTGCTCGAGCGCATCGCCGAGCACGCCGGCGACGAGGAGACGGCCGAGGCGGCGCGCCTGAACCGCGCGGACGAGGAACGGGTCGCGAAGGAGATCGACGCGAACTGGGACAAGTTCGCCGAGCTTTCGTTGAAGGAGGAGGGAGTCGCGGTCTGAGGTGTGCCGGGGCGGGATCCAGGCCCCTGCCTCACCTCGAGCGGCTCAATGCAGCCAGGGCTGCAGGAACGCCTCGATCTCGCGGCACCCGCGCGGCCTCTCGAGCCGGGCGCGGACGGCCTTGCCCTCGACGACGACGAGCGTGGGGAGGGTCTCGATCTCGAACCGCTCGATCAGGTCCGGCCGCTCTTCGCGAGCGACGCGGTAGAGCCTGAACGTCTCGTGGTTGCGTCTCCGCTGCAGTACCTGGGCGAGAAATCCCTCCACCCGTCTGCAGCCGCCCGAGAGGCTGGAATGGAAGAAGACCAGCCCGGGCTTCACCGGCGCGTTCACCGCCGGAGCGGCAGAAGCCACTGTTGCCTCCTCTCAGGTTTTGGGGGCCCTCACGCCCCGAGTAGTCACGTAGATACCGCTACCGGTTCCTCCTCAAACCTGCCGATTCGTAACCGGCGCTTGGGAAGACCCGTCTAACCTGCCGGAAGGGTGAGGAGGGTCGCCGTCACCGGATTGGGCGCCGTCACGCCGCTCGGCAACGACGCGCGCGCGACGTGGGATGCCGCCGTCGCCGGCCGCAGCGGGATCGACTGGATTCGCGCCTTCGACGCGAACGGATTCCCGGTGCGCGTGGCGGCCGAGGTCAAGGACTTCGACCCGACGACGGTCGCCTCGTCCAAGGACGCCCGCCGTCTCGACCGCAACGTGCTGCTCGCACTCGCGGCGTCCGTCGAGGCCGTCGACGACGCGGGCCTCCGCGACTTCGATCCGACGCGCGTCGGCATCGTCCTCGGCTCGGCGATCGGGGGCGTCCTCGGGATCATGGAGCAGGCCGAGGTCCTCCGCGAGCGCGGAGCCGACCGCGTGTCGCCGCACTTCCTGCCGAACGTCCTCGTCGACTCGGCGAGCGGGCAGGTCGCGATCTCGCTTGGGATCCGCGGCCCCAACTACGCCGTCGTCTCCGCCTGCGCGACGGGCTCGCACGCCGTCGGCGAGGCGGCCGAGCTGATCAAGCGAGGCGACGCCGACGCCGTCCTCGCCGGCGGCACCGAGGCGTGCATGCACCCGCTGATCCTCGCCGGGTTCTGCGCGATGCGCGGGCTCGCTGTCGAGGACGAGCACCCGCCGCGCGCGTCGCGGCCGTTCGATGCGACGCGGGCGGGATTCGTGATGGGGGAGGGCGCCTGCGTCCTGCTGCTCGAAGATCTCGAGCGCGCGGAGGCGCGCGGCGCGACGGTCTACGCCGAGGTGCTCGGCTACGGCGCCTCGAACGACGCACATCACATGGCGCAGCCGGACCCGGACTCCGTCGGCGTCGCCGAGATGATGCGCGCCGCGCTGCGGCGGGCGCAGATCGAGCCCGAACACGTCGGCTACGTGAACGCGCACGGGACGTCGACGCCGCTCGGCGACGCTGCCGAGACGCGCGCGATCAAGGACGTCTTCGGCGACCACGCCTACCGGCTCGCCGTCTCGTCCACGAAGTCGATGACCGGTCATTGCTTCGGCGCGGCCGGGGCCCGCGAGGCGGAGAAGTGGGTGCTCGACCGCACCCGGAACAGCGACGGGCTCGGCGCGATCTTCCCGTCGATGATGTACCTGATCATGGCGCTCGACGCTCTGGGATATCCGCGGGACCATCCCGACCTCATCGAAGCGATCCGGCAGTTCGACGGCCTGCTCACCGAGACCGAGGACGCGTTCTACTTCCAGCCCTGCGTGTCGCCGGTCTGGGACACCGCGATCGCGATGTTCGCCCTGGGCGAGATGGGCGCGGTGGCGCCCGCGCCCATGCGGCGAGCCGCCGACTGGCTGATCGAGCGGGAGATCCGCCGGCGCGGCGACTGGTCGGTGAAGCGGCCCGATCTCGAGCCGTCGGGCTGGGCGTTCGAGTTCGCCAACGAGCACTACCCGGACATCGACGACACCGCGATGGTGCTGCTCGCGCTGCAGCACGCGAGCGCCACCGACGCGGCGGCCCAGGAGCGATGCGAGCGCCGGGCGGTCGCGTGGCTGGTGGGTATGCAGTCGAGCGACGGCGGCTGGGCCGCCTTCGACGCCGACAACAACTGGGCCTTCCTCAACCGGGTGCCGTTCGCCGACCACAACGCGATGCTCGATCCGTCGTGCCCGGACATCACCGGGCGCGTGCTCGAGGCGCTCTGCCGGCGCGGCTTCAAGCTCTCCGACGCGTTCATCGAGCGCGGCGTCGGCTACCTGCTCGAGACCCAGGAGCGCGACGGCAGCTGGTACGGCCGGTGGGGCGTCAACTATCTCTACGGGACGTTCCTGGCCCTCCGCGGGCTGCGCGCAGCCCAGGATCCGGGCGCGGCCAAGGCGATGTGGAAGGCGGGCAAGTGGATCGCCTCCGTCCAGAACGAGGATGGCGGCTGGGGCGAGAGCTGCGCCAGCTA
>Ga0081539_10003105_pt1 | contig 21284 bp, 19 predicted proteins | sample TabmetS4T2R2_FD_71023 | JGI IMG/M metagenome (GOLD analysis project Ga0081539, IMG submission 71023) | Tabebuia heterophylla rhizosphere microbial communities from the University of Puerto Rico - S4T2R2 | ecosystem: Host-associated > Plants > Roots > Rhizosphere ...
GCGGGGATGGCTTTTTTCTTGCAGGTCTAACTCCGGATGGAATCGACGTCGGATGCAATAACAATTTATTTGAAGAGAACGATGCGTCTTATAGTCCGAATAATGCCTTTGAAGGTGTATTTAGTAAGGGGAATATCTATCAGCGAAATAAGGCGAATCATTCCAACTACGGATTCTGGCTCGGTTTTTCGAGCGATTGCACATTGCAGGAAAACCAGATTTACAACAATCACCAGGCGGGAATCGCCGTTGAAAACGGCATGGGCTTTAATGTGATAAATAATGATATCCAAAACAATGGGCATGGCATTTTGATCTGGACACGCTTTTACGATTTTCTAAAAAAGGTGCATGGGGTGAACCAGACCAGCCAGGACTGGATGATCGAAAGAAACAAGTTGATTCAAAACAAAAAAGCGATTCGCATCGCCGCCAATCAGAATCACGGAACAAAAGCCCTGGATGGAGAACTATCACCTATCGCTCCCAATAATCATACGATCTACAATAACGAAATTCGCGGCAATGCGATTGGCATAGAACTGGAAAAGACCAAACGCACACGACTGAATCAGAATATGTTGGATAACCTTATTGCTGATTTTGATGATAAATGACAGTGTGAATGCCACTGGGTCCCCGAAGATTGGGATCACCCCAGCGGATTCCGCATCGGCACCATCGAAGTGACCCACCTCGGCATGAACGAAAAGGATATGGAAACCATCGCGGAATTTATCGCCCGCGTCCTTGTGAAGAACGAAGATTCTGAATCAGTTGGAAAAGATGTTGTGGATTTCCGTTATCCACAACAGACTTTGTACTATAACGTGAGTTCGGGTTAGGCAATCAGAGCAGGTAGAGTGCCTAAATGGAGGGAAGGCTTGTTGGGTCGATGGCAATAAGCAATGAGTCCAGACAAGAGATTAGCCAGGAAATTGATGAGACTGCGATGACGAGAATGTTCAATCTGCGAAATGTTTTTGAGTTGGTCAATGATGGTTTCCGAAATGGCTCGTTTCCGCAAGAGGAGTTTGTCCATCAGAGGTACAAGCACATTTTTCATATTGGAACGAATGCCAGTAATCAATTGGATATTGAAGGTTCGCCGTAGTTCTTCAAACAACTTTTTAGAGAGGTAGCCTTTGTCCCCAAACAGTTTGCCAAAGAGTCCGCGCACCAACCTGGGAACAGGCTTGCGGTCATCTACATTCCCAGGGGTCAAGACCAAATTGAGCAGTTCACCCCGGTCATTGAAGACCAGATGTAATTTGAAGCCGAAGAACCAACCTGTGGAGGTTTTTCCACGTTCGGCCAGCCCAGAAAATACCTTATGCGAGTGAATTCTAGGGTTCTGGCAGACTGCCAAAGAAGTGGAATCGATATATGAGATACCCGTGCAAGTGCCCAAACACTTTGTCTGCAAATAGAGACACAAAGGCACCAGGACCGAGGGAATGAACTCGACAAACCGTGTTTAGCTCACCAAACCTGGAAATTCTCTGCGCAAACGTCCCAAGACATAATCCACATAGTAGGCCTTGAAATCTCGATAATGGGATTGATGAAAATGAATCAAGATGGTCATAATCTCACTGACACTCAAACTTCTTTTTCGTTGCCGTTGGATCTCACCTACCAGAAGTAATTGTTTGCGCCACACTGGCAAAAATTCTTGACAAAAGTCATCGACATCGCAGAATAATTCAGTTAGACTCTCCATCAGGGGCCCCTTGGAAGACTTGTTTTTCGCTAATCCAAGTGTATCCCATTGAGCCCCTTATCCCGAACTCAGGTTACTATAACTTTGATAATGAATATCTTGCTTGGGCGAAGGTGTAGAAGTTTGTAAGACTAATATAGCAACGGCCACAGACAAATACGTGCCTGAGGAGTGTACGGGCCAGTGGTGGCTAAGTAATATTTTTAAAAGGGGAAAGTTCTACAAACCAACTTATTATTTTCCCTGCAAGCAACCAAATCCCTATTTTGTTTTTTGTATTTGCTTATACTGTTTCATCGTTTTTTCAAAAGAGATAGCAAGAACATCCCGCGTTTTTGTTGATTTTTCCGTTTCGTATTTGCTCAACAAATCTTGAGCAACCAACAATAATTCTCTTGCTTTTACAACAGAAGCAGGATAAGGAACTTTTTTAGGTTTATTATTGATAGTTTCTTTTTTTACTTGTTCCCATGCCTTTTTTACATCAAAAGTTTTAGTTTCCATTTTCATCTCCAGTACTGAATTCCATTATATAGGATACATCATCCTCGTTCAATTCTTTATATTCGTCAACACCTATGGCTTCGTCAATTCCTTTCCTGAACGCCTCTAACTCTTCCAGAGTGTTGAACTCATAAATATTAATTTCATCTTTAATTTCAGAGAATTTCTGTACCTCATCATTCTCGAAAATCTGGCATTTATCTTTGCCAAATAGAACAAAAAGTTTGTATTTCATATTTTCCCTGTTATTTCAGCGAATCAATCATTTCAATACTTTTGTGCAATTGCAGCATTAGTATAAACCTAAACCCTGACGGAGTAACGACAACCTTATCTCCAATTTTGCCAAGAAGACCTAAATCAATAGCAAAGTTCAGAAAAGTATAAGTGGCAGTTGATTTCGACTTGGCTTGTTTCCATTCTAGAGTTTTGCCTGCAATTGATGTAAAACTTTCTGAAAGTGTTTTGAATTCAATTGGATAAGAATTTCTTGCTAGGAGAAAAGCACTTTCGACAATTGCATAAATACCAAAGACCATGCTTGAAGAAAAAGGCGCTTTAGCAACATATTGCCGCAGCAAATCAGCCTGACCATCTGAAATCTGTTCTTGTAATTTCCCCCGGTTCATCAAAGCGACATATCTATCCCCAAAATCAGTCAAAAAATATATCTGATTTCGCTTTCGCGCTAATCCAAATTCAATAGCAGTTCGCAGATGATTTTTGGTTGTGTTGCGAGATAAAAATGTTTTCTGGGAAATATCTTTTTCTGTAGTTGTCCCATTTTGTAATTCAATCAAAGTTCTATTAATAAGTCCCAAGCTAAAAACCCCATAATCTTTTGGTTTCACCCGTAGAAAATGTGTGGACTTTAATAGGTTTTGGTAGTAAGCGTTAAGAACGGTCTCGGGCTTATACTTTATGAGAATAATGTTGTTTGTTTTACAATCTTTGTAATTGCTCTCCAGAAAATCAATTACAAGCACATAAAGAACAATCTTGCCTTGAGGAAGTTGATTTTTATTTTGAAATTCTTCTATCTCTTGTCTATATCGCAGGATTTGGTCTTTATGTTCAGGATAAAATTTTGTTACCTTGAGTTCAACAAGAATTATTTCGCTTCCACTTGAGAGCAACAAATCAAGGCGGCTCTCACTTCGTAAATGCAATTGGCGAGCAATAACTTTGGGTTCGTTATCCAACTCTAAAATGTTTTTGAGCAGGCCCAAATCAGCAATTAATGCCTCTTCAATTTCACTCTCTTTAATTTTCTCGTGTAGTTTGATAGAGCGAATTGGCATAGGAATCTCAGGAATTGTTATATTATAACTTCTATCATTTGCGTCAAAGCCACTGAATCAACTTCACATGTGATGTGAAGCAAACCTTTATAAAGCCATCTTTGAGTTCTTCACAGTTCAAATCTTTCCCTCAACAAAAAATCCCTATTATCCAGCACACCCTCCAGAATCACTTTCACTGCATCTGCATTAATCAGCTCTTCTAATTCAAATGACTTCAGCCGCGTCGAAAAAAGTAAAATAAAAAAGACCCCACCTGACCTACATTAGTACCTGACGCATAACGTCAGACTTCGGTCAGGCAGGGGAATTTCTGTTTCTATTATACAACGTTATGTAACTTTGTCAAACAGGCTTGACAGACGATTTTATTCTCTTAACAAAAAATCCTCATTATCCAGCACTCCCTTCAAAATCGCCTTCACTGCATCAGCAGCTAACAACTCCTCCAACTCAAACGACTTCAACCTCGTCTGTGTCGTACGTACGGATGGCTCGAGGAATTCGCCAAATGGCAAAGAAGTTCTAAACAATTGATAATATAAAAATCTGCGGGCATTGCGTCTAAATTCGGGTGGGACATCTATCTTCTCTGCCTCAAGAAACTCTTTCATCTTTCTTCTTACATCTTCCACCGTCTGCGGAAAGAACACGGTGGGATATTGCGTAAAGCGTGCCTTACCCGCGCACAATACTGCCGCGCCCATGATCGAAGCCTCCAGCCCAATCGTCGAGTTATAAACCATTACGAACTTAGACTTCTGGATCAGCTCATACGAGCTCAACGTCTCGTTGGGCGCGATAAAGAGCACATTTGGCTCTTTATCTGCCTTGTTGGCTTCGACCCATGCCGCCACCGTCTCGCGGCTGGATTTTCTCACGCGCAATTCGTCTGGGTGTGCGCGGATCACAAATAAAGTTTCAGGATGTTCGCGAATGACCTCAAGTGTCATATCAAGCCAATCGAACATATCTTCAAAGACCGTGTTGGCGTGTGGCTGGCTGGTATCGAAAATAACGTTGGTAAAGATAGGCACAATTTGCTTGAAGCGGGCGGCTTTTTGCAAAAATGACTCATCGAGTCCCTTCATGTCTGACCAGAATTTAATGCCTGCCATTGTGAAATCCCCTTGAAAACGCTTTGCCAGATACTCATCTAATTTGGCATTTTGTTCATCGTTCAGCTCAAACTCATCAGGGATGTGGATTGGGTAGGCGGTCGCTTCGCCATCTGTGAAAAATGCAGTGGCGGGTTGCAACCCAACTTCATGAGTGATCACACGGATGCCGCGCTTTTGCGCAATATAGCGGGCCGTCGCTTCTGGGAAGAACTGTCCGTTGAAAACGACTACCGCACGTGGATTCGTTTCATCCAGAAATTTTGAAAATTTCTGCGCGATATTCCATGCAGACAAAATATATTCCCGCAAAAGATAGCGCGTTGGTTCATCATCGTCCAAGTGATGAATGCGAAGAATCCAGCGTAAGCCTGGTAGACACAGTGCTCCTAGCGGTATTGTCATTGCGAGCCCGAGCAAAGCGAGGGACGAAGCAATCTCCTTGCTAACAGGGGGTTGCTTCGTCGCTGTGCTCCTCGCAACGACATATTCAAATTTAGATAATTCATCAACATTAAGATTTTTCAAGGCGCGTTCAAGTTCTGTATCACGTTCAAATGTAAACCAATAAGGCTTTGCATCTGTGTATATAGTTTTCGATTGATAAATACAGGATTTACATGGTGGCGCTTTATGTACATGATCGCGATTCGTCCCTAATACACAATGACTCATCCCGGAATGACAGGCGAAATAAGCGACCGGAATCCCTTTCAACCGCAGTGCCCAGGATGCCAATAGATGAAATCCACTGTTCCACGAGAGATCGTCGATTCCCGTGGAGGCTTTGAAGAACACCACAGGCGCGCCTGATGGTCGTGGTTCCTTCCGAGCCACCTCTCGCGCTTTTGAAGCAATTTTTAGATTGTTGAGTCTACGAACGAGTCCGCGTTTGACGCGTTGTGTAAAAAATTCCTTGAATATCATAAATTGTCCCCCAATCTTATCAGCAATTGGATTTACTTACTGGTGACCAAACTCAAGGGGAGAGGGTTGGAACAGCCCACATTCCAAGGGCCGATTGGATCGCAGATTCTTCAGCGGCTTTGAATATTTTTGAACAAGATGAATTGGGGGGAGCATCGACTGCTCTTCCCAAACCATCCTGAAGAAGCTGCAAATTAACAAATGTATCTCCCACCAGCACATAACGCAGTAATCGTCCGTCTGCATCTTTATACATGCGATCGCCTATTAGTGTTACATCTTTTCGGAAAACCAATTCAGAATTTTTAAGATGGGCATCCATAGCAATGGACTCATCCTGCGGCACTTCCACACCGATGTACCGGACGACATAAACGAGACCGTCCGTGAGGACCTTTACCGTATTTCCATCAAGGATCTCAAGGACTCTCGCAGAAGCCCGTCGATTGTCGGGTATACAAGATGCTTGGGTAGTTGGTGTGATTGTAAAGAGAGGCGTGGAGGTGACCAAAGGCTCGGTCGCGGAGGCAGGCACCTCGGTCGATGTGACAGGAATTGGCGTACGCGTTGGAATCGCGGAAGGTCGTGTAATCGTTGTATTTAGCTTGCGAGTCTCATCCATTAGATTCAAAAAGAAACTGGCCAATGTCTTCCCCTGAATCGTCGGCACAAAGAATGCAAAAGCTAGCAGCGCCAGGATTACGCTCACAAAAACGCGTCGAGTATGGACAGGTAGTTTTTTTCTGCGAGGCGTGACGATTATTTCCGGTTCAGCAGAGATATCGGAAATAATGCGAGGGTTCAGAATCCGCTCGAGTGCAGAGCCAAGCATGGCGAACGCGAGACCGGTCAACAAAAGCAGGAAGATCGGCTCCAATACCCAGAACGGTGACCCATATATGGCTCCGTGTGCCAGCCCATCATAAATAATGCGGCCCCATGAAGGATAATGGGAATTGATATTGAAAAATCCCAGTGTGGCTTCGAGGAAAATGAAGCTGGGAACTTGCGTCACAAGTTGTGGGATAAAAACCGGCAGGATGCGCGGCACGAGATAACGAGTGATGATCCGATAATTGCTCGCCCCGTAGGAACGCGCCATATCAATATAAGGCGCTTCCTTTGCCTGGAGGAATGCGGAACGGAAGGATTTGATGGGTGAACCAAAGGCATTAAGAAGTACGATCAGGCCCAGTACGATCCAGACGTTGACTCCAAAAAGCAAATTTGTCAGCACCACGATCGCCAGACCAGGCAGGACCATATTGACTTCGGTTAGCCTTTGGATGAAATTGTCGAGCCAGCCCCCATACCAGACACCGATTGCCGGTAATATGAGGGCCACGAGTGTGGTGATGAATGTCCCCAAAAGACCAATGAACAATACAAAGGGCATGCCCCAAAATAATGGTACAACCAGGTCACGCCGCCAAAAATCGGTGCCGGCCAGCCCATATACCTGCCCAAGTAGCACCAGTTGAGGTTGCAAGTCAGAGTTCTCTTCAAAGAAGATGCTACTAACCTCAAGTTGATATTCACCAGTCTGAGGCGTTGGTTGCGCGGCACCAGGCTGTGCAAATAAGAGTTGGTACGCAGGTGTGGCGTATTGCCCGCTCGCCACAAACCATTCCTTCCACGCGGGATTGCTGTTCAAAAACTTAGGAACCTGAACCCCCTCTTTAAAATCATAGTTAATACTATTACTAACAGCAATGGGTTTCAGGTTCAGTACCCTGCCATCGGGCGTTTTCCATATCAGCGAAACGAATGGAAATTTTTCGACGTAGGTTGGGTCGAGATATAGAAAAACATCACTTGGCATTTCACCATAGGGATACTGAAAATTGAAGGTGACTGTTTTTTGCGTCCAGCCGTTATCAAGCTTGCTTGTGGATACGCTTGCATTGTTTTCATCCAGGATGAGCGTAGAGAGGCGCGGGGTCGCCCTGAAGAGGTTGAACCAGTTGGGAGCCGCGACGCGCGGCCGAAGATTGAACCCCGACACGCGGTCTTCGTTATAACTCCTGCCAAATTCTTCATAGGGGAGGGCAAGCACTGCATAGAGCGAACCCGCCAACAAGATAACAATAATTGCGAGGCCGAACACGGCAGATGGATATCTGCGCAACTCCTGGAAGAATAACCCACTGTGCCCCCATGAAACGCGTATCGATTCGAGTATTGCACGTAAAGCCTTGGATAGGGAAAATATACGCTTCTCTCGCGGACCTTTACCCTGCTGTGCCACACTTAGGACTTTCCCTCTTCTTTGCGCTCTTGACAAGAAACGCGCGAGACCGGCGAATCTTGTTTTTACACGTGCATTCTTATCCCTGGGAAGAGTGTTTGAAACAAGGTGAATACGCGGGTCGATGAGCACATACACCACGTCCAGAATGAAAACGAGGATGCCAAGTAAATAGGCAAACGTGACCACGATCTGAATCACGATCATCAAATCGCCAATCGAGACGCTTTCGCCCCAATAATTTGGCAGCGATTCAATGTATAACAAGCCGATTCCAGGCCACCGAAATACGCTTTCGAGTGCCACGGTCAACTGCCAAAAGCCGATCAGGCTGGTGGTGAAACTGGTAATGATATAGGGCAGAGCAGGCCGCAGGATATATTGCCTCTCCAGGATCTTATGATCCAGTCCTTGGGCGCGCGCCAGCTCGACATAATCCTCTTCGGAATAGATGATGAAGAATGTTCGCCAGGCATATACTAACTGGAATAGGAGGCTCAACACCAGTGCAGTGACCGGCAACACCATGTGCTTTGCGACAGTGATAATATTTTCAATCGGCGTCTTGGGTCTGTAAAAAATATCGGACATCCCGCCTACGGGCAACCAGCGCAGTTGAACGGCGAACAAGGCGATCAACAAGATAGCAAACACCCAACTCGGTACCGATGAGATCGGCGAGAGTACGGTGACAAGGCGGTCCACGCGGCTCCCATAGTTTCTTGCCAGGTAGAGTGCCAGAGGCATCCCAAGCAAGAACACCAGCAGGTAGGACGTGCCGACCAACAATAACGTGTTGGGGAAATAATGTAAAACGGGGTTTCCAACCGTGTCTGCCTCGACAGACGCTCCCATGCCTAGCGCCTGGATAAAGGATAAATCCAATTGACCCCAATTAAAGCTGAGCGCCTTGAATGTCCAGAGCAGGTTGCGAGGCCAGAAGGGCAGGTCCAGTCCTACTTCCGCGCGCAACTGATCCGTGAGAATTTCAGCCTGGGCTTCATAATCTACAGGCCCTGGGACGATAATGGTTCCCGTATAGAGAGTGTGCTTCACCATCCACTCGATTTCACTCTCTAGCTTCACTTCAAATGGTGATTTGTTTGGCTCGGTCCCAATGCCTGGTGGATAGTTCACGATCAACATCGTGAGAAACACCCCCACAAAGATGGTGACAAGGATAGTCAGTGCCTTGAAGGCCAAGTACTTCAGCGCGCTTGTAAACAACCGCAGCCGCGTAGGTCTGGATATGATCGGTGTAGCAACACCTTGCGACACACCCATCAAAAAATAGTACACCACCCAGACTAAGAATCCCACCCTCTTCAGGATGGGATAGGTATTGATGAAGTCAGGTATTATAAGTAGGGACGATAATTCTTCAGAAGGGTGGAATAACCAATCCTATCAATAACGGATAAGTCTTTGTTGGAAATGAATATTAAAATTGGGAAGGATATACTTTGCAACCTAGGCTTGCTATGACCCTCCGATGTTCGCGATGATTTGATAATAAAAATCTTTTTCATTAAAGAAGAAAAGAACGGTATACACCTTATCCCCTCGAATATCATATCTGCATCTGTAATGTCCCTCCAAAGTTGGCTCTTCGCAGAAGACTAAGTACTTACCAAGCCTATCGTCAACGGTAGCATAGGTTTTATCATGTTCGGGCAATTCATTGAAATAAGACTTGATTTCATCAAAAAAATCTGGTGCGTAGACGACAGCCCCTGGCTTGCAATTTTCGCTTGTATCTTTGATATTAAGTTTGGAGCAAATATGATCCACTACATCAGTGGACAATGGTGTAGTATGTAGACGATAATTGTCTCTATACGCGATCCGAGTTTCGTAAGCTCTTAGATCTGTGCTAATTTTATTCGCAGTGGGGATTATAAAATTGATTAGAATTGTAGAGGCAACACCCAATAGAATTACGAACACAATCAGAAGTATTCTTTTTTTGATATTCATCATAATAAGATTCCGCAAGAAAAAGCCAACAATTTAGGCCTGAATTGCTAATGCATTCAGTTGCTCGTAGTACGGAATACACTCCGCCAGTAAAGGCTCGAGATGCTTCGGAAAAGGCGTGGATTTCTTAACGTATTCCCCAAAGCCTGTCGATTCATGCACCGACTTATACCAATATTTTGCCCACGAACCATCTTCCGGACGCGCGCCGGCCTTCCAGCTTAACATCGCTTCCTGGAATGGGATTCCGATGCGTTCACACAATTCGTTTAGCACTTTTCGTGGAGTCAATAAAATTTGCTTTGAATCCAATACAGGCGGGTTTTGTCCGCGCGACTGAAGATAATGTAACAATTCCAAATGGAGGGCATATCCAACATCTGATAAAGTAGGTGTTTCCACCCATTCAGCATAACTGGGAAGCATCTCCACCGGATCACGCGTCAACAGGATGTTTACCGTGTGGTCAAGGAAGCCCAAATCAAGATTATACAAGTGATGCGTCATGTGTTTGAAGAAAACGACGGGTGTTTCATGGTCGCCTAAAATCAGATCCTCTACCACTTTCTGCCCATCATTTTCCATCGTCGCGATCACTTCCTCCGCGCCAGGATGATAAGCACGTGCCGGCGTCTTGGAAAGATAGTGCGCGTACAATGGTTCATCAAAGACGCTTGTATCATCGCGCTGGGCAAACGAATACATCAGCGCAGTGGATACATTGCGTGGGCCACTCCACAAACAGATGCGCGTGGTATTTTTGTTCATGGCTGTTACGCTGCCTTCGTTGCCAAAACTGCCCGGTGAACTTCAGCCTCGTACAATGCTGATAATTTCTCCGTCATCGCTCCAGGCTTTCCATCTCCAATCACGCGCCCATCCACCTTGACGACGGGAGTCAGCCCACCAAACGTCCCTGTGACAAAGGCTTCATCAGCGCCATAAACATCGAATAGCGAAAAGTTCTTTTGATAACTGGGAATGGCATTATCATTGGAGACCTTGATAACCTTTCCCCGTGTAATCCCATTCATGCAGTACTGTCCTGTGGAAGTCCACACCTCTCCATTTTTCACCATGAAGAAATTGGTTGCATTACATGTGGCAACAAATCCATGAATATCCAACATCAAGGCTTCATCCGCGCCTGCTTCGATGGCTTGCACCAACGCGATCACTTCATGCAATTTGCTGTGACAATTCAATCGCGGGTCAAGATAATCCGGCGACCCGCGGCGGATGGTGCTGGTAAACAAGGTCACGCCGCGATTTCTAGTGTCAGCGCTAGCTAGTTTATATTCCGGGATGATGACGAGGTTGGGTCCGCTCAACACCATACGGGGGTCCTGCGATGGAGTCTTTTTGGTTCCTCTGGTCACCATGAAACGGACGTGGACGCCGTCGTGCATGTCATTGGCGCGCAGTGTTTGCCAGAGTTTATCTGTCAGCTCTTCGCGCGTCATCTTTAAATCCATGCCAACAGTTGCAGCCGCTTGCCACAAACGATCGAGATGTTCATCTAAAAAGACTAACACATCGTCGTGCAGGCGAAGTGCTTCCCAGATTCCATCGCCGACTAGATAACCGCTGTCAAATACGGAAATCTTTGCTTCATTGCGTGGAAAAAGTTCACCATTCACATAAATTAGAATCTTTTCGTTACGATCATCTTGTACTGCGTTATGGGTTCCATGTACGGGCATTGTTTACTCCAGACTTAGCAATTAATATATTAGTTGAATGTCTCTTGAAGCAGGGAATCGAGATTTGGTATTCGGGAATCGTTGTTGGTCTTCTGGAGATTCAGAGTCAATTTCATACGGGGCAATATCTTCTCGAATGGATTGTTTTGCTCCGAGCTCATTTTGACCTTGTTTGCTTCGCTTCAAGTAACCAATATAACCGTTGATCAATTGTGTTAGCTTTTCCCCATCCTCTTCCAATGAATCGAACAAGGATTTGGGAATATAGTTCAGCTCATAACATATAGTGATATGGCTTAAAGTTTCTTCTAATGAGCCTCGAGCATTGTAACAAAACCGAATATTTTCCTGATAATAAAATCTTCCATATCCTTCGGCGATATTGGCAGGGATACTATTTGAAGAGCGCCGTAATTGTTGATTGAGATTCCACTTTTCTTCTGCCGGAAGCAAAGGTAAGACTTCCCGATACACGCGAAGAGCAAATTCCTTTGCCTTCTTCCATGCCTCCAGCGTTTCTAAACTTTTGATACTCCTGCTGCGCTCTTCATAAAACACCAACCCCGATGTCCGATTTACGATTCCCAACTCCCGATATCACCAATCATTACTCTTCTCATACCCCAACCTCACCAGCAAATCTCCTGCTACATCCTTGAACAACTTTTTATGTTCATCGTTGAAATGTGCTTTCCACCCGCTGGTCTTTCCGGAACGAAATGTATGACTCTTACTTGGCTGAATTGCGTCGACTAAAATCGATAAAGCTTTCTCTCGCGCCGTGGGGATCCGATATCCTGTCTTTTCCACCTCATCAAGCATCGCGGTCAGCGTGGCATCGCGGTTCTCGATCAAATCTTCAAAGCGAATACACATCACATTCTTTTGCTCCAGCCACTGGAATACACTCTCATATCTCTGTTTCACACTGACCATATGAAGTCCATTTCGGTCAATACCTGTGATCGCTACTTTGAGTCTTGCTCCCAGGTCAGGCAGGGATTTGTAAAATTCGTGCATGCCATGATCTTCGTACATGTCGGTAGCAAAGAAGACCTGCGAAACCAGTAGATCGCGCGGGTCGCGGTAGATAAAGTAATTCACGCGTCCGGGCTGGCACAAAAACTCAACATTTTCTGGTGTCGCCTCGACATACCCCCAGCCAATCACGCCGCGGGGAATCTTCTGTAATTCTTGAAGAATGTGCTCTTTTTCCTTCCGCCCTCCCAGCTTTGTGATCGTTCTGACTGGATCTGCACTCACATATTTATAAGGCGCTACCAGGCAGATACCGGCCAACACCTGCAATAAGAGATGCGACCCGCTCTTTGGCTTGGAATTGCCAAAGATTGGTGGTGCGTCGTTGAATGAAAGCCGCTTCCAACGCAAAATGGCCAAAGCAGTTTTCCCAGCGGGGCGCAGTGTGCGGCGGATTCTTTGATCGAGACGCATGGTTTGCGAATAATAACGTACTGAATTAACTTAGTATGGAGACGCTGGATCGTTTCCTTTAATCCTTCGCAATCTTTGTAGAGAAGCCTTCTCACTTTGATATACCTTCTTCACACCGTCACCTAGCGAGGCTTCCGTTACACGGATGTATTTCACGAGCCTCTCGAACCCACCCGGCTCCACAGACGCTGCCTGGTCGCTGCCCCACATGGCCCTGTCAAGAGTGAGATGGCGCTCCACCATACATGCACCGAACGCAACTGCAACTGCAGAAGGGACTAATCCGACTTCATGACCTGAATAGCCGATAGGCACATTTGGGAATTCACTACGTAGCGTTTCCACCATCTTTAGATTCAATTCCTCAGGTTCACAAGGATAGGTGCTGGTGCAATGCATCAAGAGCAGGTTTTCCTCTCCTGCGATTGCAACACCCATTTTGATCTGATCCATGGTAGACATGCCAGAAGAGAGGATCACAGGCTTGCCGGTCGATCGGGCTTTGCGAATCAAGTTGAAGTCCGTGAGAGAGGCGGATGGAATCTTATATGCAGGCGTGTTGAACTGCTCCATAAATTCCACCGAAGGCTCATCCCAGATAGAGACCATCCACGGAATGCCTCTTTGCTGGCAGTATGAATCGATCTCCCTATATTGTTCTTCGTTGAACTCTACCTTATAACGATACTCAAGATAGGTAATATAACCCCACGGCGTTTCGCGCATTTGGTGTTGTTGATCGGGAGGAGTCGCGATATTCGGTGTACGTTTCTGGAATTTCACGGCATCCGCGCCCGCATGGACCGCGGCATCGATCAGTCGCTTTGCAATATTCACATCGCCGTTATGGTTAATGCCTATCTCTGCTATCACATACGTAGGATACCCATCACCGACCAAACGATCTCCAATTCGTAACTCACGCATCATCTTTTTCCTTTTTCATTTTCATGCGGTTTGCATAGACTGAAAAAGCGATTGCAAGGAAAATACACCCAACCCCAATCGCCACTAAAATAATTCCCGTTCTGCCAATTACCAGTCCACCGATCACACCGGTGATTCCCATAAAGCTCATTGCCACAGCCGATTGTTTGTATACCCTGCCCATATTTTGGGCAGTTTGGTCATGCATGAAATGAATATCATACAGTTCATTGACTTCAGCCTGGTGATCCTTGCAGGCGACGCCACGCTTCAAGTCCACAGCACATTCTGTGCACAATCCTTTCTGACAATATTTACAAATCCCAACAGCCAGCACCCCCGGGTGATTAAAACAATTCATTCTTGTTCCTCTTATTTCGAATCTTTGCTCAGTATTAAATCACACAATTCTCTCAACGCGCCATGCCCGCCTGCCCTTGATAGGACATGATCTGCCGTGCGTATGACTTCGGGATATGCATCCGCCACCGCAACTGACCAGCCCACGATCTCAAAGCACGGGAGATCATTCAGGTCGTTGCCAATGTAGATGACATTCTCAGCCTGGACGTTTTTCCTCTCCAGGATCTCACGCATCACGCGTCCCTTTTCATGAATGCCAACGCCATGGATTGCCTCCACGCCCATTTTTTTTGCGCGTGCCTCTACAACCGAATTTGGTTCCGATGAAAGGATCATAACTTCGATGCCCGATTCTCTCATTTCCCTGATTCGCAGACTGTCACTCCGATAAGCAGCAATGGACTCGGTCCCATCCTGATCTACCCAAACGCGGTTATCTGTGATGACGCCATCAAAGTCGCAGACAATAAGATCGATCTTTTTAGGCATTGGGCGCCGCAATCTCTTATTGGGTGTGACCATTTCAAGTCCGCTATAAACGATAGCCTCATATTTCGCCCAATCTGAAGGCGTATCGATATCCACTGTATAACGCGCGTCGATCACAAGCGGATATACAACACTGCCCGTCAGAGAGTGCTTTCTGGTAATAGTGAAAGTGCGGATCACATCAATATGCCCTGTTTGCCAGTACACTTGCGGAAGGATCTGGCGCGGTGCGTTATAGGGTTCACTGATCCCTTCCACTTCCAGCAATGGTTTCATAGGTTTGTCGTATCCGTTGAAACGCCACATCTTGTGTGGATTTTGACCTGCCGGGACAACGCCGCGCACGGAATCTGCATCCGGGTTTTCGATCAGGGTCCGGACCCCACCGTCCACGCAATCCTTCGGGCGGAGTGGGGAGGTGGGACGCAATTGTACAACGATATCAGGTTTGTAACTTTCGATATCCTCGAGCCATTTCAGGGCATGCTCAAAAACAGGCATGTCATTCGTTCGGTCTTGTGCAAGTTCATGAGGGCGCATAAAGGGCGTCTCCGCGCCGTATTCACGCGCAACCGCGGCGATTTCTTCATCGTCTGTAGAGACAATTACGCGGTTCACCGTATGGGCCTGGAGGCCTGCCGCGATGCTCCATGCAATCAAAGGATAGCCTGCGAAATTGCGAAGGTTCTTGCGAGGGATGCCTTTCGAGCCGCCGCGTGCAGGGATGAGGGCGAGGATTTGGGTCATAGTTAGACAATAGACGATGGACAATGGACCAGGGTTAAGGGTCTATTGTCCATCGTCGAGTTCACCACGCTGTCCAACCGCCATCTACGATGAGATTGTTACCTGTCATGTAGGATGAGGCATCAGAAGCTAAAAACAGCAATGCACCATTCATTTCGTCTTTCTTTGCCATGCGTCCGAGTATGGTCTTGGCAGAATAATTCTTGACAAAGTAATCTTCGTGGTTATTGAATACGCCTCCAGGGGTAAGCGCGTTCACGCGGATTTCAGTCCCAGCATAATACGCGGCAAGATATTTGGTAAAACCTAACACGCCTGCCTTCGTCACTGTGTAATAAACAGGTTTGAATGCCACGCGTTCATTATCATGAACATAAATACGCTGGTCAGGACCATTGAGTCCATAGGTGGAGCAAATATTGATGATGCTGCCTTTTTTGTCTTGCGCGAGCATTTGTTTTACACAAGCCTGCGTCACCAGAAACATCCCAGTGAGATTCACGTTCAATGCCGCGTTCCATTGATCCAGTGGATAGTCTTCGAATGCCCCAGGCGTAATCCCTTTCTTGATTGCCTCGGGGTCGAACTTGGGATCAAGCGCCGCACTATTGACAAGGATATCTAAACGCCCAAAAGTGGATACCACGGTTCTGACTATGGAGTTCACCAAATCAGGCTTTGTGATATCGGTGGGAATTGCCAGGGATTGGTATCCGCTTTTCGTGAGCGCACTAGCTATCTCTTGCGAAGCGGTGGCATTCAAATCCACAACCGCGACGGCCGCGCCGGCTTCAGCCAGAGTCCTGCAAAATTCTGCACCGAGTAATCCTACTCCACCAGTGACGACTGCCACGCGTCCAGCCAGATCGAACTTTTCCTGAATCTTCAATGACTCTCCTCTGTCTTGGAGGTGACTATCACTTGCAAAGTGACAGCCACCGGTATATCGTTATGGACTTGCCGTATAAATCTCATCACCTGCAGACTTGTGCGCCAGGTACAAGCCTTCAATCAAAATAGGTGCATCTTTTGGGACATTATCACCGCCATCGAACAGTGCCAGCACGGCTTTGCCTGCGTTAATCTCTGATTGCATTTTGATCACACCTTCTTCAAAACCCGCGCGTATTTGTGCAGTTGAGGCGTCAAAGCGGTCCGGCAAAACATAACTGCCGCGTCCGGTATACAGATAGACCGCGCCGGGCTCGTTGGTATAGATCTTGACATCATCAGGCAATTCGCGCAAAAAATCCATGGCCTTCGAATCGTACCATTGGAAGGATGCGTATCCAAGCCCGCCTTTCGACAACTCATTTACTGTTATGAACTGTTTGTAAAACGCAAAGCCGAGAAAAACAACGGTGAGGAGAATCACGAGTCCACGGTTTCTATTGCGAAACCAAATGCCCAGATAAACCAGCAGGATCAACAAACACACAAAGACAGGCGACAGAATACGGAGCTTGAATTTCGTCGCGGCGTCGAACATGGTCATAGCTGCCACAATAGATGCAAGATATGCAAAGAGGTACAAACCGCTGGTAAATGGAATGAACTCTCTGGATCCTGCATCCATTTTTTCTTCTGCAGAAACCTGCTGAGGCTCCGAGAAATATTTCCATGCTTTGGCAATGACCCAAACTAGTACCGCGACAAAAATGACGATGATCATTCCCTCAATAATGCCGGGCTGCTTGAGTAGCACCCTGCGCCATGATTCAATAGGAATTAGAAAATCTGCAAATGCACGAATGCCTATTCTTAAATTGTCCGAGGTGATGGGGTGCCAGGCTAATGTTCGGTTTGTCACGTTCTCTGCCACCAACCGGTTACGAATTGCCCAGCCAAGTATCGACGGTAAAACAGCAGCGAGGAAGATACCCACGCTGGTAAGTCTCTTTTTCCAAGTGTCTCGTAAAATAATGAGCGCCACCACAAACGTTGCAATGAGCGCAAGGCCAGCATATCGTGTGAGATAGGCCATACCAACAAATGTTCCACAAAAGAGGAGCCATAACCAGTGATTGTGGCGTTCGAAATAAAGATCGAACATCCATAGGGCAAGCAGGGAAAGGAAGATGAATAACGGCTCACTCATAGCCGCCGTATGAACCTGCAGCAATTCGCTGTTCAATATGAACAGCGCGGCAATCACGACTCCCGCTGTCAAGGAGGGTGTCATCCTCCACGCCAAAACGCCCAGCAAACCTGCATTTAAGCCAAACAACAGCGCATTGATATAACGCGCGCTGTTCAGTGGGTCTACACCCAACAAGCCTGGCAATGTAAGGATGAATGGAAATGCAGGGGGAAAGTGTGTGACAGGCTGGTTGGATGCGAGCCAAGCTTCGCGATATCCATGCCCCGCCAACATACTGCGCGCGCCAGCAATATAGGCAATCGAATCATCGGAGAGTGCCAATCCCTCCGGTGTGGCTCGCAAAACCACAAGAACACCGGTGAACATAAGCAGCAGCAAGCTTAGAATGGATGCGGTGCGGAGTAAGGTGCGCGAGTCCATAAAGACAAAATAGGAGGGGCGGGTTCGTCGTCCCGCCCCTCCCACATATACCACATTTAATCTTTCTTGCTTAGTGATTGTTCAAGAAGCCTTGATCTTCAAGATACTTGATGATGATGCGTGCATTCTCTTCAGGCGTTGAACCATAGCCCTTAAGCGTGATCTCAGGATCGATCGGCGGCTCATAGGGATCATCCACACCGGTGAAGCCCATCGGTTTGCCTTCTTCCATGGCCTGGCGGGCCTTGGCATACAAACCTTTTACATCGCGTTCTTCACAAATCTCGATTGGGGTGTCCATGTAGGCTATGATGAAGTTCTCGCCAACCATCTTGCGGGCTTCTTCACGAGCCGCGCGATAGGGACTAATGGCTGCACAGATGACTGCCCCACCCGCGCGGGCAATTTCGCTTGCTACAAAACCAATGCGGAGAATGTTGATGTCGCGATCTTCGCGGCTGAAACCCAATCCCTTGGAGAGATGGGTACGAACGACATCTCCATCCAGGATGGTGAGTTCACGTCCGCGCTCAAGCATGAGCGAAGTTAATACTTGTGTTGTCGCGCTCTTGCCTGAACCACTCAAGCCCGTGAACCAGATACAGAACCCCTGTTTATTACGCGGCGGATACATCTCGCGCAGAATCTCAGCTGTCTCAGGGCGGGTAAACCATTCTGGCAGAAGTTTGCCTTTGGCGAGATAATCATCGCGTACCTGGGTGCCAGAGATATTGAGAGTCCTGGCTCCCTTGGGTACATCCTTTTCCTCCACGTAGCGATCTTCATCTGGGAGATAAACGAGCATTTCAAACGGGATCATCTTGACGCCGATCTCTGGCTCATATTGTTTCATCATCTCCTGCGCGTCATATGGACCGTAGAACGGCTTGCCCGTGGAATCATTTCCAGGTCCCGCATGATCACGCCCGACGACGAAATGATTCGCGCCGTGGTTGCGTCGAATGATGGCGTGTAATAAGGCTTCTTTCGGTCCAGCCATTCTCATCGCAAGAGGCAGCAAACTGAGCATGGTGCGGTTCTTATCATAGTGATTATCCACCAATGCCTTATACGTTCGGACGCGGGTGTAGTGATCCACATCGCCGGGCTTCGTCATGCCTACAGTTGGGTGAATAATTAAAGAGCCTTGTACTTTTTCGGCGGCGCGCTTGGTCAGTTCTTCGTGGATACGGTGTAGGGGATTGCGCGTCTGGAATGCTACAACATTGTCATGCCCCATTTTCTCGAGCATTTCACGTACTTGGGCAGGTGTGTGTCGCAATTCGACAAAGTCGTGATATTTGGGCAGGTTCACAACCTTGATGGGACCTGAAATACAGACCTTCCCCCAGCGTTCCATTTCAGACACCATCGGGTGGCGATGATCCGTTGTCCCGTAAGCCAGCGCGGCTTCCGTCGCAGGGTCCCAATGATAGACCTCATCGAGCGTCATAACTGCAATCAGGTCAAAATTGGAATTTCGCAAAGCAAGTTCTTCGCCGACGATCGGCAATTCCCTTGGGTCAGCTGTCAATGTGATAGGGAGGGGCCAGGGAGTCCCATCCGCCAGGCGCATTTCACGCAGGACACGGACGTAATCTGCCTTCCCCATAAAGGTCGTAAGAGGTGAAAAGCCGCCTGTGGCAAGCAGTTCCAAGTCACAAAGGTTGCGCATGGTGATCTTAATGGATGGCATTTGGGCGGCTCGGGCGATCAGCTCCTCGCGTTCTTCTCTTTCCACAACCAGGTTCACCAGGCTTCCACCATATGGAGTGATGAGTTTTGCTTTCGTCAAAGTGAGATTTTCTTGCAACATATATTGCTCCTTATAATTGTTATGCAGTGATGATAAACTCGCCATCACAAATTTGCGCATGTAAGGTGTGATTATAGCGTAACCACTCTATAATTCAGACGCTGAATTTTATTATTGGTTACACGGGAAACTAGTAGATGACTTCAAAGACACTTCGAAATCTGCTCTTTTTACTGATCCTGCTGTGCTATTTGTATTACGCTCATCGATATATCGAAGCCACAAGCATTACTGTGAACGGCGAGAAATATTACTTGCTTTTTGACGACGCCATGATTTCCATGAGGTATGCCTATAATCTCGCGCACGGCCATGGGCTTGTCTGGAATCCGGACGAGCGCGTGGAGGGTTTTACCAATCCACTCTGGGTTGGGTTCATGGCGCTTTTTCACTTATTTCCAATCGCCGCACCAAAGATCAGCTTTTACATTCAGTGGAGTGGTGCGCTCTTCCTGGGAGCCACCTTGTTCTTCGTGCGTGGGCTAGTGGAACAATTTACGGATGAACTTCTGCCGATGCTCGGCGCGGTCGCATTCACAGCATTTTACAGTCCGCTGATCTCATGGAATTTGCTAGGGATGGAAGTCAGCATTCTGACCTTGATCCTGACTGCCGTCTTGTGGCTCATCCTCCATAATGGAATTACCCGCTTCACGGTCTGGTCCCTTCGATACGGCTTCGCCCCCGCTTGGCGCGGGACCTTTGGCACTCAGGGCGGCGCCTATATCCTGCTGGCCGTTTCGACGTTGATTCGCCTCGATATGGCGGTTGCATGTCTTGTCATTTTGGTTGTCATGTTCATCGTGCAGAAGGAATACAGAGGGCAACATCTGATTTTGGGATCAAGCTTGCTCCTTCTCTTTTTAGGCGGGCAAACGCTAGCACGATATTTCTATTATGGCGATTTTTTACCCAACACGTATTATCTGAAAATAACAGGCTGGCCCTTTCCATTGCGGATCATGCGTGGGTTATATACTTTGATCTGGTTTGCTTACTATAACAATTGGGCTTTTATGCTTTTGCCATTCACTCTCCTGCTCTTCCGCCGCGACTGGAAGATTGTTCTGCTTCTGTTGGTATGGCTGGGTCAAATGGCGTATAGCGTGTATGTCGGTGGGGATGCGTGGGAGAATCACGGTGGCGCGAACCGTTATATCGCACTGGCAATGCCAGTGTTCTTCGTGTTGTTCGCACTAACAGTCCACGAACTGATACAAAAAGCAGTGAGGAGCCTAGACTCGAGATGGGAAGCACTGAACACAGCGCCACTGATATATGTACTTGTTTTTGCGATGGCGATGTTGCATTTCAATCTCTTGCTCGGAGATTGGAAGTATATCGAACGCTGGGAGTTCAACCGCAAGCCGGATTATGTCGCAGGGAATGAAAATAATCTGAGGATCGCGCTTGCTCTGCAAAACACAACTTTACCTGGTGCATCTGTAGCTGTAGTTGGTGCAGGGAC
>Ga0081539_10003106_pt1 | contig 21282 bp, 17 predicted proteins | sample TabmetS4T2R2_FD_71023 | JGI IMG/M metagenome (GOLD analysis project Ga0081539, IMG submission 71023) | Tabebuia heterophylla rhizosphere microbial communities from the University of Puerto Rico - S4T2R2 | ecosystem: Host-associated > Plants > Roots > Rhizosphere ...
GCAAAGGATGTAGGCTTTCACGATCGGCTCGCGGATTTCGTCGATGAGGCTCGGATCGGGCAGATGCGCGGGGTTATCGACCAGGATGGTTTCGCCGCGCGTGGTGAGCACTTCGTAAACGACGCTCGGCGAGGTGGCGATGATGTCCATGTCGTACTCGCGTCGCAATCGTTCCTGGATGATCTCCATGTGCAGCAGCCCGAGAAAACCGCAGCGAAAGCCGAAGCCGAGCGCGACCGAGCTTTCCGGTTGATAGATGAAGGCGGCGTCGTTCAGGCGCAGCTTGCCGATGGCGGTTTTGAGATGTTCGAAGTCCGCGGTGTTGATCGGATAAATCCCGCTGAAAACCATCGGATGAATTTCCTGGAAACCGGGCAACGGCGTGCGCGCGGAGTTGCGCTGGTCGGTGATGGTGTCGCCGATCTTCATGTCGGCGGTGGATTTGATGTTGGCGATGAAATAACCGACGTCGCCCGCTTCGAGTCGCGGCTGGACATACATCTTCGGGGTGAAGACCCCGACTTCCTTGATCTCGTAGCGCGCGTCGTTGCTCATGAGCTTGATGGCGTGTTCGGGCTCCATGTGGCCGGAGACAACGCGCACGTAACCGACCACGCCCCGATAGATATCGAAGACGGAATCGAAGACCAGGGCGCGCAGGATGTCGTCGTTAGGCTTTTGCGGCGCGGGAATTCGGTTAACGATGGCTTCGAGAATCTCCTCGATGCCGATGCCCATCTTCGCGCTGGCATCGATTGCTTCCTCGGCGGGGATGGCGAGAATTTCCTCAAGCTGACGATGTACCGCGGGCACATCGGCGTTCGGCAAATCGATCTTGTTGATGACGGGGACGATCGTGAGGCCTTGCTTATGGGCGAGGTGCACGTTGGCGACCGTCTGTGCCTCCACGCCCTGCGCGGCGTCAACGATCAGGAGCGCGCCTTCGCACGCGGCTAACGAACGCGAAACTTCATAGGCAAAATCGACATGCCCCGGCGTGTCGAGGAGATTGAGCCGATATTCTTTTCCATCGCGCGCGGTGTAGCGCATCGCCACCGGATGAGCCTTGATCGTGATCCCCCGCTCGCGCTCGAGATCCATCGAATCGAGGAGCTGGTCCTGTTTCTCGCGCTCGTGGATTGTCCCCGTGGTCTCGAGCAACCGATCCGACAACGTCGTTTTGCCATGATCGATGTGCGCGATGATGCAAAAATTTCGGGTCAGCTCGATCGCCATTGGAGGGGCCACTATGCGAGCGCGCCGCGGGATGGTCAATCAAGGGGCAACTGGGATGAACCGCAGAGGGAACGCAGAGAAGTCGGGTAAGATTCCTACGCCCAACTCTTAGCGCGAAGCGCCGCTTGGCCTGCTCCATGCGCCCTCCCAGACCTCTGCGCTTAAGTACATCGCACCAAGCTGCCAACCTGCACCGAAGAAGGCTGGTGGATGCAATGCCGACTCCGGGCCCTAGGTGCCATGCCAGTCGGCCTTCTTAAGTTTTCGCCTCCGACCTGTGATTTCCCTCTCCGCTGCCGCCGCACAGATCGACCTCTCGTCCGCCTGTCAGCCAAACCAGCTCGACAGAGCAGGCGAGCCGTCAGCTCATCGTGCCGCCAGAACGACGGCGATCCAATTCATGACCGACTGAGATATATCCATTGAACACATTAACCAACATGAGTTATTCAGCATTCGCGCTCTGTGCGCTCACCTGCTTTGCCCTACCGCCAACCGGCGACGCTCCGGCCTGTGTCGACCAAGTTGTCCTTCTAAACGGCCGCGGCAATAGAATAAGAGCCAGGAGGCTTAGAGGAGGAAAGAGACAGTTTCACAGTATTACGAAGCAGGTGTGGCAATCGCCTTTTGGTAGGTAGCACTGACTTCCTCCGGGCGTACGATGGTAATATCCAGGTCTCTAAGGAGTCCGTCGTCCAAGCCGTAGATCCAACCGTGGATGGATAACTCCTGGCCGCGTTCCCAGGCGTCGAGGACAACGGTGGTCTGGCAGACATTGGCAACTTGTTCGATAACATTGAGCTCGCAGAGGCGGCGGAAGATTGTTGGCTCGTCGTCGAAGGCGCCAAGTTGCGGCTCGTGTTTCTTGTGCACGTCCTGAATGTGCCGGAGCCAGTTATCGCTCAGACCAAGACGGTGACGCTGGAGGGCGGCTTGCACGCCGCTGCAGCCGTAATGACCGCAGACGATGATGTGTTTCACTTTCAGCATCTCGACCGCGAACTGAATAACGGAGAGGCAATTGAGGTCGGTGTGAATGACGAGGTTGGCGATGTTGCGATGAACAAAAAGCTCGCCCGGCATGAGGTCGACGATTTGGTTCGCGGGGACGCGGCTGTCGGCGCAGCCGATCCAGAGATATTCGGGCGATTGTTGCCGGGCGAGTTTGGGGAAGAATTCGGGGTCCTGTTGCCGGATGCGATTAGCCCAGGCGCGGTTGTTTTCAAAAAGATGAGTAAGGGTGCGCATGAGGGAGGTTAGCGGATAGACTCGTTAGGGCAAGAAGCGGCGGCGGCAAACGGCCGAGAGAGGGTCGCCTGGAGTCCCTCCTCAAGCCAAGTCATTTTCCACGGTTACAATTCGCAGTCATTGTTCAAGCGAGCTACGGATTCTCCTTCAGCAGATATTCCAACAAGGTTTGATTGTATTTTTCCGCATAGGTGCGAAGACGGATTCGGTAACTGAATTTCTGCGAAGGGGTTGTAAGTATGCGTTGGCGTTGTTTGAAAAATTGAGTGCCATAACGGCGCTTTAGGCGCGGGTATTTGTTGGCGCCGGGCGCGTCTTTGCCGAAGCGGTCGATCGTAATGAAGCGGAAGTCGCGCTTTTTGATGGCCGCAAGGGCCTCCTCCCGCGGTTGGGCCAGTTCCGGGTAGAGGAGATCGAGCGGAGCAAAGGGATCCTGCGCGAGTGCACTGGCGCTAAGGACCAGGTGCAAAAGGAGGGGGAGAAACCTCTTCATTCGCCTTGCACTATAAAAGATGAGGCGGGGGAGCGGGCGTGCGCGAGGCTGTGGAAAAAGGCGCGCCGTCATCGACGACGCGCCTCTTGAGATTTTTGCCCGATTTTGTCGAGCTACTTTTCGTAGCGCCGGGCGACTTCGTCCCAGTTCACCGTATTCCACCAGGCCTTGAGATAATCGGGGCGGCGATTTTGGTAGTTGAGGTAATAAGCGTGCTCCCATACGTCAACCCCCAACACGGGCGTGCCTTCGCAGCCGGCGATCGCCTTGCCCATGAGCGGGCTATCCTGGTTGGCGGTCGAACAGATGTCTAATCCACCGCTTTTGCTCTTCACCAGCCAGGCCCACCCGCTGCCGAAACGTCCCACGCCGGCGGCTGAAAATTTTTCTTTGAAGGCGTCGAAGCTACCAAAGGCGGCGTTGATGTCGTCGGCCAGCTTACCCGTGGGTTGGCCGCCACCATTCGGTCCCATGATTTGCCAGAAAAAGGAATGGTTAGCGTGACCGCCGCCGTTGTTGCGCACCGCAGTGCGGATGTCCTCCGGGACGCTGTTCAGATCCCCGATCAGCTCCTCGACCGATTTCTTCTCCAGCTCAGCCTTGCCTTCGATCGCTTTGTTTACGTTGCTGACGTAGGTGGCGTGATGCTTGTCGTGATGGATTTCCATCGTTTTCGCATCGATGTGCGGTTCCAGCGCATCGTTCGGGTAGGGTAATTTCGGTAATTCGTATGCCATAGGGCAAAACAGTCGGGCTGGTTTGTTCCGATGAACAGTTATTTTTTTCTCCCCCCGGCGGCAGCGGGCCGGGTGCGACATTAATCGCGAGCGAGGGAAACTCCTGCTCGCCCCGGCGCTGGATTTGGGCGAAAAGGCGATAGAAACCCGGCTTGGCTGCATAGAAACGAAAATGCAGATCGGGACCGCCGCGATCGGTTTCGACCAGGGTCCTATCCTGCTCGGGGTGAATGTGCAGCGCAGTGGTACGGTCATCGCGGAAACCGACGATGTGGGCGAAGGTGCCCATAACCGGCTCGAGCCCGGTGAAATCGGCGCCATCAGCCGTTGCGATGTGGAGAGAGGCCCGGGCTGGCTCGCCGGATTTGAGGGGGCGATCGAAAACGAGGGTGTAAGACAAGCCATTGAGGGTTGTCGTCAGGCGGTCCGGCTCTTTTACGAGGGGTTCGGCGCGCGTGTCGGCCCGGATTAACGCCTGGACAAATTCCTGGATGCCAGTGGCGAGCGGTTCGAGGTCGGCCCAGAGGCGATAGGGACCGGGTTTGTGCGGAGTAAAACTGAAATCATAACGGCCAGGCAGATTGGAAGCCGTCGGATGGACATGTTGATAATCGACCAGACTTCCGTCGTTGATCAGGAGATGAATCTTGCGGGTGTGCACTTCACGCAACTGCTCGAACGTGATCGGCTCGCCGTTGCGCAGGCTTGTGAGAATGAGATGCGCTTTTACCTCGACGCCCACCTGCAACGGCGCCTCGGTCTCAATCCGCGCTTTGATCGTGTAACGGGTAATTCGCGCATCACGCACATCGGGGGAAAGGCGAACCAGGCTGCTCAAGGGCATGCCGCATTTTGGACAGATAGCTCGCTCCTTTCCCACCACCTCGGGATGCATCGGGCAACGGAATTGTTCCGCCAAAGCAACGGCCTGCGCCGCAATCGCCGGGTCGTAGAGTTTGAGAAGTGCCTCGAGACCGGAAAGCTTTCCTCGCTCTGCCAGCGGCGCGGCGATCTCCTGCTGGGTCAGGGTTTGCAGTTGCGCCTCGATTTCGCCCCCGACCGGCGACGGATTCTTTTCGTTCTCCGAGCGCAACAACTGCAGAGCGCCAAGCACGCTGCCACGCCGGTTGGCGGCGTCGGCGCCAGACGGCGCGGCCCGCTCCTGATTCTGGAGAAGAAAACCGAGCGCATTGGCCGTGACCAAAGCAGATGCCGGGGAGGACGCCGGAATTGGAGTCGGCTGCGCTGCGGCCGGCAGGCGGGTAAATGCGTAAAGGAGAAGAAAGATCGAGATCGCTCGCAGCAGGGAATGGGAAGCATGGGTCGATTTCATCCTCCGCTATTGTGGGCAGCAATCGCCATTCGCCGCAACCGCCTTTTGTTCCGGGCCGCGCCGATCACTTGCACAAGCGGAACCCTCAGGTTAGGTCCCCGGCTTGATCATGGAAAGACTCTCCGCTCGCCGGCTGGCGACCATGGTTTGCCTGCTGGCGCTTGCCCTCGGGGCCGTGACCGCCTGCCAGCGCAAAAAAGAAACAGCCGCGCCTGCCTCTTCTACGCCTGCAGGTTCGGCGGTTTCCACGACGACGCAACAAACGCCCGCTCGACCGATCGAAGGTCCAATTACGCCGGCGATCGTGAACCAGAGCACTCCCGACTCCATCACCTCCTATCTGCACTTCCCGAAGGATCCTGAATCCACCACGAGCGAGGGAGCGGTGCAGTTTTATTGCGACATTACGGAGCAGGGCGCGGTGGAATCGACCCATGCTTTGGTCGGAAACAACAACGCCTTTAAAGCCGCGGTGCAAACGGCCCTCGACTGGGGGCGATTTACACCCGCGACGGTAAACGGAACCCCGGTGCGCGTGTACCTTGGGGGGACGGTCCTTTTCCTGCATCAAGACAATCAACCGGTGATTGTCGTTTCTCTCGCCACCCAGGACCGCGAGCGCGTGGGCAAGTTTGAAAACTACATCCAGCCGCAACTGGTCGGCGGATTGCGCCATGCCCTGGAAAAGGAGATCCGCAGCCTGACCAAAGGCATTCTCGTGGCCGGGAAAGCGGAGGTCGTGGTAAAGGTCAACGACAAAGGCGCCCTTAGCGGCACGTCGGACATTTCGGAAGATCCCAAGGGCAGCGGCCTGGGCGTACTCCTGAACGAGGCGATGCGCAAGGCACAGTTCACCCCCGCTTACGAGAACGGGAAACCGGCCGCCGGGGCGATTAACGTCGTGGCGGACTTCACGAAGTTCTAACTCGAGCGGGAGGCTGTCCGCAGTATCGAGCGAGTACGGTGACCCGCGGCGGCCATGGTCCCTTCTCAAGGGCAGTCCCGCCGGGGTCACCTCGCAGGGCTACAACCCCGCAGTAAAGGCGGATTTCAGGCGGCAGCCGCCGGGCGATCCCCGTCGGCACCCTGCTTTTTGAAATGAAGTTGCCCGACCCGGCGGCCGTCGGTCTGAGTGACGGTGACCTGGTAATTCTCGATCGGCACCTGTTCGCCTTGCTTCGGCAAATGGCCCAGCAACTGGGTGACGTAACCGCCTACTGTGCTGACGTCGGCATTCTCCAGCTCGATATCAGCCAGGTCCCGCAGTTCGTAGAGCCCGAGCCCGCCGGCCACGATAAACTCGTTCTCATTGATCCGGCGAAACTCCGCCTTTTCCATGTCGAACTCGTCCTGGATATCGCCCACCAGCTCCTCGAGCACGTTTTCCATCGTCACCATCCCGACCGTGCCGCCATATTCGTCGACCACGATCGCGAGATGGGCGTGCCTAACGAGAAAAAGATTGAGCAACTTCTCGAGCGACATCATTTCCGGCACCGGGATGAGCTCGCGCCGGATTCTCATCAGGTCCGGCGCCGGGTCGCGGGTGAGCGGGAGCAGTTCCTTAATGTGAATTAGTCCGAGGGTGTTATCGAGATGTCCGCGGCAAAGGGGAAAGCGGGTGTGCCGTGACTCAATCGCTTTCCTAAGATTGCCTTCAAAGCTTTCCTCGACGTCGAGATAGATTACTTCGCCGCGTGGGGTCATGATGTCGCGCACAACACGCCGGCGCATGTCGAGCGCATTAACCAAAATCTCCCGTCCGATGGAGGAAACTTCCGCGGAGCGCCCGCTTTCATCCAAGATCAGACGCAATTCTTCCTCGCTGTGCGCGATCTCTCCCTCCTGCACCGGCTCCATGCGGAAAAGATGCCGCAGCACCCAGTTGGAGGAGGCGTTGAGAAGCCAGATGGCCGGCTTGAAAACGACATAGAAAAGGCGCAGCGGCTCGCTGACAAGGAGGGTCGCTGGGACCGCCTTGCGAATCGCGAGAATCTTCGGCGCCTGCTCTCCCAGCACGATATGGAGAAAGGTGATGATCGAAAAGGCGATGAGGAATGAAACCGAGGTGATGAGGGCAGCCGACTGGATGCCGAGCAAGTGGAAGAAAGGTTGGAGCAGCTCGGCGAGGAAGGGTTCACCCACCCAGCCCAGCCCCAGGCTGGCGAGCGTGATTCCCAACTGGCAGGCCGAAAGATAGGCATCAAGATCGCCCGCCACCGTTTGCGCCTTCTCCGCCCGCATGTTGCCCTCCTCCGCCAAAGCTTCCAACTGGCTCATCCGGATTTTCACGAGCGCAAACTCGGCCGCGACGAAAAAGGCGTTCAGGAAAACAAGCGCCGCGATCGCTGCAAGTTTGCCGATCGTGATCTCGGGCGAGTCCCACTCTTTGGCCACAGCCTCGGCGACTGGCGCAAAGGCGATAAGTATTGAGGGCGAATTCATGGAGGCGGGCGCCGCGCGGTGCCCCGAGCCGTCCCGCGGCGCGCTACCAGCTGGACTTGGTGACCCCGGGAATCAAACCCTGAGAGGCCAGCTCGCGGAAAGCCAGACGTGAAATGCGAAAGCGCCGGATGAAAGCGCGACGGCGGCCGGTTACCTGGCAGCGATTGACGACTCGCGTCGGGCTGGCGTCGCGTGGCAGTTGGGTAAGTCCCACGTAATCTTTCTTCGCTTTGAGCTCGGCGCGGAGTGCGGCGTATTTCTGCGCCGTCTTGCGCTTGCGTTCATTGCGATTGATCCACGACGTTTTCGCCATAAGGGAACGCGGAAGGTAGCGGGAAACAGCCTTTGCGCAACCGAAAAGAGAGATCCTATAGTCGCCGGGGATGATGTGCCGCGAAATCGCCAATCCGATCATCCTACCGGGGTCAATGCCCGCTGGCATTCCAGGATTCGCCCTTGCAAATTTCAACGGGTTCTGCGCTAGATAACGTAAGTTACCGATATGTTTCCGCTTCGTACCGGCTCCCTGCCCCCCGATGTCGAAACCCTGAAAAAAGCGCTCGAGCAAAGCCTCCAACACCTTGTTCAGCCCGCCGGGCCGATGGTCGCAATCGAAGACAAAAATTATCCTGCCCTGGCCGCGATCCGGGTGAGGCTCGACCAGGCGACTGCTTTGGAAACCATTCCACCTCTCCCTTCGCCTGCAATCGAGCAACCTGACCCTGCCTTGCAGGTGGAATTTTTCGAAGTGAGCGGACACCCGGTTTACATCAGGCAGGCCGCGATCGATTTCTCCTGTAAGGCGCGGGCCGCTGCGTTTTATCAGGGCCGGGACGCGAGCGGCAACCTGCTCCTATCTTTGCAAAAAGCGGCCGAGGGCAAAGTGGAGCTTTCCTTGTCCCTGACCGATCTTGAAAAGCTGGTTCGCGCGGCGGCGAAGGCGGCTGCTGCCAGGCAGGGGATCATCCTCGAAGATGTGCGACTAATCGCCCGGGCGGAGACGGAACGTTCTGTGGCTTTGGAGGTGCATTTGCGCGCGCGAAAGCTTTTTCTCAGCACCCAATTGCGGATTAAAGGTCGGGTCGAGATTGATGAGCAGTTCAATGCGCGGCTCGATCGAGTTGAATGCATGGGAGAAGGCACCCTGGGGACTCTGGCATGCGGCGTTCTCGATCCTCATCTCCAACGATTCAACGATCGGCAGTTCTCGCTCCAAGCGCTGCCGTTAGGCGAGATCAAACTCCGGCAGGTTCGCCTCGCAATTGATGACCACCTGCGTCTCCGCGCTGAGTTCGGTAGCGAGGCGGCCGCGGAAGCCTAACGTACACCGCATGTAATGAGTTGTCCGTTTCTCAATAGCGGTTTGTGGGGATGACTATTTCTCAACCTCGGGCGCTGCGCGGCGATCTGATCGTGCTCGCCGCTGTCGCCTTGGCGCGTCTCCTGATCCATTGCCTGACGAACTGGCAGTACGGCTTCCACCGCGATGAATTGGGAGTGCTGGACGACGCCCGCTTCCTCGACTGGGGTTATGTCAATTATCCGCCTTTCACTCCCTTCGTCGCCCGGATTGCGCTGAGCCTCTTTGGACCGTCGCTCGTCGGCCTGCGTTTGTTCACCGCTCTCGCTCAAAGCCTGGCGATGATCGCGACCGGCCTGATGGCGGGCGAACTCGGCGCGCGTCGTTGGGCGCAGGTGGTAGCGGCGCTGGCGGCAGCGATTGCGCCGATATCGATCTGCATGGGGACGATGTTTCAATACATTGGGTTTGATTATCTCTGGTGGGTCCTCGCCGCCTGGCTCCTTATCCGTCTTCTGCGGACCGACGACCCGCGCTGGTGGCTGCCGCTGGGCGCGGTGCTCGGGCTCGGGATGATGACCAAATACACCATCCTCTTTTTCATTGCTGGGATCGTTGCCGGGGTCTTGCTCACCCCGGTTCGGCGTTATCTGAAGAGTCCCTGGCTCTGGGCTGGCGCGGCGCTCTCGCTACTCATTTTTATTCCAAACATTCTCTGGCAATCTGAGCACGATTTCGTTTCGCTCGCTTTTTTTCGTCACATTCATGAGCGCGACGTCCGGATTGGGCGCACCGACGGCTTTCTCGTCCAGCAACTCTTTGTCAGCGCCAACCTTGTCACCCTGCCGCTCTGGATCGCCGGGCTTTGGTTTTATTTCATCTCCGCCGAAGGAAAACGTTATCGCGCCCTCGGATGGAGCTACCTGGTCCCGCTGCTCCTTTTTCTCTTCGCCCGCGACCGGTTCTACTACATGGCGCCCGCGTATCCGATGCTGTTCGCGGCGGGTGCAATGCAGTGGGAAAGCTGGCTCGAGCGACGCACAAAGGTCGCTGCCCGAATCGGGCGCGGTGCGACCTGGGCCGCGCTGGCCCTCGGCGCCCTCTTTAGCGCGGTGACGATAATGCCGCTCGCGCCGGTCAACTCCGCCGGCTGGCGCCTGACGAGCCGGCTTCACGATAACTTCAGCGAGCAGATCGGCTGGCCCGAGCTGGCCCGGATCGTTGGCCGGATTTACGCCGCACTGCCTGCGGCTGAAAAGGAGCGTACCCTAATCTTGGTCAGCAACTACGGCGAAGCCGGCGCGCTTAATCTCTACGGTCGCGAGCTGGGCTTGCCGCGTGTCGCCAGTGGAATCAACACCTACTGGTGGCGCGGTTATGGCGCCACGCCGCCGGAGGTTGTCATCCTTGTCGGTTTTTCGCGCAAATCCGCCGAGCGCTTCGCATACGAGGTGAACCTGGCCGGCCACATCACAAATCCTTACGGGGTTCTGAACGAAGAGACGCGGGATCATCCCGAGATTTTCGTCTGCCGCAGCTTTAAGAAGAGCTGGCCGGAGTTCTGGAAAAACTTCCAGCGTTTCGGCTAGACCCGCTCCCGCTGCCTAACGACTATTGCCTGCTCAGCCGGCGAAAAAGTATCCCGCCGATAACGAGAAAGAGAACGTTGGGGAACCAGACCAGCAGCTCGGGGTGTATTTTCGCGTTCGCCCGCATCGTGTCGGCGATGATAATGAAGAGAAAATAGAAGATCGCGACAATCAGTCCGGTCGCGAAACCGACCGACGTTTCGCGCCGATGGGTGGTCACGCCCAGCGGCACCCCGATGAGGGAAAAAGCGATGCAGGCGAAGGGAAAGGAGAAGCGTTTGTTCAATTCCGTGCGGGTCGCGCTCCGTTCCCGGCGCGGGCCGGATTTGAGCTGCTCGAGCAACTGCGAGAGCGACAAGGCGGAGCGGCTCGGCCGTTTCTTCTCCTTCTCGTAAAGTTCCTCGAGACTGATTGGTAGAGTGCCTTCGGCGAGGGTGATGCCGTCGCGCATCTTGTGCAGGTTGTAAGGCTCCTTCTCGTCCCGTTCCTGGTAACGCGCGTCGTAGAGATGAAGGAGCAACCGTCTGTTAGGCAGATCGGTTTCCAGTTTCCCTGTCCGGGCATGGGTTACTCGCACCGGCAGATCATGCGCGTCCATCTGGAAGACGATGATGTTCTCCAGTTTGTTCCCTTCCTTTTTCCCGACATAAATTTTGCGCCCGGGAAACTGATCGATCACCTGATCGCCGCCAAAAAGCGCGATCGGGTTGCTCGTCGCGAGATCGAAAATGCTGCTGCGCAAGCGTTCCTGTGCGGCGGGGGCGACGGAAACATTGAGCCAGAGACAGATCGCCGTGCAGACCAGGGCGAGCAAGGTGAGCGGCAGGCACACCCGGGTAACGCTCACACCGTTGGAACGCAGCGCGATCAGTTCGTTATCCGCCGAGAGCCGGCCGAAGACGAGAAGGATGGCGGTGAGCAATCCCCAGGGGATGGTGAAGATGAGGGAGAAAGGCAGGACGTAGGCAATGAAAGTAAGGAGAAACTCCAAGGGCACGTCGTGGTTGACCAGGAGCGGGAGGAGTTTGCGGAAGATGTTGCCGACCACGAGGACGAGGCTCAGGACGGCGATGGCGAAAAGCACGTTGACGAGTAATTCGCGGCCGACGAAGCGATCGATCAATTTCATGGCACTGGTGGGCCCGGTTTCATGGCGTGGGGGAACAGGCCTGTCAACCGACTCGCCAAGGGCATTGACTAAACAATGGCCGTTTCGATACAACCATTAATAGCGCATGACTCTTAGAGAAATCGTAATGACTGAACAGAACCGCGAGCTTCTTGAAACCGTATCTACTTTGCCCCAAAAACCGCTCGAGAACCCTCCGACTCGACGCAAGTTCATCCGCCGGGTCGGCGCTGCCCTCGCGAGCGGCGCGCTCCTTGGAAAAATTGCGCCCACCGCTGCGGGCAGCGGAGTATTTGCAGACGGCGTTGCGAGCTCGGCTCCAGCCGTCGATCCGCGGGTCCGGGAATCTTTCAACATCCGAGTCGGAGTCGCGACAAAGGAGGCGAGAATCCCAGTTCCACCGCACACCACCAACGGTGATGAGCAACGTTACCCCGACAAATCGGGCACCTACAGCAAGGGGATTTTGCAGGACGAAATCGGCCTGGTGAATCTGGCCGCTTTCCAATCGTTGCGTCACGCGATTAACCAGGGGACCTTCGAAGCATTCGAAAGCATCATCACTGGGGGCCCGCGGACGCAGAATGGGCCGCTCGGTGGACGGGCATTTGCCTTGGAAGGCTGCGACGATGTCCAGTTTGGCAATGCCCCGTCTCCGGCCAATCAAATCGACCAGATTGTGGTGCCCCCGGCTCCCGCCGCCGCGAGCGAGGCCTACGGCACCGAATTGATCGAGCTTTACTGGGCGTCGCTGCTGCGCGATGTCGCTTTTACCGACTACGCCACGCACCCACTAGCAATCCACGCGGCTGCGGAGCTGACCAGGCAGCGCACCTATGCCGGCCCGCGCGACAGTTCCGGCAAGGTTACCCCTGACCTGCTTTTTCGTGGACCATATCCTGGCGACACGGTCGGGCCATACCTTTCGCAGCTTTATCTCCAGCCGACCTATTTCGGCACCCAGCCCATGTCGCAGCAGCACGTCACCTTTTCGCCCGGGATCGATTTCATGACCGACCCGGTCACTTTTCAACAGGTCCAGAACGGCGTCGACACCGGCGCCCAGCTTCAATTCGACCCCATCCTGCGTTATCTGCACGATGGGCGGGGCCTCTGTTCGTTCACGCACGTCGATGTGCTCTTTCAAGCCTACTTTGTTGCTTCGCTCGTGCTTGGCTCGATGGGCGCGCCGTTGAATCCGGGCAATCCCTACGTCGGATCGACGAAACAGAACGGATTTGGCACTTTCGGCGGGCCCGATATTGGCTCCACGCTGACCGCTGCCGCCCGCCTCGCGTTGAATAGTGTCTGGTATCAAAAATGGTGGGTCCATCTACGTCATCGTCCGGAATCGGGTGGAGCGATTGCACGCCAAATTCTTACCGGCGCCGGAAGCACGATCGATGTTCAACTTCATCCCAACGTGCTTAATTCGCGCGCGGTCCAGGCCAGTTTCGCCCAATACGACGATTACTTCCTTTCGCAATCTTTTCCCGAAGGATCGCCGACCCACCCGGCCTATCCGACTGGGCATGGCGCGGTCGCCGGCGCTTGCATCACCGTGTTGAAATTCTTTTTCGACGGAGATTTCGTTGTGCCAAATCCCATGGTCCCGACAAGCGACGGATTGTCGCTCGTGCCCTATACCGGCGCCGACGCGGGAGAAATCACCGTGAACGGTGAACTGAACAAGCTGGCCAATAACGTTTCCTTCGGTCACGGAATCCACGCCGGCATCCACTGGCGGAGCGACACTTCTTCCTCGATCCAATTGGGCGAAGCGGTGGCGATTAGCATGTTGCACGACCGGGCGTCGACCTACGCGGAAAAATTCACCGTTAGCTTCAAAAAAATCGACGGCAGCACCGCAACGATTTCGAACCAGTAGAGAGCCGGGGCGTGGGGGGGCATAACCCTGGGCACCGACGGCGCGGATGCCCTCCAATCACGTCGGCTGGGATCGGTGCCCTAAACCGCAGCCGCTGAGGAGCGGCGCAAGTTCCGGCGTGTTCGAGTACGAACACGGATTTTGGAGGGAAGCGCGCGGTCGCTTCCCCGAGCGCGCCGTCGCTTCCACGAGCGTCTCTTGCGGCCGCCTTCTCGTGTGAGCACCAGGCTTCTAATCTCGGTGGCTAATTGAAGCGAGCGGACCGTTGTTTTTTCGACCCTCCGCTTTGGCGCACAAGCGGAGGCCGCTTTGCTTCCCGGCCGAGTTTGCTAACGTTCCGCCTCATGCTTCATGAGGCGATCTACGACGTGGCGATCATCGGCGGCGGCCCGGCCGGCAGTTGCGCCGCGACTCTTTTGGCGCGCGCCGGACGGCGGGTCGTGGTTTGTGAGCGGGAAAAATTTCCGCGCTTTCACATCGGCGAATCGCTCCTCCCGGTAAGCATGAAAACCTTCAGCCGGCTCGGGCTACATGAGAAGTTCGAGCGCGCGGGATTTTTGAAAAAATATGGCGGCGAAATGACCAGCGCCTGCTGCGAGGAAGGGATCAAATTTTACTTCAAGGACGGCTATCGCGCGCAAACCGAATCCTCTTACCAGGTGCCACGGGCTGAGTTCGATAAAGTCCTGCTCGACCACGCGGCGGAGAACGGGGCCGAGGTCCGGGAACAAACGCTGGTAAAAGAGGTCGAATTTTTCCCTGACCGGGTCGAGCTGGACTTGCAATCGTCGTTAGGCGAAAGGCAAACTGTCGCGGCCCGTTACCTGATCGACGCCAGCGGGCGCCACTCGGTTCTGGGGACTCAGTTCAAAATCAAGCAAACCTATCCGCATCTGCGCAAGGTCTCGCTCTTTGCCCATTACGAAGGGGTCGATTTGGAAGAGGGACGCGACGCCAGCCTCACCCGGCAGGTGCGGGCGGCCGATCGTTGGTTCTGGTACATCCCTTTGCCTAACGACCGCTCGAGCATCGGGGTTGTCCTCGATACCGAGCTTTATCGGCAGATGAAAAAATCGCCCGAGCAATTCCTTGAAGAATCACTCGCCGAACAGCCTTTTCTTGCCCGGCGCATGACCCGCGCCCGGCGCATCACGCCCGTTTACGCGAGCGCCGATTTTTCCTATCGCCTAACGAAACTAGCGGGCGACCGTTGGATGCTGGCCGGGGATGCGGCTGGATTCATCGACCCGGTTTTCAGCAGCGGGGTATTTCTCGCGCTGCTCGCCGGGGAAAAGGCGGCCGAGATTCTCGACCTCGTGCTCGACCACCCGGGCAAGGCCCCGCGGCTCTTCGCGAAATACGAGCGACTCCTGCGCCGGGTGATGAAAGGCTACCTCCGCTTCGTCGATGCCTGGTATTCAAGGGAATTCATCGAGGTCTTCCTTTATCCCCAGGACATCCTCCAAATTCCGCCGGCGGTGAACGCCGTCCTCGGTGGCAACATCACCGGAAGCTTTGCCATCCGCTGGCGGCTGGCGGCGTTCTATTTCATTGTCTGGCTGCAACGCTATCTCCCGCTCTGCCCTCGCCGCACCCTCCTTCCGCCCAGCCGGGCCACCGCCTCGACGGAACCGCTCCGGCCTGCCGCCTGAAAAGGATGCGCACCTTCCAATCCTCCTCCTTCTCCTCGTTCTCGTCCTTCGTCCTCGTCCTCGATTCCAAACACCAGCTATCGAGGACGAGGAGGAGAACGAGGACGAGCACGAGGAGAAGGACGAAAGCTGGATTGCTCGCCCTTGGAGTTGTCCTTCTCCTAAGCAGTTGCGCATCTCTGCGACATCAGTTCGAAAATCCTACCCCGCAGTGGCAATCGCGTATCGGCCAGTTGCAATACCGCGGAGCGAAGACTTCCCTTATCGGCGACGTCCTCGTGCGTTATTCGCCGGAAGGGGATTTCGAGCTCACTTTCAGCAAGGGCCCGGGCGTAATCCTCCTCACCGTGCGGCAGGATGAGCGGTTCGTGCGGGTGAGCGGTCCCCTTGCCCGCGGTTCGTGGTCGGGGCCGCCTAAGGAGACGCCAGCACGGCTCCGGGGCTGGACTTCCCTCCGGGCTCTGCTTCTGCGTTCGCCTAACGAACCGTTAATCAGTCATCGCGCCGGCGCCGAGTCCTTCACTTTCGCGTTCTGAGCGCGGCCTTCCCTCATGAGGTATTCGAAGACTGTCGCTCGTCTGGTTACGCGCCACCGGGCATTTGTCTGGCTCGGGGTGTTGCTCCTCGCCTCCCTCAGCATCTGGGTGCTGATCGCGCGGCTCCGCCTCGATACCGAAGTGCTCAATCTGCTCCCGGCAAAATTTTCCTCCGTTCAAGGCCTGAAGATTTACAACAATGAATTTGCCCAGACCCGGGAGCTGACTTTCGCTCTCCAATCGCAGCCGGAGGACGCCGACCGCCTCGAGGAGTTCACTCCGCTGTTCGCGGAACGGCTCCGCGAGCAACCGTGGTGCACGCGCGTTCTAAGCGGCTCGCCGATGGAATCGCCGAACGGAATTGGCGATCTCCAGCGGATCGCAATTCCGCTTCTCCTCAACCTGAAGGCCGACGCGTTCCAGGAAACAATCGCCCTTCTCCAACCGGAAAAAACCGCGGCTCGTCTGGCGCGTTTGCATCAGGAGATCGAAGCGGGCTCGCCCCGGCCCCAACTGGAGTTGCAGCTCGATCCATTAGGCGTGCTCACCCCGGCCTTGCGGCCGTTTGCCGCCAATGTTTCCCTCGAGGAAGAGCAGCCGCTCGTTTCCGCCGATCGCAGCATGCACCTCGTTCTCGCGGTCACGAACCAGCCGGGGATTGGCGCCTTTGATTGCCAGAAGCTGATGGACAAGGTGAATGCCTTTCGCGCGCGCGCCGCGCAAGGCTGGGAAGGAAGCAAACCGCTTCAGATTCTGGTCACGGGCCGCTCCGCCTATGTCGCGGAAATTTCGCGCAGCATGCGGCACGACATCGTCGTCACCCTCCTCGGCTCGATGGCCCTGGTCGGGGCGGTCTTTTTCATCGGTTTCCATCGCTGGCTGCCGCTGATCGGGATGGGATTTTCGCTTATTCTCTGCTGTCTCATCGCGCTCGCCGCCGGGCTCCTCATTTTTCACGAGCTGAACATGGTGACGATCGGGATGTGCGCGATCCTCATCGGGCTCGGGGTCGATTTTGCGATCCTCATTTTCGGACGCTATCAACAGGCGCGGACCGAAGGCGCGGAGCATGTCGCCGCGATCGAAGAAGCGGTCGCGAAACTTGGCCGCGCCATCTTTTTCGGCGCCCTGACAACCGCGGTCGGCTTCCTTGCTCTTCTTCTCGCCGAGTCCGGCGGCTTTACGCAACTCGGCGTCCTCATTGCGATCGGCATCTCGGTCGCCGCAGTTTGCATGACGAGCGTCTTTTTCCTCTTCACCCGGGCGGCGGCCAGGCCGCAGAAGAACGACTGGGTATTGTCACTCGTCAGGCACTACGTCCGCCGGATGTTGCGAGCGCCAGCCAGGATTCTTTGGATCGCGCTGCCTCTGCTCCTCATCCTTTTTGCAATCGCAGTACTCCCGCAATTGCCGCTGGTCTTCGATGCCAGTGCCCATTCGATGGAGCCGAAATCGAGCGAAGCCGGCCGCGCCCTGGCCGCGATCATGGCAAAAATGCCGGTGCGCTGGGAACCGGTCCTGGGAATTGTTCGCGCGCCTGACAAGGAAAAATTGCACGACTGGTGGCAGAAAATCGATGCGCATTGGCGCGAGTTGGAAAAGAACGGCCGGATCAAGAGTTGCTCCACCCCGGCTGCGCTCGCCCTTTCGCCGCGGCAGATGGAGGAGAACCGGCGGGCTCTGGGCAGGATCGATTTTCCCGGGACTCGTCGCGCCCTGGCCGATGCGATTGAGCGCGAAGGGTTCAACCGGGAAAGTTTCGCCTCGGGGTTTAAACTACTCGACCAACTCGAAGCCGTAGCCGGCGGAACGATGGCTATCCCCGACTGGCGCCGCGCGCTGCCGCCTGGTTCGAGCTGGTGGTTTTTGGTCGACCGTTATTTCGCCCATGACCCGCTGCTCACGGTCGGGTTCGTGACAACAAAGAAAGCGCTCGAAACGCACAAGCAAAAGGAGATGCTCGAGCGGGCGCTCCCGGTGCCGGGCGTGCCGCTGACTCTTTCCGGCTGGAGTTTTACCCTGACTGATCTGATTCCCTGGTCGCATCGGCAGCTCATTCTCATCAGCACGTTGATGGCCTTCTTCGATGCCTCGCTTCTCGCCATTCTCTATCGCGACTGGCGGCTCTGGCTCATCCAGGTGCTCACCCTCACCTTCGCGATCGGCGCCATGATCGCGACCATGAAGCTGGCTCATCTGCCGCTCAATTTGCTCAACGTGCTCGCTTTCCGGCTCGTCCTCGCGATCGGTGTTGATTACGGGATTTACGTTTTGCTCGTTTGGCAAAAGGCGAGAGAACTCGAGTACGATCTCGCCGGTGTCCTGAAACCAGTGGCGTTGGCTGGTCTGACCGCAATTGCAGGCTTTGGCTCGTTAGGCTTGGCCAACAATCCAACCCTGAGCGGTCTTGGGATCGCTTGCGCGATCGGTTTGGCCTGGAGTTTGTTCGGCACGATCTTCTTTACTCTTCCCGCCGCCGCGGCGGTGGTGGAATCAAAAAAGTCCGCCTAAGGAGACACGAGTCGCCGCCATTCCTCCTCTTGTCATCCTGAGCCGCCGAAGGACGGCGAAGGACCTCTCAAGCGTCCGCTGGGTAGCAACTCAATTCACGCCTGCGAGGTCCCGCGCTACCGCTCGGGATGACAAATGGAAAGCGGGGTGAAAGAAGGAGCGTGGTTTTTTTTTGCGCCCGACCGTCAAAGCAGGGATTGCTTCTCCATCGATATGACTGCTGCGCTTCGTTTCCTCGCCCTTTTGTTCCTCACTCTTGGTTTCACCTTCCCGGTCGCGGCCGAACCGCTCCTGCCCGGCGAAGTAAAAGAGCTTTTCGATCGCATCCGCGCCAAACGCGCCGCCGCGCCGCAGGTCCAGGCCGATTTCGAGGAGGAAAAAACCATTCACCTCATGAACAATCCAATCAGGAGCACGGGCCACGTCTGGTTCGCCGCTCCCGACAAGTTTCGCCGCGAAGCCAAAGGCAACGCCCCAAGCCTGACGGTAAGCGACGGCCGGCAGCTCTGGATCTATTACCCAAAGTTCAAATCGGCCGAGCGCTATTCGTTAGGCAAACGTTCTCCGCTCGACGCCGGGATCGCCGCCCTCACCGCCGCGCTTAACCTGGAAAACGTCGAGAACAGCTATCACATCACGGCCGAGAAAACCGCGACCGGCCATCGACTGCAGCTCACGCCGCGCAATCCGTCGCTCAAGCGATTGCTCAAGACGTTCACGATCAACATGAACCAGGAGCTTCAGGTCGAGCGGACGGAAATGCTTCAACCAAACGGCGACCAGATCGTCACCGTCTATCGCAACGAATCGCGCACGCCGATTGATCCGGCGACCTTTGAATTCGCGCCGCCGCCCGGGACGGACGTGACCACTCCGCTCGGTCGTTAGGCAACTGTAGGCGGGGGCGTTGACCCCGGTTTCTCATGAGACTCGGCAGCCTCTCCTGCCGGGGACAATGCCCGCGGCTACAACAGCCGCGGTCATTAGACCAGCGCTTCCAACCGCTGGAGCAGGTCTTTCTTGCTCGTCATCCCGGTGATCTGATCGCGCAACTGGCCGTTTTTGAAAAAGAGGAGAGTCGGGATCGCCTTGATGTTGTAGCGCAGGGAGAGGCTCTGGTTCTCGTCCACGTTCACCTTCCCGACCTTGACTGAGCCGGCTTTTTCCTTCGCGATCTCGTCCAGAACGGGCGCGATCATCTTGCACGGCCCGCACCAATCGGCCCAAAAATCTACCAGCACCGGCTGGCTGCTTTTAATGACCTCGTTATCGAAATTGGTTTCATCGATCGTGACCGCGGCAGAATTTTCCATGTTTCCTTACGAGAAATAAATCCAGAGTTGAATGACAAAAACCAAAACCGCGACGCCGAGCAACGCCCAGCAGAACGGCACCGATTCAACTAACCCCGGCGCGGGCGGCTTGGCAACTGGCGCGGGCGTGGGCGCCGAGGCAGTCCGACCCGCCACGGGGGCGCTTGGTGGCTGAATCGGACTCAGCCTCACCGTCGCTTTCGTCGTGGAATCGGTCGAGGTGATCCGGACCGTCTCCTTGAGGGGGCCGGGCGAAGGGCCAGGCGTCGAACCTAACGACGCCGGCTTCGGAGCAACCGGGAGAGGCATCGGCCCTTTCGCCTTGTCGGCAGGCGAGGACGGAGCTGGGGCTTTCATCGGCGCCAATGGTGGCCGCGTCGCCAGCGCGCTTCCAGGCGGACGCACCGGAACGGGCGGACGAGCCATGGGCGGAGCCGGCGGCCGCTTCGGGGGCGGCATGTCGGCAGGCACCAACGGTTGCGGCACGACCGCGGGCGGCGGAACCGGCGGTCGACCGGAAGCCAGCGAGGACCCAAGGCTGTTGTCGGGCGTTTTGCCCGGAGCCGTTGGTGGTCGGGCGGGCAGAGTAATTCGCACCGTCTTTTTTTCAATCGGCGCCGTCGGCCGATTCGCCGGGCGCGGAGGCAGCGGAATGCGGACGGTTTCTTTTTTCGGTTCTGCGGGCTCTGCCATAGTTGGGGTCCTGCCCAGGTTTACCCTTAGGCTGGGGACGTGTCTGTCAGGCAACGCGCATTCTGTCAATCTTTGATTGAACCTGGCAAGCAAATCCTGGCCGCGCCTTGAAAAAAATTGGCCGCGGGTTACGCGGATTCCGCAAATGAAAACTGGCAGGTCATTCTTTCCAAAAAATCCGTGCCCATCCGCGTAATCCGCGGTTAGCCAGGAAAAGAAAGGCGAGGCGGACGGCGCGTTACGCCAGCAGGTCGTAGCCCCGGGCGCCCCGGATCTCGCGGGTGACGAACTCGCCGACCGGAGCCTCTTCGGAAAGGATGACGCGGGTGTCCACTTCCGGCGCGTCGGCTTCGGTCCGTGCGATCAGCGGCTGGTCGACGAGCAGTTTCAATTCGCGCCCCACCTGTGCGGCGGCGATCTCGCGCGCGATTCGTTGCTGCAGCGTCATCGCCCGGCGGTAGCGCGAGTTTTTTTGCGCGGCGGAAATCTGCTTGGGCATTTTCGCGGCGCGCGAGCCTTCCTCCTGCGAGTATTTGAAAACGCCGAGCCGTTCAAAGCGGACGCGCTCGATAAACGCAAGCAGGGTCTCGAACTGGGCTTCGCTTTCGCCGGGAAAACCGACAATGAAGGTGGTGCGAAGCGCCACACCTGGAATACCGGCGCGGAGCCTAACGATCAGATCTTCGATATGGGCGCGTGAAGTTTCGCGCCGCATTCGAGCGAGCATCGCTGGCTCGATATGCTGGAGGGGCATGTCGATGTAACGGGCAACCCTGGTGCAGCCCGCGATCGTTTCGATCAATTCATCACTCCAATGGGCCGGGTGGGTGTAAAGGAGCCGCACCCAGAAGTCGCCTTCGATCTCGTCGATCTCGCGCAGCAAAGCGGACAGGGTCGGTCCGCGCGAGGAATCGACCGGCTGACGCGGGCCGGCTTTTTGCGACCACAAATCCATTCCGTAAAAGGTGGTGTCCTGGCTGATCAGGTTGATCTCCCTCACGCCCTCGGCCACGAGCTGCCGGATCTCGCTTAACACGGAAGCCGGGGAACGGCTTCGATGGCGCCCGCGCATTTGCGGGATAACGCAAAAACTGCAGGGGTGATTGCATCCTTCGGCGATCTTCAAATAAACGCTGTGCGGCGGGGTGAGGCGAAATCGCGGCGTGTCCCAGTCGGGGA
>Ga0081539_10003107_pt1 | contig 21279 bp, 17 predicted proteins | sample TabmetS4T2R2_FD_71023 | JGI IMG/M metagenome (GOLD analysis project Ga0081539, IMG submission 71023) | Tabebuia heterophylla rhizosphere microbial communities from the University of Puerto Rico - S4T2R2 | ecosystem: Host-associated > Plants > Roots > Rhizosphere ...
AAGGGCGCCGGCCATGGGGCGAAGTATCAAATTAGCCACCCGGAAATGCCAGTCTAAAGTCGGGGTTTGCCTTGGACTTCAATGCTAGACCGATACCTTCTCGCTTCCCTTCACTCCGTTACACAGCCCGTGTTCCCCCCTGGCGCGAGAGCGATGATATCGATTGCTTGGTCTGCTGGATCAGCTCGTTTTTCGCAGACAATCCTTCCCTCCTCCAGCGAGCGATAAATTCGCTCGCGTTCGTTGAGCGCTCGCTTCAACCCGGTACGGTGGTCCACAATCACGAACAGCTGCAGATGACCTTGCGACTTATGGACGTTAACGCGACAGCTTCGATTAAAGTTTGGCGCGAGTGATAACAGTGGAGCAGGAGCTGCCTTCCTTCGGCGAGCAGCCCTCTCGGCAAACAGACCGCGAATATACTCCGTTTCTTCTTCCTGCCCGAGCCCGCTGAGAATCTCGGCGACTTTCGCTAATACGCTGTCGTCACGCACGCTAAGCGAGAGATAGTAGAACGTTCTTACCGCGTATATGGTGCAAGAGGACTGAGTTATGCAGAGGCCAATACAGGCGAGCGAAAGAACAGTCCGCGTCATCTACGACCGCGCAGCGATATGCCCACTGGGCGGAGCGTCGACAAACGCCAGCTTCAGCCGAAATAAGATCTTCATCCCAACGCTGTAAATAGTTCCAAGAATCCCCGTAAAGGAAAGAGTGTCATCGATTAGGTCTATAAGCGCATTCGTCTCGCTTGGAAATCTTTAGATCATTGACTAAGGCCCGCAAACTAAAAGGTAACAACCCTGTAACTTTTGCGTCCCTGACGGGCGCGACGCGCGAATGATAAACGTCATCGACCAATTTACATGAAACCTAACCTCCTTTTCTTTTTTATCTCTGCGGCCGCGTTAGCTCTGATTGCAGCACCCGGCTCTGCCCAAACCACATACAGCCTCACCGACCTGGGCACGCTCCCCGGGAAAACCATCAGCCATCCAACAGGAATCAACAATCAAGGGCAGGTTACAGGCTTCACCGAAACTCATGCTTTTCTCTGGAGTAACGGGGTGATGACAGACCTCGGCACGCTTCCCGGCGGTGCGATCAGTACGGGTCAAGCAATCAACGCTCTCGGACAAGTGGTGGGAGATTCGCAATATGCCCAGGGCGGATCGATCCGCCACGCCACTCTCTGGAGTAATGGCACGGCTACAGACCTCGGTTTTCTCCCGCTCTCGGGGAATTACTCGCGGGGCAACGGCATTAACGACGGCGGGGAGGTCGTAGGTCACTCCGGGCCCAGCCTGGACACCAGTAACACGCGAGCCTTTATCTGGGACGCGGCGAACGGGATGCGAGATCTCGGCACCCTTGGCGGCCAGTTTGCCAAGGCTTTCAGCATCAATAACTCCGGCATGGCGACAGGCGAAGCGCAAGTTAGTGTCGGAACGTTTCATGCCTTTCTTTGGGATGCAGTAAATGGGATGCGCGATCTTGGAACCATCGGCGGGAACACCAGTTCCGGAGCCTTCATCAACGCCAACGGGCACGTGGCGGGAACATCGACCATCAACAGCATCGACAATCGTGAGCACGCCTTCCTTTACGATGGCACCACACTGCTCGATCTCGGGGCAATTGGCGATAACAACTTCCTGAGTGATCGCAGCACCGGCTACGGAGTCAATATCCACGAGGAGGTGGTCGGCACCACTTATCGGCCTTACAACGGGGGGTCGCTCATTCAAATCGCGTTCGTCTATCGCGACGGTGAAATGTTCGATTTGGAAACCTTGACTGATTCTTCCGGCGCTGACTATCGGCTCTACACCGCCACGGGCATTAACGACGCCGGTCAGATTGCGGTTGACGCCATCAAGATTTCTACAGGCCAGGTCCGCGCGGTCTTACTGACACCCGGCTCAAGCTCCGAAACGATCACCATTATCAAAGCCGTTTATAGCACAGCACGACAGACCCTCAGCGTTCAAGCGACCGATTCTGATCCGAGCGCCGTCTTGCAGGTGTATGTCACATCCACTGATACGCTGATCGGCACCTTGACGAAGAAGAGAGCCGGCTACTCTGGCAAATTTGTTATCAGTCCAAATCCGGAGAACATCACAGTGAAAAGCAACCTGGGGGGCAGTGCCTCAGGGCCCGTCACCACCCGATAGCTCATCTCCCCGCTATTGCCGATCTCGGGCCCGACGAGACTATCATGAAATCGGCTGCTATGAGATGGAAATGGGGTGGGCAGGCTGCGGCATCGTCAGCGCGGCAACGGCGGAAAAGCTCGCTTTGAATGCTGCCGATTCCTTGGCCAAAGGACAACAGCGGCGTATGGGTCGGGGGCGGAGCGAAGCTCTCGGCAAAAAAGAAAGGAATTGCTTTTAGGTTCCGCATAGCCGCTGTGCGGAAACATCCCCCGGAGGACTCATGTTCTTCCGCCGCAGGCCGGGGTCAACGCCTACGGATACAAGGCGGTTTGACCGCTGGCACGGATCTGCAGGCTGGAAGCCCGCGTGACTGGTCAGGCTTGGAAGCCTGAGTTACGAAAGGGATTTTTGCTGGAAAGCGGCCAGCGCTGCCGCCACAATGGCAATCGAGATGATTCGATTGCATATCGCCACGGCGTTGGTGTGGGGACTCGCTTGGGCGAGCGTGAGTCTGGCCCAGGAAAAGGAGAGCAAAATGAAATTCGCGATGGTGATCCACGGCGGCGCCGGGACAATCGAGCGCCGCGAGATGACGCCGGAAAACGAAAAGGCCCATCGCGATGGTCTGGAAGAGGCGCTCAAGGCGGGTTACTCGGTGCTGGCGCGGGGCGGCGCGAGTCTCGACGCGGTCGAAGCGGCAATCCGCGTGCTCGAGGACAATCCGCTTTTCAATGCCGGCAAAGGTGCGGTCTTTACTCACGAAGGAACCAACGAACTGGATTCCTCGATCATGGATGGCCGCACCCTGAACGCCGGGGCGGTCGCGGCGGTGACGCATGTCCGTAACCCGATCGTGCTGTCCCGCCTGGTAATGGATAAGTCGCCTCATGTGCTCCTGGTAGGCGCCGGAGCGGAAGCTTTCGCACGGGAACAGGGCGTCGAGCTCGTGGATGAGAAGTATTTCTATACCGATCAACGGTGGCAGGAGCTGCAAAAGGATAAGGCAAAAGAGAAGGCGAGGCCGGCGCGGGATGAGGAGCACGGGACAGTCGGCGCGGTCGCGCTTGATCAGGCGGGGAATCTGGCCGCGGGCACTTCGACGGGCGGCACCTCGAACAAGCGATTCGGCAGGGTAGGCGATTCACCGATCATCGGCGCCGGCACTTATGCGAACAACGAAACCTGCGCCGTCTCGTGCACAGGTGATGGAGAGTACTTCATCCGGCAGACCGTGGCGGCAGATGTCTCGGCGCTGATGAAATATAAAGGGCTATCGGTAAAAGAAGCAGCCCAGGCGGCGATCGAAAAAGTTGGCAAGCTTGGTGGCACGGGGGGCCTGATTGCGATGGATAGGAAGGGTAACTTTGCCATGCCCTTCAATACTTCGGGCATGTACCGCGGCTGGGTGGGAGCGAATGGTAAGGTCAGCGTCGAAATCTACCGCTAACTTGCTCTTCTCCTGCTCCCGCTCTTGCTCCTAATCCACTCTGATCCAATCAGAAGAGCAGGATTTGGATTAGGAGCAGGAGGAGATTTAAGGGGTTACTCGACGATTTCCAGCGTCGCCTTCTGCCCATGGCGTGAAGCGGCACTCGAAAGCAGGGCTCGAATCGAACGAATCGTCTGCCCGTTTCGCCCGATGATGCGACCGACGTCGCTCTGGCGCAGTTGCAGACGGAAAAGGGTCGTGCGCCCGTGTGGAATTTCCGAGACCATCACCTCATCAGGAAACTCGACCAACTGGCGGATGACAAATTCGAGGAACTGCCTCATTCGCCCATCTTAGCAATGGAGGCGAATTGTGCAATGGCGGCTGTCTTCGCCGGAGGACGGGGAACGAAAAGAACGCAAAGGAAGATGGCAGACGGAGCTGGCTCGCGGGACCCCTCTCTTCGCCACTTTTCGTCCGGGCGCTGTATCTCCCGTGCCCTGTTGGTTAGCGGGCTGGATCAATCCAACGCGCCAAAGTGTTTCCCGACCACACAAGCCCGCCGAGCGGCAAGACCAACACCCAGAGCAGAGACACACCCACGACGAGCAATTGCTCAAGAAAAAACGCCTTGGGCCCGCGCGATCGGCCCAGCGCGACTGTGCGAGGAAAAGGGTTGGGGAATGGAGTTTTCAAATTCACCAGACAATTTCGGAGCGGGTCGCTCGCGGCACAAGATAAAGGGCGCGCGATTACAGCAACGTAATCGAACTGTCAATATAACTTATCCCGTCTCCGGGCAACGGAGCGGCAACTTACTGCACCGTCACGGTGATCGACTTGATTGCGCGACCGTATTGATTGGTGGCGTAAACTCTATAGGTCGTGGTTCGGGTAGGTTGAACTTCCGCTTCCGTCTCGCGGGTTGGGCCTACTTCTGGAGAAACGATGGTGTAAATCGCGTCGGTCGAACTCCAGCTCAGCGTCGATGTCTGGCCTGGGCTGATGACCGAAGGATTAGCAGCCAGATTCTGAATTTTGGGCGAAGGGCCCGTTGGAACACTTCCCGGAGTGTAGATTGGACCGGTCACAATCACTTCAAAGTCCGAGGCAGTTAGTGTCTTGAGCTGATCCAGCTCGCTGTTGTTCCAGGTATCGTCCGGGGCGCCGCTGATGAACATCGCGCCGCCGTTGTCGGCAACGATCAAACCATACTTTTTGAGCGCGATCAGGATGACCTGGTCGTTCGCCGGAAACCCAGAAATATCGAAACTGGCTTTGAGCCTCATTCGCATACCCATGGGCGGCGCGTTTGGATCGGGATTGGTTGATGCCCAATGAGAAGCGGGCGGAGTGAAAGCTTGCCGGGTCACTGGCACAGTCACTCGAATGGCATGATTGATCGCGCCGGCGGCGACTTCATCCTTGCGCATAAGCCCGGGAAAGATCGGGAGCCCGGCAGCGTCAGCCGAGGTCCAGGTGTAAGGGCGCTGCTCATTGAGTGTGAGGTCCCAGACTGCAGCGGAGTCTGCCTGCCATTTGCCGCGTTGCGGAAAAGCGCGGTAAAGTTCGTAAAGCCAGCAGCCGGCGCGATCCAGCACCAGGACATGACGGTCGCCGTCATCCGGATTAGGATAACCTTCAATCAGTGCGTCTGGCGGGATCGGCATCGGCCCAGGGTCAGACTCAGCTTTGTAGGCTACGATCTTGATCGGCACCCTGGTTTGAGTCGTTGTATCGACCACCTGATAAGGAATGCCGATTGTGCTTCCGTCGTAGAAGCCGGCACCGAAATCGGGATGGAGCGGAGCAGTCGCACCGATGAAAGCGATAATGTTCGCCGAATTGGGATCGACCGGGTAGGCCGAGATATCCGTGTTCCAGGCGTTATCCGCCGGGAAAGGAACAAACCCATTCAGGCTGGCGCCCGGGCCAAGGTCCATTCCGGCGCAGGTGCCGCTTTGAGCTTGTGATAAGCCGGCTGAGAGAAAACTCGCAACAAGCGACACCAGAGCCGATTTCCATGCCATCATAACCTCTCCTTTGTTCCCAGCGGGTCAGCCTTTGTCCGCTCAACCAGCGGCACGATAGATGCCGTCCAAGCTCCGGTCAACCGGGTCGATTTTCTCTCGACCCTATCTGAAGCGGAAAGGAGGCGTCGCGGCTCAGCGCTGCCGATAGGGTGCGGTTTTGGCGGCAATCTCGGCCACGCGCTGGGCTTGCCGCGGGGTCATTTTCGGCGCTTCCCTAGCCAGTTCCGCTGAGCCCTTCTCTGCCTCAGCGCCAAGCTGGATGTACTTCACCGTGATGCTTACGTCGCCATCCCTGAGTTTTTTTGCCACCCGGACGTATTCATTGGCAACCTTTTCGTAGCTATCGATCTTGAGGTCGATCGGATTAGACGAAGCAGCGTTTTCGGCAGACCCACTCTTCTGGTTGCACCCGCTCGAGCCGAGGGTGAGAGACAGAGTTACTGCCGCTAGAATTTTCGATCGCCGTCTCACTTTGTCCCTGTCACCCGAAAAAATATCGTAGCGCAAAAGCCGTCAGAGAATCAACCTGCTTGTAGGCCTTTCGGTTGTAAGGTCCGAAACTGTCGCTAAGAAAGTCCGTTTTGGCGGGAAGAAGGAGGGCAATTGTGACCCGCCAGGCAGCCCAGAAGCGGTTTCAAAAATTCCAATTGTAGGGCGTCGGTGGCAGCAGCCTCGCTTGGAACATTGGGTGGCGTTTCACAGAAACGCCCTACAATTCTATTTCTAAAAACGGTTCTAGAGTTGCTGAGCCGCTGCTCGCCCCGGAACAGGCGAGCAGCAGACCCAGCCTGACGCCAGTTCGATTTATTCTTTAGTGTAGTAAGCTTCGTCGGTAAGTTTCTTACCCTCGGCATCAGTCATCGTGGTAGTCACGACGCGCGATTGTCCATCTTTCGATACCTTGATCGTGCCGGTGGCGACGACCTTGCCCTCTTTCATCAGGGTGAGCTCGTTTGTATGATCGTCAACGGGCTTATAGCTGGCCATGTCGGCCATGGCATTTCCTTTTATCTCGTAGGCTTTGCCATCAAACTTACCCATCCAGGTCCAATGGACTTGTTTGCCGTCCTTGTCGGTCCCATCGACGGTTAGTTTGATCATGTCACCTTCGGCCTCGGTGTAGGTCACGGTATGATTCTTCGTGGCTCCAGGTGACAACTTTGATTTGGCTTCGTCGAGTTTCCACGTGCCCATATGGGGATTGGCGGCGAAGGCCGTAACGAAGGCTGCAAGCGAGAGCGCTCCGGCCAGTAACAAACTACGGTATATTTTCATGGCGCGATTAGGAGCACTTCCGTTGTTAGGCGTCAATTCAAATTCTTGGGCCCGCAAAATGAAGCACTGTTCGGCAGCGACGAGCTTTGGGCGACATCCGGGGCGACGCGAATGGGGGGCCGCGCTAACCAAATTCCTTAGCGGTCTCGCCGCAGTGCGGCGAGGTTTTCCACGACCGCGGTGAGCTCGGTGAAATCGACCGGCTTGGCCACGTGCATTTGAAAGCCGGCCCGCAACGCTCGGGTGCGGTCTTCCCCCCGGGCGAGCGCGGTGAGGGCGACCGCAGGCACGCTGCGTCCACCCGCCAGAGCGCGAAGTCGCGCGATCAACTCATAACCGTCATGGTGCGGCATACCGATATCGCTCAGGACGACGTCGGGCCCAAACTGGGTGAATTGTTCGAGCGCTTCCTGCATCGAAGTAGCCGTGCAGACCTCGGCCCCACTTCGGGCCAGGACGCGTTTCAGGATTTCAACCGAATCCTCCTCGTCATCCACGACCAGGACCTTCACCCCTTGCAGGTCGGGTTTGGGCATGGCTTCATCGATGGCGGCGTTGCGCACCGCCTCAGTGAGCGCTTCAGGTTCGCCTCGCACCGGTTGCAAGGGCAAGTTAATGCTAAAGCTCGCGCCCTGGCCGATGCCGTCGCTCGAGACTGCGACACTGCCGCCGTGCAGCTCGGCGAGGTGTTTGACGATAGCCAACCCAAGACCCAGCCCGCCATGGCGGCGGGTGGTGGTTGCGTCCGCCTGGCGAAAGCGATCAAAGACCTGGGGCAGAAATTCCGGCGCAATCCCCTGACCCGTGTCGCTTACGGTGATCTCGACGTGTGAGTTGACCCGCCGGATGCTCACGTGCACTCGCCCCTTCTTTGGAGTGAATTTGACCGCATTGGTGAGAAGATTCCAAAGAATCTGTTGCAGGCGATCCTTGTCGCCCATCACTACTCCGTTAAGGCTGGCAAAAGCTTGGGTGACCCGGATCTCCTTGGCCTCGGCAGCCGGGCGTACGCTCTCGATTCCGGCCGCCACCACCACGGCGAGGTCCACGCGTTGAAGGTCGAGACTCATTTTACCAGACTCGATCCGGCTCATGTCGAGCAAATCTTCGATCAGCTGCGTCTGCATGCGCACGTTGCGTTCGATAATCGGCAGGGCCTGGATGATGTCTTCGTGCCTGGGCTCTTCCTTCAGAATCTGGACCCAGCCAAGAATAGCGTTAAGCGGGGTGCGCAGCTCATGGGAGAGAGTGGTGAGAAATTCCGCTTTGAGTCGGTCCGCCCGTTTTAATTCCTCAAAGGTCTCGGCCAGCTTGCGCTGCGCGGCCTTTTGGAGGGTGATATCGCGAGCGATCTTGGAAGCGCCGACGATCACTCCCTCGCGGTTACGGATGGGGGAGATGGTGAGCGACACGTCAATTAGCTGGCCGTCCTTCCGCTGGCGGATCGTCTCGAAATGATCGACCCGCTCGCCTTGTTGCAGCCTGGCTAAAATTTGTTTCTCTTCTTCGAGGCGGTCCGCCGGGAAAAGCTTTTCAATCGATTGGCCGATCATTTCATCGGCGGTGTAGCCAAAAATGCGTTCCGCGCCCTTGTTCCAGCTCATGACGATGCTTCGCAGGTTCTTGCTCACGATCGCGTCGTCGGATGAATCGACGATCGCTTCGTAGAGCACATCCGCCGGGATAAAGCTGGTTTTGCCTCTCATGAGGTTGATCTTAATTCGAGAGGGAGCAATTTTCGGTCGCCTCAGTTAACTGGCAAACGCTTCCTTGTTTACGACGTACGGCATTTTGCCCGGGTCCCCACCGTAGTTGCCTTCCAATACGTCGATCACCGCCTGCGCAGTGCGACCAGCCATTCCTTTCTCGGGGTCAACCGAGAGCCGGGTAATCTGCGCCCCGCTGGCAAAGTGGTGGAACAGCCGGGTGCAGTCGACGATTTCCGAATCGAGCAAGGGCGAATCGGCCGGGAGCGGCTCTTTCTCGAAAACATCGAGCGCCGCGCCGGCGATGACTTTTTCCTTCAAGGCCCGCGCCAACGCCTGCTCATCAACGACCGGCCCCCGCGAACTGTTCACGAGATAGGCGGTAGGTTTCATGAGCTGAAGGGTTTCTTCGTTGATCAGGTGAAAGGTGGGCTTGTCGGTCTCGCCTTCGCGCAGCAGCGGCACGTGAATGCTCACGTAGTCGGCCGCGAGCAACGCTTCCTCCAGCTCGACGTATCTGATGAGGGTTCTTTCTTTCTGCACCCCACGCGCGTGACGCAGGTCCATCAATTCCTGGATGGCTGCAATGTAGCCCTCGTTCTGATACGCCGGATCATAGCACAGGATGTTCATGTCGAACCCGGAACATTTCTTGATCATCGCCAACCCGATGCGGCCCGTGCCGATGATGGCGATGGTTTTGCCGGTTACTTCATCTCCGAGAAAAGGCAGAAACGGGTGCCAGGAAGGCCACTTTTGCTCCCGCACCAGGCGCTCGCTCGCGTACATTTTTCTCGCCAGCATTCCCATCATGAAAAAGGCGAACTCAGCCGTGGCTTCCGTCAGCACATCGGCCGTATTGGTAAATGGGATTTTGTATTTGTTGGCCGCGGCGCGGTTGATGTTATCGAACCCAACGGCGATCTGGGCCACAACCTTCAGGGAGTCCTTCCCCGCCTCAAATACTTCCGCATCAATCTTGTCCCGGAGAGTGGTGATCAACGCGTCAATCCCACTTTTGACCTTTTCTATGATCAAGCTGCCCGGTGGCGCTTCCGGTCCCGGGTAAACTTCCAGCTCATAGCCTCGCTCGCGCAAGCGGTTCTCGGCTGGATCGCCGATTTTGGAGGTGGCAAAGACACGGAAGGTTTTGTTCTCAGTCATGGCTGGAATAATTGAGGCCCATGAAATCTGCGGAACGGCGGAGCGCTCGCAACTGTATTCCGGTGCTGGCTTGCCGGCCAACCGCGAAGCCGGCTAGAGATTATTTTTCACCCAGCCGCCGACCCGATCGAGCGCTTTCTCGATGTTCTCGATCGAGTTGGCTACGCTAAAGCGCAAATAACCTTCGCCGAAATCACCGAAAGCAGTTCCCGAGAGCGCTGCCACACCGGCCTCCTCGAGGAGAATATCGGCCAGCTTCTTCGACTGCCAGCCGGTTTCCCGGATGTTGGGAAACACATAAAATGCGCCTTTGGGCGATCGGCAGGAGAAACCGGTGACCTGGTTGAGTCCTGCGACCATAACGTCGCGCCGTTGCTTGAACTTGGCGCACATTTCATCGACCGAACCCTGGGGACCGCGGAGCGCTTCGATTCCGGCTACCTGCGTAAAACTGGCAGTGCAAGAGTTAGAGTTAGTCATGAGCCGTGAGATATGCGCGGCCAGATCAGCCCGCATGACTCCGTAACCCATGCGCCAGCCAGTCATGGCATAAGTCTTGGAAAAGCCATCGAGCAGGATGCAGCGGTCTTTCATTCCGGGGAGCGACATGATGGAATGATGCTCGCCTTCAAAGATGAGCCGGCTGTAGATCTCATCGGTCAGCACCATGATATCGCGATTGCCGATGGCGCGAGCGACTTCCTCGAGGTCGGTTTTAGTCAGAACACCTCCGGTCGGGTTTTGCGGCGAGTTGAGGATGATCAGCTTGGTGCGCTCGTTGATCAGACCGCCGAGTTCCGCCGGGTCGAGCCGGAAATCCATTTCTTCACGCAATCGAATCGGAACAGCGGTCGCCCCGAGAAAGTTGATCATGGATTCATAGATGGGGAACCCGGGATTGGGATAAATTACTTCGTCGCCCTCTTCGACCAGCGCCAGAATAGTAAAAAAGATGATCGGCTTCCCCCCGGGGACGACGACCACTTCCTCTGGGACGACCTCGATCTGGCGCGTCGCGCTCACGTACTGGGCAATCGTCTCGCGCAATTGGGGCATGCCGGCGGAAGGACCGTAGTGGGTGAATCCGTCATGGAGCGCGTCACACGCTGCCTCGATGATGTTGTCGGGTGTATCAAAATCCGGCTCGCCAATTTCGAGATGGACGATGTCGCGGCCTTTGGCTTCGAGCGCGCGCGCCTTGACCAACACCTCGAAGGCGGTCTCAGTGCCAAGGCGGGCCATGCGTTTGGCGAGACGAAGTTCCCTGGGCGCAGCTCGATTCATGGTCGCGCAGTCACCCTGCGCAAAGTCGCGCCGTTGTCCATTTGAAATTATCGGCAGGGCTCCTTATCTCTCAACTCGAGGCTGGCGGCGCGCGCTGAGGAACTTCTCCCTGCGAATCTTCTGAGAGGCGCCTTCACCTGGCTGGATAACTCCCGACGCGGTGAATTGGGCGAAGCCCGTTAGGCAGCCGCCGCGTCTCGGTTTATTGCTCCGGCGGTTGGTCTTCGCTGTGTGCCTTGGGCTCGGCGGGCTGTTCGAGTCCGCGACGTTTCAGGAGTGGCTCGATCCATGGGTCACGCCCGGTGAAATTGTGGAACAGTTTCATCGCCTCGTTACTCCCACCGCGCGACAGCAAAGTCTCACGGAAGTGATCCCCGTTCTCACGCTTGAGCCCGCCATGTTCCTTGAGCCACTCGACACTGTCGGCATCAAGCTGTTCCGACCAAATATAACTATAGTAACCGGCGGAATAACCTCCGGCGAAGGCGTGAGAGAAATAGGTCGTGCGATAGCGCGGCGGCACTGGGTCGAAAGCGACTCCCGCTTTCTTGAGCGCATTCGCTTCGAAGGCCAGGGCGTCGTCGGGCACTTCCGAGGGTTTTAATTGGTACCACGCCTGGTCGAGAAGCGCAGCTGCGAGATATTCTGTCGTCTTGAAGCCCTGATCAAATTTCTCTGCCGCCTGAATCACCTTATCGAGTAAGTCTTTGGGCATCGGTTTGCCGGTTTCGTAATGCCGGGCGTAGTGCTGTAATACCTGCGGCCAGACCGCCCACATCTCGTTCACCTGCGAGGGATACTCGACAAAGTCGCGCGGAACATGTGTGCCGGTAAAACGCGGATATTTCACGTTGGAAAACATTCCATGCAGGGCGTGGCCAAACTCATGAAACATCGTCCGCACTTCGTCATAAGTGAGGAGGGTAGGCTGACCCGCTTCCGGCTTTGGAATATTGAGATGATTTGCCACCACCGGTTTCATCCCCAGGAGCTTGCTCTGCTCGACATACTCGTTCATCCAGGCCCCGCCGCGCTTGGACGGACGCGCGTAAAAGTCACCAAGGAAAAGGGCGAGGGGCGAGCCGTCTTTGTCGTTAACTTCAAAGACGCGGACGTCGGGGTTGTAGACCGGCAGGTCCTGGCGTTCCTTGAAAGTGATGCCGTAAAGCTGGGTCGCGGCATAGAAGACGCCATCGAGCAAGACATGGTTAAGCTCGAAATAAGGTTTAACTTCCGACTCTTCAAAGGAGTAACGTTGCTGGCGAACTTTCTCCGAGTAATAGGCCCAGTCCCAGGAGGCGAGCTGAAATCCGGCCTGTTCCTGATCGATCACTTTCTGCATCTCAGCTGCTTCTTTGCGGGCGTTGGCGACCGCGGGTGGCGCGAGTTGGGCGAGGAGCTTGTTCACATTCTCAACGTTCTTGGCTGTTTGATCTTCAAGCTGGTAGGCGGCATGACTCGCATAGCCAAGCAAGGCGGCACGCTCCGCCCGCAATCTGGCTATTTTGATAACGAGCTGCCGGTTGTCCCACTCCGTGCCATGACTATTGCGGCCGAGAGAGACTTGCATGATCTTTGCGCGCAAAGCCCGGTTCTTCAGGCTGGTCAGGATTGGCTGCTGGGTCGTATTTTGAAGGGGAAAGACAAACTTCCCTTCCTTCTTTTCCTCCCTGGCGGCGGCAGTGGCCGCAGCCAGTTCGTTAGGGGAAAGTCCGTCCAGCTCCGTCTTGGAATCGACCACGACCGACGCAGCGTTTTTCTCTTTCAGGACATTCTGGGAAAAGGTTGTTTCCAATTCGGCGATCTCCGCGTTCATCTTCTTCAGCCTGGCTTTGTCGGCATCGGAAAGCCTGGCCCCGGCCCGGACGAAGTCCTTGTAGTAGCGTTCAACCAGCCATTTGTCTTCTTCGTCGAGGCCCAGCTTGTCGCGGTTGTTATAGATCGTCTCGATCCGTTTGAAGAGCGGGCCGTTGAGGAAGATCGCATCCTGGTGCGCGGAAAGTTTCGGCGCCATTTCGCTCTCGATCTTTTGCAGCTGCGGATTGGTATTGGCGCTGGTGAGATTGGAAAAGATGCGATCGACCCGGCCGAGGAGTTCGCCGGTTTTCTCGAGTGCGACGATCGTGTTCTCGAAAGTCGGCGCCTCGGCCCTGGAGGCGATCGGCTCGATTTCTTTCAACTGTTCGGCTATCCCCTGCTCGTAGGCCGGGAAAAAATGCTCCTCCTTGATTTTATCGAAGGGTGGGTAGTGGAAATCGAGTTTGCTTTCCTTGAGCAGTGGATTTTCAGTCATCGGTTCAGCGGTTGGTGAGGAGGCTGTTTCGGCTCGACCGCATATTGGCATGGCAGCAAGGGTGAGAAGGATAAGAATGTAAGTTGAGCGAAACATTGGCGTGGTGAATCAGTGGTTGAAGTTGAACCTCAGCTGAGACTAATTTCACACCCGCGCCTGTCTGTCACCTGCGATTGATCTTCCGGGAAGAATCGTCTTGGGCACTTCGACGGAAGCGTGTTCGCAACCTTCGCCGGAGCGGGAGGGAAAAAATTTTCGCCTTGGATAGTTATCCTTGACTCGTGTTACCCTGGCAATATGGGTGGCCTGAGTCCATGAGCCGTGCACTCAGCGCGCGACAGAAGACAATGCAGTTCGCTGTCGCTTCGTCTGTTTTTACAATTTCGGCAGCACCGATGCTCAGGTCCCCGGCAGTACCGATGCTTAGGGCCGGCGCCATACTGAGGAAAATCCAATGAACCTGAAACTGATTAGCCTTCGATTTCTTCTCTGCGGAGCATTGTGTATTCTCGCGCGCAACGCGGTCGGCGCGACTTTCACGGTCAATGTTGCACCAGGTGGTCTGCTGCTTTTTGACCCGTTCACGGTTTCGATTGAGCCCGGGGACACGGTGATGTGGGTCTGGAAAGCCAACGACCATAGCGTCACCTCAGGTTCGCCCGGAGGTGCCACTGGCCTCTTTGATTCTGGAATCCAGAACAACGGCTTTACCTTTTCCTACACCTTCACCACACCGGGCACGTTCAATTATTTTTGTTTGCCGCACGGAACCTGTTGCAACATGATCGGCAAGGTGATCGTGGCCGGGGCGACTCCGACCCCGAGTCCGACGCCGAGTGCCACTCCGGCACAGCTCTTAAATGTTTCCACCCGAATGAATGTCAAAAGCGGCGACAATGTCCTGATCGGCGGCTTCATTGTCACCGGAACCGACCCAAAGGAAATTCTTTTGCGTGCCATCGGGCCATCTCTTGCGGGACAGGTGAGCGGTGCCCTGGCCGATCCGGTCCTCGAGCTGCACGCGGCTGACGGCAGCCTTCTCATGATGAATGATGATTGGCAGGACAGCCAAAAGGACGAGATCGAGGCGACTGGTGCGGCGCCAAATGACCCGCTCGAGTCCGCCATCGTCGCCACGCTCGACCCCGACAGCTACACAGCAATTGTGCGGGGGGCAAACGACACCACAGGGATCGGATTGGTTGAAGCTTACGACCTGAATTCCACCGACGACTCCCAACTGGCCAACATCAGCACCCGCGGTTTTGTCGAGGCGGGGGCCAACGTCATGATTGGCGGCTTTATTCTGGGGAATGGGAGCGGCTCGACCAACGTGCTCATTCGTGCCCTCGGCCCTTCGTTAGGCACGGCCGGAGTCCCCGGCGCGCTGGCCGACCCGATCCTGGAGCTGCACGATGAAAACGGCACTCTGGTGACGAGCAACGATAACTGGAAAGACACTCAGCAGGCTGAAATCGAAGCCACCGGCATCCCGCCGGCCGACGACTTGGAATCAGCCATCCTGGCGACCCTTCCACCCACCGCCCATACCGCCATCGTCGCGGGCAGCGCCGGGGGCATAGGGGTCGCCCTGGTCGAAGTTTACCGGCTGCCATAAAGGCTCAGTCGCCTGCCAGTCGAGCTATCGGTGGCGAGCATCGATCGAAGGAGTCGCCGAAGTTTTCCGCAACTTTGCCTTGACGGTTGTTCCGTAAAGACGATACGATCTTGGGAATCTTCTCTCGCCATGCTCGCATCACACACACCAAACGCTAAATTCACGCCCTTTGCGCGCCGTTTCGCTCATCTCTGTTGCCGGTTAGCGCTGGGCTTAATTCTTCTGGACTTCGCGCGGGGCGCGGACGCGGCGACCGTCTCGGTCACCGTCGGACCGGGCGGCGATCACTCTTTTGATCCCGCAGTTGTCACCATCAGTGTGGGCGACACAGTTGAATGGACTTGGGATTCCGATTTCCATAGCGTCACGTCAGGGATGCCCTGTGTTCAAGATGGGCTGTTTAACAGCGGTGTGCTGAGTGGGGGAGCTACATTTTCCTTCACCTTCACCCAGGTGGGAACGGTCGATTACTTCTGTATCCCCCATTGCCCAATGATGGCAGGACAGGTGGTGGTTTTGGCCTCCACGCCGACGCCGACCCCAACCCCGACGCCGAGCCCTTCTCCAACAGTCACCCCTACGCCTACCTCTACTCCCAGTCCGACCGTCAGCCCGACTCCAAGCCCAAGCCCCACCCCGACCCCGATGGCGAGCGCCCTCAATGTCTCCACCAGACTTGAGGTCGGCACGGGGGACGACGTCTTGATCGGCGGCATTATCATCACCTCTGATCAGCCGCCGGGTGCTTCTTCCTTCGCGCCCACAGCGGGCAAACGCATGCTTTTCCGTGCGATCGGGCCGTCGCTCGTGGATCAAGGCATCGTCAACGCTCTGCCCGATCCAGTGCTGGAGTTGCACGCCATCGATGGTTCTATCATCAGCTCGAACGACAACTGGCAGGACGATCCGGACCAAGCGGCCGAGATCGAGGCCACCGGGGCGCAGCCGACCGATCCGCTCGAATCAGCGATCATTACAACGCTCGATCCCGGGTCGTATACCGCGGTCGTGAGTGGTAAAGATGGCGTCACTGGTATCGGCGTGGTCGAAGCCTACGACCTCGATCAGGGGGGCGACATGCAATTGGCCAATATCGCTACCCGCGGTTCGGTTCAAACCGGCGACAATGTTCTGATCGCAGGATTCATTCTTGGGCCGGACGGGACAGAGGATGTTTCGATTCTGATTCGCGGCATCGGACCTTCCCTCGCCGACCAGGGAGTGCCGGATTCGCTGGCAGATCCAGTTCTGGAGTTGCGCGACGAGAACGGCAACCTGGTCGAGAGCAACGACAACTGGAAGGTCAGTGACAGCGGCGGTAGCCAGCAGGCCGAAATCGAGGCAACCGGCATCCCGCCGAGCGATGACGCGGAATCGGCAATCCTGGAAAGCCTCGGCTCAGGTTTTTACACGACGATTCTTTCCGGCAAAAACAGCACCACTGGTGTTGGCGTGGTAGAGGTCTATCGTCTGTCGCAACCGCCAGTGACGAATGCTCAAAAGGCGCGCTAGTCGGAGACTTCTAGGACTGAGTTTGCTCCTGGGTGCGCTGGCGATTTCCCTTGCGCGCGCCCAGGAGTACGGCCTCGATTCGCGCGAGCCAATCGGAGCTTACCTCAATAATGCCATGCCCTCCTATGACGGAGAGTTTGAGTTCCCCGCCACTCTTTCCGCCACCGGCGCTTTCAGCGATGTCGTCAACGTGGTACCCGCTCCCGGTTTGATCCCATACGCGCCAAACTCCCCCCTTTGGTCCGACAGCGCGCTCAAGAATCGCTGGGTCGCGGTGCCTAACGATGGGCCGCCCTACGACGCGGGCGAGCAGATTAATTTCGTCCCAACCGGCGAATGGACCTTCCCCAACGGCACGGTTTTTGTGAAGGAATTCGACCTGATCGTGAACGAACAGACCCAGGAAAAAAAACGGCTCGAGACGCGGCTGCTCGTCCGAGACGCCAACGGGGCCGTCTATGGGGTCACTTACAAATGGCGCGACGACAATAGCGACGCGGATCTTCTGCCTGGCGCATTGAACGAGGATATCCCGGTCGTGCAGGCCGACGGCACAACCCGGATTCAAACCTGGAGCTATCCCGGGCGCGGCTTTGACGGATGCCTTTTCTGTCACAACCAGCCAGCGAGTTATGTCCTGGGTCTCAAAACGCACCAGTTGAACGGAACTTTCACCTATCCCTCGACCGGTCGCACCGATAACCAGCTGCGCACCATGAATCATCTGGGAATGTTCACCCCCGCCCTGAACGAGGCTGACATTCCTAACTATCTCCAAGCCGTTCATGTCGAGGACCCGAGTTATCCGATTCAAACCCGGATGCGCTCCTGGCTCGACTCGAACTGCTCGCAGTGCCACCGGCCGGGCGGCTTCGGCCCGGGCTATGATGGGCGGTTTTACACGCCGTTCGATCAGCAGGGGATAGTGAATGTCTATCTGAAGTTCCGCGATCTCGAGGGCTCGCTCATCTATCAGCGCGACGATGCGCTTGACGCGACCAAGATGCCGCCCCTGGCCAAAAACATGGTGCACGAGGCGGCGATGGAGGTGATGCGCCAGTTCGTTGCCAGCCCCTTGGAGGTTCTGTCGGTCTATCTCAGCCAGGATACGACTCACCTGGCGGTCCGCTTTAACAGTGTGGTCGATCCGGCTTCCGCGACGGACCTATCGCACTACTCACTCGACCAGGGAGCGACCATCAGCAGCGCCGTCATCGGCTCCAATCCTGATACGGTGATTCTTTCCGTCTCGCCTCTGGTCGCGGACCAAAGCTATACTCTCACGGTCAACGACGTCCTCGACACCGCTCCCTCGGCCAACACCATCTGGCCCGGCTCGCAGTTTGTTTTCTCCGCAGTTTTCCCGCCGAGCCCGAGCCCGAACTGGCTGGCCGATGTTTCCACTCGCGTGCTGGTTGGCGCGGGCGATAACGCGGTCATCGCCGGCTTCATCGCCAAAGGCGGGCCCGAAAAACGAATCATGGTTCGGGCCATCGGACCATCATTGGTGGACAAGGGGATCACCGGAGAATTAATTGACCCGACCCTCGAACTTTACGACGCCAACAGCAACCTGATCGCGACTAACGACAACTGGGCCGACAATTATAACGCGCAGGAAATCACCGACACCGGCATCGCGCCGACCTCGCCAAACGAGGCGGTGATCCTGATGAAATTGCCCTCGACCAACGATGGAGCGGCCTATACCGCGGTCATGCGCGGGGCGAATGATACGGTTGGAGTGGGCTTACTCGAAGTTTACGACCTCGACGCAGGCACCGGACCCGATCTGCTCAATATCTCAACCCGCGCCTTTGTGGATGTGGGAGACGCCGTCCTGATCGGCGGCACAATTGTCCAGGGAACGCAGGCGCAAACCGTCATCGCCCGGGCCATTGGTCCTTCTCTCGATGTGCCTAACCCGCTGGCCGATCCGACTCTCGAATTGCGCGATGAAAACGGCGGCCTGCTCTTGAGCAATGATAACTGGCGGAGCGACCAGGAACAGGAAATCATCGATAGCATGCTCCAGCCCGAGAACGACAGCGAAGCGGCCATTGTAACGACGCTGATGCCTGGCCCCTACACCGCGATCGTGAGGGGGGCGAATGGAGGGACCGGCGTCGGGCTCGTAGAAATCTACGCTCTCAACTGAGGTCGCAGGGCGAGGGTTGGCATGCGAAGCATGCTCCTCCAAAGGGACGAGCTTCCTTACGCCTGCGAACGTTCACCGGGAGATCACCATCGTGGATGGGTACGACAGTTAGGTGATCCAACCCTGCCCTTGATACTCCATATAGGCAGCCGTTCTGGTGGCTGCTTCGCGGCCGAAGTAACGCTCGACCACACGAAGCGCCAGATCGATCCCGGAAGATAATCCGCCCGCCGTCGAGATCTTCTCGCCTTCGACAAAACGCATGTCGCGCTCGACCTTGGTCTCTGGAAAATCTTTCGCCAGTTTGTCGAGAAATTCATGATGCGTCGTGGCCCTCCTGCCTTTGAGCAAACCAGCGCGCCCGAGCTGAAATGCTCCCGTGCAGACCGACATCGTGACATCCGCGGTCTTGGAAATTTTGCGCAGCCACTCATGCAAAGCAGCCGAGCCTTTCTGAGCCGGAACCACCACCACTTTGCACTCCGGCGCATTTCCAAAGGTGTGATTCGGCACCAGTTTCAAGCCGGCGCTTCCTTCCAGTGGCTCGGTTTTTTCCGCGACGGTGAAGAGCTGGAATGGCATTTGGTCGCCGACCATGGTGTCCTGAAAAACTTCCCACGGTCCGGCGAAGTCGATCACGGTGACACCTTCGGAGATCGCGACGGCGACCGGGATGCGTCCACCGGGAGGCGGCTTGAGTTTCCAATTTGGAGTCGTTAGGGCCCGGCCCGCTTCAGTTTTACTCGCATCTTCAGCGAGCACCCTGCTTAGACCGGGCAGCGCGGTCATCGTGGCCGCGAGGCCGGCGGTTTTGGCTAAGAAACTTCTTCGTTTCACTTTCGTCTTCCTCCTTTGCGTTTGATCGTCTGAGAGAAACGAGTCGAGCGCTCGTGCCCGGTCCTCTGAAAGCGTCGGCGGTATTTGCCCGGCGTAATCCGAAAACGATGTTGAAAAGCGCGCCGAAAAGCATCGGCGCTCCGAAAGCCCACCGATCCGGCGATAGTCTCGAGCGAAACGTTGGCGATCCCGAGACGACGCCGCGCTTCATCGAGCCGGCGGTCTTGCACAAAGCTTCCGGGCGACTGCCCAAAAGCGTCTTTGAAGCGCCTGACGAAATGCCGCGGCGAAAGACAGGCTCGCTGAGCCAGCTCGGCAATCGAGAGGTCGCGATTCGGGTGATTCGTGATCCAGGTCGCCACTTCCGCCAGGCGATCACAGGCCTGCGTCTGGAAACGGAGCGGCTCGGAATACTGTTCTTGCCCACCCGGGCGTTTGAGATAGACCACCAGTTCGCGCGCGACCGCGAGGGCGACTGCTTGCCCGAGGTCTTCTTCGATCAGCGCCAGGGCAAGATCGATCCCTGCCGTCACCCCGGCCGAAGTATAGAATTTGTCGTCCTTCAGGAAAATCGCGTTCGCCTCGACTCTGAGACGCGGAAACCGTTTTGCGACATCTGCCGCGAAACGCCAGTGCGTCGTCACCCGACGCCCGTCGAGGAGACCGGTCGGGGCGAGCCCGTAAATCCCAGTGCAGACCGATACGATTCGCCGCGTCTGCGCCGCACGTTTCCGTAGCCAATTCGACACCGCCGCATTGAGCGCGGCCTCGCGCAAACCGCGCCCGCCGGGAATCAAGATTGTATCCAGTCTGGGCGCTTTCTTCAACGTGCTGTTGGGATGAAAAACGACGCCCGATTCCGAAACGAAACGTCGCCCACACAAACCGATCACGATGACTTCGTAGCCATTTTTCCTACTCCCACTTTCCGGCTGTCGCGCAGTGGCAAAAGCTTCCGCCGGTCCGGCCAGATCAAGAGCATTGACCTGCTCAAAACCAAGAATTCCAATCCGCCTCGGTACCATTGCCGCCAGTGTAGGCCGGTTCGCCGAATGGCACGATGACGTATTTCAGACAAATCATGCCACGCCGCTCGCTGAAGGTCAGGATCAACTTCCGGGCTGGATCGCGCAGCTACCGCGCGGGAGTTTCGCTTGGAACGGCCGGGTTGGTGATCTTGATCCCGAACTTGTTCACGAGCTTCTGCGCTTCTTCGTCGGTTTTAGCCAACTCGACCAGGCCGCGGACCAGTTTCTCCAGGTTGGCCTGCACCTTTTTTGATTGCTCGACTACTTTCTCCTGCTGATCCTGGAGTTGCTGGGCGGTTTGCCGTGTATCGATCCCCACGCAAATTTCCCAGCCGAAAATCAGGATCAGGCTTGCGCCGATGAGCAGGACCGGCCAGAAGCCATTGAAATGAGCCGGTTCCGGTGGCGGCAGAGCGGCTGGCTTCTCATAATCTTCTTCCTCCATGTCAGGGGCGCGTGGCTGGGCTTGGCCCGGGCGCAAGCTTGTACCCGTTGTCAGTTAAAAGTTGCCGAATCTTTTCATCGTTCTGCGCCACGACAGCCATCTCGCGCACGAGGTTTGTGGCGATTTGCTGGCTGAGAGTGCCCTTGTTGATTGTGGCCTGCTGCAATTGCACCGTTGCCTGAGCTTGCGGTTCTGTCGAGCAAAGGCGATCGAGATGAGGCTGAGGCAAACGCAGACGACGCCGATCGTGAGCAGGGTGATAAACTGCCAGCGTTTCATTGCCCGATCGATAACAAGCCGGTGCGGAAGGCGTCAAACAGAAAGCCCGTCAACGCAGC
>Ga0081539_10003108_pt1 | contig 21272 bp, 17 predicted proteins | sample TabmetS4T2R2_FD_71023 | JGI IMG/M metagenome (GOLD analysis project Ga0081539, IMG submission 71023) | Tabebuia heterophylla rhizosphere microbial communities from the University of Puerto Rico - S4T2R2 | ecosystem: Host-associated > Plants > Roots > Rhizosphere ...
GGCCAGGCCGCCCTCGTACATCAGGTCGACGATCAGCTTGAGCTCGTGCAGGCACTCGAAGTAGGCGACCTCGGGCTGGTAGCCGGCCTTGGTCAGGGTCTCGAAGCCGGCCTGGACGAGCGCGGTGGCGCCGCCGCAGAGCACGGCCTGCTCGCCGAACAGGTCGGTCTCGGTCTCCTCCTGGAAGGTGGTGACCAGCGCCCCGGCCCGGGTCCCGCCGATCGCCCGGGCGTAGCTCTTGGCCAGGTCCCAGGCCTTGCCCGAGGCGTCCTGGGCGACCGCGACCAGCACCGGGGTGCCCTGGCCGTTCTCGAACTGGCGCCGGACCAGGTGGCCGGGGCCCTTGGGGGCGACCATGGCCACGTCCACGCTGTCGGGCACCTGGATGTAGCCGAAGTGGATGTTGAAGCCGTGGGCGAAGAACAGGGCGTCGCCGGGGTTGAGGTTGGGGGCGATGTCGGTGGCGTACAGGTGCCGCTGCACAGTGTCGGGAACCAGCACCATGATCAGGTCGGCCCAGGCGCAGGCCTCGGCCGGGCTGGTCACGGTCAGCCCGGCCGCCTCGGCCTTGGCCCGGCTGGCCGAGCCCTCGTGCAGCCCGACCCGGACCTCGCAGCCCGAGTCGTGCAGGGACAGGGCGTGGGCGTGGCCCTGGGAGCCGTACCCGAGCACGGCGACCTTGCGGGACTGGACCAGCCCCAGGTCGGCGTCGTCGTCGTAGTAGATGGTGGCCATGGGCGGGGTTCTCCTTCGTCGGGGCGCGTCAGGCGGGCCGGGCGACTCGAAGCGGCTTGTCACTGATGCCCTTGCCGCCGCGGGCCAGGGCGACGCGGCCGGTGCGGGCCAGCTCGCGGATGCCGTAGGGGTCGAGCAGCTCGAGCATGGCCTGGACCTTGGCCGGGCTGCCGGTGGCCTCGATGGTGAGGGCGTCGGGGGCGACGTCGACGACCTTGGCCCGGAACATCTCGGCCAGCTCGACGATCTGGTAGCGGACGGCCGCCTCGGCCTTGACCTTGACCAGGACCAGCTCCCGCTCCACGGCCCGGTCCGGCTCCAGCTCGACGATCTTGAGCACGTTGACAAGCTTGTTGAGCTGCTTGGTGACCTGCTCCAGGGGCCGCTGGGCGCAGTCGACCACGATCGTCATGCGGCTGCGGCCCGGGTCCTCGGTCGGTCCCACGGCAAGGCTGTCGATGTTGAAGCCACGCCGGCTGAACAGCCCGGAGATCCTCGCCAGGACCCCCGGCTTGTCCTCGACCAGCACCGAGATCGTATGGGTGCTCATGTGCGCACCTCCCGGCGGGTCGCCGCCGCCTGCTCCTCGGGGGTGAACTCGGGGCCGAGGATGATCTCGTCGTTGGGCCGGCCGGCCGGGACCATCGGGAAGACCCCTTCGTGGGAGTCGACCCGGAAGTCCACCACCACCGGCTGGTCGTCGGTGGCCAGGGCCTTCTCCAGGGTGGCGTCGACCTCGTCGGCCCGGCCGCACCGCAGGCCGAGGGCCCCGTAGGCCTCGGCCAGCTTCACGTAGTCCGGGCACTCGAAGCCGAGGTGCACCTCGGAGTAGCGCTCGTCGTAGAACAGCTCCTGCCACTGGCGGACCATGCCCAGGTGGCCGTTGTTGAGGATGAAGACCTTGATGGGGATCTGCTCGATGCTGCAGGTGGCCAGCTCCTGGGCGGTCATCTGGAAGCAGCCGTCGCCGTCGATGGCCACCACCAGCTCGTCCGGGCGGCCGACCTTGGCTCCCATGGCCGCCGGCACGGCGAAGCCCATCGTCCCCAGCCCGCCGGAGTTGATCCAGGAGCGGGGCCGGTCGAAGCGGATGTGCTGGGCGGCGTACATCTGGTGCTGGCCGACTCCGGCCACCACCACCGCCTCGCCGCCGGTGAGGGCCGACACCCGCTCGACCACGTGCTGGGGCTTGAGGGGGCCGTCGTCGCGCTGGTCGTAGCGGAACGGGAAGCGCTGCTTCCACTGGGCGCAGGCCCGCTGCCAGGCCTCGGTGTCGCCGGCCCCGTCGGCGGCCACGGCTGCCCGGTAGGCCCCGGCCAGCTCCTCGATGACCAGGCGGACGTCGCCGACGATGGGCACGTCGGCGGTGCGGTTCTTGCCGATCTCGGCCGGGTCGATGTCGGCGTGGACGATCCGGGCCTTGGGGGCGAAGGCGGCCAGGTTGCCGGTGACCCGGTCGTCGAAGCGGGCGCCCAGGGCGATCAGGAGGTCGGTCTCCTGGAGGGCGGCCACCGCGGCGTAGTTGCCGTGCATGCCTGGCATGCCCAGGGCCAGGGGATGGCTGTCGGGGAAGGCCCCGCGGGCCATCAGGGTGGTGGTGACCGGCGCCCCGGCGGCCTCGGCCAGCTCGCGCAGGGCGGCCTCGGCCCCGGCCTTGGTCACGCCCCCGCCGACGTACAGGACGGGGCGGCGGGCCTGGCGGAGCAGGGCCGCGGCCTCGCGGACCCGCTTGCCGTTGGGCCGGGTCACCGGCCGGTAGCCGGGCAGGTCGATGGTGGACGGCCATTCCCACTCGGTGGTCGTCTGGAGGACGTCCTTGGGCACGTCCACCAGCACCGGGCCGGGCCGGCCGGAGGCGGCGATATGGAACGCCTCGGCGATCGCCCCCGGGATCCGGTCCACGTCGAGCACCAGCTCGTTGTGCTTGGTCACCGGCAAGGTGATGCCGGTGGTGTCGCACTCCTGGAAGGCGTCGGAGCCGATCGCCCAGCTCGGCACCTGGCCGGTGATGGCCACCAGCGGCACCGAGTCCATGTAGGCGTCGCAGAGGGCGGTGACCAGGTTGGTCGCGCCCGGCCCGCTGGTCGCCATGCACACCCCGACCTTGCCGGTGGCCCACGCGTACCCCTCGGCGGCGTGCCCGGCCCCCTGCTCGTGGCGGACCAGGATGTGGCGCACCGACGACTCCCGCAACGGGTCGTAGGCGGGAAGGATGGCCCCGCCGGGAAGGCCGAACACGACGTCGACGTCGCAGGCTTCCAGGCTGCGGATGAGCGATTGGGCGCCGGTGAGCTTCACGGTTGCTCCAAGGGTCGGGTGGTCGAAGGCAGTCGGGGCAAGAAAAAAACCTCCTGCCCGAGGGCGTAGGAGGCTCCGCGCGGGTCCGCCTATGGCGGCGGTCCCGCGCTAGTCGATAAGTACCAGGGTGATCCGGGAGGGCATCACGGTTCCTGTTCGGGAAGCTGTGGTCACGTTGCAAGGATGGTACCGAGCCTGTCAAGCCAACCACCCTAGGTCCGCACCGAGGTCGAGGCCAGCTCGAAGCGGCCCTTGCCACGGGCCTTGGCGGTGTACATGGCCACGTCGGCCTCGCGCAGGACCTCGTCGACCTCGGTGGCGTCGCTGACGGTGACGCCCACGCTGGCCCCGACCTGGACCTCGGCACCACCGAGGGTGAAGGCCGGGCGCATCGCCTCGAGGATGCGCTCGGCCACCCGGACGGCCACCTCGTGGCTGGGGGCCTGCTCGAGCAGGATGGCGAACTCGTCGCCGCCCAGGCGGGCGACCGTGTCCTCGCCGCGGATGCAGGTCTGGAGCCGCCTGGCCACGGCGACCAGCAGGTCGTCGCCGGCCGCGTGGCCCAGCTGGTCGTTGACCGTCTTGAAGTCGTCCAGGTCGATGAAGAGCAGGGCCAGGGGGGTCCCGGCCTGGGAGCGGCGGCGCAGGGCGTGGCCGGCCCGCTCCCGGAACAGGGTCCGGTTGGGCAGCCCGGTGAGGCCGTCGTGGAACGCCCGGTGCTCCAGCTGGCCGACCATGGCCCCCAGGCGACGGTTGAGGGCCTGGTTGTCGAGCACGGTCAGCAGCTGGCGGCCGACGATCAGCAGCACCAGGGCCACGAAGGTCCAGTACAGGAACGACCCGCCGCCCTCACCGCCCAGCTGCAGGCTGGCCGACGTGACCACCGCCACGGCCAGGGGGCAGTAGGGCAGCAGGAGCTGTGCCTGGCCTGGCCGCCGCCCGACCCAGGTGATCCCGACGGCCGCGGGCCGGCGGGCGGCCGCCGCCACCAGCAGGTAGCCGAGGAACCAGCCGACGTCGGTCGGAGCCCCGGTCCGGTAGGTGCCCTCCTGGGTCAGGTAGGCGAACCCGGTGTCGGCCACGGCCAGGCCGACCAGGCCGGCCGCGAGCAGCAGCACCGGGGCGCCGCCGACGCGGATGCGGGCCACGACCACGAACACCACCGTGACCAGGACCACGTCCCCGATCGGGTAGGCCAGGGCGATGGCCTGCTCCAGGACGCCGGTGTGGGCGGCCCGGAACACCGGGCCCAGGACCAGGGCCCAACTGGTGTAGAGCAGCGAGGTCGCGATCACGGCCCCGTCGAGCAGGGAGCGGGCCTGGAGCACGGCCCGCTCGGCCCGGCCCGGGAAGGCCAGCATGGACGCCGCGGCCAGGGGGATGGCGGTCAGGTAGCCGAGGTCGGCCAGGGACGGGAAGGGCAGCTCGTGCTGGGCAACGTGCTCGTACCAGACCCAGGTGGCCTGGCCGACCGCCCAGGTGCCGGCCGAGGCGGCCAGCAGGGCCCAGGCCCGCCGGGTCCGGCCCGTGCCCGACACCGCGGCCGCCGCGCAGCTGGCCGCGGCCACCATCGGGGCCAGCAGCTGGGCCAGGTTGGCGACCAGCTTGACCGTGTCGTCGCCGACCGGCCGGGCCAGCAGGAAGGCCAGGAACGCCAGGCTGGCCCCGAGGGCGAGCCCGAGGGCCAGCTGGAACCGGGCGCGGCCACGCATCTCCCCTCCTCCTCTCCCCGAGTTGATCGGCAGGTCAACCGGAGGGATGGAGGGGGCGAATCGCCGTAGTAGGCTTCGCCCCATGCGCGCCCTCGTCGCCGACCCGTCGGCCTCCCCCGCCCTGTCCCTCGCCGACGTCCCCGACCCGGCGCCCGGCCCCGGCCAGCTCCTGGTCGACGTGGAGGCGACCTCGGTCAACCGGGGCGAGATCCGCACGGCGGCCAAGCAGCCGCCGGGCACGGTCATCGGCTGGGACGTGGCCGGCACCGTGGCCGCCCTCGGCGAGGGCGTGACCAGCTTCGACGTCGGCGAGCGGGTGGTGGCCCTCTCGCCGTCGGGCGGCGCCTTCGCCGAGCGGATGGTGGTGCCGACCTCCTGGACGGCCCCGCTCCCCTCGGCGTGCGACTTCGTGACCGCCGCCACCCTGCCGGTGGCCGGGGTCACGGCCGTCGGCATCCTCCGCCTGGCCAGGGTCCACGCCGGCGACCGGGTGCTGGTCACCGGGGCCGCCGGCGGGGTCGGGCACTTCGCCGTCCAGGTCGCCCGCCAGGCCAACGCCGCCGTCACCGGCCAGGCCCGCAGCTCCGAGCGCGCCGCCGCCCTCCGCGAGCTGGGGGCCGAGGCCCTGATCCACCCCGGCGACGGCTCCCCCGTCGACGGCGAGTTCGACGTGGTCGTCGACGGCATCGGCGGCCCCATGGTCGGCCCCCTGCTGGACGCGACCGCGGCCAGTGGCCGGGTGGTCATCTACGGCAACTCCGCCGACGCCGAGTCGACCTTCCGCGTCGAGCGCTTCTACAGCAAGGGCGTCACCATCTTCGGCTTCCGGATCTTCGCCAGCGTCCCCCCCGACCAGGGCGTCAAGGACATGGCCAGGCTCGCCGACCAGGCCGCCTCCGGCGCCCTCTCGGTCAAGGTCCAGGCCACCGCCCCCCTGGCCGACGCCCTCGGACTGATCCGCGACCTCTACGACCGCAAGGTCACCGGCAAGGTCGTTCTCACCGGCTAGACGGTCAGCACGTTAGACGGTCACCAGCGGGACCCTCAGCCTCGGCGCCCGGGACAGCCGCAGGTCGCCGGTGACGAGCGCGCAGCCGAGGTCCCGGGCGAGGGCGACGTACCACGCATCGGAGGCGCTGACAGCCGCCCGCAGCGTCCACGCCGCCGGCAGCAGGGGGAGGGTAGCGAAGCGGTGCACGGCGGCATTGACCAGGTCGTCGACGGCCTGATTCGCGCGCTGAGCCGAGAGCTTCCCGGTGCGCTCCAACCGCCGCAGTGTCGAGAGAACCTCGAGGTTGACGACGTCCGGGGCCACCATGTCCGTCGCCCCAATGGCTTGGTCCACAGCCCGCGCCCGTGTCGTCTGGAGCACCAGCTCGACCAAGGCCGAGGCGTCAATCACGACCGGCATCGTCGTCCTCGGCCTCGGGCGCGCCAACCGCCGCCAGAAGCTGGGCTTCCCGCTCGGCCCTGGCGTCGTCGAGCGCCTCCAGGATCTCTTCCCGCGAGACATCCACGGGTTCCCTGGTCGCCAGCCGTTCCAACCACTCGCGGCGGCTCGGCAACCCCAGGTCGCGCCGGATCAGATCGAGCACGTAGTCGGCCAGGCTCATCCCCTCCTGAACCGCCCGGCGGCGCAGGGCCGCGTGCAGCTCCTCCGGCACGTCCTTCACCTGGATCGCTCCCATGGGCATGAAGCAAGCATGCTGCTGGCATGCTGCCAAGCGGGACTAGGCTGGCTGGGGATGGTCGGAGGTGAGCATGGAAGGGAACGGGCAGGCTCCCGTGGTGGAGGTTCAGGACCTGGTCAAGCGGTACCGCAAGGCCAAGGGGAACGCGGTCGACGGGGTCAGCTTCGCGGTCCGGCGCGGGGACGTGTTCGGGCTGCTCGGGCCGAACGGGGCCGGGAAGACGACCACGGTGGGGATCCTGACCACGCGGGTGCGGCGGACCGGTGGGACGGCCAGCGTCAGCGGGGTGGACGTGGGGACCGACCCGGTGCGGGCCCGGAGCCTCGTGGCGGTGGTGCCCCAGCGCAACAACCTCGACCGGTCCCTGTCGATCCGCCAGAACCTGCTCTTCCACGCCGCCTACCATGGGGTGGCGGCGGCCGAGCGAGCCCGGCGGGCCGACGCGCTGCTGGAGGAGTTCGGGCTGGCCGACCGGGCCGACGACAAGCCCGACATGTTCTCGGGCGGCCAGGCCCAGCGGGTCATGGTCGCCCGGGCGCTGATGCACGCGCCCGAGGTGCTGTTCCTGGACGAGCCGACCACCGGGCTGGACCCGGCGGCCCGGCTGTTCGTCTGGGACCGGGTCCGCGACCTCAAGGCCAGGGGCGTGACCATCGTGCTGACCACCCACGACATGGACGAGGCGGCCGAGCTGGCCGGCCGGGTCGGGATCATGGACCACGGCAAGCTGCTGGCCCTCGACACCCCGGCCGCCCTGACCCGCGGGCTGCCGGGCCGCACCACCCTGGAGGTGGCGGTGGCCCTGGACGGCGCCCCCGCCGACGGGCTCCTGGACGAGCTGGGCAGCCTGGAGGGCGTGGAGCGGGTCGAGCCGGTGGCCTCCCCCGGCGCGCTGCGGGCGCGGCTGTACCTGACCGGGGACGCACCCCAGCTGGTCGCCCCGGTGGCCGCGGTCGTTGCCGGGCACCGGGCCCAGCTCACCGACGTGACCATCGGAACCCCCAGCCTCGAGGACGTCTTCATCGCGCTCACCGGGAGGGCACTGCGATGAGCCGGAGGGGTTCGGGGAACCAGAAGGGGGTGCCCCGATGAGCACGACCACCAGCCAGCCCCCGACCCCGTCGGCCACCGGGGCACCACGGGCGGCCGCCAGCCCGGCCAGGGCGTTCCTGGCCGTGCTGTGGCGCGACCTGTACGTCACCGGCCGCGAGCTGCCGGTGTTCCTCGCCCAGGTGGTCCTGCAGCCACTGTTCCTGCTGTTCGTCTTCGGCAAGGTCCTGGCCGACCTCGGGTTCACCCAGCCCGGCTACACCCGGGTGCTGTTCCCCGGCATCGTCGCCCTGACCGCCTTCGTCACCGGGCTCCAGAGCACCGCGTTCCCGCTGGTCATCGACTTCAGCTTCACCAAGGAGATCGAGGACCGGCTGCTGGCCCCGCTGCCGGTGGGGATGGTTGCGGTGGAGAAGGTCGTGTTCGCCAGCCTCCGGGCCCTGCTGGCCGCCCTGGTGATGCTGCCTGTCGGGGTGTGGATTCTCGGCTCGATCCCATGGCGGTCCAGCGGGGTGCCGCTGTTCGTGACCGTGCTGGTCCTCGGCTGCCTGGTCGGGTCCTGCCTCGGCATGATCCTGGGCACGGCGGTGCCGCCCAACCGCATCAACGTGATGTTCGCCCTGATCCTCACGCCGCTGCTGTTCACCGGGGCCAGCCAGTACCCCTGGGCGTCCCTGGACCACCTGCCCTGGTTCCAGGTGGTGACCGCCCTCAACCCGCTCACCTACGTCAGCGAGGGCATGCGGGCCGCCCTGGTGCCCGAGGTCCCGCACATGCGGCCCTGGGTCTCGGTGCTGGTGCTGACCGTGACCATCGTGGTCTCGCTGGCCATCGGCATCCGCCTGTTCCTGCGCCGGGCCATCGACTGAGGGGCGGGCCGCCCGGGTTCAACCGGGGCGGATCGGCCGCCGGGGCCGGCGCTGCCCGGCCTGGGACGGCGGGCCGGCCGGGCCGGCGCCATCGGGCCGGGCCGTGGCGGGGGCGGCCAGGATCCGGCCGAGGGCGGCCAGCAGCTCGACCGGCGAGGCCGTGACCAGGGCCGCCCCGGCGTCCAGGGCGTCGCTGCGATCGAGCTCGGCTCGGGCGGCCTCGGTGTAGACGAGCACCGGCTGGTCGTGCTCGGCCTCCTTGAGCTGGCGGAGCAGGGCCAGGCCGGCGTGGGTGCGGAACTCGCCGTCCTCGGACCGGCCCAGGTCGGTGACCACCGCATGGACCCCGCGGCGCAGCGACAGCACGTCAAGGGCCTCGGCGGTGGAGCGGGCCAGCAGGACCTCGACCCCGTCGTCGCGCAGCTTGGCCAGCTCGAGGGCGTGGTCGTCGGGTCGGTCGTCGACCCACAGGATGGTCGGCCGGCCCGGGGCGGGCGGCCCGGCGGCCTCGCCGGGCGTGGCGCCGGGCGCGCTCCCCGGGGCGGGCGGGGGCGGCGGGACGGCCCTGTCCCGCTCGGCCAGCTGGATGGCCATGTGGGTCTGGAGGTCGGTGACCTGGCGGCGGAGCTGCTCGGTGGCCTCCTCCACGGTCAGCTCGACGCCGCCGACCTTGACCGTGAAGGCGCGGGTCCGCAGGGCCCTGCGCAGGTCGGCGACCACCCCGGGGACGTGGGGGAGGATCCGGAACAGGAGCACGGCCACCAGCAACGGCCACAGCAGGCTCCCGATCGCCTCGATGATCGTGGCCGCGGTCATCCGCTGCCCACCTTCCTCCTCCTTGTCCGGGGATCGACGAACTGTCGCGACCGGCGGCCGCATCCTGATCGCGGGCCGAGCCGGCGGTCAAGGCGCCCGCCGCCCCCCGGGCCCTCGCCCCGGGGTCGGCCCGCCGCGGGCCCCGGACCTGGTAATTCGGGTGCGGGGCCGACGGCGGCGGCCCATGCTGGGCGTATGGACCTCGAACTGCTGGGCTGGGACGGCGCCTTCGCCGGCCAGTTCGCGCCCTGGGCGGAGCGCGGCCACCGGCCCGGCCGGGTGCTGGCCGCCCACCGCGGCGGCGACCTGGTCGGCACCGGCGACGGCGAGCTGCTCACCCGGCCCACCGGCCGCCTGCGCCACCTAGCCGGCCCGAGCGTGGCCGGCCTGCCGGCGGTCGGCGACTGGGTGGCCCTCCGCGACGGCCGCATCCACGCCGTGCTCCCCCGCCGCACCGCCGTGACCCGCCGCACCCCCGGCACCGCCGCCGGCGAGCAGGTCCTGGCGGCCAACATCGACCTGGTGGTGGTCGTGGTCGCCCCCGGCCGCGACGCCAGGCCGCGCCGGGTCGAGCGGCTCCTCGCCCTGGCCTGGGAGAGCGGCGCCCAGCCGGTGGTCGTGCTCGGCCGGGCCGACCTCTGCCCCGACTGGGGCACCGACGTCGCCACCGAGCTGGCCGCCCTGGCCGCCGTCGCCCCCGGCGTCGAGGTGCTGGCCCTGAGCTGCTTCACCGGCGAGGGGGTCGACGAGATCGCGGCCATGCTGACCCCCGGCCGCACCGCCGTCCTGCTCGGCTCCTCCGGGGTCGGCAAGTCCACTCTGGTCAACCGCCTGGCCGGCCGGGACCTGCTGGCCACCGGCGAGATCCGCGACGACGGCAAGGGCCGCCACACCACCACCACGCGCCAGCTCGTCACCCTGGCCGGCGGCGGCCTGGTGATCGACACCCCGGGCCTGCGCGAGCTCGGCCTCTGGACCGGCGGCGCCGGGACGGCCGCCGCCTTCGACGACGTCGAGGCCCTGGCCGCCGGGTGCCGCTTCGACGACTGCCGCCACCGGACCGAGCCCGGCTGCGCCGTGCTGCAGGCCCTGGAGGACGGCCGGCTCCCGGCCGAGCGCTTCGCCGCCTGGGAGAAGCTCCAGCGCGAGCTGGCCTGGGCCGAGCGGCGGGCCGACCCGGTGGCGGCCGCCACCCGCCGCCGCCACGACCGCGCCCTGAGCAAGTGGGTCCGGGCCCACAACCTCCACCGCGGCCGCGACTGAACGAACCGCCCGGTCGCGCCAAACCTCTAGATCACAGGATGGCCGCGGATCTCTGCGCAGCCTGGACTGAGGGTGCGTTCGGTGCGAACCTCACCGATGGTACGAAGACCGCCGGAGGAGGCATCCCATGCCCACCACGCGCCGAGTCCGCCACCTCACCGTCCTCCTCGCCGTGGCCGCCCTGCTGGTCACCTCCTCCGGACCGGCCGCGGGGACCGGCGCCCGGACCACGCCGGCCGCCCGGCCGGCACGGGCCGCCCAGGGCCGCGCCGTCGCCGTCACGCTGCTCACCGGCGACAAGGTCCTGCTGCGCCAGCGGCCCGGCCAGCGCCAGTCGGTGCAGGTGGTCGCGGCCAAGCGCCCCGGGGCCCGGCCGGCCTTCCAGGTCGTCAAGGTCCATGGCGACCTCCATGTCATCCCCGCCGACGTGGCCCACCTGGTCGGCCGCCTGCTCGACCTGGACCTGTTCGACGTGTCGGCCCTGCAGCGGATGGGCTACACCGACGCCCGCGCCCCCAGCCTCCCGTTGATCGTGCAGCGCCGGACGGCCCGGCGGCCGCCGGCCCTGGCCGCGGCCTCGCTGCGCCCGGTCCGGGAGCTGACCAGCCTGCGCGCCACCGCCATGCGCCAGCCGCGGGCAGTGGCGGCCAAGCTCGGGGCCGCCCTGGCCGCGACCGACACCAGCGGCAGCCGGACCACCGGCAAGCTCGCCGGAGTGACCCGGGTGTGGCTGGACCGGCGCTTCCGGGCCACCGACCTCGACCCCAACCTGACCCAGGTCGGCGCCCCCGCCGCCTGGTCGGCCGGCCTGACCGGCAAGGGCGTCAAGGTGGCCGTGCTCGACACCGGCATCGACACCACCCACCCCGACCTGGCCGGCGGCAAGGTGGTGGCCTCGGCCGACTTCGCCGACTCCGGCTCCACCACCGACCACTTCGGCCATGGCACCCATGTGGCCTCGATCGTGGCCGGCACCGGCGCCCGCGCCGCCGGGGCCCGCAAGGGCGTGGCCTTCGGGGCCAGCCTGCTCAACGGCAAGGTCCTCGACGACTTCGGCTTCGGCACCGACTCCGGGATCATCGCCGGGATGGAGTGGGCGGCCAAGCAGAAGGCCCGGGTCGTCAACATGAGCCTCGGCGGCTGGCCGACCGACGGCACCGACCCCATGAGCCAGGCCGTCACCCGGCTGACGGCCCGCTACCGGACCCTGTTCGTGGTCGCGGCCGGCAACGCCGGGCCGGGCGAGCAGACCGTGTCGAACCCGGGCGTGGCCACCGAGGCCCTCACGGTCGGGGCGGTCGACGGCGAGGACCAGCTGGCCGACTTCTCCGGCCGCGGCCCCCGCTTCGGCGACTACGCCATGAAGCCCGACATCACCGGTCCCGGGGTCGACATCGTGGCCGCCCGGGCCGCCGGCACCGCCCTGGGCGACCCGGTCAACCAGTGGTACACGCGCCTGACCGGCACCTCCATGGCCACCCCGCACGTCGCCGGGGCGGCCGCGATCATGGTCCAGCGCTGGCCGGCCTGGACCCCGGCCCGGATCAAGGCGGTGCTCATGGGCACCGCCGACCCCAACCCCGACCTGGGGGTGTACGAGCAGGGTGGCGGCCGCCTCGACATCGGCCACGCCATCGACCAGCGGCTGATCGCCCGCCGGGCCAACGTCGACTACGGCTACTTCCGCTACCCCCAGACCGGCGTGGAGCCGGTCACCAAGGCCGTGCCCCTGCTCAACCTGGGCTCGTCGGCGGCCACCGTCGACCTCCGGGTCGAGCTGGAGACCGAGGACGGCGGCCCGGCCCCGGCCGGGATGGTCTCGATCACGCCGTCCCAGCTCACCCTCGCCCCCGGCGCCGAGGCCAGCGCCCAGGTCACCGTGAACGTGCAGGCGGGGCCGCCCGGCCTCTACAGCGGGGCCGTGATCGCCACTCCGGCCAGCGGCCCGGCGGTGCGAGTCCCCATCGGCTTCTACAAGGAGCCGGAGCGCTACAACCTGACGCTCAAGGCGGTCGGCCGCGACGGCAAGCCGGCCGGCTTCGCCGACGCCGGCGTGATGAACGTCGACGACGGCGCGCAGTTCGCCGACTTCGTGTTCTTCGACGAGACCGGCTCGGCCACCCTCAGGGTGGCGCCGGGGCACTACCACATCATGGGGTTCGTGACCGGTGGCAACTTCGACACCATCTCCATGGTCGGCGACCCCCAGACGCGGGTCACCGGCGACCGGACCTTCACCCTCGACGCCCGCAAGGCCAAGCCGGTCAGGGTCCGGATCCGGGGGGTGGACACCGACGCCGGCTCGGCCGAGCTCAGCTACACCCGGCTCGACGAGGGCGGCAACTACGGCCTGGGCATGAGCTTCGGGGTCGGCGCGGACACGGCCGAGAGCGGCCTGTACGCCGAGCCGACCGACCCGGTGCGGGTCGGCCAGTTCGAGGTCGAGCTGCGGACCCGGCTGCTGCCCGCCGGGACCAGCTCCCCCGCCACCACCACGTCCCTGTACGACCTGCTGCTGTTCGGCGGCCGGGTCCCGGACCCGCCGCGGTGGGTGATCGACGGGACCGGCGAGCTGGCCAGGGTCACCGGCCGCTACCGGTCGCTCAACGACAACGCCGAGTACCAAGACGTGCGGATCGGGTTCGCGCCCCTGCAGTTCTTCGCCGGGGGGAGCTACGAGTCGATCGGGGTCCCGCGGACCCGGTACGAGTACGTGAGCCCGGCCCCGATCCAGTGGTTCCACGACGCCATCTGGTACCGGGGGGAGGCGTTCATCGACTTCCTCGGCCCCTGGCCCCCTCCCTACCAGCCAGGCCAGCGGACCGAGGAGCGGTGGTTCTGGGCACCGCTGCACGCCTACGGCTACGGCGACCGGACCGCCACCGAGCTGTTCGCCGGCGCCGCCGACCTGCGCGACACCGGCGGCCACAACGGCTACCCGTGGTCGTGGAGCGACGACGGGGGGTTCGCCCAGGCCTTCCGCCTGTACCGCAACGGCGTGCTCATCGGCCGCGCCCGCGACCCGTTCCTCCAGGTGAGCGTGCCGGCCACCCGCGCCCAGTACCGGCTGGAGCGCGACCTCAACCTGACCGGGGTGACCGGCCTGGCCAACGTGTCGCGGACCCGGTGGTGGTTCAATTCCGCGTCCCCGGGTGGCCAGGACCCGTATGCCGTGCTGCCCATCCTCGATGTCGACTATCAGGCGGCAACCCTCGGCGGCCGCAACGGCGCCGTGGCCGGCCGCCCGGTCACGATCGACCTCCACATCGCCCGCCAGGAGGGCGCCCCAGCCAGCGAGGTCGTGGCCGCCACCCTCCAGCTGTCCACCGACGACGGCGCCACCTGGAAGGAGATCTCGCTCGAGCAGGTGGAGGCGGGTCAGTACCGTGGCGTGCTGCCAGGGTCGAGGTTGCGCGCCGGCACCTGGGTGAGCCTGCGGACCACGGCCCGGGACGTCACCAACAGCCGGGTCGCGCAGGCGCTGATCCGGGCGTTCCCGGTCCGGTAGGCGCAGGGCCCCTGGGGGGTGTGGACAACGCCCACCCCCCATCCCGCCCTGGGCTACCCTCCCGGTAGGGGCCCCACCAATCGGGGGGCGGGTTCGGGGCCACCCAGGGTCGGGGCCACCCAGGGTCGGCTACCCAGGCGACTCAGGGTCGGGGCGTTGCAGGCCCGCGGTGGTGGCGCCTGCTTGGAGGGCTTGGAGGCCGAAGGCTTCGACCGGGCCGAGGGCGCCGGTTCCCTTCAGGCCACCTCCGGCGGCGTGGATGGCGCCCCAGGCCAGGAGGCGGGCGGTGAGGGTGTAGGGGTCGGGGCCCTCGAGGTGGACCCGAGCGAGCTCCTGGCCGTTGTCGTCGGCGGCGATGGCGACGACCAGGGATCGGCCGGCCTGCCTGGTCGCCTTGTCGGGGCCCCGGCCGGTGCGCCGGGAGAGGGGGCCGGTGGCGGCCCGGGCGAGGGACCGGACGCCGGGGAGGCGGGCCAGGGGTGCGCCCACGGCGGAGACGACCTGCACCGTGCGGGAGCGGCGACCGAACCAGCCCAGATACACGTCGACCTCGCGGAGGCCGGGCGCGAACCGGGGCAGGGCGTAGTGCTCGCTGCCGGCGTAGCTGACCCCGAGCCGGTCCCGGCCGCCGATCCGGAACGACCGGGCCCGCCGGGCCGTCCGCTCGCGGTGCAGGCGGCCGGCCCGCCAGGCGAACCCCGGTTCCAGGAGCAGCCCGGCGCCCGAGGCCATGGTGCCGCTGGAGAACCCGCCGCCGCCGGTCGCGAAGTACCCGACGGCGACCCGGGTCGCGCCCGGGGCCTCGGTCAGGGCGAGGGCGCCGGCCAGGTTGCCGGGGACGAAGTCGTAGCCGAACGCCGGGACCAGGGCGCAGCGGCCCGCCGCCTGTGGGCCGAGCTCCTCGAACACGCGGCGCAGGAACGGCGGCTCGCCGGTCGAGTCGAGGTAGGCGGCCCCGGCCTCCACGGCCGCCCGGACGGCGGGCTCGCCCCGGGTGAGGAAGGGGCCGACGGTGCTGACGAGCACGTCGCCGGGGCCGACGAGGGCGCGGACGCTGTCCGGCCGGGCTGCGTCGGCCTCGGCCACGGGCAGGTCACCGAGCCGGGCGGCCAGGGCCTCCAACCGGGCCCGGTCGCGGCCGGCCAGCACCGGCCGGGCTTCGGCGGCGGCCATGCCCTCGGCGGTCAGCCGGCCGGTGTAGCCGGAGGCCCCGAACAGCACGATCCGCGAGGTCAGCCTCAGCCGTCCCCGCCGCCGTCGCCAAAGCGGACCCCGACCAGGATGACCACCGTTGAGCCGCGCTGCACGGTGGTGCCGGCCTGAGGGATCTGCTGGACGACCCGCCCGATCTGCCGGGAATCGCTGACGGGGACCTGCTGCTGGTTCACCTGGAGCCCCGCCGCCTGCAGCTGGGCCCGGGCCACCCGCGGCCGCCGGCCGATCACGTCGGGCACCTGGACCTGGCCAGGCTGGGTGGTCGTGGACGCGGTGGTCGGCGGCGCGGTCGTGGTCGGCAGCCGCGAGGTGGTCGGGAGCTGGGAGGTCGAGGTCTGGAGGGCGGTCGTCGGAACCACCTGGGCCCGGGTGGCGGTGGGCAGGGTCGGGGTCGTGCCGGCGGTGGTCGTGGGCGTGCCGACCAGCCGCGACACCACGAACGCGACCAGGACGGCTAGGGCCAGCACCGCCACGGGCACCAGCACGTACAGCCACCAGCGGCGCCCCGCGGGCGGCGCCTCGGCGGCGTGACGGGCGGCCCGCCCGGCGGTCACCGGCGGCCCGTAGGCCGAGGTCGGGTCGCCGCCGCCCGGGTAGCCGCCCAGCGGCGGCAGGACGGTGGTGGCCATTGCCGCCGTGGCCGCCGCGGCGGCGGCCGGGCCGGCCGCGGTCCGCTGCCCGGCCCTGGCCCGCTGCAGGTCGGCCCGGAGCTCGGCCGCCGTCTGGTAGCGGTCCTCCGGGCGCTTGGCCATGGCCTTGAGGCAGACCGCCTCCAGCGCCTGCGGCACGTCGGGGTTGAGCAGCCGGAGCGGGGCCGGGTCCTCGCGGACGTGCCGGTAGGCGATCGCCACCGGGGTCGCGCCGCGGAACGGTACCGTCCCGGTCAGCATCTCGTACAGGCAGCAGCCGAGGGAGTAGAGGTCGCTGCGGTAGTCGACGTCCTGGCCCTGGGCCTGCTCGGGCGACAGGTACTGGGCGGTGCCGAGCATGGCCGCGGTCTGGGTGAGCGTCTCGCCCGCGGCCGCCCTGGCGATCCCAAGGTCCATCAGCTTCACCCGGCCGTCGCGCATCAGCATAATGTTGGCCGGCTTGACGTCCCGGTGGACCAGCCCGCGGGCGTGGGCGGCCCCCAGGGCGGCGCAGACACCGGCGGTGATCTCCGCCGCCCGGTCCGGGTGCAGCGGCGCCTCGGCCTGGATCACGTCCTTGAGGGTGCGGCCGTCCACGTACTCCATGACGATGAAGTGGGTGCCGTTCTCGGACCCGGTGTCGTACACGGCCACCACCCCGGGATGCGAGAGGCTGGCCGCGGCCTGGGCCTCACGCCGGAACCGCTGGGCGAAGTCAGGGTCGTGGGCGAGCTGGGAGAGCGGCACCTTGATGGCCACCCGGCGGGCCAGCAGCCGGTCCCGGCCCTCGAAGACCTCGGCCATGCCGCCCGAGCCGAGCAGCCGGCCGACCTCGTAACGATCCAGGAGCACCTGGGGGGTGGTGGTCATGGCGCCAGCAGCTTATACGTCCCGGTATGCGGACGTTGTACGAGCCATGTCGGCGGCCGGTTCGAGCCCCCAGGCCGAGGCCCCGGGACCGCCATCGTCGGCACCGGCCTACCCGTCGATCGCGCGCTCCAGGAGGTCGCTGACCAGCTTGGGGTTGGCGCGGCCGCGGGTCTCGCGCATGACCTGGCCGACCATGGCGCCGAGCACGCCCCGCTTGCCGCCGCGGAACTTCTCGGCCAGGTCGGGATTGGCCGCCACCACCCGCGCGACGACCGCCTCCAGCTCGCCGGTGTCGGAGATCTGGGCCAGGCCCTTACGCTCGACGATGGTGGCCGGCGGGGCCTCGGTGGAGAACATCTCGGCCAGGACGTCCTTGGCCGCCGTCGCCGACACCGTCCCGGCGGCCAGCAGGTCGAGCAGCTGCCCGAGCCGCTTCGGTCCCACCGGGTTGGTGGCCATGGTGCGGTCGAACTCGCGGAGGTTCCGCTGCAGCTCCCCCATCACCCAGGCCGCCGCCACCTTCGGGTCCCGCCCGGGTGTTGCCCGGGGGCCTCGGCTTAAGGCCCCCGGATTCCCGGTGACGGCCTCGAAATAGGCGAGGACCTCGGGGTCGCGGGCCAGCCAGGCGACCTCCGTGGCGGGCAGCCCGGTCGCCGCGGCCAGCCGCGCCCGGCGCTCGGCCGGCAGCTCGGGCAAGTCGGCCCGCAGGCCCTCGACCCAGGGGGCCGTGGCCTCGATCGGCACCAGGTCGGGCTCGGGGAAGTAGCGGTAGTCGGTGGCGAACTCCTTGGACCGCATGGGCTCGGTCCGCCCCGCGCCCTCGTCCCAGTGGCGGGTCTCCTGGACCAGCTTGCCGCCCTCGGCCAGGACCCGGCGCTGCCGCTCGGCCTCGTAGGCGACCGCCCGGTGCAGGCTGCGCAGGGAGTTGAGGTTCTTCAGCTCGATCTTGGTGCCGAGCTCGGCGTGGCCCACCGGCCGGATCGACACGTTCACGTCGAACCGCATGGACCCTTCCTCGAGCTTGGCGTCCGAGACCCCGAGGGCCAGCAGCACCGCCCGCAGCTCCTCGGCATAGGCGCGGGCCTCATCGGCGCTGCGCAGGTCGGGCTCGGAGACGATCTCGACCAGGGGGATCCCGGCCCGGTTGTAGTCGACCAGGGAGTAGTCGGCCCCGTGGATCCGCCCGGTCGCGCCCACGTGGAGGGTCTTGCCGGTGTCCTCCTCGAGGTGGACCCGGGTGATCCCGACCCGCCGGACCTCCCCGTCCACGTCGACGTCGAGCCAGCCGCCGACGCACAGCGGCTCGTCGTACTGGGAAATCTGGTAGTTCTTGGGCATGTCCGGATAGAAGTAGTTCTTGCGGTGGAACTGGGACCGCTCGGCGATCCGGCAGTGCAGGGCCAGGCCGATCCGGGCCGCGAGCTCGACGGCGCGGCCGTTGGCCACCGGCAGCGACCCCGGCTCGCCCAGGCAGACCGGGCACACCTGGGTGTTGGGCTCGGCCCCGAACACCGTCGGGCAGGCGCAGAACATCTTGGTGGCCGTGCCCAGCTCGCAGTGGGTCTCGATGCCGATGACCGTCTCGTACCGGCGGGTCCCGGCCTCCTCGGCGACGACGGCGGTCACGGGCGCACCTCCTCGGTGGTGGCCGGAGCGTCAGGCGCACGGACCCCGACCGGCCGGGTGGGGAAGCCCAGGTCCTGCTCGAACACCCAGGCGGCCCGGAACATGGTCGCCTCCCCGAGGGCCGGGGCGATCAACTGCAGCCCCACCGGCAGCCCCTCCGACAGCCCGGCCGGGACCGAGATGGCCGCGTTGCCGGCCAGGTTGACCGGGATGGTGAAGACGTCGTTGAGGTACATGGCCAGGGGGTCGTCGGCCTTCTCTCCGATCCGGAAGGCGACCGTTGGCGCGGTCGGCCCGACCAGCAGGTCGAAGCGCTCGTAGGCGGCGTCGAGCTCGCGGCGGACCAGGGTCCGGACCTTCTGGGCCTGGCCGTAGTAGGCGTCGTAGTACCCGGCCGACAGGGCATAGGTGCCGAGCATGACCCGCCGCTTGACCTCGGCCCCGAACCCGGTCTGGCGGGTCCGCTGCATCATGTCGACCACGTCGGCCGCGTCCTTGGCCCGTAGCCCCCAGCGGACCCCGTCGTAGCGGGCCAGGTTGGAGGAGCACTCGGCCGGGGCGATCAGGTAGTAGGCCGAGAGCGCGTACTCGAACGACGGCAGCGAGCAGTCCTCGAGCCGGGCCCCGAGCCGCTCGAGGCGTTCCAGCCCCTCGCGGACGCGGGCGAGCACGCCCGGCTCGGTGCCCTCGAGGAACAGCTCCTTGACCACCCCGACCCGCAGCCCGTCGATCCCGTCGGTGAGCCGGGAGGTGACGTCGGTGGGGGCGTCGGGGATGGAGGTCGAGTCCATCGGGTCGTGGCCGGCGATCGCCTCCAGCAGGTTGGCGGCGTCGCGGACGTCGCGGGCCAACGGGCCCACCTGGTCGAGCGAGGACGCGAAGGCGATCAGCCCGTACCGGCTGACCAGCCCGTAGGTCGGCTTGACGCCGACGATGCCGCACAGGGCGGCCGGCTGGCGGATCGACCCGCCCGTGTCGGTGCCGATCCCGAGCGGCGCCTGGCCGGCGGCAACGGCAGCGGCCGAGCCGCCGCTGGACCCGCCCGGCACCCGGGTCGTGTCCCGGGGGTTGCGGGTCGGCCCGTAGCCGCTGTTCTCGGTGGACGAGCCCATGGCGAACTCGTCCAGGTTGGTCTTGCCGAGGATCACGATCCCGCGCTCGCGCAGCCGGCCGACCACGGTGGCGTCGTAGGGCGGGACGAACTCGTCCAGGATGCGGGACCCGGCGGTGGTCCGGATCTCCTTGGTCACCAGCACGTCCTTGAGGGCCAGGGGCACCCCGGCGAGCGGGCCGAGCCGCTCACCCCGCGCCCGGCGCTCGTCGACCCGGCGCGCGTCCTCCAGGGCCTGGTCGGCGGTGACGGTCAGGAAGGCATGCAGCCGCTCGTCGGTGGCCGTGATCCGCTCCAGGGCGGCCTCGGTGGCCTGCACGGCCGTCGCCGACCCGTCGGCGAACCGGTCGGCCAGCTCGTGGGCGGTCAGGTCGGCGAGCGAGGCCGGGGCCTCGAGACCCCTGGCGCCGTGGCTCATGGTGCCTCCTCGATGATCCGGGGCACCTTGAACCGGTCCTGCTCGACCTCGGGCGCGGTCGAGAGCGCCTCCTCCCGGGTCAGGCAGGGCCCGGGCACGTCCTCGCGCCACACGTTCACCCGGGGCAGCGGGTGGGCGGTCGGCGGCACCCCCTCGGTCGGGAGCCGCCGGATCTTCTCGGCCTCCTCCAGGATCACCGACAGCTGGGCCTGGAAGCGGTCGAGCTCCTCATCGGTGAGGGCGAGGCGGGCGAGGCGGGCGACGTGCTCGACGTCGGCACGGCTGATCGGCATGGGGACAATTCCTTCGAACGTTCCTGGCGGTCGGCCGAGTCTACCGTCGGCCCTGCGACGGTTGCCGCGGGATTTCCTCAGCCAGCTCGACCACGAACCCGTCGGGGTCCAGGACGTGCAACGTCCGGTGCCCCCAGGCCCGGTCAACCGGCCCGCTGAGGATGGCCGCCCCCGCCGCCCGCAGCCGCGCCGCCTCGGCGTCCACGTCCCCGACCAGGAACACCACCTCCCCACCGGCCCGGTCGGGCGGCTCCGGCCCCTGCCCGGTCAGCTCCCCCAGCCGGTTCCGGTCGTACAGCCCGAACCTGGCCCCCTGGGTGGCGAACTCGACGTACCCGTCGCCCTCCAGCCGGAACGGCACCCCGATCACGTCCCGGTAGAACGCGACCGACCGCTCCAGGTCGGCCACGAACAAGATCACGTACCCGAGCCGGTCCATGACGCTATGTGACCACAGTCCCGCTCGCGACGGCCCCGGCCGGGAATCCCGGGGTGCCTGCTCTCGTCCTCCCTCTGTCCCGCGGACGTCGCGCGGGACTCCGCCGCTCACCTCGGGAGGCACCATGCGTGCGCGTCCGCGGCCCCTCCTGCTCCTGCTGGCGCTCCTGCTCATCGGATCGACGATCGCCGCCGCCTCCGCCCACGCGGCCACCGACACCCTCGGCTGGCCGCAGTTCGGGCGGACGGCCCGGCACCTCAACACCAACCCCGACGAGCAGGCGTTCTCGCCGGCCAACGCCACGCGGCTGCGGGTCGCCTGGAAGGACCACTACGGCGACAACAGCACCAGCGAGAGCGGGCCGGTGGTGTCGGGCGGGCTCGCCTACATCGCCGGCACCGACGGGAACCTGTCCGCGTTCCCGGCCGCCGGCTGCGGGGCCGCCTCCTGCGAGCCGCTGTGGCACGGGCGTCCCGGTCGACGCCGGCGTCTACGCCTTCGACGCCCGCGGCTGTGGCGGGGCGGCTGTCTGCCTGCCACTGTCGCTGACCCAGCTCGGGCCCGACCAGTTCTATCTGGGGTCGTCGATCGCCGTCACCGGCGGCCGGGTCATGCTCGGGTCCAACGACAACACCGATGGCCACAGCAGCCTGTACGTGCTGGACGTCGGGCCCTGATCGCCGCGGCCGGAGGGTCGCCCGGGTGCCGGTCGGACGGGGCCGCGATGTG
>Ga0081539_10003109_pt1 | contig 21245 bp, 19 predicted proteins | sample TabmetS4T2R2_FD_71023 | JGI IMG/M metagenome (GOLD analysis project Ga0081539, IMG submission 71023) | Tabebuia heterophylla rhizosphere microbial communities from the University of Puerto Rico - S4T2R2 | ecosystem: Host-associated > Plants > Roots > Rhizosphere ...
GCCGACGCTGAAGCTCGTGTCGCCCGGCGCCAGCTCGTTGACCACGGCGACCTTGGGCTTGTCGGGCCCGCGCGAGAGCGCCAGCCCGATGAGCACCGAGATGATGAGCGGGTAGGCGATGAGCACCGCCACGAGGAAGGGCGAGCGGCGCAGGATCTGCAGGTCCTTGAGCAGGAGCCAGCGCATCAGATGGTCGAGTTTGCGGCCCGCGTGGCCGCATGTCCGTGGATCGCGGATGCCGGGCGCCGCGCGACGAAGCGGCACAGTGCCGGTGGCACGGGCCGCTTCGGCGGGTGGCGATCCGGCGCCGCGAGACGCGGGCAGGCGGACGCGGGGGTCGTGAACTCGGCCATCTAATGGCCGCGGTCGTGGAGGAAGCGCACGAAGGCGGCCTCGAAGTCGCGCGGATCGCCGCCGACGAGCGATTCGAGGTCGGCCGGCGAGCCGGTGAAGAGCGCCTCGCCGTCGGCGAGGACGAGCACGCGATCGGCGTAGCGCTCCGCCTCGCCGACGTTGTGCGTGGAGAAGACGACCGCGGTGCCGCGCGCGGCAAGGGCGCCGATGAACTCCCACAGGCGCTCGCGCTGGCGCGGGTCCAGCGACGACGACGGCTCGTCGAGCAGCAGCACCGGCGGATCGGCGAGCAGGCCCACGGCGATGTTCACCCGCTGCCGGTTGCCGCCCGACAGCTCGCCGAGCTCGTCCGCGGCGCGCTCGGCCAGGCCGGTCTGCTCGAGCATCGCCGCCACCGCGGCGTCAGGGTCGGGGACCTTCTCCAGGCGCGCGAAGAGCCGCAGGTTCTCGGCCACGCTGAGCTTCGCGTACACGGCGGGCGACTGCGGGACCCAGCCGACCTCGCGCGGTCCGCGGCTCACCGTGCCGCTCGTGGGCGGCTGGATGCCCGCCAGGATCGACAGCAAAGTGGTCTTGCCGGCGCCGTTGGGCCCGATGACCGCGACGACCTCTCCGGCCCGCGCATCGAAGCTGACGTCGCGCAGCGCCTCGCGGCGCCCGTAGCGCTTGGTCAGCCCGCCCGCCGCGATGGCCGGCGCATCGGTCGCCGTCGCCGTGCTCACCTGCCGGACGGTACTTGCGTGCCGCCCACCTCGGCGCCGCAGGTCCTGCAGAAGGCGTCGGCCGGACCGAGCTCCGACCCGCACTCCGAGCACAGCGGCCTTCGCCCCACCCGGATCCCGGCGACCTCGAGCGGGCTCATCGTCCCCCAGGGCTCCAGCACGAGGTGGCCGCGCAGGTAGACGACCGTCTCGCGCACGACCGCCGCCACGGGCAGCGCGATGAGCGAGCCGAGGATCCCGAACAGCTCGAAGCCGAACAGCAGCGCGAAGATGATCAGCAGCGGGTTGATCCGCAGCGCGTGGCCGAAGATCAGCGGCGAGGCGACATGCCCTTCGATCTGCTGCAGCCCGATGAACAGCAGCGCGACCCAGACGGCGGTCAGCGGGTCCTGGAAGAGCGCGACGAGCACCGGCGGCGCCGCGCCCAGGAACGGGCCGACGTAGGGCACGAGCTCCATGAGCCCGAAGAACACGCCGAACGCCAGGGCATACGTCTTGCCGTCGGGGAAGATCCCGGTCACCCCGTAGATCCACAGGCCGATGCCCGCGCCGGCTCCCATCACGACGCTGAAGAGGAACTGCCCGCGCACGTAGCCGGCGACCGCGCGCGTCACCAGCGACGGGTAGTCGTCGTCGCGCGAGCCGTTGCCGGGCGGCATCGCCCGGCGCACGAGGTTCCCTATTCGCTCGCCGTGGACGAGCATGTACACGGACAGGACGAGCACGAGGATCAGGCCCGCGCCCGCGGTGACGATCTTCGTCAACAGGTCGGTCCCGAACGAGACGATCGAGTCGGTGCCGCCGATGACCTTGTCCTGCAGCGTCTGCAGGGCGGTCTCGCCCTGCTTCTTGATCTCGATGTTGATGTTGTGCTCGTCGAAGTAGTCCTGCACGTCGGCCAGGCGCTTGTTGGCCGAATCGACGATGGATGGGACGTCGTCGCGCAGCGTCGTGACCTGATCGGAGATCGGGTTGGCGAGGATGATCCCGATGCCGGTCAGGAGGGCGAGGAAGCCGAGGTAGACCGTGAAGATGGCCACGACGCGCGGGAAGTGGAAGCGCTGCAGCCCCGCGACGAGCGGGTTGAGGATCAGCGCGATGACCGCGGCGGTGACGAAGATGAGCACCACCACGCCGGCCGCCTTGAGGATCGCGTAGACCGCCAGGAGGCCGAGCGGGAGGGCGACGAGCTGGATCCAGCGCGGCACCACCCACGGCGCGACGACCGGGTCCGACGGCGGCTCGGCTACCACCTCGTCGTTGTGCGCGTCCTCGCTCATCGCCCCGTTGCGCCAGAGTATGCGCCGTGGCCGACGCCCCCGCGAGCATCCTCTTCGTCGGCGACCTCGTCGGTGGGCTGGGTCGTCGCACGCTGCTGGGGCTGCTGCCCGAGCTGCGCGAGCGCCACCGCCCGACCTTCGTCGTCGTCAACGCCGAGAACGTCGCCGGCGGCCTCGGGATCACGCCGAAGATCGCCGACGAGCTGCTCGGCTCGGGCGTCGACGTCATCACGCTCGGCAACCATGCGTACCATCGCAAGGAGATCTACCCGTACCTCGACGCGCAGGAGCGCATCGTTCGCCCGGCCAACTACCTGCGCAGCCAGCCGGGGCGCGGCTTCACGATCGTCGAGCGCGACGGGCTGCGCCTCGGGGTGATCAACCTCAGCGGCAACCTCTACCTGCGGGCGGGCCGGCCGGCTTTCGTCGAGATCGACTCGGTGCTCGAGCGCATCGACAGCGACGTCGACCACCTGCTCGTCGACATGCACGCCGAGGCGACGAGCGAGAAGGTCGGGATGGGCTGGTTCCTCGACGGGCGCGTGACCGCGGTCGTCGGGACCCACACGCACGTCCCCACCGCCGACGCGCGCGTGCTGCCCGGAGGGACCGCCTACATCACCGACGTCGGGATGACCGGCCCGCGCGGCGGGGTCATCGGGGTGCGCAAGGAGCAGGCGATCGAGTCGCTGCGCACCCACATGTCGGTGCGCTTCGACACTGCCGAGGACGACCCGTGGCTCATGGGCGTCCTCGTGCGCTGCGCCGATCAGCCGCGGCGGGCGGCGTCGATCGACCAGCTCCTCATGCCCTGGCGCGCCGACTAAGCGCCCGGCCGTAGGAGATAAGGGGCAGGTCGAGGCGGTCGACCGATGTGCGACATGGGGCCTCAGCCGTAGCTTGGCCACCATGACGACGCCAAGCACCATCACCTACGACGCCAGGCAGGCGCAGGCCGACACCCTGCGCGGCCCGGACCGCACGCCGCGCTCGACGCGGGTGCGGTCCACCGGCGCGTCGCGCCGGGTCGCGCTGGCGAGGCGCGTGCGGCTGCGGTTGCGCCTGGCGTGAGCGTGCTCACCGACGCGCCGCCGACCGATGGCGATAATCGCCATGTGGCCAGGCGCGTCTCGAGCCCGGACTTCATCGGCCGCTCGGAGGAGCTCGCCGTGCTCCAGGCCGCGCTCGAGCGCGCGGCGAGCGGCGAGGCCGTGGCGGTCTTCGTTGCCGGTGAGTCGGGCGTGGGCAAGACGCGGCTGCTGCGCGAGCTGCGGCGGCGCGCCGAGGCCTCCGGCGCGCGCGTGCTGCGCGGCGACTGCGTGGCCTTCGGCGCCGGCGAGCTGCCCTACGCCCCGATCGCCGGCGCGCTGCGCAACCTGAGGCGCGAGGTGGGACCGGAGGCCTTCGACGAGCTCGTCGGGCCGCGGCGCGACGAGCTCGCGCGGCTGCTGCCCGAGCTGGGCGCCGAGCCCAGCGCGGAAGGCGGCGACATGACCGCGACCGGCGAGCCGCTGGCACAGGCGCGGCTCTTCGGGTTGCTGCGCGGGCTGCTCGACCAGCTCGCGGCCGACGCCCCGGTGGTCTTCATCGTCGACGATCTGCAATGGGCCGACCGCTCCACGCTCGAGTTCCTCTCCTCGCTGCTGCGAGGGGCGCGCGACGAGCGGCTGCTCGTGGTCTGCACCTACCGCAGCGACGAGCTGCATCGCCGCCATCCGCTGCGCCCCTTCCTCGCCGAGGAGGAGCGCCGCGAGGGCGTCGAGCGCCTCGAGCTCGCGCCCTTCTCGCTGCTCGAGCTCAGCCAGCAGGTCACCGGCATCCTCGGCGCGACGGCCAAGCCCGACCTCGTGGCGCGACTGCACGAGCGCTCCGAGGGCAACCCGTTCTTCGCCGAGGAGCTCGTGGCCGCGTCGGACGAGGGCGACGGGCCGCTGCCGGCCAGCCTGCGCGACGTGCTCACCCTGCGGTTCGAGGCGCTGCCGCAGGTTGCGCGAACCGCGCTCAGCGCCGCGGCGGCAGCGGGGCGCCGCAGCAGCCACCGCCTCCTCACGGCGGCGGCCGGGCTGCCCGAGGATGCCCTGCTGGACGGGCTGCGCGAGGCGGTCGCCCACCACGTGCTCGTGCTCGACGACGACGGCTACTCGTTCCGTCACGCTCTCCTGCAGGAGGCCACGTACGGCGATCTGCTGCCCGGCGAGCGCACCGCGCTGCACCTGCGGCTGGCCGAGGCGCTGAGCACCGACCCCAGCCTCGCCGACGGCGCCGCGGCGGCCGAGCTCGCCCAGCACTGGCGCGCCGCCCATCGACCCCCCGACGCGCTCGGAGCCTTCGTGCGCGCCGGCTTCGATGCCGAGCGCGCCAGCGCCTTCGCCGAGGCCGCAGGCCACTTCGAGTCGGCGCTGGAGATCTGGGGCCTCGTCGAGGACGCGCAGCAACGCGCCGGGCTCACGGAAGGGCAGGTCGTGGCGCGCGCCGCCGACGCCCGCCACCTCGCCGGCGACCACCACCGCGCGGTCGCGCTCGGGCAGACCGCCATCGAGCTCGCCGACCGCGACGGGGACGTGACCGCCCAGGCGCTCGCTCGCGAGCGGCTCGGCCGCTACCGATGGCTGGCGGGCAACAGCGACGGCTCGCTGGCGATGTACCGCGAGGCGGTGCGCATCCTGCCGGCCGAGCCGCCGACGGCGGCAAGGGCGCGCCTCCTCGGCGGCCTGGGCCAGATCCTCATGCTGCGCGGGCCGAGCAAGGAGGCGCGCGCGTGCTGCGAGCAGGCCATCGAGATCGCCCGCGCCGTCGGCGACCGCCTCATCGAAGGCCACGCCCTCAACAGCCTCGGCGTGATCATGGCGTCCAACGGAGACTGGACGAACGGCGAGGCGTCCATCCGCGAGGCGATGCGGATCGCCGAGGAGCTCGCGAGCTTCGACGACATCCTGCGCGCGATCGTCAACCTCAGCGACTGCGTCGATCAGCGGGGCCGGATCGCCGAGGCGGCCGAGATGGCGCTCGAGGGCGCGCGCCGGGCCGAGAGCTGGGGCGTGTTCAGCTACGCGGGCTTCCTCGAGGGCGACGGCGGCTGGCGGCTGATTCGGATCGGCGCGCTCGACGACGCCCAGGCGATCACCGATCGCCGGCTGGCCTTGCGGCTGGCCGGCGTGGCCGAGATCACCATGCGCGGCACCGCGGGACACCTCGCCCTGCGCCGCGGCCAGCTCGACGAAGCCGAGGCCCACTTCGGCCGGGCCGAGGACGCGCTCGGGGCCAGCAGCGACTCGATGTGGCTCGGCAACCGCGTCGACGGGCAGGTGGAGCTGGCGCTGTGGCGCTCGGAGCCCGAGCGGGCCTGGGACCTGGCGACCAGGGCGCTCGACCTCATCGTCGAGCACGAGTACCTCTTCTACAGCGCGCGGCTGTACAGCTCGGCGGCCAGGGCGGCGGCGGACCTCGTCCAGCGCGCGCGAACGCTCGGCGACGACGCCCGTGCCGACCGCGTGCTCAGCGAGGCGCGCGCCATCCACGCGCGCCTGCGCGCGCTCATGGCGCCGGAGCACTGGGTCGAAGGCGCGCCGCCCGAGGTGCTCGGCCACGAGGCGGTCTGCGCGGCCGAGCTCTCGCGGGCCGAAGGCGCGTCGGACCCGGATGCCTGGGCGACCGCGGCGGGTCGTTTCGACGAGCTCGGGATGCCCTTCGAGCTCGCCTACGCGCGCTGGCGCCAGGCAGAGGCGATCGCGCTCCGCGGCGCAGACCGCTCGGCGGCGGCCCATGCGCTGCGCGAAGCGGCGCGGCTTGCGCGCGAGCTGCGCGCCGAGGCGCTGGGCGCCGAGATCGACGGGCTGGCGCGGCGGGCGCGCATCGCGCTCGACGATGCCCCGGCGGCGGCCGCCGATTCCGAGCTCGACGCCCTCGGGCTCACCGAGCGCGAGCGCTCGGTGCTCGAGCTCGTCGCCGACGGCCGCACCAACCGCGAGATCGGGGAGGCGCTCTTCATGGCCGAGAAGACCGCCAGCGTCCACGTGTCGCGGATCCTCACCAAGCTCGGCGTCCGGTCGCGCGTGGAGGCGGCGACCGCGGCGCACCGGCTCGGCCTCAGCGGTACCTCAGCGCCAGGCGACGGCGGGCGCGGGTAGGCGGCCGAGCTCCTCCTCGTAGGAGGCGTGCGCGGGCGGCCGCTGCGGCGGCGCGTCGCCGAGCAGGGCGATCGTCAGCGGCCCGAGGAACCACACGAGGTAGAGGTAGAACCAGTGCGTGATGCCGAGCTGCAGCGCGATGAGCACGGCCGCCGCGAGGGCGGCGAGCCCGACGACGTCGCGCCGGCGCGGCAGGAAGGCGACCGCGACGGCGAGGGCGACCGCCGCGCCCTGGACGATCGCCTGCGCCACGTGCCACCCGTACAGGCCCCAGATCGAGAAGGGCGAGCCGCGCGAGCCCTGGAAGGCGATCGTGCGGTCGTAGAAGTGGTGCGGGCCGCCGTAGGCGAGCACGAGGATGGCGCAGGGCACGAGCGCGGCGGCGAACCCGATCGCGTAGCGCAGCGCGCCGCGAGTCTGGGTCGCGAACAACGGCGCGAGGCCCAGCGGGGCGAACTTCGCCATCCCCGCGAGCGCCACGAGCACGCCGCGGGTCGCCGGCGCCGACGCGGCGAGGATCGCCGCCAGCACGAGCGCGCCGACCAGCGCGTCGTTGACGTTGCAGTTCATCGCGTAGAGCGTGAAGGGGTTGGCGGCCCAGGCGTAGGCCAGCGCGATGCCGAGCGTCGGGCCGCGCATCCGGCGGCCGATGAGGAAGAGCAGCCCGAGGCACAGCAGGTCGAAGACGATCGAAGCGGCGTGGCCGGCGGGCAGGTCGTCCCACTTGCCGTGCCACGGGAAGGCGAGCTCGAAGGGCACGTAAGCGGCGTAGTTGACGGGCCCGTACGTGTCGCCGTGCTCGTTGTCGCTGGGGAAGTTGCCCCAAAGCTCGTCGCCGTGGGTGATCCGGTCGGCGCCGATCACGCCCGCGTACCCGACGTCGATCACGTTGGCGTTGACGACGTTCAACCCGATGCGAAAGCCGACGAGGAAGAGCAGCCCGACCGCAAGCCATGAGGCGGGGACGAGCAGGCGCAGCGGATCGGGCGCACGGCCGCGGCGCAGGCCGATCCACAGCATCCGCGCCAGCAGGTAGGCGAGCAGCGGATAGACGATGGGGACCGAGGCGTCGAGGTTGGCGTCGTTGAAGAAGGCCACGCTGATGCCGAAGGCCATCAGGACCGCGAGATCGAGGTGGCGGACGCGAAACGGCCGGCGCGGGTCGACGAACGGGGCGACGAACAGCAGGGCCAGCGGGATCCACACCCACGGCGAGTTGATCTTGCGCCCGAACGCGCCCGGGTAGCCGCGGGCCATCGTCCACGCGACCTGCGGGCCGGTCCAGTCCTCGGTGATCTGGCCGGTCTCGTCGCTGACGTAGACCTGGGCGATCTCCTTGGCCGGCTCGTCGCGCGAGAAGTAGCTGACCTGCCAGCGCGCGCCGGACTTCTCGAAGACGCTCGGGTAGGAGCCGGGGTGCTTGCGGCGCGCCTTCAGAGCCTTCGGCGCGCGGTTGGCGATGGCGATCGCCTGATTGCCCGTGAGCCGGTAGCCCTCGGGCGGCTTGTCGAGGCTCGGCGGGCGCACGAGGTCGTCCGCCCGCGCGGGCGAGACGACCAGCAGCGCGAGCACGACGACCGCGCTGGCGATGCGGAGCGCCGCCATGGCTGGAGGCTAACCGGCGCCGAAGTGCGCGAGCGCCATCGGCGCCACGTCGGCGATCGACCATTCGCCGTCATCGCGCGGCGCCTCGATCCCGCAGAAGGCCAGCGCGCCGAGGGAGTCGACCCGGTGAAGCGAGCCGTGGCTGCCCCCGCCGACGTGGTCGACCCCGCCCCAGTCGGCGAACTCGTACCCTGGTGCGGCGGACAGCAGCACGTCGCCCGAGGTCGGGCACGACAGCGCCGACCACGCGCGCCCGAGCGCGTCCGGGTAGCTGGGCGAGCGCAGGACGCCGTCCTCGACGCGGGCGTCGAGGACCTCGAGCGGCCCGTCGATCGACCAGCGCCCGCCGCGCGGATCGTGCACGTCGCCGCCCGGCGCGAAGCGCAGCTCGCCGCGCTCGGAGGCGATGGCCCCCTCGCGCGGCGCGGGACGCCACAGGGTCAGGTCGACGCCCTCGAGCTCCAACGCGGTGTCGACGATCCGCGGGATCAGCGCGTCGCGCCCCTCCTGCACGAGCACGTAGACCATCGCGCTGCGCTGGGCCGGGCACAGCGCGACCTCGGCGTCGTCGCGGCGCGCGCCCGAGGGGCCGAGGACGGCCAGCTCGGCGTAGGCGCCCTGCAGGTCGATCGCCTTCTCGACCGGCGCGTGCGAGTGGTCGGCGACGAGGATGACCGCGTGCTCGTCGAGGAAGCGCTCGGTGCCGCCGCCGGCGTGGAAGACGCGCTCGAGCTGGCGGTCGGCGGCGGCGATCGACGTGACCTGGGCGTGGGGACCGAAGCGGTGCGAGTGGGTGTCGTTGTCGGGCAGCGAGAGCAGCAGGAAGTCGAAGAGGTCGTGCTCGACGAGGTAGGAGCCCACGCACCCGGCGTGCTGATCGCGCACGCCGGGCAGACCGAGCTGCGAGCGGCACGGCGTCTCGCGGCTGGCGAAGATGTCGGCGTAGAACAGCTCCTTCGGGCCCATCACCGTCCGGCGCATGACCGTGGAGGCCAGCCGCGTGAGCGCAGTGGTCCTCGACATCCGGTGCTCGTGGCGCCCGCGGTACATCAGGTACGTGGTGCCCGCCGTGCGCACGCCCGCGTCGTCGAGCGACTCGAACACCGTCGGCACGTCGGTCGGCAGGTGCAGGGCGTTCATGTTGTAGATCGTGTCGGTGAGCTGCTGGACGACGCCGAAGCGCCGCGCGGCGCTGAACGACGAGCCGTACTCGACGTAGCGGCGCTCGTCGCGCCAGTACCAGTTCATCGACGGGATGTGGTGGCGGTCCTGGCGCACGCCCGTGGCGATCGTCGCCGCGCACACCGGGGTGACGCTGGGGAAGGCCGCGCAGCAGTCGTCGACGTAGGTGCCGCGGTCGATGACCGCCTTCATGGCCGGCGCGCGGCCGGTCGCTACGGCGCGCTCGAGCATCGCCGGCTTGAGGCCGTCGACGACGGCGAGCACCAGCTTCGGCGGGGTCACCGAAGGATGCGCAGGCCGGCGTACTTCTCGCCTTCGCGCCGGCGCCCGCCGAGCCGCAGCCAGAGGAAGAAGACGATGAAGACCACGCTGACGGGCGGAATGAGGACCGACAGGCCGGCGCAGACGAGCGCGGTCGCCTCCACGTAGAGGAAGAGCGCGCCGGCCGCCTCGGCGTCGAGCCGCGCGCGGGTGCGGGTCATGAGCGAGCGGGCGCCCTGCTGGGCGATGAAGGCGCAGACGATCCCGCCGATCAGGCCCGGCCACCACACGCTGTGGCGGTCGTCGAGCGTGCCGGCGAACAGCAGCGCACCGAGGCCGAGGCCGATGCCGTCCAGCGCCGCCTGGCCCGCCGGGTTCTCGAAGCGGGTGCGCAGCAGCGTCGTGACCACGAGCGCGACGACGATCGCCAGCAGCCACCACGGGCTCTCGAGGAACGCGAACTTCGTGTGGTCGAAGTCGACGCCGAGGTCGTCGGCCGCGAGGGCGCCGACGAGCAGGGTGGGCAGGAAGGGGCGCAGGCCCGCGGCGGCCGACACGCCCATCCCCTGCATGATGTCGAGCAGGAGCTTCACGGTCCGATAGCTTCAGGCGGCCATGACTGTAGACGACAGGGGCCGTCGGCCCGGCGGCGAACCCCGTGGCATGTCGCAGCGGCGCGACCTCGAGCGCTACGCCGGCCTGTTCGCATCGCGGACGTCGGTCATGAAGTCCTCGGCGATGCGCGACCTCATGGCCATCACCGAGCGACCCGAGGTGATCTCGCTCGCCGGCGGCCTGCCGGACACCTCGACCTTCCCGGCCGAGTCGCTGGCCTCGATCCTCTCGAAGGTCGCCGCGGCCGACTCGGCGCGCGCGCTGCAGTACGCGCCGACCGAGGGGATGTCGGCGGTCGGCGAGGCGATCGCCACGGTCATGGCGGCCGAGGGGATGCACGTCGACCCGGAGGACGTGCTCGTCACCACCGGCGGCCAGCAGGTCATCGACCTCGTGTGCAAGACGCTCGTCGATCCCGGCGACGTCATCGTCGCCGAGGCGCCGACCTATCCGGGCGCGGTGCCCGCCTTCAGCGCCTACCAGGCCGACGTCGTGCAGATCGCGATGGACGACGACGGGATGCGCGTCGACGAGCTCGAGGAGGCTCTGGAGCGTCTGGAGCGCGACGGGCGCCGGCCGAAGTTCATCTACACGATCCCGACCTTCCAGAACCCCGGGGGCGTGACGATGTCCCTGCCGCGGCGCAAGCGGCTGGTCGAGGTGGCCCGCGAGCGCGAGCTGCTCGTGCTCGAGGACAACCCGTATGGGCTGCTGCGCTACGAGGGCGATCCGCTGCCGACGCTGCGCTCGCTCGACGGCGGCGACTTCGTCATCTACCTGGGGACGTTCTCGAAGATCCTCTCGCCGGGGATCCGGCTGGGTTGGGCGGTCGCGCCCGGGCCGGTGCTCGAGAAGATGAACCTCGGCAAACAGGCATCGGACCTGTGCTCGTCGTCGCTGTCGCAGCTGTTCGTGGCGTCGTACTTCGCCGAGGGCCGCTGGGACGCGTACATCGAGTCGCTGCGCGATCTGTACCGGCGCCGACGCGACACGATGCTCGATGCGCTCGCCGAGCACCTCCCGCGCGAGGCGTCGTGGACGCGGCCGGCTGGCGGGCTGTTCATCTGGGCGACGCTGCCCGACTACATCGACACCACCGACCTGCTCGCCCTGGGGCTGTCGCGCAACGTCGCCTTCGTGCCTGGCCGCGCGGCCTACTTGGACGGCCGCGGCGGCTCGTCGATGCGGCTGAACTTCTCGGGCGTCGACGAGACAGCGATACGCGAGGGTGTGCGGCGCATCGGCGAGGTCGTGCGCGATCAGGTCTCGCTGTACGGCACGCTGACCGGCGCGGTGCCCGCGCCGGCGGCCGAGCCGGCGCCCGCGCCGCCCGATCTGGAGCTGGCCGACGTGCTCCACCTGCCCGATCGCGCCAAGCGCGACGAGCGGCGAGCGCGATGAAGGTCGCCGTCCTCAAGGGGGGCCGCTCGCTCGAGCGCCAGGTCTCGCTGCGCTCCGGCGCGCGTGTGCAGGACGCGCTCGAGCGCCTCGGCCACGACGTCGTCGGCATCGACGTCGGCCACGACCTCGTCGTGCGCCTGCGCCAGGCCGCGCCCGACGTCAGCTTCGTGGCGTTGCACGGCCGCGACGGCGAGGACGGGATCGTGCAGGAGCTGCTCGAGGTGCTCGGCATCCCGTACACCTCGTCGGGCGTCTCGGCGTGCATGCGCTGCTCGGACAAGGTCGCCGCCAAGCACGCGATGCGCGACGCGGGCCTGCCGACGCCGGACTTCTACGCGTTCACCGAGACCGCGTTCAAGGAGATGGGCGCCGGCGATGCGCTCGGCGCCATCGAGGACCGCCTGCGCTTCCCCGTCGTCGTCAAGCCCGCCGACCAGGGCAGCGCGCTCGGCATCCGCTTCGCGGCCAGCGCGGCGGACGTCCCCGCCGCGATCGTCGCGGCGTTCTCCTACAGCGAGAAGGTCATGCTCGAGCGCCACGTCCACGGCCGCGAGCTGGCGGTGTCGATCCTCGGCGACGAGGCGCTGCCGATCGTCGAGGCCGTGCCGCGGGAGGAGGACTTCTACGACTTCTCGGCGCGCTACACGATCGGGCGCACCACGTTCGTGTGCCCGGCCGAGCTCGGCGACGAGCTGACCGCCCGCGCCCAGGGCCTCGCGCTCGACGTCTTCAACCTCCTCGGCTGCCGGGGCTTCGCCCGCGTGGACCTCATGCTCGAGGAGGGCACCGACGAGCTCTACGTGCTCGAGGCCAACGTCATCCCCGGTCTGACCGAGACGAGCCTCATGCCCCAGGCGGCCGAGGCCGCGGGGATCTCCTTCGACGAGCTGATCGGGCGGATCGTCGAGCTCGCCGTACCGAACGGTCACCTCCGCGGGGCGTCCAGCCCCGCGGTCTGATGCCAGGGCCCGGCCTCCGGCCGGTCTATTAACTGTCGCCGGCGAAGTCCTCCGGCGTCACCTGATCGAGGAACTCCTTGAAGCGGTCGACGACCTCCTCGGTGTCCTCGACCTCGTGCTCGAACTCGATCGCCGACTCGGCGATGACCTCCTCGGCGGCGAAGATCGGCGCGCCGGAGCGAACGGCCAGCGCCAGCGCGTCGCTGGGGCGCGAGTCGATCTCGAGCTCGCGGCCGTTGACCGCCAGCGTGATCGAGGCGAAGAAGGTGTTGTCGCGCAGCTCGGTCACGGCGACCTGCGTGCAGCGGACGTCGAGCTCCCCGAGCACGTCCACGAGCAGGTCGTGGGTCATCGGGCGCGGGGTGGTGGCTCCCTGCAGCTTCATGAGGATCGCGGCAGCTTCCGGATGGCCGATCCAGATAGGCAGGAACTTGTTGCTGTCGGCGGTCTTGAGCAGGACGATCGGCTGCTTGCCGACCATGTCGAAGCTCACGCCGTAGATGACCATCTCCTGCACGAACCGCTCCCTCGCTGGAGGTCGTTGGTCGATTCAGTATAGGCACGGCGACGGGGGTCACCGGACGGTCTGGCGCGGGTGGGCGGGGCCGGTTCCCGGGCATGGATCGGCGTCCAGCGGGCATACGAGGGGCCATGACGCCCAGGCGCCTGTCCCCGATCTTCCTGGCCCTGCTGCTGGTGTTCGCGGCGCTCCTGCCGGCCGGCGCCTCGGCCGCCGGCGGCCCCGTGCGCGCGTGGCTGACGACGGGCGACAAAGCCAGTCTCCTGGCCGAGCAGCCCGCTTCCGCGCTCGGCGCCCCGGCCGCGGACGCACCGACGATCTCCATCGATCCGGCGCGTTCGTATCAGCGCATCGAGGGCCTCGGCGCGTCGATCACCGACTCCTCGGCGCACCTTCTCGCGCGGTCGCCCCATCGCGACGCGATCATGCGCTCGCTGTTCGATCCGCGCGCCGGCCTGGGCCTCAGCTACCTGCGCCAGCCGATGGGCGCATCGGACTTCGTCGCCGGGCCGCACTACACCTACGACGACGTTCCGGCGGGCCAGACCGACTTCGGCCTGCGCCACTTCTCGATAGCCCATGACCGGGCGGAGATCCTGCCGCTCCTGCGCCAGGCGCGGGCGCTGAACCCGGCGCTGAAGATCATGGCCACGCCGTGGAGCCCGCCGGCGTGGATGAAGACCAACGACTCGCTCGTCGGCGGGCGGTTCAAGGACGACCCGCGCGTCTATCGCGCCTATGCGCAGTACTTCGTGCGCTTCCTGCGCGAGTACGAGCGCGCCGGCGTCCCCGTCGATGCGATCACCCTGCAGAACGAGCCCCAGAACCGAACGCCCAGCGGCTATCCGGGGATGGACCTGCGCGACGACGAGGAGGCGCGGCTGGCCGTCGAGGTCGGGCGCGCGCTGCGCCGGGCCGGGCTGCACACGAAGATCCTCGGCTACGACCACAACTGGTCGCTTCACCCCAACGACGTCGGCCCGGCGGACGACCCGGCCAACCCCGAGTACGCGCGCTCGCTGCTGTCCTCGCAGGCTGCGCCGTACCTGGCCGGCACCGCGTTCCACTGCTACTACGGCGACCCAGAGCGCCAGTCGGTCCTCCACGACCTCTTCCCGCAGAAGGACATCTACTTCACAGAGTGCTCGGGCTCGCTGTCCGGCAACCCGGCGACGACCTTCCCCGACACGCTCCACTGGCACACCCGCTTCCTCACCGTCGGCGCGGTCCGCAACTGGGCCAAGACCGTCATCACCTGGAACCTGGCGCTCGATCCCTCCGGCGGGCCGCACAACGGCGGCTGCGACACCTGCTTCGGCGTGGTGACGATCGATCCGGCGACCGGAGCGGCGACGCCGACCGCCGACTACTACGTCCTCGGCCACGTCACGAAGTTCATCCGCCCGGGCGCGGTTCGCATCGACTCGACCGTGGCCGGCAACGCGTGGAACGTCGCCTTCCGCAACCCCGACGGCTCCGTGGTGCTCGTGGTGGTCAACGACGACTGGGGTACGACGCCCCAGCAGTTCAACGTCACCGGCGTCGGCGCGCCGTTCTCCTACACGCTCCCAGCGGGCGCGGTGGCGACGTTCGTCTTCGGACGGTGAGGTCCGTCACGGACGGGAACGAACCCGCGGCCGCGGCGTCGTCCGTGGCATGCCCTCTCTCGCCACTGACACCCTGATTCCCCTCAGCCTGTCGGAGCAGCTCGACGCGCTGCTCTCCGGCTGGCTGGATCGCAACGCGCCCGGCTACGACGCCGATGCCGACGGGCTCGCGGGCGGCACGTCACGGTCGCGCAGCGCGAGGTCCCCGCGGTCGAGCTGTTCTGCTCGCGCTGGGGCCTAGCCGCGCGACGCCCGGCGCGCAGCAACGGCCACTGGGCGGTCCTGATCATCGAGGGCCCTGCCATGCCTGTCCGCGGCTTCACCGAGATCACGGCGTTGTACCGGCGCTGAGGCCACGCGCGCCAGGCGCGCGAGCACCATGCGGCGCGCGGCGGCCTCGGAGCGCTCGAGGAGCCGCGCGACCGCGGGCGCGTCGAGGCGCTCGACGTAGCGCTGCATCGGCACCGGGCCGAGTACGGCCCATGCGGCTTCGATGCCGCCGTGACGGCGCCGCAGGGTTGCTGCGCATGGCCCCTGCCAGTCGGGCCGGTCGAGGTCCTCGGCGGACGGCGGGCGCCCGGTCTGCGCCCAGAAGCCCGCGAGAACGGCGCGAATCGCATCGTCGCTCCAGCGGCGGAAGCGCACGGCGGCGCCGGCCTCGACCAGGGCCGCGTTCCACGGCTCGTCGCGATCGGCGTACAGGTCGCAGACGACCGCTGCGCTGGGCCAGCGCGGGCTCTCGCGCTCCCAGCGGCCCGGGCGCGTGCGCGATGGCGTCCACTCCCGGTAGGTCGGCGGCCGGCCGTGCTCGCGCTGCCAGTCGCGGATGGCCTCGCACACGCTCTCGCACGTCCAGGCGCGGACGACCGTGGGCTCGTGCGCTGTGCAATTGCGACAGCGCGACGCTTGGCGGCTGGTCACCGGGCCGCCGCATCCCGGGCAAGGACGCGCGCGCAGGTAGTTGCCCACGGTCGAGGGCGACACACCGAGGGTGCGGGCGATCGCCGCGTGGGTCAGCCCGCGCCTCTCCAGTCGGTGCGCCGCGGCGACGCGGTCGGCGATCGAGCTGTCGAAGGTCAGCTTGCGAGCCGGGAGCCCGGCCGCCTCGAGTGCCTCGCTCCAGGTCCCGAAGTGGGCGGCGACGCACGAGCTGCTCGGCCACCGCGGGTGCTCGGCCATCCACTTGCGCTGGGCGCTCGTTGCGCGGCCGATCTGCTCGCCGCACCAGTCGTGGCGCCGCGGCGGGTCGCCGGTCTCGGCGACCCAGCTCCGCAGCGCTTCGAGGATGGAGGCGCGTCCCCACCGCCGCGGGAGCCCCGGGTGTCGCGCCGGGGCGTAGCGGGGCGGGGACGCGGCGACGTCGGTCACAGGGCTGTGACCACCGCCTTGGTCTCGAGGTAGTTCTCGAGGACCTGGTGGCCCATCTCGCGGCCCCAGCCCGACTCCTTGTAGCCACCGAACGGCATCGCGGCGTCGAACACGTGGTAGGTGTTGATCCACACCGTGCCGGCACGTAGACGCTTGGCCGTGCGGTGCGCCTTGGAGATGTCGCGCGTGAACACGCCGGCCGCGAGGCCGTAGTTCGTGTCGTTCGCGACGGGGATGATCTCGTCCGGCGAATCGAACGGGATCGCGCAGACGACCGGGCCGAAGATCTCCTCGCGCTCCACCTTCATGTCGCTGCGCGTGTTCGTGAGGATCGTCGGCTGGACGAAGTAGCCGCGGTCGCCGAGGCGTCCGCCGCCGATGACCGCCTCGGCGCCCTGGTCGCGTCCGGAGTCGAGGTAGCCGAGGACCTTGTCGAACTGCTCGTCGGAGATGAGCGGGCCCATCTGGGCGTCGGGGTCGGTGCCCGGCGCGAGCCTGATCGAGCTCGCGATGTCGGCGACGCCGCGGACGACGTCGTCGAAGACCTGCTTCTGGACGTAGAGGCGCGAGCCGGCGTTGCAGCACTGCCCGTGGTTGAAGAAGATCCCGTTGGCCGCGCCGGGGATCGCCGCGTCGAGGTCGGCGTCGGCGTAGACGACGTTCGGCGACTTGCCGCCGAGCTCGAGGCTGACCTTCTTGAGGTTGCCCGCCGCCGCCTGCACGACGAGCTTGCCGACCTCGGTCGAGCCGGTGAACGCGACCTTGTCGACGTCGTCGTGGGCGGCCAGCGCCGCGCCAGCGTCGCCGAACCCGGTGACGATGTTCACCACGCCGGCGGGCAGGCCGGCCTCCTGGAGCAGCTCGCCGAGGCGAAGTGCCGACAGCGGCGTCTGCTCGGCGGGCTTCAGGACGACCGTGCATCCGCACGCGAGGACCGGCCCGAGCTTCCACGCGGCCATGAGCAGCGGGAAGTTCCACGGGATGATCTGGCCGACCACGCCGACCGGCTCGCGCAGGGTGTAGGCGAGGTACTCGCCCGGCGCGGGAAGCGCCGAGATCGGCACGGTCGTGCCCTCGATCTTCGTCGGCCAGCCCGCCATGTACCGGAAGAGGTCCGCCGAAAGGGGAACGTCGGCCGCGCGCGCGACCGAGTAGGGCTTGCCGTTGTCAAGCGACTCGAGCATCGCCAGCTCGTCGGCGTGCTCCTCGATGAGCTCGGAGATCCGCCAGATGAGCCGCCCGCGGTCCGAGGCGTTCATGCGCCGCCACGGCGAGTCGTCGGCGAAGGCTCTGCGCGCCGCCTTGACTGCTCGCTCGATGTCCTCGGCCTGACCGTGTGCGACCTCGGCGAGGACTTCCTCGGTCGCGGGATTCAGCGTCTGGAAGGTCTGGCCGGAGGCGGACTCGACCCAATCGCCAGCGATCAGGAGCTTGTGCGGCGAACGGACGAAGGTGTCGGCCTGGTGCTCCGCGGACACGGCTACCGCCATGACCCGTCTCCTCTCCGCGCGGGGCGCGCCCGCGCCTCTTTGGCGTGATCGCTCGCACGGTAGTCCATTGTTGACTACCGAGCAAGCAGAGACGGCGACTGGTGCGGCCGTTAGCGTCCACGGCCCCATGCCGCGTCCGCGCGAAGAGCTCACGGTCGGCGAGTGGGCGGTCGTCGGGCTGCTCTCAGAAGGACCATCCCACGGGTTCGCCATCGCGCGGGCGATGGCACCCGACGGCGAGGTCGGAAAGGTCTGGTCGGTTCGGCGCCAGCTCGTCTACCGCGCGATCGAGACGCTCACCGCGATGGGGATGGTGCGCGCGGCCGGCACCGTGGCCAGCACGTCGGGACCGCAGCGCACGGTCCTGCAGGCGACCCCGGCCGGCAAGCGCGCGCTCACGCGCTGGCTGCGCCAGCCGGTGGAGCACGTGCGCGACGCGCGCTCGCTGCTCATGCTCAAGCTGCTCTTCCTGACGCGCCGCGACGCCGACCTCGCGCCGCTGCTCACCGCGCAGCGTGCTTTGTTCGCCGGCCTCGCGGAGCGCCTGGAGCGAGCCGCCGACGCTGCCGAGGGCTTCGATCGCGCGCTGGTCCTCTGGCGGCTGGAGAGCACGACCGCGGCCGTTCGCTTCGTCGAGGCGCTGCTCGCCGACGCGTAGCCGACCGCGGCCGCACTGAGGGCTACGGGCCGGCCTGCTCGCCGTCGACCTCGGCGTCGCTGTCGCCGACGCGGATACTCACCACGTTCGACACGTACCGCCCGCCATGGCGGTCGCGCGGGACGACCAGGCGCGGTCCCTCGGCGGCGAACGAGCGCCCGTCCTCGCTCACCGCGAGAAGGATCTTGCGCCCCGCGAAATCGGGGTCGATCTCGCCCCAGGAGACGATCGCGGCGTAGCCGTCGGACCCGGTCGCGGCGACGTAGAAACGCAGCTTGTCGTTCTTGATGTCGGGGTCGAAGTCGGGCTGCGCCTGGTTGACGACGTCGTAGAGGTACGGGCCGCGGTACGTGTGGCGCTCGACGCCCTTGCCCGACAGGAACTTCACGCGCAACTTGTGCTGGGGCAGCTTCGCCAGGTCCGCGATGGTCTGGGTCGACGGGTTGTTGACGTCGCCGCCCACCGTGAAGGTGGCCGATGGCGCCTCTGCGACCGCGGGCCCGGCCAACGCAATGGCCGCCGCCAGCACGATGCCCGCCAGGGAGATGCTCAGCCTCTTCATCGACAACCTCCACGCTCGTTGGTGAGAACGCGCGCGACACTAGTCAGCTTTGGACTACCGTGACAAGCGCGCGAGAATGTGGCCATGGGCGTCCTGGCGATCTGGCGTTACCCCGTCAAGGCGATGCTCGGCGAGCTCCTCGAGGCCGTCGAGATCGGGCCGGAAGGGTGCGAGGGCGACCGGCGATGGGTGGTCGTCGACGTCCAGACCGGCGAGCGGATCGCCAACAAGCGCGGCCCGACCGATCCGCGCCTGCGCTCATGTCGGGCAGAGCTCGTCGACGGCTCCGATGCCCGCCTGCCGCTCCGTGTCACGCTGCCCGATGGCACGGCGCTGCACGGCGACGAGATCGACTCGGCGCTGTCGGAGCTGCTCGAACGCCGCGTGCGCCTCGAGCGTTCAGAAGGGCGCGGCGACGGCCGGCTCGCGACGAGCGGGACCTACCACGACCTCGCGCCCATCCACTTCGTCACCAAGGGAACGCTCGCCCACCTGCGTGCCGTCGCCCCCGAGTCGGATTGGGACGCGCGCCGCTTCCGTCCCAACCTGCTGCTCGACGACGGCGGTCTGGCTCACGGCTTCTCGGAGGACGGGTTGATCGGAGGCAGCCTCCACGGGGGATCGGGCGTGGAGCTGCGGGTCGCGCTGCCGACACCGCGCTGCGTCGTCCCCACCCGCGCGCAGGAGGAGCTGCCACACGATCCCCGGACATTGAGGACGATCGTCGAGCGCCATCGCGTCGATCTCGGCCCGTTCGGCCGCCACGGGTGCATCGGTGCGTACGCCGAGGTCATGCGCAGCGGCCGCGTGCAGAGCGGGGAGCGCCTGCGTATGCGCACCGGCCGCGACCGCCACGACCAGGCCGTCGAGCGGACGCTGAGGCGGCTCCGCGACCTCGCCGATCGTCGCTGAGCCATCCGTGCTGCGAGAGTGTCGCGCTATGGACCGCCGCACACCCACCGTGTCCGACGTCGTGCGCCGCGCCGTCGAGATCTGCGACCCCGACGACGACGACCCGGCCCTCGGGCATCTCGAGGAGCAGCTCGAGGACGACGACGAGCCGATCACCGCCGTCGAGAACATCGAGGAGCGCCTCGCCCTGGCACTCGAGGGCACCGACTACGACGTCGAGAACCCGGGCGTCGCGGTCGCCGGCGCGATCGTCCTGTACCTCGCCGCCCGCCCGGGCGACCTGGAGAGCGGCGACGACGAGGGCATCCTCGAGCGCGCGGTCCGCGCGCAGTGGCGCGGCGACACGCCCGACTACGTCCAGGAGTGGCTCGACAGCTGACTCAGCAGCCGCCGGGCCCGCCGGTGCCGCAGAACCCCTGAAGGTCGGCGGTCACGGCGACCACGCCGAGCAGGCGCCCGTCGGCATCGACGACCGGCGCGCGCAGCGTCCCGCTGCCCAGCGCGAGCTCCTCGGCGCGCTTGGCCGGCTCGTCGGGGGAGACCGTCGTGCCGCGCCGGGCGAACTGCGCCGCGCGCTCGGCCGGATCGGCCGCGGCGGCGAGGTCCTCCGGGACCAGGCTGCCGATGTAGCGGTCCCCGTCGACGAGCAGCGCGAGCCTGTGGCTCTCGCTGTCGGCGAACCACTCGCGGATCTCCCCGACGGTCGTGGTGGCGGGAAGCGCGCTGATGCGCGAGTGGGTCACGTCGGCGACCGTGAGTCCAGCCGCCTCGTCGAGCCGGGTGACAGGCATGGGCGGGAGGTGGGCGATCCTGGACTCGAACCAGGGACCTCTTCCTTATCAGAGAAGCGCTCTAACCGACTGAGCTAATCGCCCTCGCGGGTCGCCGATTCTAGCGGGCTTGCGCGGGCGCGCTTCCCTCGCGGTGGGGCAGGCAGGCGGCACGTTGGCGCGCCGGCGTGCCTACGCATGTTGCAGCTTCGGGGCCCGGCGGCCGATGACCCGGTGACGGACGTTCGTACGATGGCCCCTCGCCCACCACTCAGCGCCCTTTTCGGCAGCCTGCGGGTCAGGCTCGCGCTCGTGACCGTCGCGGTGGTCGCCGTCACCGCGGTGGTCGGCACGGAACTGACCCGCGCCCGCCTGCGCGACGCGCGGCAGGCGGCGACGACCGCCGAGGCGGATCTCCTCGCGCGCGATCTCAGTGCCGACGGCGTCGCCAACTGGCTGCACTCGCGCGCGACGCTCGAGTCGCAGCTGGCGCGGGCCGGGGCGATCGCGCCGCACCTGCACGAGGTCGACGTGCTGGTCGACGCGGGGGCCGACGGCGTGTTCGCCGACGACGACCTGCAGGCCGACTACCTGGTGGCGAAGCTCCCCGGACCCGGTGGCGAGGTGTGCGTCTTCGACCTGTCGCTCCCCAGCCCGTTCGACGACTGCACCGCGCTGTACTTCGCCGACTACAGCAACTACAACTCGAACCTCGTCGGCCTCGCGGTGGACGCGTCGGCGATCGGCCTCGACGACAGCGCGCCGGAGCTCGCGTACCACGTGGAGGCCTGCACGGGAACGTTCTCCGGCGACGTGCCCGGCTTCATCTGTGACACCGCAGGTGAGATCGAC
>Ga0081539_10003110_pt1 | contig 21240 bp, 19 predicted proteins | sample TabmetS4T2R2_FD_71023 | JGI IMG/M metagenome (GOLD analysis project Ga0081539, IMG submission 71023) | Tabebuia heterophylla rhizosphere microbial communities from the University of Puerto Rico - S4T2R2 | ecosystem: Host-associated > Plants > Roots > Rhizosphere ...
GCCAGCGGGCTGGCGTGTTCGGAGATCATCGCGATGCGCATGTTTCCTCCTCCAGGAGTCGATCCCAGTCCGCGAGGAACCGGTCCAGGCCGTACCGGGCCAGCGCGACCTGGCGCGCGCGGGCTCCGACCCGGCGGGCCTGTTCGGGCTCGTCGAGCAGCCACTGCGCGGCCTCGACGAGGGTGTCCACACGGGTCGCCAGCACGCCGGCGTCCGGCGGCACGGCCGCCACCGCCTCCGTGGTGGCCAGCGCGAGCACCGGCATGCCCATCTGCATGGCCTCGATCAAGCTCAGACCCAGCGACGTCCACCGGCACAGGTGCACGTACACGCGCCGCCGGGCCACCTCCGCGTGCATCCGCGCCTGTGGCAGATCGTCGTACGCGGTGATCCGGTCGCTCGCCAGCCCGGCTACGCCCATGCCGAAGACATCCAGCGGCGCCACCGCGGCGAACCGTCCGAACAGGTCGGTGCCGGTGACCCGGCCCCGGCGGATCGGTTCGTTCGTGACCACGGCCAGCCGCCCGAGGTCGCCGGTCCAGCGCGCCGCCGGCTCCACGACCCCGTGCTCGATCACGGTGGTTCGGGTGTGGCCGGAATCCCAGAACAGGTCGTTGAAGTGGGTGACGTGGACGATGACGAGGTCGTCGCGGTCGGCCATCGGGTGCCGGGAGTCGGGCACGTTCCACTTGGGCGTGTTGTGCTCGACGTAGATCCTCGGCACACCGGGCGGGGCCAGCTCGAGCTCCTCGGGCCGCTGCAGGATCACCACGTCGGCCTCGCCGAACGCCTCCGGTTCCACCTCCTCGACCGACTCCGGCCAGGGATACGTTCGGGCGCGGCCACGGCCCCACGCGTCCCGGGCAGCGTTGACCGGCACCAGGTAGCGGTGCTTGCCCTGGACGAACGCCGTCGTCCAGGAACCGTGCACGTGCCAGAGCAGGATGTTCACGCTGGTACCTCGCTTCGCACGGGGGCGGCCACTCCGAGCAGCCGCAGGGCGGCGAGCACGTCGGCGGGCTCGATCGTGGACAGACAGGGGTGACCGTCGATCGGGCAGCGGGTCGCCCGGGTGTCCCGGCACGCGGCCGCGGCATCGCCGAGCCGAACGTGCGGCACCCGGTACGGGCCCCACTGTCCGAATGGCACGGTCGGTGCGTACAGGCTGACCACCGGTGTGCCGACGGCCGCGGCGAGGTGCGCCGGGCCGGTGTTGGCGGTGACCACACAGGACGCGCCGGCGAGTACGGTGGCGAGCTCCGCCATCGACGTGCGGCCGGCCGGCTCACCGCCGACGTACGCGGCCAGCTCCTGCTCGTCCGGGCCCGCGGTCACCACGACGCGGTGGCCCGCGCGGGTCAGCGCCGCCACGATCGCCCGCACCACGGTGGGCGGACATGCCCGGGCCGGCACCGAAGCGCCCGGATGCACCACCAGGTAGCCCCCACGCGGCCCGGGCGGCACCCGGACCCGCAGCCGGCCGTCGTCGCCGGGCGGCAGCGGAAAGCCCGCGGCCGCGGCCACCGACCGGGCCCGCTCCGCCTCGGGCAGGCCCGGCGGAACGCGATGCCGGACGTCCAGCAGTGACCCGGGATAATCCTCGCTGATCGCGCTGATCCGGCGGACGCCGGCCGTCCGCAGCAGCAGCGCGAGCGGCAGCGCGGACTGGTGGAACGAAGTGAACACGACCGCCTCCCCGGCGCCGGTGGCGGCGAGGCGGTGGGTGAGCGCAGCCATCACGCCCGCGTCCATCGGGCCGGGCTCCGGGTCGATCCACGGCAGCCGGCACTCGATGATCTCGTCGACGCCGGGCAGCAGCTCGGCGGCGGACCGGCCGCGCGGCCCGCAGAGCAGCACGGTCCGCTCGGCGCCGGCAGCGACCGCGCGGATCGCCGGCCCGGCCAGGAGCACGTCGCCGGCCGAGTCGGACCGCACCACGAGCACGGTGCCGGCCGGCCGCGACCGCGGCGCCGCGGCGACCAGAGACTCCCGTTGGAGGATGAGATCCACCGCCGATTCCAGGTCCGGCGCGACGGCCGGCGCCGCGGCCACCTCCTCGCGCCGGGTGACCGGGGTGGGCACCAGGACGCCGGCGGCGCCGGCGGCCGCCGCGGCGGCCATGTCCCGGCCGATGTCACCGACGACGACGCACCGCGCGGGCGTGGTGCCGAGTACCGCGGCCGCGCGCTCCACGAGTTCGGGTGCCGGCTTCCGGCACCGGCATGCGTCGGCGTCGTGGTGCGGGCAGATCTGCCAGGTGTCGAACGGGCCGAGCAGCTCCTCGACGCGGGCGTGAACCGCGGCCAACTGGTCCCGGCCGAACCGGCTGCGGGCCAGGCCGCTCTGGTTGGTCACGACGCCGACGCGCAGCCCCGCGGCGCGCAGCCGGTCCAACGCGGCGCGGGCGCCCGGCATCGGCTCGACCCGGGCCGGGTCGCCGTTGTACGGGACGTCCACCACGAGCGTCCCGTCCCGGTCGAGCAGCACGGCGTCGTACAACCCGGTCACCGCCACCGCCACCAACCGCGCAGCCAGTGCACCGTGGCGACCGGCGGGATGGCCATGCTCGTCACCAGCATCGTGGTCACCTCGGCCCGATCCCGCGGACCGGGTGCGATGCGGGCCGTCGCGAACTCCGCGGTGCCCGCGGCCCAGGCCGCTCCCGCCGCGGCCGCGGCGATCAGCCACTGCCGCCGCCGGCTGAGCGCGGCGGCGGCCGCGCAGGTCAGCGCCACGGCGGCGGCCGCCGTGATGGCAGTGTGCCGGTGCCGCCGGCCTGGTGCGATGCCGAGGACGTCCCGCCAGCGCGGTCCGTACAGCCGGCGCAGCAGCGCGTCGTCGGCATTGCCGCGCTGAGCGCGGAGGCTGACCCAGCGGCTCTCCGGGCGGACCGGATGGGTCACTGTCCGCTCGCCGCGGCGGAGCCGCCAGCCGGCCGCCCGCACCCGGTGGGCCAGCTCGGCGTCCTCCCGGAACGCGCGTGGCAGCCGCTCGTCGAAGCCGCCGGCGCGCTCCAGCGCGGCCGTGCGGTACGCCATGTCCGCGGTGATCCACTCGCCGGACGCCAGCCCGGCGGTGACCCGTTCCCAGTCGGTGGGCCGGCGGTCCCGGGGCAGGGGCACCCGGAGCCGGCCCTGGACGCCGCCAACCTCCGGGCCGGATGCGGCCAGGTCGGCGGCCAGCCGGGGGAGCCAGTCCGGATCGGGCACCACGTCGTCGTCCAGGAACGCCACCCACTCGTGGTGCGCGGCGCGCCAGCCGGCGTTGCGGGCGGCAGCCGGTCCCGCGGCCCGGCCGGTGACCACCTTCGCGCCCCGCGCCGGCAACGGCTGCCGGCGGTCGGCGCGGTCGTCGACGACCAGAATCTCGACCGGCAGCGGCACGGGATCCCCGGACGCCAGCGCGTCCAGCAAAACGGCCAGGCTGGGACGCCCGAGGGTCGGCACGACGACGGTGACGCCGGCGGTCACCGATCGCCTGCCCCGGGCCGGCCGCCGAAAGCAGATGGTCGGTGGACGGCGAACGGGCCCATCGCCAGCAGGTCCACCGGCGCGGAGCCGAACAGCTCCATGGCCTCGCGGGGAGTGTCCACCATGGGCCGGCCGGCGGTGTTGAGCGACGTGTTCACCACCACCGGAAGACCGGTCAGCCGCTCGAACTCGGCCAGCATCTCGGCCACCAGCGGCTCGGTTTCGGCGTGCACCGTCTGCACCCGTGCGCTGCCGTCGACGTGGACGACCGCCGGGATGCGGTGCTTCCAGTCGTCGCGCACCGTGTGTACGAACAGCATGTACGGGCTCGGGAAGACGCCGTCGAAGACTTCCGCGAACCGTTCGGCACGCACCATGGGCGCAATCGGGCGGAACTGCTCGCGACCTTTGACGTTGTTCATCCGGACCGTGGTGTCGCGGTCGCCGGGATGCGCCAGCAGCGACCGGTGTCCCAGCGCCCGCGGGCCGTACTCGCTGCGGCCCTGGTACCAGGCGACGATGCCGTTCGCGGCCAGCACGCGAGCGGCCTCGGCGGCGATCGACGCGGGCCGGGTGTAGGGCAGCGCGGCGCGCCGCAACTCGGCCTCGAGCTCCGCGTCACTCCAGCCCCGGCCGAGGTCGGCACCGACGAACGGCGCCACCGGCCCGGCGGGGCGAGAGACGTGCAGTGCGGCGCCCAGCGCGGTGCCGGAGTCACCCGCGGCCGGCTGCACCCACACCCGCCGGAACGGCCCGTCGGCCGCGATGCGGGCATTGGCCACGCAGTTCAGCGCGGTGCCGCCGGCCATGGTGAGGGTATCCGGGCCGCCGGCCGCTTCGTAGGTCCAGCGGGCCAGGTCGAGCAGCACCTCTTCGAGGCGCACCTGGACGCTGGACGCCAGGTCGGCATGCGCCTCGGTCATCTCGCCGTCCGCGGTACGCGCCTTGGCCAGCGCGGACCAGTCGACGCGTTCCACAGTGAACCCACCGTCGTCGGTGGCCCGGACCAGGTCGCGGAACATGCCGAGGAACCTCGGTGTGCCGTAGGACGCCAGCGCCATCACCTTGTACTCGTCGCTGGAGTGCTGGAAGCCCAGGTGCCGGGTCAAGTCTTCGTACAGCAGGCCGAGCGAGTGCGGCAGCTCCTGGGTGGCCAGTGTGGTGAGTTCGCCGTCGCGGTAGACGCCGGCGAGGTGGCTCGCGACCTCACCGCGGCCGTCCAGGACCAGGACGGCGCTGTCGCCCGCGACGGCCAGGCCGGATGAGGCCGCGTGCGCCACGTGATGCGGCACGAATCGCACCTGGTCCGGGTCCAGCCCGGGCAGCGCGGCGGCGAGGAACTGCGGCGATCGCCGGGCGTAGTCGACGCGCAGGTGGTCCCACGGGTCGCTGAGGCCGAGGCTCGAGGCGTCGCGGCACAACCCGGGATCGAACGAGTACGCCACGGCGTCCAGGTCGCCCGGGCGGAGGCCGGCCGATTCGAGGCACCAGCTGGCGGCCAGCTCGGGCAGCTCCCACGCGGAGAACGGGACCGGCCGCTTCCCGTGCTTGCGCCGACTGAACCGCTCTTCCTCCGCCGCGGCCACCACCTGACCGTTAACGATCAGCGCTGCGGACGGATCATGGAAGATCGCGTTGATACCCATGACTCGCATGGCGACGCGGATACCCCGCCGATCGCGCCCTTACTCGCATGATCATTGACTTCTCCGAAAAGCCAGCCGCGACTTATCTACCATGACCTGAGCTGCAGTGATAGGTATTCGGATCGCAATCGGATCGTTGCCGTGTGTGAAGTTTGCATTCGATCCGACGGGGGAAGCTGCCGCGCATGTACGAGGTGGAGCATCTGATCGCCGGCTGCTGGGTCCCGGGCGGCGCGGCGCGCCGAATGACCGTGCTGAACCCGGCCGACGATGAGCCGGTGACGCTGATTTCGATCGCCTCCGAGGCGGACGTGACAGCCGCGGTGAAGGCCGCGCGGGACGTTGCGCCGGGCTGGGCCCGGACGTCCGCCGGCACCCGTGCCGGGGCGCTGCACGCCGCTGCCGACGCGATCGAGGTGGCCGCCGACGAGCTCGCCGCGATGATGTCGGCCGAGATTGGCAAGCCGGTCGGCGACGCCCGCGACTCCATCGCGGCCGCGGTGGGAACGCTGCGGCAGTACGCCGAGCTGGGCCCTACCCACCGCGGCCGGCAGCTGGCCGGCAACGACGACGCCATCGACTTCATGGCGTACGGCCCGCGCGGCGTGGTCGCGGTGATCACACCGTGGAACGATCCGGTGGCGGTGTCCTGCGGCCTGCTCGGGGCCGCGCTCGGCACCGGCAACACGGTGGTGTACAAGCCCAGCGAACGGGCCCCGGCCACCGGCTGGCGGCTCACACAGCTGCTCGCCCCGCATTTCCCCACCAGCGTGGTGTCACTGGTGAACGGCGACGGCGCGGTGGGCGCCGCGCTGGCCGGCGCGGACGTCGATGTAGTGGCGCATGTCGGGTCGACCGCGACCGGCCGCGCCATCGCAGCGGCCGGTGCCCGTACCGGCGCGAAGGCCCTGCTGGAGAATGGCGGCAGCGACCCGCTAATCATCGACTCCGGAGTGGACCCGGGCTGGGCGGCGGAGCAGGCGGCACTCGGTGCGTTCGCCAACTCCGGACAGATCTGCGTCGCGGTGGAACGCATCTATGTGCACCGGGACGTGGCGCCGCGGTTCCTCGAGGCGCTGGCGGCCGCGGCCGACCGGTGGAGCACGACGCTGGGCCCGCTGGTCGACCGCCGCCTTCGCGACGCCGTGCACGCCCAGGTGACGGCCGCTCTGGCGGCCGGTGCCCGGGCGCTGACCGGCGGCATGGTGCCGGAGGGGCCGGGCGCCTACTACCCGGCCACCGTCCTGGCGGACTGCACCGACGACATGGCGGTGCTGCGCGAGGAGACGTTCGGGCCGATCGCGCCGGTGGTGACTGTGGACTCGTTCGCCGAGGCGCTGTCCCGTGCCGCGAACTCGCCGTACGGGCTCGCGGCGACCGTACTTACCGGGTCGATGAGCCACGCGCAACAGGCGTGGCGGGAGTTGCCGGTTGGCACCGTCAAGGTGAACGCCGTGTTCGGCGGCGCGCCGGGCGGAGCGGCGCACCCTCGCCGGGGCAGCGGCCAAGGGTTCGGCTACGGTCCCGAACTGCTGGACGAGATGACGGTGGCGAAGGCCGTCCACATTGAGGCGCCTCCCTCCGGCTGGTGACCAACCCCGCGATCTTGGAGTTGTGGTTGCCCTTATCAGCCGTATGCCCAGAATTGTTCCAACCACAACTCCAAGATCGCGGAGGAGTGAGAAGGCCCTGCGGTGGCGGGCAATCAGGCGTCCAGGACGGACAGAGCAGACTCCACCGTGAACGGCAGGCGGCGGCGGTGGCGGAGCGCCCATGGCAGCAGCCGGGCCGCATCCGCGACGCCGGCGGGATCCGATCGCCATGCGACGGCCGCTGCGCGGGCCACCACCCGTGGTGGGCGGCGCAGCAGCGCGGTCAGCACCCGGTTGCGGGCCTCGATACGGCGCCGGGCCCCGTTGTCCCGGCCGGCCGGCAGTGGCAGGTGCCGGACCGTCAGCGCTGGCACGTACGACAGCCGCCAGCCCGCCGCGGCGAGGTCCATCGCGAGTAGCGCCTCCTCGCCGTACACGTGCAGTGTGGGCTCGAACCCGCCCACCGCGAGAAACGCCTCCCGCCTGACCACGGCGGCGCATGCCAGGAAGCCCAGCACGGACGGGCCGGGACCGTGCTCCGGGATGCCGAGGGGCGCCGCGGCCATGGCCGCCGAGACCGGGTCCAGCCGCGCCTGCTGGCCGACCAGGACCTGCGCGGCCAGCAGGCCGACCCGGTCGTGGACGCGCATCAGTTTCGCCGCCTGCCCCAGCGATCCGGGCGCCCAATACGAGTCGTCATCGGCGAACGCCACATACGGCGTCCGGGCCAATTCGACGCCGACGTTGCGGGCGGCGGCGCCCAGGTTCTCCCCCAGGCGGACCACCGAGATGTGCGGGAGCGCCGCCGCGACGGCGTCCGGGCCACCGTCCGCGGAGCCGTTGTCCACCAGGATGACCGGAGCGGCGTGCCTGGGCAGCGTCTCCATCAGACGGTCGCGCCGGTTGCGGGTGGCGACGACCACGGTGACGTCCGGTGTTTCGATGGGGAGAATCGGCATGGCGGTCGGCGTACCCCGGATCGAGCGTTTTCAAGCCCTCAGAGACGCAGTACGGGGCCGGCCGCGGTTCGCGGCCGACCCCGGGGTACCAGAATCAGGAAGCGTTCCGAGCCGCCTGCCTGGTCTGCTCCTTGGCCTCCTGAGTGGACACCTGCGCCTGCTGCCTGGTGGTCTGGGCCGCGTCCTGCGCGGTCTCCTTCACCTGCGTAGCAGCCTGCTGCAGGCTGCCGGAGACGTCGTCCTTCATCTCGGTGGCGACATCCTTGACCCGGTCGGTCAGCTCGCCGGAGTTCTCCCGGATCTGCTGGCCGGCGCGGCGTTCCGCGTCGGTGACCGGGATCAGGGTTGCGGTCAGCATTCCGACGCCGAACGCGATGATGCCGGCGGCCAGCGGGTTACCCTGCGTCTGTTGGGTGACGGCCTGCGGGGCGCCGCGCACGGTGTCGGCGACGTCGTGGGCCTTGTCCTGGACCGTGTCCATTGCGGACGATGCCTTGTCCTGGACCGTGCCCACCGCCGACGAGGCCTTGTCCTGCACCGTGTATGCGGCGCCGCCGGCCGAATGCCGGGCGTGTTCCGAAGTGCCCATGACCCTCTCCTTGACCGAAGTCCAGCGCCGTTGCGCCGCCTTGCGGGGGCTGGTCTTCTCGGCCAGCAGATCCACGTCGCGGGTAAGCGCGGCACGCGTGTTCTCGATGTCCTGCCTCAGCCGGTCGGGTTCTTCAGCCATTGCGCGTCCTCCTTGATCGTGTCGACGGTGCGCCTCGGAACGGGATCGACATCCTTGAGCTTCTTGCGGCCGTTCGAGTAGAGGACCGCACCGATGATCGCCCAGATGACCGCGACGATGAGCGCCGCCCACCCCGGGTCCATGACGTTGCTCAGCGCGAACACCAGGGCGAAGCTCAGCAGGACCACGGCGAGGTAGGCGGCGAATCCGGCGCCGCCGAGCATGCCGGCCGCCTTGCCGGCCTTGGACGCTTCCTGCTTCAGCTCTGCCTTGGCGAGCTCCACCTCCTGGCGGAACAGCTGGGACAGGTCGTTGCTGATGTTGCCGATCAGCTCGCCGACCGAGGTCTCGGCGACCTCGTCGGTCCGGTCGGCACGGTCCGCCACGTAGGCGCGATCGGCCGGATACGGCGTGGTCATCGCCGGTCCTCCCGGGTCTCGGCGATGTACTCCTCCTCCACCACGACCGGCGTGCCGGTGCCGGTGGCGGCGTACTCGGTGGAGCTCCCGGTGCCGGTCGACAGGTAGTCGGCGGAGCCGGTCCGGCCGGCCTGGTAGCCCGCGCCGGTGCCGGTCAGGGCGGTGTCGCCGTAGCCGGTGGTGCCGGTGCCGTACCGGTCTCCCGTCGAGTATCCGGTGTCAGACACGAACGAGTCGCTCCTCGGCTTTCCGGCATTCGCGTCCGCCTTGGCGATGCCCTTGCCGAGGCGGCCGACCACGAAGCCGGCGGCCAGCGCGGTCGCCAGGAACGCACCGGGCCGGCGCCGGGCGAAGTCCTGCACCTCGCGCAGCACACCCTCGGGGCCGTGGCGGTCCAGGTACTCGGCGAAATCCCGGCCGCTGTCGGCGATGCGCGACACCACGGTCGCGGCAGGCGAGTCCTGCCGGTCGCCGCGCATTTCGTCGAGCTGGTCGGCGGCCTGCCGGATTCCGGTCACCAGCCTGTCATTCTGCGTACGGGCCTGCTGGCTCATCCGGTCCCGGACATCGGAGGCGACGTTCTGCGCTTGCCTCCGGGTCTCCGAGCCGACGCGCTGAACCTGCTCCTTGGCGGTGTCCTTGACGTCACTGGCCGCTTGTCCCGCGGCGTCCTTGGCCTGGCCGGCGACCTGCTTGGCCGTCGAGTCGTCGGTCGACGAGCCGGTGGGGGCGAAGGAGGTCTCGGTCGGGTAGGTCTCCGCCGGGTAGGCCTGAGCCGGGTAGGTCTCCGTCGGGTAGGTCTCCGTCGGATAGGTCTCCCTCGGATACGTCTCCGCTGGGTAGGTCTCCGCCGGATAGGCCTCCGTCGGGTACTTCTGGGCCGGGTATCCCGGGTCGGCCGCCGGTGTGACCGGCCGATCGCCGTAGCTGCCGTCCGGTGCGCGAGCGCCCGATGACACGTCACTCATTACTGCCTCCATGGGGGATCGTCGTTGCGCCCATGGCCTACCGACCTACCCGTCGCTGACCGTCCGCATGCATGATTGCCGAATGACAATGGTGCGAATTCGTACTGCATACTTCCGGTGAATTGGGGTAATGCGCGGCCGCGATTGGCGTCGCTGTTAGCGTCGTCGGCATGGAGGCGCCCGACCCGATCAGCGCCGAGCGCGTCATCGGCGGCCGGAGGTTCGACTTCGCCCGTCATGTCGCGGTCATGGCGATCGTGAACCGGACGCCCGACTCGTTCCACGACCGGGGCCGGACCTACGACTTGACGCGAGCCGTCGCCGCGGTCCGCGCCGCGGCGGACGACGGCGCGGACTGGATCGACGTCGGCGGCGTGCCGTTCGCGCCGGGGCCGGAGGTGAGCACGGCCGAGGAGTTGGACCGAGTTCTGCCGGTCGTGGAGGCGGCCCGCGACCTCGCCGTGGTGTCGGTGGACACGTTCCGGCCCGAGGTCGCCCGCGAAGTGATCGCCGCCGGCGCCGCGGTCATCAACGACACGTCCGGACTACGCGACCCAGCGATGGCGGATGCGGTGGCCGGGACGAGCGTCGCGCTGGTGGTAACACACAGCCTCGCTGCCCCGCGAGCCATCTACCAGCGACCGGCCTATCAGGACGTAACCGCCGAGGTGACACGGTTCCTGCGGGAGCGGGTGGCGGTCGCGTTCGAGCGGGGCGTACGGCCGGATCAGATCATCGTGGACCCCGGCCACGACCTGAACAAGAACACGTTCCATTCGCTCGAGCTGACCCGGCGGCTCGACGAGATCGTCGCGCTGGGCTATCCGGTGCTCGCCGCAGTGAGCAACAAGGACTTCATCGGCGAGACGCTCGACGCCGGGCAGCAGGACCGGCAGGCCGGTACGATCGCCGCCGTCGTGTTCTGCGTGGTCCAGGGGGCGCGGATCGTGCGCGTGCACGATGTCCGTGCGGCGGTCCAGGCCGTCCGCATGACCGAGGCGATCCTGGGCTTGCGCTCCCCCGCCACCTCGAACCACAACATGTGAGGTGCGACTCCGCCGATCTTGGAGTTGTGGTTGGAACAAAACGGGTGTCAAGCCGCGAAAAGCCAACCACAACTCCAAGATCGCGGGATCAATTCACCCGGATCCAGACGTCGTCGACCGAACCGTGGAACTGGTCGTTGTCCTCACCCGCACCCTTACCACCGATGCTGAACGGTTGCGGGGTGACCACGGACAGATCCTCCGGAATGGACGTAGCCGCTTGGACTTGATCGTCGACCAGGACGGACAGTGTCGCGCCCGCACGCCGGCACTCCAGCGTGTGCCACTGGCCGTCCGCAATGGACGTACGGCTGCGCGCGACGTACACCGTCCCGGCATCCTTGTCGCTCATTCCGCAGCTCGGCTTGCCGGAGATGCCGTCCACCTGGAGCTTGTACTGGCCTCCGGCGGCGTACCCCTTCTGCAGAATGTTCTCCGGCGCGGAGCCCTCGGCCTTGGACATCAGCACCCCGGCGCCGTAGCGCAGCGGCGCCGTGCCCGGGTTCAGGTCCGGCACGTCGGTCGCCTGCAGCACCACCCGCGGGCAGGTGGCTCCGGTGCACTTCGGCGGGAAGGTCGGTGCCTGCCCGGTCCCGTGCGGGGTCAGCGTGATCCGGCCGCCGTTGCGGATCACGGCGTGCAGCAGATGTCCGTTGCCGGAGCCGTCGTCGAACGTGCCGTCCGCGACAGTGGTGTCGAAGTTGTACGACGCGACGTACGGCGACGCGGGCGCGGTGGACTCGGTCCGGGATGACACGCCGGCGAACGCGGCGTACCGCTTGCGGGATATGCCGTTGATCGTGGTGAAGTCCCCGCCCACGCTGATCGCGCCGAGCGTGGTGCTGACCGCGAGCGCCCGGGCACCGGCCACACCGTTGGCCTGCGGCGCCCAGTCCAGCAGATTGCCCTGCCCGTCCACGGCGGCCAACTTGACCCGCGCGACCGAGCCGTCCGTGCAGACCCCGTGCGCGCCGTTGTTCGTGGTGGTGCACGCCTTGTCGAAGTGCCCGCCCACGTACGTGACACCGTCCAGCGTGGTGATCGCCTGGGCGTCACCGTCGAACACCCGGGTCCACCTGGTCGCGCCCGCGGTGGTGTACGCGATGGCCCGGCCACCCTGTCCGCCGAGCGCCGCGAAGACGCCGTTCGCATCCGCGGCGAGGGCCAGCACCTGCGAGATCGGCTTCGGCAGGAAGGTCTTGTCCAGTACGCCGGTGGCCGCGTCGACCGCGGTGAGCCGCAACGTCGAGCTGACCCCGTTCGTCTTGTGGAAGCTGCCACCCAGATACACGCGGTTCCCGCCACGGGCAAGCGCGTTCACGTTGTCGTCCGTGGTCGGCGCCCACGGGTCGAGCGCGCCGGTGGACAGCGTGAACGCGGCCAGGTTGGAGCGGGGCACGCCGTCGACGGCGGTGAGCCGGCCACCGACGTACAACCGGCCGTCGCCGGCGACGAGGGCGTTCGGCTGGCCGGAGACGGAGTGCGCGAGCGAAGTGACGGCGCCGGTGGTGGCATTCAGCCCGGCGACCGAGTCGCGGGCGGCGCCGCCGATCCGGCCGAAGTCGCCGGCCGCGTACACCGCGTCACCATCCACCGCGAGCGCCCGGACCAGCGCGTCCGCGCCGGGGTTCCAGTTCAGCAGCGCGCCGGTCCGGGCATTGAAGGCGGCCATCCGCTGCCGGGCGATGGTCTTGCCGTTCACCACGGCGCCGGTGAATGCGCCGCCGACGTAGACCGTGTCGCCGCGGTAGGCGACCGCGTACACCGGTCCGTTGAACGACGGTGAGGCGATCGGGTCGGATGCCACCACCTCGGCGAGCGCCGCACCGCCGGCCGCGGTGACGGCGGTGGCCACGCCGACGACAAGTATCCGGCGTACCACCGCTTTAGTACTGATTCGGATATTAAGCACGAGGCACGTTAACTGGTCGGTTCCCGGCAATCGCCGTCGCGCCGGTCCGGCGAACGGATCACAACTGCAGCCGAATGGACCACGACCTCCCGGTTGACGCAGGCCAGCACGCCTTACGCGGCGGGGCGGCCCCCGGTCGTCCCCGCTGGACAGACGACAACCGCGGGCGCAGATTCCCCGGATCGGGGGACATGCCGCGACTTGTGCAATACTTCCGGGAACGCGGTCGAAACTTCCGGCAGCGACGCCCGAGGAGACTCCCGTGAGCAGCGGCACGAGACGAGTCACGATCAACACCATCGCGCAGGCGGCCGGCGTGTCGGTGCCCACCGTGTCCCGCGTCTTGAACGGCCGCACGGACGTCTCCCCGCGCACCCGGGAACGAGTCGAGCAACTGCTGCAACAGCACGGGTACCGGCGCCGGGTGTCCCGGCATGCGGGTCGCGCCAACCTTGTCGACCTGGTCTTCAACGATCTTGACAGCCCGTGGGCGGTGGAGCTGATCCGCGGCGTCGAGGACGTGACGCACGCGGCGGGCATCGGCACGGTCGTCTCCGCGGTGCACCGGCGGTCGGTACCTACCAAGCAATGGCTGCAGAACCTCCGGGCCCGGGCCTCCGACGGGGTCATCTTCGTGACCTCCGAGCTCAGCCCGCCCGTGCACTCCGAGCTGCTCCGGCTCGGCATCCCGGTCGTCGTGGTCGATCCGGCCGGCGGCGCGTCCAGTGACGTGCCGACCATCGGCGCCACCAACTGGGCCGGCGGGCTCAGCGCCACCGAGCACCTGGTGTCGTTGGGACATCGGCGGATCGGCCTGATCGCCGGCCCGAAACACCTGATCTGCAGCCGTGCGCGGCTCGACGGCTACCGGGCGGCGCTGGAGGCGGCGGGAATCGCCACCGACGACACGCTCGTCGTCCAGGGTGACTTCCTGCACGAGTCCGGCTTCGCAGGCTGCGGCGCCCTGCTCGACCTGCCCGAACCGCCGACCGCCGTTTTCGCCTCCAACGACACGATGGCGCTGGGCGCATACGAGGCAGCCCGTCGGCGAGGAGTGCGGGTGCCGGACGACCTCAGCGTCATCGGGTTCGACGACCTGCCCGAGTCCCGGTGGTCGTCTCCGCCGCTCACCACGGTCCGCCAGCCCTTGGCGGAGATGGGCATCCTGGCCGCTCGGACGGCACTGCGGCTGGCTCGCGGCGAGCGGATCGACACGCCGCGGGTCGAGCTGGCCACCAGCCTCGTGGTACGGGACAGCACCTCCCCGCCGCGGAGCTGACTTCCCGCCGGAATCGGTGGTACACCAGGCCGGACAGCTGCCGGTACACATTGAAGCTGCCTCCGGTCGTGGCGCTGTCCCGAGCGGAGATCATCTCCTGGCTGGGCCCGACGGTGAGCCGGTACCTGACCGAGTGACTAGGCTGTCATGATGATCAATCGGCCGGTGCGCATCGCGTTGCAGCTTCAGCCTCAGCACATGGACTACGCGACCATCCGCCGCACCGCGGCGGAGGCCGAGGACATGGGCGTCGACGTCATCTTCAACTGGGACCACTTCTACCCGCTGCGGGGTGACCCGGTCGGCAAGCACTTCGAGTGCTGGACCATGCTCGGCGCGTGGGCCGAGGCCACCTCCCGGGTGGAGATCGGCGCGCTGGTGACCTGCAACAGCTACCGCAACCCCGAACTCCTGGCCGACATGGCCCGGACCGTCGATCACATCAGCGGCGGCCGGCTGATCCTCGGGGTCGGTGCCGGCTGGTTCGAAAAGGACTACATCGAGTACGGGTACGAGTTCGGCACGGCGGGACGGCGGCTGGAGGCCCTGGCGGCCGCGCTGCCCCGGATCGACACCCGGCTCGCCAAGCTGAACCCGCCGCCCACGCGCTCCATCCCAGTGCTCATCGGTGGTGGCGGTGAACGGAAGACGCTCCGGTTGGTGGCCCGGCATGCGGACATCTGGCACAGCTTCGGCGACGCCGACACGATCGACCACAAGCTCGGGGTCCTGCGCCGGCACTGCGCGGACGTGGGCCGCGACCCGGCCGAGATCGAGGTCTCGACCGGGGTGCGTGGCGGCGGTGACCCGCGGCCGGAGTCGATCGGGCCGCGGCTGCGTGAGGTCGGCGCCTCGCTGTTCACCGTCGGGGTCAGCGGGCCCGATCCAGACCTGGGCGGTCTCCGCGCCTGGCTGGCGTGGCGGGACGCCCAGAACGGTTAGACGAAGATATTCAAGATCAGGACACAGGCGAAGCCCACGACCGAGATGATCGTCTCCATCACCGACCAGGTCTTGATGGTCTGCCCGACGGTCATCCCGAAGTACTCCTTGACCAGCCAGAACCCGGCATCGTTGACGTGCGAGAAGAACAGCGAGCCACAGCCGACCGCCAGCACGACCAGGGACAGCTGCGGCGCGGTCAGCGTGGTGGCGAGCGGGGCGACGATGCCCGCCGCGGTGATCGTGGCAACCGTGGCCGACCCCGTCGCGAGCCGGATGCCAACCGCGACCAGGAATCCGAGGACCAGCGCCGAGATGTGCGCGCCCTTGGCGGCGTCGCCGATCATGGTGCCCACACCCGAGTCGACGAGCACCTGTTTGAACCCGCCGCCGGCGGCCACGATGAGCAGGATGCCGGCGATCGGAGGCAGCGATCCGCCGATGACCGCCGAGGTCTGCTTGCGGTCGAAGCCAGCACGGGCGCCCAGCGTCCACATTGCCAGCAGTACGCCGAGCAGCAGCGCCACCGGCGGGTTGCCGAGCACGTCCAGCGCCTTCCGGACGCCGTTCTCCTTGTCCAGCGTCAGCTCGCCGATGCCGCGGGCCAGCATCAGCACGATCGGCAGCAGCACGGTGAGCACAGCCGGCCAAAAGCCGGGGGTGCGGCGGTTCGCCGGCAGCTCCCGGTCGACCGGCATGTCCGGCTCCTCGCTGCCGGCGTTGACCAGGTCGTCGCGGTCGACAAAGCCGCCGCCACCGGGACGGGTACCAACCGGCCGGTCATCCGGCCGTCCGGCGCCGGCGTTGCCCAGGTCGTCGCGGTCGACGAAGTCGCCACGGCCGCCGGAGTGGGTGCGGACCGGCCGCTCCGCCCGGTCCCCCGACGCCTCCAACAGGTGCGGCACGGGGACGGAAACCCGCTTGGCGATGAAGTTGCCGAACAGCGGGCCGGCAACGATCACCGTGGGGATGGCGCAGATGAGGCCGAACATCAGCGTCAACCCGAGGTCCGCCTTCAGGCTGGCGATCGCGACGAGCGGGCCGGGGTGCGGCGGCACGAGGCCATGCAGCACCGACAGCCCGGCCAGCGCCGGAATGCCGACGCGCAACAGACCGATGTCGGTACGCCGGGCGACCAGCAGCACGATGGGGATCAGTAGCACCACGCCGACCTCGAAGAACAGCGGTAGCCCGACGAGCGCGGCCACTCCGGCCATGGCCCACGGCAGGGCCGAGCCGGACACGCCGTGCATGACTCGGGCGACGATGCCGTCCGCGCCGCCGGACTCTGCGAGCAGCGCGCCGATCATCGAGCCGAGCGCGATCAGCAGGCCGACGCTGCCGACCGTGGCGCCCAGCCCGGTGGTGAACGACGTGACGGTCTTGGACGGGCCGAGCGCGGCCACCAGTCCGAGCACTGCCGAGCCCAGGAGAAGCGCGAGGAACGGGTGCCACTTCGCCCAGGCGATGAGCACGATGACGACCGCGATGCCGAGCACCGCGGCGAGGATGAGTTGGCCGGAGCCGGCGGAGGGTGTGGCCGCCTCGGCGGCAAGCACGATCATGCGGCTCGCCTACCCCCGCACAGCGATTCCCAATCGTCCACCCAGTCCTCGTTCAGTTTCTGACAACGCTCCGCACTCTCCCCGCGATCTTGGAGTTGTGGTTGGCCTTTCGCAACCTATCGCCTGATTTGCTCCAACCACAACTCCAAGATCGCGGAGGGACTGGCTGGCTGGATCGCCACGCCGCGCGCTCGGCGCGAAGTCCCTCGAATGCTTGCGGTTTCGTGCCAGGATGCGAACGGCGGCTGCGGAGAGGAGCGCACCGATGAAAAGAGCCATCGGCTGGATCCTGCTCATCCTGGTCATCTTCTACATCGGCACGAACCCGGGACCGGCGGCGGACATCGCCCGGGGCATCGGGTCCGGCGTCGCCTCGGCGTTCCGCAACATCGGCGTCTTCTTTTCGAACCTGGTGTCCGGATGACCCGCCGGTAACGTGGCGGCCGTGCACGTCGTCTGCGTGGGGCTCGCCACGGTCGACCTCTTCTATCGCGTCGACCGGATCCCCGGCCCGGACCAGAAGGCACAGGCCGAGGCGGTGGAGGTCGCGGCGGGCGGCCCGGCCACCAACGCCGCGGTCACCGCGGCCGCGCTCGGCGCGGACGTCACCCTGGTCAGCGCGGTGGGCGCGAACCCGCTCGGCGCGCTCATCCGATCCGACCTGGCCGGCCGCGGGGTGGCGCTGGTGGACGCCGCGCCGGACGCTCCCGAACCGCCGCCCATCTCCGCGATCACGGTCGCCGTGGGCACCGGCGAGCGCACCATCGTGAGCCGCAATGCCGGGGACACGGCGGTGGGCGTACCGGACGATCTTGATCGTGTCGTGGCCACCGCGGACGCCGTGCTCACCGACGGGCATCATCCCGCGCTGGCCCGTGCGGCCGCACGGGCCGGCCGGCCGCTGGTGGTGGACGCGGGCGGCTGGCGACCGGTGTTCGGCGAGATCATCGGGTACGCCACGGTGGTCGCCTGCGCGACGTCGTTCCGACATCCGGCGGCGGCCGCCCGTGGTGACGCCGGCACCGCACGGGTGCTGCTGGCGGCCGGGGTCCCGCATGTGGCGGTCACTCACGGACCCCGGCCGGTGCGATGGTGGTCCGGCGGCCGCTCCGGCGAGGTGCCCGTGCCGCCAGTCGCGGCCGCCGACACGGCTGGTGCGGGCGACGCGTTCCACGGCGCGCTCGCGGTCGCGGTGGCCGCTGACCCAGCAGTTCCGGATCTAGTGACAGCGTTGCGATATTCGATCGGCGTGGCCGGCGTCCGGGTGCGGCACCCCGGTCCCCGGGCCTGGCTGGCCGACCCGCGCCTGGCGGAGTTCAGTACCGCAGCGCGCGGCCGGTCTCCAGAACGGTCTTGAGGCCGCTGATCACGCTGCTCCACGCGTCATCCCGCTCCGCGGCCCCGGTCGGGTCGAGGTCGTCGCTGGTCAATGCGATGCGGCAGAGCCGTGGTGACAGCTCGTCGACCTTCCAGGTCACCCAGCTCTCCGGCGCCGTCCCCCCCGTCGTCGTCTCGTCCAGGCTGTGCACGAGCATGTGACCCGGCTGGATGTGCACGATGTGTCCGGCGAGCTCGGCCCAGTCCGGCGCACCGGACGCGCGATACACGATCGGGCCGTCGTCGCACCAGTCGGCCTCGACCGCCAGGCCGAGGTAGAAGCGCCGGGTGCACTCCGGATCGGTGAGCGCCCGCCACACCTGCGCGCGGGTGGCGGCGGCGTAGACGGTGAAGGTACGAGTTCGCATACCGCATGGTCGCCCGAGCCGGCGGCGTCGTGACCTGGAACGACGCGAACTTGACAGTCGCCGGCGGGCTCCGTGTCGAGCCGGTCACTTGAAGGGTCATACGATCCCTTCAGCATGTCGGTTTCATACGGGAAGTGGGTGCCATGAGCACGCAGGTCGAGACGTTGGAGTTCCAGGCCGAGGCGCGGCAGCTGCTGCAGCTGGTCGTCCATTCGATCTATTCGAACAAGGACATCTTTCTGCGTGAATTGATATCGAACGCCTCCGACGCGCTGGACAAGCTGCGTCTGGCTGTCCTGGTGGACGGCCTCGAGGCGGATTCCTCGGACCTGCACATCGACATCACCGCCGACGCCGACGGGCGGACTCTCACGGTCGCGGACAACGGAATCGGCATGACGCGGGACGAGGTGGTGGACCTGATCGGCACGATCGCCAAGTCCGGCACCGCCGAACTGCTCCGGCAGATGAAGGAGACCAACAAGGATGCCAAGGACCTGATCGGCCAGTTCGGTGTCGGCTTCTACTCGACGTTCATGGTGGCGGATCGCGTCACGCTGGTCAGCCGTAAGGCCGGCACCACCGAGGGCACCCGCTGGGATTCCGACGGCGAGGGCACATACACGATCGAGGGCGTCGACGACGCGCCGATCGGCACGTCCGTGACCGTGCACCTCCGTCCGGCCGACGAGGAGGACGCGCTCTACGACTACACGTCCGAGTGGAAGATCAAGGAGATCGTCAAGAAGTACTCGGACTTCATCGCGTTCCCGATCCGGATGGGGTCGGACGTCCTCAACTCGATGAAGGCGCTGTGGGCCCGCCCGCGCTCGGAGGTCTCCGACGAGGAGTACCACGAGTTCTACCGGCACATCAGTCACGACTGGACCGACCCGCTCGAGATCATCCAGATGAAGGCGGAGGGCACCTTCGAGTACGAGGCGCTGCTGTTCATCCCGTCCCGCGCGCCGTTCGACCTGTTCCACCGGGACGCCCGCCGCGGGCTCCAGCTGTACGTCAAGCGGGTTTTCATCTCCGACGACAGCCGCGAGCTGATGCCGGACTACCTGCGGTTCGTCAAGGGTGTGGTGGACGCGGCCGACCTGTCGCTGAACGTGTCCCGGGAGATCCTGCAGCAGGACCGGCACATCCAGATGATCCGCCGCCGCCTGGTCAAGAAGGTCCTGTCCACCGTCAAGGACCTCCGCACGTCCAGCCCGGACAAGTACGCCACGCTGTGGCGCGAGTTCGGCCGGGCGATCAAGGAAGGGCTGCTCAGCGACACCGACAACCAGCGGGCCATCCTCGATGCGGCGTCGTTCGCGACCACGGCGGACCCGGAGCCCACCACGCTCGCGGACTATGTATCCCGGATGAAGGACGGCCAGGACGAGATCTACTACATGACCGGCGAGTCCCGTACGCAGGTGGAGAACTCGCCGCACATGGAAGCGTTCCAGGCTCAGGGATACGAAGTCCTGGTGCTGACGGATCCGGTGGACGAGATCTGGGTCGAGGCGGTGCCGGAGTACGAGGGCAAGAAGCTGCAGTCGATCGCCCGGGGCGCGGTGGATCTCCCGCGCGACGAGAAGACCGAGAAGCCGCCGGCGGACGACTTCGCGCCGCTCCTGGCGTTCCTGAAGTCCACGCTGGACGACCACGTCAAGGACGTCCGGCTGTCGCATCGGCTGACGACCTCACCCGCGTGCCTGGTCAGCGACGCGGGCGACATCACGCCGGCGCTGGAGCGGATGTACCGGGCGATGGGCCAGGAGGCCCCGCGGGTGAAGCGGATCCTCGAGCTGAACCCGGCCCATCCGCTGGTGGCCGGGCTCCGTGCCGCACATGGCGAACGCGCGGACGATCCGGCGCTGCCGGAGACGGCCGAACTGCTGTACGGCACGGCGTTGCTCGCCGAGGGCGGCGATCTGGAGGACCCGGCCCGCTTCGCGAAACTCCTGGCGAACCGCCTCGCTCGCACGGTCTGACCAGCCAGTTTCCGGGGTGCCACCCCACTACTCCGCGATCTTGGAGCAGTGGTTGGGCGAGAGCGGACGAAGTCGCGGGACTCGTCCGGCCGCGTTCTGGCCGGGCAACCCGTCCCGACGTTGGGTAATCACCCCGCCCATTCGGCTACATCGAGTCACGGTCGTCCGCGCAACACCGCCACGCCGTCGCCGCCGAGGTCCGACAAGGCGGTCTTGCGACCGGTCATCGCGAGCACCAGCGCGATCATCGGGCCGCTGATCTCAGGGCCGGAGCCGTGCCGCCAGTCCGCGTCGGTGGCCCGCAGCGAGACCCCTTCGATGCGGCGTTTCGTTCCGATCAGGGCGTTGCTCCGCTTGTAGAAGTCGGCGACCGCGACCAGATGGTCGATGGGGTGGTCGCGGTAGCCGCCGAGCGCGCGCGTGATGTCCTCGCCGTGCACGATCGCCTCGCCGAGCCAGGACGGCACCGGGCCGGGCGGAGCGGTACGCGCGTCGATGCGGCTTCGCAGCAGGTCCAGTAGGTCCCGGTCGGACCGGCCATCACGGATCGCGGCGATGCTCCGGCGGCTCATCACCGGAAAGCGGAAGCCGCTGCCGGCGAACCGTGCGAAGAACTTCGGCGGCGTCACGGTCTGGCTGTCGATCATGTGGGCGACGACGTCCCGCACGGTCCACTCATCGCACAGCGACTGGCGGTCCCAGTCGTCCGGCGGCAGTGCCGCCAGCGCGTCAGCCGTCGCGACCCGCTCCGCTTTGATCATCTGCCAGGTGTCCACGCCCGCTCCCATCGCCGTAGGTAGTCGCCGATGCCAGCACACCACGCTGCGTGATCGACATCGGGAGAATCGCCATAACCCTGCGTACGCCGAGAAGCCGGTGCCCGTTCGGCGCGATGGGAGAGGTTCTCCAGCGCACCGCGTCCCCCCGCGATCTTGGAGTTGTGGTTGGGCTTAAGCGGCTTTGCGCCCGTTTTGTTCCA
>Ga0081539_10003111_pt1 | contig 21226 bp, 19 predicted proteins | sample TabmetS4T2R2_FD_71023 | JGI IMG/M metagenome (GOLD analysis project Ga0081539, IMG submission 71023) | Tabebuia heterophylla rhizosphere microbial communities from the University of Puerto Rico - S4T2R2 | ecosystem: Host-associated > Plants > Roots > Rhizosphere ...
CGAAGCCCCAACTGCCGGTTCGATGATATTGGCGGGTGTCCTCTTGAAGCTTGGTGCATACGGATTTTTACGACTCATCCTTCCCTTGTATACCGCTGAAGCAAGGATCTTTGCCGGAGCACTGGCACTGCTGGCCACAGCCGCGATCGTATTCGGTGCGTTTGGTGCGTTTGCTCAAACGGACTTCAAACGGCTCGTCGCCTATTCATCAGTCAATCACATGGGGTTCGTCGTACTTGGGATTGCCGCGGCCGGCCTGGCATCTGGAACGACCGACGCGACGATAGCATTGAATGGCGCGATCCTCCAGATGTTCAATCATGGTTTATCCGCAGCAGGGATGTTTTTCCTCGTCGGCGTGATCTATGAGCGGACACACACACGCAATCTGGATTCATTTGGAGGTCTATTCACACTTATCCCTGTCTATGGTGGAATCCTGATTTTTACCAGCATGGCTTCCCTTGGTTTACCCGGTCTCAATGGTTTCATATCTGAGTTTTTGGTGGTACGCGGGACTTGGCCTATTCTGACTGCCTACACAGCGATTTCAATACTGGGTTTGCTAATGACAGGTGCGTATATCCTGAAAGGAATCAGAAAGGTATTGCACGGACCGTTGAACGAACACTGGGCACACGGTGAGCATAAGTTGACAGAGATCAACCCTCGCGAGATCCTTGTTATGGCTCCGCTCATGGTTCTAATTTTGTGGATTGGTATCTATCCCGCGTGGATATTGGATGTAATCAATAAGGCCGTGGTAATGATTTTCCAATAAGTAATTTGCTTTCACCGCGAGTTCCCTCTCCCTCTGGGAGAGGGCTAGGTGAGGGCCGAGGTATTCATGAATTTTCCTGTCCTAAGCGTCATAACATCCACTCCAATTGTGGCAGCACTCATTATGTTGATGATTCCTGCCCAGCGAAAAAACGAAGTTCGGGCGGTCGCGCTCATCTCCGCAATCTTTGCTTTGATCTTATCTGCCTGGGTATATTTCACCTACGATCAGGCAACAGGTGGGTATCAATTCATCGAAAGATATGACTGGCTTCCCGCGCTGGGCATCAGCCTTTACTTTGGCGTGGATGGCATGAGCACTCCGCTTGTGTTGCTGACCGGTGTCGTGATGTTCACAGGCGTATTGATTTCATGGGGAGATGATGATAAACATGTGATGGCTGGAATTCAGGATCGTCCGCGTGAATTCTTTGCGTTTCTTTTCATCCTTGCCTGGGGAGTATTTGGTGTGTTTGTTTCGCTTGATCTTTTCATGTTGTTCTTCTTTTATGAAATTGCAGTCTTCCCAATGTATCTGCTTATTGTCATTTGGGGCTGGGCAGTGACGCGTGAATACGCCGCGATGAAATTGACGTTGTACTTGTTTATTGGCTCCGTCATTTCACTTGTCGGTGTGCTGGCCATGTATTTTGTGCAATATCAAAATACAGGTGTTCTTTCATTCGACATGCTCCAAATGGAAAGTGCAGGCTTTTCACAGACGTTCCAAAATATCTGGTATCTGCCAGTCTTCCTCGGCTTTGCCGTATTAGGAGGTATCTGGCCCTTCCATAACTGGTCGCCTGACGGACACGTTGCCGCGCCGACGGCTGTCTCGATGTTCCATGCAGGCGTGTTGATGAAACTTGGCGCATTCGCGGCTTTGCGCGTAGGCATCATGTTGCTGCCTGATGGTGCCAAATACTGGCAATGGTTGATCATGTTCTTTGCAGGCGTGGCGGTTGTGTATGGCGCGTATATTGCCTTTGTCCAAACAGATTTCAAGTATATGGTTGGCTTCTCATCCGTCTCACACATGGGGCTGGTCATGCTGGGATTTTCTACCCTAAATCGAGAAGGTCTGCTTGGTTCGGGGTTGCAGATGTTTTCTCATGGAGTAATGACAGCGCTCTTCTTTGCCGTCGTTGGTATGATCTATGATCGTGCGCATACGCGTCAAATCCCCGAACTGGGTGGAATGAACAAAGTAATGCCGTTCGCGGCCATCGGTTTTATCATTGGCGGCCTAGTCTCGATGGGGATGCCCAGTTTCTCTGGCTTTGTTGCTGAGTTTCCAATCTTTCTAGGTGTTTGGAAAGAACAATGGTTAGTAGCGGTCATCGCAAGTATCTCCATCATTATTACTGCAGCGTATATTCTCCTCAATGTTCGAAAAGTGTTCTTCGGACAAATGCCTGAAAAATTTGAGGGGCATATTACTGACATTACTGTCTTTGATAAAGTTGCGCTCACAACACTTTGTTTGTTTATGATTCTCATTGGCTTATATCCCAACTTTATGGTGCCCATGGTGGATAAGGGGGTCGAAAACATCCTGCGTCTGTTGGGAGGACTCTAATGTTCACATCTGTGATGTTTGTCTCCATCCTCCCAGAAATCCTTATTCTAGTCCTTGGGATGCTATTGTTGATTGTCGAGCCTTTTTGGAAAGAGGAACAAAGACGTAATGTAGGTTGGCTTACAGCCGGTGGCTTGTTTATATCTATGATCATCAGCTTGCTTTTTGGTCAACCAGGTGAGCCGATAGCTACACTCGGTGGAATGATCCGTTTCGACTGGCTCGGCTTCTTCTTCAAAATGCTTTTTATGTTTGCGGGCGCGGCCACCGCACTGTTGTTGATGGACAGCGAAAGATTTGGCAATCGCGGTGAGGCTTATCTGTTGCTCCTCGCGTCGATTCTGGGCATGAACCTGATGGCTGTTTCCTCCGACCTGATCATGCTCTTTCTTGCGATCGAGACCACTTCGATTCCGCTTTATGTTCTGGCAGGCTTCATGCTCGCGGACGATAAATCAACCGAAGCAGGATTCAAATATCTGCTCTTTGGCATCCTGACTACCACGATCATGCTCTATGGCTTCAGCCTGGTCTTCGGTTTTGCCGGTACAACTGATTTGTATCGACTGGCAGCTATGTTTCAGACCGATAACTTATCTCTACTGAGTGCAGTTGGAGTGCTGGCGCTTATCATCGTTGGGATTGGCTTCAAAGTATCCATTGTGCCATTTCACTTTTGGGCCCCCGATGTATATGAAGGCTCACCCACACCTATTGCTGGATTCTTATCCACCGCCTCAAAAGCCGCAGGCTTTGCGGTTCTTGTGCGTTTGTTTTTCGTATCTTTCCCAGACTATGCAGGATCATGGACATTCGCATTAGCTATTCTTTCCGCTGTCACCATGACAGTTGGCAACCTGCTTACATTGCCACAGACAAATATCAAACGATTGCTGGCTTACTCTTCGGTTGCTCATGCAGGCTATGCCATGATCGGTGTTGTGGCATTCAATCAATTGGGCGCGGCAAGCGTGGTGTTCTATCTCGCCGCGTATATCGCGACCAATCTCCTTGCCTTTGGCATCGTTATGGCATACAGTCGTATCACTGGGCTCGAAGATATCCGAGATTATGCGGGCATGAGTCGTCGAAATCCTTTACTAGCCCTGATGATGCTTTCAGCCTTCTTATCTCTCACTGGTATGCCACCATTCGCCGGGTTTGTGACAAAGGTCGTTGTTTTTGCAGCAGGTATCCAAGCTGGTTATACCTGGCTAGTTGTCCTCGGCATTATTAACTCAGTAGTTGGGGCTTATTACTACTTGAACGTAATGAAGTTTGTGTATCTGTATCGCATGCCAAGTGAAGATGAAGAAAATCATCCAGTACCTCTAACACGGCCTTATGCGATTGCTTTGGGAGTTCTTACCATTGGCGTGATCTTGATCGGCACAGTCTTTGCGCCCTGGTTTAACTGGTCGGATGCCGCGGCGTTGAATTTGTTCTAAAAGCACGCCGTTGGTCGAGTAGTGCCGCCGCTCGATGGCGACACGTATCGAAACCAACAGTAAGCATATATTGCTAGAATTTGTGGTCTCGATATGCCCTTCGCTGGCGCTTCGGGCTACTCGACCACCTCTTCATTCGGGGCTTTGGTAAAATTATCGAAGCCTTTTTATTTTCCATGTCCCATCAAAAATCACTTCAACATATCTTCGCGGAGCTGCCTCTGCCTTTTTGTATGAGGAATGTGCCCGATATTCCAATTACAGGCATTTCCATTGACAGCCGCGCGGTCAAGACCGGCCATCTCTTTGTCGCATTGAAAGGTGCTAATGTAGATGGTCACGATTACATCTCACAGGCAATTAAAAATGGCGCGGTAGCTGTGGTAGGGGATAGGGAAATCAGTGGACTTTCCGTCCCCTACGTTCGACTCGAAAATCCCCGCCGGGCGTTAACTTGGATCTCTGCTTCGTTTTACGATTGGCCAGGCCGCAAGCTGACGGTGATTGGTGTCACGGGTACCGATGGCAAGACTACGACGACCAATCTTATTTATCAAATCTTGCTGGCAGCAAAGATCAAGGCAGGGATGATCTCAACAGTTAACGCAGTCATCGGTGATGAAGTGTTGGATACGGGATTCCATGTCACTACACCAGATGCACATGATATTCAACGATACCTTGCTCAAATGGTTGCTGCAGGGTTAACTCACGTTGTTCTTGAGACGACTTCTCATGGATGGTCACAATATCGCGTGGATGCATGTGAGTTTGATATCGGCGTTGTTACGAACATCACTCACGAGCATATGGATGAGCATGGTAGTTACGAAAATTATCGAGCGGCGAAGGCACGATTGTTTTCGAGTCTCGAAAAAACTTCTGAAAAGCCACAAGGGAACCCGCGTTTGGGTGTGATTAATCGTGATGATGCCAAGTCTTTTGACTTCTTAAATAACTTTATCAAGGTAAGAAAACTAAATTATGGATTGGGCGAAGATGCCGACGTGCGCGCCATTGATATCGAATATAGTCCAACTGGGATTCATTTCACGGCAAGGAGCAAGGATTTTAGCATTCCTGTTTCAAGTAAATTGGTAGGGGCATATAATGTCTCAAATTGTCTTGCAGCTTTGACCTCGACGGTTTATGGATTGAAAATCAAGCCTGAAATCGCTGCTCAGGGTATTGCGGCGCTGGAGGGAATCCCAGGCCGTATGGAGCGCATTGATATGGGACAGAACTTCACAGCCATCGTCGATTTTGCTCACACACCAAACGCATTGAAAGTTACATTAGAAGCAGGTCGCACAATGACGAATGGGAGAGTAATTTCTGTTTTTGGTTCGGCGGGATTGCGCGACAAAGAGAAACGTCGCATGATGGCAGAGATTTCAGCAGAGCTTGCTGATCTAACAGTGTTGACCGCCGAAGACCCGCGCACAGAGTCGCTGGATGGAATCCTTGAGGAAATGGCAGCCGGCGCGATGTCCAAAGGAGGACGCGAGGGAGAAACATTTTGGCGCGTCCCAGATCGAGGGGAGGCAATCAAATTCGCGTTGAGGCTGGCGCGTCCAGGCGATATCGTTTTATCCTGTGGAAAGGGCCATGAACAATCCATGTGTTTTGGCGCGCGGGAGCATTTGTGGGATGATCGTATCGCGATGCGTGCTGCACTGAGTGAATTGATGGGAGTGGATGGACCACAAATGCCGTATTTGCCCACACAAGACACGCAGGAGAGAGAATGGCTGAAGTTTTGATATGTCGTTGCGAGGAGCGAACAATGTGAGTGACGAAGCAATCTCCTCAGCTCATAAGGAGTAACGATGGAGGTAACCCCCGTTGTCTTGCAAGGTAAACACGTGCGGCTCGAGCCGATGACCGAGGCACATGCTCCAGCTTTGGCCGAAATCGGAATCGGTCAGCCGTTCTGGGATTTTATGGTATATGGTCAAATAAATACGGTTGACGATATGCGCAACTGGGTTTTGGATATTCTTGCGCGCGCCGAGAAGGGTACGGACTTGCCCTTTGTTGCTATTCATCTTGCCTCTGGGCGTATTGCCGGCGCCACCCGTTATTTGAACATTATGCCCAATGATCGCGGACTCGAAATTGGCGGCACGTGGTATGGACCTGAGTTTCAGAGAACGGCCGTCAATACCGAATGTAAATATTTATTGTTGCAACATGCCTTCGAGACCTTAGGTTGTATCCGCGTGCAATTGAAAACAGACTCGCGCAATGAACGCTCACAGAAAGCAATTGAACGTATCGGCGCAGTAAAGGAGGGTGTACTTCGGAATCATATGATCCTCCCTGATGGATACTACCGTCATTCAGTATATTATAGTATTTTGGATACCGAATGGCCCCAGGTGAAAAAGCGTTTGGAAGAGATAATGAATCGATAAAGAGCTGTTACCTGGCCTGAGAATTCAGACTGTTGTTACTCATCGCCTGTTGGTACGATACCTGCTGTCTCTATCATTAAGACCACAGTTTTTTCTGGTGCTCTAGTTTTATGAACGACCCCTTTTGGAATGACATAACCTTGCAGTGGATACAGCTCTACTGATTTATCTCCCTCAAAATCGATGAACAACTTTCCTTCAAGTGTCAAGAAGAATTCATCCTCTTTATCATGTTTGTGCCAGTGATATTCTCCCTCCAAGATTCCAAGCCGTACCACTGAATCATTGACCTGACACAATGTTTGGTTGTACCACTTGTCATTACACTGATCTACCAACGACTGAATATCGATAAGCTGCAAGGGTTCATAGAGTATATTCATATGATTAACATAGGGATATTTTTGATCGCTCATAATCATCTCCATCTGTGATGTTCTTACGGTGATTCTAATACATACTAGTTTGCGTCAATAAGCTTTTGACTATGATCGAATCCAGCAGATGAAATCAAATTTCATCTGCTGGATAATATACTCCTTTATACAAGGAGGCACCTTATTTCAAAGTAACTGTCTTGCTCGCTGAGCCACCCAGGCTGCTTCGCACGGTGATATTCTGCGGGTTTGTAGGCCAAGAGAAGTCACCGCGGTAACGTCCACCGCCTTCATTGCGCAAGGTACCGATCAATGTATTGGTCGAGGTGACATAAACCGTCAACGTAGCATTTGGATTGCTTCCAGTCGCTTCAACTCTCAGCTGCCGATTGCCAGATGAATATTCTGCAATCTGGATGGACACGCTGTCTGCCGCAACTGGAGGAGTAGAGGTTCGCGTTGCAGTAGGAGGTACGGCAGTCGCCGTCGAGGTGGGTGGAGCTGAAGTTGCAGTGGGAAGAGTACTCGTTGGAGTCGGTGGTGCAAGTGTTGATGTAGCTGGTGCGCTCGTGCTAGTTGGTGCCGGCTGCGTAGCGGTTGGCGTGGGACCAACCACATTACCTATCGGTATTACAGCCCGGAATGCCTGCGAATTTCCGTTTGGATCGATTACGTCGCCGACGATGACGCTGCCATTCGGCGAAATACCAAGCGCGAACTGAATGAACCAGGTCCCAGCCGGACAAGGCTCCTGATGACAGAACGGCGTTGTCACGCCGAGGTTTTGCAGCACCTTGCTCAGCTGTTCGATCTTACCCGTCGCGCTCGTCCAGCGGAAACCGGAGTACTCTGAGATTCCATTGACAAACGGGAGCCCGGCTCCACCCACAACAATGGAGCCATCCGCGGAGGCTGCATGCGCCTCACTGCCAATACCGCCTAATGTGCCCAGGCTGCGCGCTCCCTTTGTATCCCAGCGTGTGGCAAGCTGGTTGCCTTTAGCGTCCATGCTGGTTCCGATCACGATGTTCCCATTCTCCGAGCAGCCCTCGGCATAGGCGAGATTGTTCCTGCTTAAGCCACCCAGATCCTGTATCGTCCCATTTCGCCAGCGAAAGGCTTTCTGGATCCCTGCGCTGTCTACTGTGGATCCAACGGCGGCTCCGCCAAGGGCGCACACCGCTTGGCCTTTACTATCGCGTCCCCCGGGTAGAAATCCAAGGTCCGTCACGACACCGGCTTTCCATTGGAAGGCGTGCCAGCTTCCTTCTGCATCCACATAAAACGAGCCGACAATCGTCGTGCCGTCGGGCGAGATGTCCGTGGCTTTGGCATCCGAACCCGGCACGTTGGAAAGCTCCTGCATGCCACTCGCGGCGGTCCACACAAACGGTCGTTGGAAGCCGCTGAGTCCTCTCGCCCAGCCTACTACCTTGGAACCGTCGTCCGATACTGCATAGGCTTCCGCTTCATGAGCATTCGGGTTTAACGTACCAAGGTCCTGGAAAGTGCCAGCCGTCCAGCGGTATGCATATGGCGGCCTAAAAAATCCTTCCACCGCCCAGATCGTCCCTACGATGACGGATCCATCTGCCGAAACGTCCTCGGCACGACTTTGCGCGCCGTTTGGTCCCAAACCTAGCGGCTCAAAGCTCGCGTTATTCGCTTGCACTGCGGGGGCAGCGGCTGCCTTACTCAAGTTAATTGCACCTGTGCTCAGTGAAACGAGTGGAAGTACGAAGATGAAAAGGCGCAATAACCAAGAATAGAGACTCTTGTTAAACATCATTAATTTCCTTATAATCTTATAACTCATCGTCTATGGGGAACAGGGAGAGCAATTCAGTTCACTCTAAAAGTAAATTATTTGCTCATCCGCGTCTCACATAGCATTAAAGCCCAGTCGCAAAATGTTTGACGACTGGACCCTTTGTCCGAAAGCGACTATTTCAAAGTGACCGTTCTACTTGCTGAGCCACCCAAATTACTCCGGACAGTGATATTCTGTGGATTCGTTGGCCAAGAGAAGTCACCACGATATCGTCCTCCGCCTTCGTTGCGCAAGGTACCGATCAATGTATTGCTCGAGGTGACATAAACCGTCAACGTAGCACTTGAATTGCTTCCAGTCGCTTCAACCCTCAACTGACGATTGCCAGATGTATATTCTGCAATCTGGATGGTCACCGTATCGGCCGCCATTGTAGTTGGGGTTCGGGTATTAGTAGGCGAGGGGATTGCAGTCGGAGTCCGTGTTGGGGTGGGAGGTAAAGTGGAGGTTGGTGTTGCCGAGGGGCCCGTGGCAGTGGGAGGCAGAGTGGAGGTTGGTGTCGCCGAAGGTCCGATAGCGGTTGGGGTTCGTGTGGATGTAGGCAGCGGCGCGGCGCCCTGCTTGATATCAAACGAGCGGACTGCGGACCAAGCGCCGTTGACGCCACCAATTCGGCCGCGCACCCGCCACCAGAAACGGCGCTCGCTCGTAAAAGTCTGTGTGGTTTGGGTCTGGGTCAACCCAGTCTGCTGCGCCACCAACGGCAGGCTGAAGGAACTGGAGTCGTCAAACTGGATCTCGTATGTCGTCGAGCCCGCTACCGCGCTCCATGAGAATGTGATGCTCTGATTGAGAGGCAGCTTCGCACTGTTCGCCGGGCTAAGCAGGGTCGGACCGGGAAGAGGTGTCGGCGTCGGCGGAGCGGTTCCACCGCCCGTTGTATTGATCGGCACATATAACGCCGCGCTTGCTCCGCCAACTAACAGAGCAACGTCCGATTTGCCATCGCCGTTGAAATCATTCGCCGTAATGAAAATGCCACCGAGGCTTGACTGATTAGGAGGGACGAGATAAGGTACTGGCGCTTGAAATGTGCCGTCGCCGTTGCCGTTGGCTATTTCCATCAGGCCGAAGGTGCCGTCTCCCATGGCGCGGGCAATGTCTTGAAAGCCGTCGAGGTTGAAGTCGGCAACTGCCAAATTCAGTGGCGAGCTCACTGCATTTTGCGTGATCCGGAAGCTCTGGCGAAACGTGCCGTCGCCATTGCCTAGCAAAACCACGTTCCCATGCCCGTTGCCGAGGGGAATGACTAGGTCCTGAATGGTGTCGCGGTTGAAATCAGCGACGTCCACATCATTGCAGGCAGAGAAAAGATCGCCGCCGGGAATAAGCGTCATCTCAGGCTGCCGCACGAACGTGCCGTCACCTACCCCGAGCAAAATGTGGAGTTTCGTATTTTCAGAGCCGATCGCGAGGTCCTTGATGCCGTCGCGGTTAAAATCTCCGGCCGCCATCGCATGCATATGTTGGGGCGCGGCGAGTTCGCGCGTCTGAAACGTGCCGTTGCCGTTGCCGAGCATCACTGTAATCACTTCGGCGGCGACGCAGGGCGCGGTAAAGCAAGCGATGCTATGCAGAATGACAATATCGAGCTTGCCATCGTTGTTCAAATCCGTAGCTACAACGTCTGGCGAATCAAAGCCTGACGTGTTCGGAAAATTGATGGCTGCATTGAATGTCCCGTCGCCGTTGCCCAGCAACAGTGAGAGGCTGATTTGCGGAGTGTTGATCGTAACGACCAAATCCATTCTCCCATCGTTGTTAAAATCGCCCGCCGCCACATCTTGCGTTTGACCGGCAACAGGATATTGGACTTTTGGCTGAAATGTGCCATCGCCATTGTTGAGCATTACGGCGGCTGAGGTAGCGCCTGATCCCACCAAATCAAGTCTACCGTCGCCGTTGAGGTCGGCGGCGACGTGGGTGTTTCCGAGAATAGGATATGTGAAGGTTGTAAAAGTTGCCGATTGCGATGACTGCGCTGCCGCGTGCATGCTAAATACAAAAATTATCATGCTACACAACAGCACCTTCTCGAAGAGAAATCTGCCGTGAAAATATGTGTTTTTCATTTCTGTTTTATTTCCTTTCTTCGTATATTCCGCGTAGAAACTTTAGATGCTTATTTCATACCTTCACAATGATTCTAAGGACCTACTCTAAATCTCGATACTTTGTTCCCATCAAACTGTGTAAGCCAAAGTGCGTTGCCCAAGCCGGCTCCGAGTCCCCACGGCCCGCCGCGTACCTTTTGTACTCTAGTGACAACGCCATTAGGCGTAATCCGCGACAGCATTCCGGCGTCATATTCAGTGAACCATAGGTTGCCATCCGGACCGCCCACAATATCCCGCGGTGTCGAAGGGCTAGCGAGCTGGAACTCTGTGATGACGCCTGCAGGCGTGATGCGGCCTATCTTGTTATCGAATGGGAAAGGCTCGGTGAACCACAAATTTCCGTCCGAACCTGCTGTAATTCGATCCGGACTCCCGGTGACCCCGCTAAACTCGGTGATGTTACCAGACACATCGATCCGGCCGATTTTATTGCCATTGAACTCTGCAAACCAGAGCGCCCCATCTGGGCCTACTGTGATGCCGTGAGGGTTCGCACCAGGCGTCGGAATCGTATAGAACGTAAAGACACCAGCCGGTGTCAACTTCACAATTGCGTTTCTGATTCGCTCCGTGAACCAGATGTTTCCATCGGTGCCGCTCGTAATACCTTCAGGCGCGATGCTGCACCCAAGATTGGGATCGCACTCAGGGGCAAAGCCCGTAAACTGGCCATTGGTCGTCACCCTTCCGATGAAGAAATCGGGAAAACCTGAAGGGGCCGTAAACCACAATGCACCATCAGGTCCCGAGACAATATCTGATGGCTGGGAGAATTGAGTTGGAACAGCAAATTCAGTAACGTTTCCCTGTGGATCGATACGCCCGATTTGGCTGACGTTGATTTCTGACTCTGTAAACCACATGTTGCCATCAGATCCCAAGACAATATCTCGCGGTTGACTATTAGCTGTGGGAATACGAAACGATTTGAACGTTGGTCCTGCCAGCAGCGGAACCAGAAGACCGATTACCAGCAATACGCTATGATAGGCAGTATTCTTAACTGTTTGTTGCATCTAAACCTCCAGAACTTAATTCGTTTTTAATTTGGTTGGGGCTGTGATGTAGCATTTCTGCAATGTAATGTACGATGTGTTTCAAGGGCTGGATTTGTAAATGCCCCTATTTTTAGCTTAGTATTTATTAATCATTCGCCGTAATATAAGATTGCTTCGTTTGTCATTCCCCCGAAGTAGCTTGACTCCTGTACCGGGCATTTTCCCAATATCAGGTTCAAGTTTAGATTTAACTTAAACCCTGGTTAAAGAAGTATATTCGCTCTCCTGTGAACAACTTTTGCTTGGAATCCCAAGGAAATAACAAGCTCACATCGAATTGAATTTGTTCACCATGAGGTGGAGGCATATCCAGCCATTGGGCTTGATATGTTCCTGTGACATGCGCTTCCTCAAAAACACCCTGTGGACCGATGACGATGTGTTGCAGATCAAAATGAATATCGGGAAATGCAGTGAGCAACTGTTGGTAGAACCGAGTCGCGCCTTCCTTGCCATGCCAGCTCGCGCCATTATTTGCGACTGTATAGACACAATCGTCGGTGAGTGTGGCCATCAAGCCTGGAATATCGCGCGCGTCCTCGGCAATAGAGTGATCGATCCACAATTGGCGGATGGCTTTGTATTCACCAGCGTCAACTTTACGACGAAGTTGCTTAACGACAGCAGAGTGAAGATTCGGTTTCATTTCTTTTTCATAAGTCTATCTGGTTGGGCTAGGAGGAAGTTTTTGAAGGTAAATCGCATCTGTGGTTTAGATGTATCACAAAAAATACATATTCTCCATACGGGATTTCATGTATAGAATATTTATTAAACTTCTAATACTATACAGCTACATTGAAGATTTTTCAATGGTTTTTATGAGTTATTAATCAATGGATATCACTCTCGCTCTGGGTGGCGGCGGCTCAAAGGGTAACGCCCACATCGGGGTGCTTCGTAGTCTTGAACAGGAAGGCTTTCGTATCAAAGCAATGGCCGGGACCAGTTTTGGTGGGCTCGTAGCTGTCTTTTATGCGTTGAGGTACTCGCCTGATGAAATAGAAGAAATGTTTGCCGCTATTCGTCCACAAGTTACAAGCATAAATACGCTGGATCGTGTAGATGTGCATGAAGTTGTGAACAAGCGTGAGGAAGCAGTAAATGAAGTCTTGCCTGAATTAAAAAAATTGTTCACTTGGAGAAAATGCTTGAGGCGCAGGTTTAGATTAAAAAGATGACGCGTGACCTACGGAAATATGCTCGGCAAACTAATGTTCGTCTCGGGGTGGGCGCGGTCTTGATTCTGCTTGTCTTTGGGGTTGGCTTGATCTATTTTATTTATGGACCAGGCGCCGCAGTGACAGGTCTGTTATGCTTGTTGGCAGGTCTCTCACCGATCCTTTTGATCGTATTATCTCTAGCAATTTTAGATTGGATAGGTCAACGTGCAAACCGTTCCTGAAACTGAATTGATTCAATTTGAAGGCTGGACTCTCCGGATTCGGGAATCAACAAATCCCACGCCCCGACTCCTGTTGATGATCCATGGAATCACCGGAGACGAAAACTCGATGTGGGTCTTCGGGCATGATATGCCAGCTCATTATTGGATCGTTGCCCCACGTGCCCCTTACCCTGCCGACCCGGGCGGTTACTCATGGCGACCGCCTCAATTCGAAAATATGGATGGGCCCAGCCTCGAATTGCTAAAGGAAAGCGCCGCAGCATTGATCCAACTTGTGGACGCGTATTCGGCTTCGATGGGAATTGATTCGAGCGTCTTTGACGTAATAGGATTTAGTCAGGGCGGTGTACTGTCGAATGTGCTCACATTTTTGTATCCTCAGAGAATCCGAAAGGCAGGCATTCTCGCAGGATTTGTTCCAAGTGGGTTAGAAGAACTTATCTCACAACGTCCATTGGAGGGTAAAGTAATCTTTGTAGCTCACGGCACGAAGGATGAAATGGTAACAATCGACCGAGCACGTGCCTCCATTAACTTGCTTAAACAGGCTGGTGGAATTGTGACATATTGTGAAGATAAAGTTGGTCACAAAATGAGTGTAAACTGCCTGCGCAGTTTGAAGGAATTTCTTGCAGATTAATCTACTTTAACGCGGGCGTTGACTAGCTTTTTGTTTGCAGGTATCCTTGCTTCATATCGCGCTGAGCGGAGCTCCGTGGATTGAGTAGGACTATGTCCGTATTGAACCAACGGAGCACAGTCGAAGCGCGAGTATTTAAATGTTTGGTGAAGGAATGAATCGAAATTTATCTCGTCGTGATTTTCTAAAAATAGCTGGCATTGCCAGTGCAAGTTTGGGTGCATTAGCTTTCAAGCCGTATAGGGTATTCGAACTTGATTATCTCTACAAACCCAAACGGTTACCACAATTTCCAAATAGTGAGATCATTGGGCGTGTTGTTGATCCCGGCATCGATCTTCGTACCAGCCCAACAAATGACCCAAGCATAAATACATCCATCGCTAAACTAGATGCAGATACGCTGGTGGAATGGAACCGTCAGGTGATTGGAAATGTTATCGGTGGATTGACGAACCAACGATATGTTGAAACCCTCAACGGATTTATTTATGCGTCCGTCCTACAGCCTACTCGTAATCTTCCCAACACGCCTATCACCGAGAAGCCTGCCGGGCAGCCAGGTTTTTGGGTCGAGGTGACCGTTCCATATGTTGACCTGACGCTTGAAGGTGTAGTCGCTTCACCCTGGATGCAGGATCATATTCTTTATAATTTCCCCCCGCGTTTGTATTATGGTCAGGTGGTTTGGATTGACCAGGTCCGCACGAACAATGGCTTTCCAGAATACCGCTGGAACGAGGATGCCAACGGGCACGGTTATGGTTATGGTGCTTCTGGCGAATTCTTCTGGGCAGATGGGGCGGCCTTCAAAGTGCTGACGGAGGAAGATGTAGCACCGATTGACCCGGATGTTGACCCGAATGAGAAGAGGATCGAAGCCGATCTCGATTATCAGACGTTATCCTGTTATGAAGGGAGCAAAGAAGTTTATTTCTGTCGCATGTCCAGTGGATTAAATTACGATCCGGAAACAGGACAGCTAAGCGACAAATTGGCCACACCGGTGGGCAACCTGCTTACCCATTGGAAGATCATATCTCTGAACATGACCGCCGGAAATTTTCAGACCGGTTACTCTACGCCTGCGGTGCCATGGACTACAATGATCAGCGGTGATGGCATCTCCATTCATGGTGCATTCTGGCATAATGCGTTTGGCGAGAAACGCTCGCATGGTTGTATCAACCTCGCGCCTGAAGATGCCAAGTGGATCTTTCGTTGGACGACTCCATATATTTCCCTTGCTCAATGTGAACAGCGTGTGTCACTCCCGGATCATGGTACGACCGTTGTTACGAGCGAGGTTAAGTTTTAGAAAGGGAATAATACCTTGGAAGTCTTATAGACTTCTGAAGTATTGCCCAGGAGTTACATGGATATTGCTAACGTAACAGTGGGACTCGCGTTTTTAGCAGGTCTTGCTTCTTTTCTTTCGCCCTGTGTCTTTTCACTTGTCCCTGCATATATCGGATATCTGGGTGGCCGGGCTGTAGGTGGTGAAGCTACGGAAAACAACCGTCTAATCACTTTTACACATGGATTGGCATTTGTGCTTGGGTTCAGTGTCGTCTTCGTGACATTGGGTGTCGCCACCTCAGCATTTGGGAGATTGCTCTTCGATCTGCGTTTTATCCTTTCAAAAATTGGAGGGATTATTATTATCATCTTTGGATTGCACATGATCGGGCTCTTTCGCATTCCGTTTTTGGAATATGATACACGTGTCCAGAAAGTACCTGATCATAAGTGGGGTTATTTCTCTTCCACATTAATGGGAGTATTCTTCTCTGCAGGTTGGTCCCCTTGTGTAGGACCTGTTCTTGGCGCGATCCTTACATTGGCTCTCAATGGAGGTTCTGTTTCTACAGGTGTGTCATTGCTTTCTGCCTATTCCGCCGGCTTGGCAATTCCATTTTTGATCGCGGCACTTGGGATTGGATGGGTGTCGATCATCTTGAGAAAGTATGGAAAGGTAATGCACTATATCGAAATCACCATGGGCGTGGTGCTTGTTATCCTAGGGATTATGCTGTTTTCAGGTATGTTTGCAAGTATCGCACAAGCGGGCCAGTTCTTCTGGGTGGACTTCGGCTTGTAATATAATCAACTCATCATGCTAACAATTACACTTTATTCACGCAAAAGTGATTCATCCATTAGCGAAGTCAAAAGCAATTTGGAATCGCTGAAAGAGCAGTTCCCACACCGCCTGGTGGAAGTGGATGTGGATTCTGATCCTATCTTAAAAAAGAACTATGGAGAGCGCACGCCGGTCATTGAAGTGGGCCCGTACAGCTTGAAATCTCCGTTTGATAAACAAAAACTAATGATGACACTGGGTGCTGCAAATGATCGTCGCAGCCAACTCGATAGACTCGGGCGCGTCGACCACCACGATCATGCCCGCCATGGACAGGCAGTGAGCGGGGGCGACCGCCTCATTCATTGGATATCAAAGCATTATCTCGCTCTTCTCAATTTATTTATGTTGCTCTATTTTGGTTTACCCATCCTTGCACCAGTGTTAATGAAAGTTGGCGCGCCGCTTCCCGCAAGCATCATCTATACACTCTACAAACCTCTTTGTCATCAGTTTGGTTTCAGATCATTTTTCTTGTTCGGCGAACAGGCTTATTATCCGTTGGCAGAGGCTGGCATCCCAGGTGTCAAAACCTTCGAACAGGCAACGGGCATATCTGATACTCATTCTCCCACCAGCATCTCTCGCTTCAATGCGCGCCAATTTACGGGAAATGAAATGGTCGGATACAAAATGGCTCTATGTGAGCGTGATATGGCAATCTATACTGGGATATTTCTCTTCGGTGTGGTATATGCATTAACTGGCCGCCGCATCAAACCATTGCACTGGATCGCCGCAGTTGTTATTGGGTTGATTCCTATTGGTTTGGACGGCTTCTCTCAACTGTTCAGCCAGATGGAATGGTCGTGGTTGTCCTCCATTCTTCCCTACCGCGAAAGCACTCCATTTTTGCGGGTGCTCACAGGTGGTCTTTTTGGGATCGCGTTGGCCTGGTTTTCGTATCCTCTGATTGAAGAATCCATGTCCGAGACCCGGCAATTCTTTATCAAAAAGTTTGCTGCAATATCACAAAATAATTCCTGACCGATCGCCCTCGGCGGCTTGAGCAAATTCATGCCTATTATTCAGCACAACGGACTTCGTTACTTTCAGTTTGATACACTCCAAACTCGTCATGCCGTCTTCACGCGCCATGGAGGCGTCAGCCCTGAACCTTGGGACTCTCTAAATGTGGGCGGAACGGTGGGTGATGATCTGGAGCGTGTAAAAGAGAATCGCCTGCTTTCGTTTTATGCGTTAGGGCGCGCTCCCGAGTCGTCTTTTGAAGTCTGGCAAGTCCACAGCGCGGATGTGGTTTGTGCGCGTGCACCCCGCCCTCAAGGAGAGTCGTTACGTCAGGCAGATATCATCCTGACAGATACGCATGAAGTGACCCTTTTCATGCGCTTCGCAGACTGTGTGCCGATCTTGCTTCACGATCCGCGCAAAGGAGTTATTGGCCTGGCTCATGCTGGTTGGAGGGGCACGTTACGTGATGTCGCCTCCGCCACCGTACATGCCATGCGCAAACAGTATGATTCGAACCCTGCCGATATCATCGCCGGGATTGGGCCATCCATCGGGCCAGATCACTACCAGATCGGTGCAGATGTTATCCTGCAAGTAATGCAAAAATATGGGGATGAATCCGAATTATTGCTCAAATCACACAATGGGAAAATCCATTTTGATCTGTGGAAGGCAAATCGTCTTTTGCTCGAACAGGCTGGCGTGGGCAAGATTGAATCTGCGGAGATTTGTACGGCCTGTCACACGGATGATTGGTTTTCTCATCGTGCAGAAAAGGGACGCACCGGCCGATTCGGCGCGTTGATTTCATTGCAATAATATCCCCCTCTCCCATTGGGAGGGGGCTAGGGGTGAGGGATAATCTTATGTCCGATCTTGTTTCATCTATTCGCGAACGTTACCTGCATACTATCGATCAGATCTCCAGCGCCGCACGAAGAAGTGGACGGATTCCTGAAGATGTGCGTCTGGTTGTCGTTACAAAATCGCAACCTGTTGAGATAGCTCAAGCTGCGATTGAAGCAGGTGTACGAATTCTCGGAGAGAATTATCCTGAAGAGGGTGTAACAAAGATACAATCCTTGTCCGGGCAAAGTGGGGTAGAATGGCATATGATCGGGCACGTGCAGAGTCGTAAAGCTCGTCTGGTGGTCGATAATTTTGCACTTTTACACTCGCTGGATAGCCTCAAACTCGCGCAGCGACTCAATCGCTTTGCTCAGGAAAGCAATCGCATTTTGCCGGTATTGCTTGAGTTCAATGTTGGTGGTGAAGCAAGCAAATCTGGCTGGGATGCCTCGAATGAATCGCAATGGGACGCGTTGCATTCTGAGATTGCATCCATAACGGATTTAGCAAACTTGCGCGTTCAGGGGTTGATGACAATGCCTCCTCTTGGAACTGATCCCGAAGACTCGCGTCGCTTCTTCCTGCGTTTGAAGTTGTTACGCGACCATCTGGCGACCCATTTTCCTCAGGCAGATTGGCGCGAACTATCGATGGGCACAAGTGCAGATTATGAAGTTGCAGTGGAGGAGGGTGCCACCCTCGTCCGGGTAGGAACGGCAATTGTAGGTGAACGCAAATACAAGCGTAGCAGTCCTGTGGACAAAACGGACGCGGAGCGTGAAGCATAATGGTTATATTGATCGAAATCATCGATGTCGTGGCTCAAATACTCGTTCTGCTCGTGATCATTTCTGCAATTCTGTCTTTTTTCATGGATCCATATCACCCGATACGGCGCGGGGTTGATAATATTGTGCAGCCAATGCTTGAACCTATTCGTCGTATCGTTCCGTCCATTGGAATGTTTGATTTTAGTCCCCTTGTCTTGATCATTCTGATCCAGGTCGTTTCTAATCTCTTAATCGCTTTCTTGTCTTCCTTGAGGTGATGTATGTCCGATCGAAAGTTTAATTTGCATAGTGGTCAAAAAGGCTCTGCCCTGGCTGTACGTGTGACACCCCGCGCCAGCCGCAACGAGATCGTCGAAATGCTGGACGATGGGACCATCAAGGTGCGTCTCGCCGCACAGCCGGTGGATGATGAGGCGAACACTGCGCTGCTCGAATTTCTTGCGGATATTCTCGGTGTGCCAAAATCCCGCCTGGATATTGTAGCGGGCGAAACCGGACGTGATAAACTAATCTCGGTGCTGGATATGGACGTGGAGACTGCCCATCAACGCATTGTGGCGCATATGGGATAGAACGAAAATACTTAAACTGAGTCCCCGATTCGAAGGAATCGGGGATTTTTTGTCTGTTCTTATGCACATCGAACCAAAGATTTTTATTGCACTGGGCTATAGAGAGATCGATAGATGTTGAAAATCTCGTAAATGAGACGAATGTAATCGCGCGTTTCCTGAAAACGTATAACCTCAAGCAACAGATCAGGGTCATCGCCTGCAAGTTCTTTCCACACGGCAGCATTTCCGGGACCGCCATTGTAGGCCGCTAACGCAGCGTATAAGTTATGCCCAAGCTGATCTCGATTTTTTCCCAAATAATATGCGCCGAAGCGAACACTGACATTCGGGCGATATAAGTCGTCCGAGTCGAATGAGGGCGGCCAGTTAAGTTCCGCAGCAATCTGTGCGCCTGTAGTTGGGATAATTTGCATGAGTCCATGTGCGCCCGCAACCGAACGGACAAAGCCTTCAAATAAACTTTCCTGTCGTATCACGCTAAACATGAACAACGGATCATGCCCATACTGTTGAGCCTCTGGAATGATCAGGTCAGGATAATACAGCCCATAGCGGATGTGGTTGAAATAGGTAGGGCCGGTAAGCGATTCTGCTTGCGTTTCCATCCCGGCAAGCGTAAGCACCTCGCGTGCGGCAAAAATTGACGTTCGATACAAACCAAGCTCGAGCAGATGATTTGCCAGACGGAAACTATCAGTAGGGCTCAAGCTGACAGACTCGCGTAGTGATTCGAATTCAACCCGCGCTTCATCGTACATTCCGAGTTCCCATAATTCCGTGCCGCGTATGAATCTTGGATCTTGCGCGAGCGCGCCAGGACCCGTGAGGTCTGTCTCCTGTGGAAGATTGAACGTGACCCGCACCCATGACTCTGCATCTTTCCGTTCCTTGGCGAGGTCAGGATTCAAATTTGTGGAGGGTGGTGGTTCAAAGGGTGGGCGCCCGAGGATGAGATCACGAGAGCGGATGCTGTAGTAGCCGGCCGGGTCCACAGCCTGCCCTTGTTGCAAGGATGATTCTGCAGCTGTGTTATCCCCAAGTTGTTTTTGGGTCTTTCCGATCCAAAGATACGCGCGAGCCCGGTCTTCAGGGTTGACGGCAAGGAGCAGATCTCGTTGAAACACTGTGAGCGCGCCGGTGTAATCGCCCAGGCGATAACGCGAGATGCCTGCCAAAAAGAGCGCTGTTGGAACCTGTTCATTGCCGGGATATTCGTTTGCTACCCGCTCCCAGGTCTGTGCAGCTTCCTCCAGCCTTCCATCGCGTTCGATAATGCGCGCCGCGTCCATTAAGAAATTTCCACTGGTGGGTGATTCCGGAAACGCGGTGACAAAATCCAGGAGGGTCTGCGTGGCTGCACGGTAATCATTCAAGACGGCCCATTGTAAAAAAGCCTTATCTTCCCATGCCTCTGTCCAGCGTGGATGCGATGAATAATTGCCGATGAAGTAATCGAATTCTTCAATGGCTTCCTGCGTCCGCTGCAAATCGCGCAACGTCAGCGCGCGATAATAATGAGCTGTTCCATCGTTGATCGGGTTCGCTGCGATATAACGATCGAAGGCGGCCAACGCGACATCATATTGATCGGCAAAGTAATCGACCAACCCGCGCGCGAGATCGTCAACTACTACATCCGCATCGACGAGTTGCACCAGCCCAAGATAGGAATAGGAAGAAAGTGGATAATTCTCAACGCCATGTAAATAACGGGCATGAGCTTCATCTATCTGACCGAGCGCAGAATGTGCATTCCCTGCCAAATAATCCATTTGCGCTTTGACGAAATCATCTGTAGACGAAGCCGAAATCTGATCGTAAAGAGCTAACGCTCCAGCGTAGTCACCGAATGAGGCGCGGGATTGGGCAATTTTGATTTGCAGAGTCAGGCCATCGTCCAGGCGGGGAGCGGCAAGGGCGGCTTCGTATGCGTTTCGAGCACCACCAAAATCCAATGCTTCGGTAAGCGCGTCTCCACGATACTCCTGCACGTATCCATCCAGAACGCCTGGAACGCGAGTGAGATACATGTTATACGCCTCAGCAGATTGCTGAAATTGGTTCAGGCCATAATAGGCACGCGCCATCAAAAAGGGAGCACGCGCCGAATATGTTGATTCAGGATGTTCCGTTGTTAGCCTTGTAAGCGCATCAATCGCCGGTTGGTAGTGGAAATCTGCAAGTTCGGTGCGTCCCAGTCCCCAGAGTGCCGCGGCTTGTACGGCACGGTCTGTTGAGTCG
>Ga0081539_10003112_pt1 | contig 21223 bp, 16 predicted proteins | sample TabmetS4T2R2_FD_71023 | JGI IMG/M metagenome (GOLD analysis project Ga0081539, IMG submission 71023) | Tabebuia heterophylla rhizosphere microbial communities from the University of Puerto Rico - S4T2R2 | ecosystem: Host-associated > Plants > Roots > Rhizosphere ...
TCGCACAGGCGGTGGCCGCGGCGGCGCGCGGACGTCAGATGGAGACGCTGTGGCGCGCGCACATCAACCTGGCGACTGCGACTTATCGGAGGCGAGAGGCAGTTGACGAAGTCGTTCGCGATCACGCGCGGGCGGCCTTGGAGATCCTGGAGGAGACGCTGTCGCCATACCCGCAGCCGGACCGGTCGGCACGGTTTGAGCTGATCTGCGTGCCGCTGGCACAGGCCGTTCGGTTCTTGTTGTTGGCGGGCGACGAGGCCGGACTCGCGGCGCTCGAGCGCTACCCGGCGCTCCGCATCACCTTCCAAGACGCGAGGAAAGGAATCCTCCGCAATGACCGCGGCGGGTATCGAAGCCACGAGTGGCTGCGGATCGGGGACGAGGACTACGTGCTGTACTAACAGGCTCACGGTGCAAACGCGCGGATAGCGTCGAGGACGCGCTCAACGTCGGTATCTAAGAGACTCTGGTGAAGGGGAAGCAGGAGCGTTGATCCCGCGGCGTGATCGGCACCGGGAAATTTGCCATCCGACCGGTACATCTGAGTTTTGTGGAGCGGCCAGTACCGGAAGGTCGTGTATATGTCGCGCCCAAGCAGACGCGTTGCGAGGCGGTCGCGAAAGCTGGACGGCGTCTGGATCCAGTAGAAGGTCGGTGCCCCTTGTGGCGCGCGCTGGTCGGGCACGGTTACCCAGGCCACGTCGGCGAGTCCCGCGTCGTAGGCGGCGGCGATTTCGTTGCGACGCCGCAAGAAGCCGGGAAGCCGTTCGAGCTGGACCAGACCAATCGATGCGGCCACATCGTTCATCGTGCCCTTTCGTCCGATGCCCGACGGGTCGATCTCCCACCATCGCGACGAGTCCACTCGGCGGCTGAAGCCTGAAGACCCGACGCCTAGTCTGATACTCAGGCGAACCCGATCCGCCGTGTCTTGGTTGCGACACCACACCATGCCGCCGTCCCCGGTCGTCAAAGCTTTCATCGAATCGAAGGACCAAACCCCAACCTCGCCGAATGTGCCGCACGCCCGTCCCCCGGCGAACGCGCCAAGGCCCAGCGCGGCGTCCTCGATGAGTAACAGCGATCTCTGCTCCGCCAGCTCCGCAATCTCGGCCACGGCACCCGGCTCACCTCCGTAGTGGAGGATGAGCACGGCCTTGGTCGCAGGCGTGACCGCCTGCTCAACATGCTCCACAGTCGCGTTCAACGTTTTGGGATCAACGTCGCAGAGGACGACCCTCGCCCCGCTACTGCGCACTGCGTGGGCCGCTCCGATGAAGCTGATGGTCGGGAGGATGACGTCGTCTCCAGGGCCGAGCTCTAACGCTGTTATTGCCTGGAACAGGCCCTCGGTGCAGCTCGAAATCGCCTGGACCTCAGCGGCTGGCCTGCCGATGTACTCGCCGAACGCCTGCTCGAACTGCTCCACGCGCTCGCCAGTTCCGAGCCAGTTGGAGGAGAACACGTCCTCGATTGCGGCGAGCTCGGCGTCGCGCGCGTGCGGCTGAAACAGGTTGATCATCTCAGCGCCCCAGTTCCGCTGTCTGCAGGGCGGCGCCAGTGAGATCGACGACGAACTCATCGTCGACCACGCGCCGGCGATTCTCGAACCACAGAACGTTCTCCTCGAGTTCGCGGTAACTGTCGACCAGGTAGATGAAAGGCGTCGGCTCTAGGCCGATCCAATGCGGAAGGAGCAGCGGGAGCCAAAGGCGCTCCGATGGGTTGTTCATCTGCCGGAAATGCCGCACGCGAGCATGCACCTCCGGCCAGTAACGGCTGAGTCGCTCGAGGATGATCGGCTGATCGGCACCGCGCGAGAGGTCGAGAACCTGGTACGGGTGCGCTTCTATATGAGGGGCTTCTGAGAGGAGGTGATCGAGCGCCTCGTCTACGAATCGGCCAAGATCGACCTGATACCCGGTCCCCCATCGCGACCAAAAGATCGCTTCAGAGGCCCTCATGCGGGCGAACCGCGAAGGCCCAGACATGCTCTGCCAGTGATGCGCCACAGACTCAGCGCACATGAAGTTCCGAAGACCATGCTTGACCGCAAGGAGACAATGCTCGATGTCTTCGTTTTGATTGAAGTAGCTCTCTTCGAGCGGCCCCAAGCGATCCAGCACGCGGCGCGTCATTGCCACGGTGGCGCCGGTGGTGATCTGCAGCTCCCGCGTTCTGCCACAAAGTGGATGGGCGGCGGGGAGCTCAGAGAAAATATGAGGCTTGGTGTGATTTCCGAAGGCCATCCCCACATGCTCAACCAGGCCGGTCGTCGGAAAGACAAGCTTCGAGCCCACGATCCCGACCCGTGCCTCGCGGTCGATCAGATCGATCATGGCCGTGATGCACTCCGGTTGGAGGATGAGATCCGTGTTCAACTGCACGACGATCTCACCGGTCGCCGCGGCGAACCCTCGGTTTACGGCGACCGAATAGCCGAGGTTCCTGTCGTTCCTGAGCCGCACGATCGACTCCGTCGAGGCGAACTTCGGGACGGTGTCCCACACAGGTTCGTCTGACCCATCATCGATCAATATGAGTTGAGAGTTCTCCGGCAATGCGCCGCCCAACGATTCGAAGAACGACGGCAAGAACGAAACGCCGTTGAACATCGGAACGATCACGCTCGCCCGAGGCACGCGCGATAATTCCTAGTTATCGCGCCTCGGCGAACCTCCCGAGAACGTCGGCCTGCGAGACGACCCGTCGAAGGGCTCGATCGGATACATGGGTATAGATTTCGGTTGTACTGAGACTCGCGTGCCCGAGGAGGCGTTGGATGTAGCGAATGTCGACGCCCGCCTCCATTAGCTGGGTGGCGGCGGTGTGCCGCAACATGTGTGGCGTCACTCTGCCGCGGAGGCTTGCGTCTCGAGCGGCCTTGGCGAGTCGCGACCGCATGGCAGGTGCCGTAAGAGGATCGCGGCGTCGGTTGAACAGGAGATGAGGGTGTCCAACATGGAGGACACTGCGAGTGTTGAGGTACGCGCGAGTAAGAGCCTTGATCCAGTCGTTCGTGAGAAAGACCTGCCGCTCGCGGCTTCCTTTCCCGACGATTCGCAGGCTTCCAGCGGACAGGTCGATGTCCTGGCACTTGATGCTCACGACCTCGTTGACCCGCACGCCCGTGGCCACGATGAGAACGACGGCGAGGAGCGTCGTGCACTCGTGCGGCCGGTCAAGGGCCTCGTCCACGTCGATCGTATCTCCAATCCCAGCTGCCTGCCGAAGGGATAGGAGAAGGCGATCAAGTTCGTGCGAGGGGAGGACACGAGGCAGGCTCCGAGATCGTCCGAAAGCCACCGTCATACCTGCGAATGGGTCAGACTCCAAAATCTGAAGAGACAACAACCACTTGAAGAAGCCACGAAGGCCCGACGCTCGTCGTCTGATCGATGTTGAAGAGAGCCCCGCTGTCCGTTGATCCGCAATGAAGGCGACCACACGATCGCGATCAATTGAGCTGACGAGTTCATGGGCGCCGAAATACCGCTCAAACATTACGATGTCAGTGTCGTAGGCCCGGATGGTGTGCGGCGACAAATCCTGGGTAATGAGAAGCCAGCGGAGGTACTCTTCGCGCGCCTGACGGACCTGCATACCGGCCCCCTTTCGCCCTATGAGTGCACCAGCGCCTGAACCACCCCGCTCCGGACTCGGCGAATAGATCAAGGCCCTGCCGCGCTGTCTTGGTTGTCAGCGCGTCGCGGGACGAGGAGGCGCGGTCTTGTGTTCTGCGCGTTTACGATTCCTCACGGGGAAAGCATGCCCTTCCTTGAGCGGCGTCCGGGTCTAGCGAGTGCGACCGCAGCCGGAGTTCGTCTGAGGCGACGGCGCTTGAGCGCTTGCCGAGTTGCGCCCTCACGGAGCTCGAGCTAGGAGTCCCTCCCCCTGAGCGTGACGAGCAGCGCGAGGAGAGTGATCAGCGCTCCTACTGCGGACAGGATGGCGAGCACGAAGAGACCATGCCTGGTGCCTTGCCCAGGCAGGCCTCGTATGTCGGCACCGTAGAGCGTGGCCACGAGACCGGGCCAAAGAACGAATGCGGCGAGGACGCTAGCGACACGCTGGAGCCGGCGATCGGCCGCCGTCTTGCGTTCAGCCTGGAGCGCTTGGTAGATGCTTGCGCCGCTCGCTGCGAGGGCGTACGCATCCCGAACCTCGCTACTGGCGTCTTGGAGAGCGCCGGAATTGCTGTCTGCGGCGGCAGTGAGCGCGCCGTACTCGACGAACGGCGGAAATCTTAAAATCGTACTCAGCCGTTGAAGCGGGGGACGCATCAGCACAATAGATCGACCGGCGTCAGACAGGGGAGCCATGAGGGTGAGCGGGTCTGGGCCGCGACCATCACCGGCAGCCTCGAAAAAGGCGCTCTGCCATCGTTCGAGTGTTTGGCTGATAATTGCGACGCTCCATTGGTGATGACCTAGGACGAAGCACGCAAAGCGTATAAGCGCTTCAGGCCCACCGATGTCGCGCGGCACGTCCTCGGGAAGGTGATATGGTCGACGTGCCGGCAGGGCGGCAGAGCGACCTTCGGCCGATTCAGTATCCCATTTGGCGGGGGAGGAGTATGTTTGAAAGAGCCCGTCGCTCGGTGGTCCCCAGATTGCTAGCAGCCAGTTCTGCGTCCAAAAGACGCGCACTAGCCGGATGCAGAATTGGAATCCTTGATCGGCCCATACTGTCGCAACGCCTATGTCAAAACGCTGTGCGTTCAAGGCTGCGAGGAGAGGGTACTGATATACATCAGTGATCGCGCTACGCCGTCTATCCGCATCGGTCTTATACGCGCGAACAAGCTCATCCACAAGACGCTCGTCCGCCACGCCATAGGCCACTATCCGTCTCATGGCATCGTCGCGCGCGAAGTCGCGAAGTACGATTTCAAGTTCCCAGTTCTTATGCCGCTGAGGACGTAGAGCCCTCTCGGCATCCACGTTTGTGGCGAATTCTCCGAGTGCGGAATGGGGCTGACGCAAGACCGACATGATCGGTTCTTGATATTCGTGCAGTCGATCGCCCCAAACAAACACGAGATTGGGCGCTTCGTAGAGCAGGCTACTGATCCCGTCGGCAAACGGGTCGCCGAGGAAGTTGGGCGCGTCGCTGATTGCCACGTCTTTAGAGGTCACGGAGCGTTGTTCGCAAATAGCCTTGCAATGCATCAAGCCGCGGGGCCGTCCCCATTTTGGCCACTACTGAACCGTAGCCCATGCAAGCCGCAGCACGTCGACGCAATAGCGCGGTCTGTCCAGCCCCAGGGCCGCCTCCTCCCGCAGCGTCAGAATCTCGGCGCCTTCGAGGGGAGCAGCGAAGCCAGTCACGAGCGCGAAAAGTTGCCCGGCGACGAGGAAATGGAACATGTGAGCAGCCAGCCCTATCCCAGACGCGTGAAGTGCCTCCCTCGCCTAGGCTGCAGGACCTCACCGGTTTTGCGCTTCAAGGAGCGACGGATTCGTCGCGGGCTAGAGCCCGCTCAGCTTGCGATCTACACCACCGACGGGCGCATGGCTCGACGCAACTAGCTGTCCGTCGGCTCGGGCTCCTCTACGTCGAGCACGTCTTGGAGGACGTGGATGGCGGTTTCCCATTTCTCGGTCGCGAACGAGGGCCGCGAGTCCTTGCCCGGTGATCCGGGCGACTCGTTGGCCCAACGTGCGAACTCGAGCCTTCTCCAGGGGCTTTCCTGGCGTCGGGCGAGGATGTCCGGGAGATAGCCGCCGGCTTCGACGATCCCGATGAGGTACTCGAGATCCTCCGAGTCGAGGATGAGGAGCGATTGCACGCGCGGGTCGGCGAAGATCTCCGGAAGTTCGCTCTCGACGAGGTCGTGAAGCGGTTCTGACTGCGTGACGTTCGCCGTAACCAGGATCGGCCAGGCACGCTCCACGGTTCCAATGTCGACACCGGGAACCGTCGCTCGACCGTCCAGGATGGCTTGGAGAGATGTGCCGAGCCGGCGAACCTTGTCGAGCAGGACGCGCTCGATGTCCTTCTCGAAGGCTTCGACATCGCCGGTCACGCGCAGATCGCGTGTGAGAAAGCCGGATCGCATCTCGATCACGACGAGGTCGGGCCCGTGGTCGATCAGAACGTCGGACGTCTTCTGGCTCGCGCCGTACTTCTGCTCGCCGTGGACGGTGCCGCTCCCCGGCGGCCGATCGCCTGGGTAAGCGGAGCGAACCACGTCGAGCGCCCAGCGCTCGTGGAGCTTTCCGACGTACTTCGTGAAATCGCGCGAGACGCGCCGGTCGGTGTCGCTTGGGTTGCGACGCTGCGCGGCGTCGAGCAGGCGGTAGTAGAAGCCATCGCCGAGCCACGCGGTGATCGCTCGCGGTGAGAGCAACACGAGTTGGCCGGTCGAGAGCTCGAGGAACGGACGCTGCATGAACGGCGTGTGGTCCCATGCGATGGCGAGCGCACTCTGGTCGTGCGCGAATGCGGCTCGGTACCACTCGCGCGGCGCGGCGAGGATCGCCCGCACGTCGTCCATCCTGTCGCGCAGGGCGGTCGTCGAGAGCACCTCGGGTTGGATGAGCGAGCGCTCGTTTGGCGGTCGGTCGGGGTCGAGGACGCGCGACATCGCCTGGAGCGCCTGGCCGGCCGCCATCTGCTCTTCGATCGAAAGCTTGTAGTCCTCGGCGAACCACTCGTCGAGGGGAAGGCGATCATCGTCCGTGTCCGCCCGCGCGTACTCGGCAAAGAGGGACCACGCGCGGGCGAACGCGTTCATGCTGTTGTGCCTCACGTGGTAGGCGCCGTTCTGGACGAGGTACGCGAGCAGGCGCTGCGTGGTCGCGCCACCGAGTTCCTCTTCGGGGGGATCCGTCACCATGCCGGCGCCGACGATGAGTGCCCAGAGCGCGGTCTGCTGGTCGAACGTGAGGTCGGGCCCGAGGTCGCCGTCGCCTCCGTGTTCGATCAGGAGCCGCTGGGCGATGAACATCTGCTGCTCCGAGAAGACGACGTGGTTCTCGCCCCGAGCGACGAACGCCGCCATCCGGTCGATGATCGAGGAGACACCGAGCATCGTCCGCGCAAGTTCGACCTGCGCGGGGCCATCTTGGTGGATGTGCCAAAGGACGGCGGCGATGCGGGAGATCGCGACCATGCCCGGTTCGAAGGGAACGTCCGAGGCGGACGAGCGGAGCTGGTCGAGCGTGACCTTGAAGGGGATGCCGAGCTCGTCCTCGGTCGGGTGGACGAGGATCTGATCGAACGCGTGCGGAGGGTTGTCGAAGAACGCGATTGGCGTTGGCGGTGAGAGAAGCTCCGGCGGCACGGGAACTTCAGGTTGGCTGGGCATCGCGACGCCGAGGCTGCTCGGCACGATCAGGCCGCTCGGGAGCTGATACCAGGCCGGAACAGCGATCTCGGGGCGTCGCGGAGGCATGCACCCAGTGTGCCCGTGCACAGAGCGGCTGGGCGCCGGCCGGAGGTCAAACTGACGAGCCGCGGGTCGAGAGCTGCTGGGGCCAGTGTCTCCTTGACAGTTGACGCGCGGGCGTGGCTTGATGGCGCGGTTCAGGACAAGCGAGACCAGGAGGCGGCGTGAAATGCTGACCGGTTGGGTTGAGCCGACGAGCAAGTACCAAGCGACTGGCATGGTCGACTCTGCGGGCAGGATGACCAACGCAACAGTGGTTGATGGCAACGGAACCGTCCGAGATCGTGGGCGCAGCTTCTCCTCGGAGGCCGAATTCTTCGCCTGGGCCAGACGTCAAGCGAACGTTGCTTCTCGGGGATCGCCTTGGACTGGCGGCTGACGTTCCCGCGCCGACGCCGGGTTTGCGCGCTCTGATCTTCCATCTGTTCGTCTAGCTGCGCGTGCGCAGGTTGATGTTATTGAGGGCGCCGACGCGACGCGCTACGACCCATCATCCGAGGGCGTATTCATCCCACCATGGACTTCGCTTCCGACCCAAAACAAACAATCGGGACGCTTCGGCATCGTTTCCGAGGTCTCGCTCCGCCATCGCCCACCGATGTAGCCACCATGGGGAGCCTAGTCTGTCCCACTGTTCTCGACAGGCATCGCGCACTCTCAAGACATGCGACTTCGGATTCTCTACCCATTCATCGCACACGACAGCGAGTCCGCCGAGGCCCGTGTGTTCCCACGCTGGAAAGCTCCAGTCATATCGCATAGCGACGTACATGCTGAACCCGCGCTCGCGCCAGCCGTTCTCGCGCAGATCCGCGAAGCGATAGCTGTGCCAGTCAACCTCCCGCGGTTGCAACAGACGAACGCCGCACTGTTCGCGGTCTCGCTCCGCGGCGCTCCTGAGCATCACGATCGAGCCTGAGCGCGCGAACGCATACAGATCTGGGATCGGAACGTGGAACGAGAGGTCTGATCGCGCCAGGGACTGCCACTCCACTGCAGCGACCGGCGAATAGCGGTCGTGCGACAGGCAAACGGTCGGCTCTTGTCCCGCCGAGGTCAGGCTGCTCAACTCGTCCCGGAGGCTCAGCCAGTCCTGCATATTGCGCCTAGCTCGCGTTCGATCGTCGAGCGAACCGGAGCAACGGCTTGCCAATGAGCCGGTGCGCCCTCTCCGCACATGTTGCAGGTTGGATCGTCTGACACGACTGTGTCAGAAACGACCGTAAGCTCGCGCCTATCGAGAACAATTCGGTTTGTCGGACCTAGCTCTTGTGCGAGTTCGGCGAGCAGACACTCCATCGCCAGCCCCGCGATCACTCCGTTCAAGACAATTGAAGACGGATCAGGTGTGATGTCCACGAAGTAAGACGCGGCGTCTCCGTCGACGGCAAATCCGAAGCACCGCAGACACGGGCCGCCGCGACGACTAACGAGCACCTGTCCGCCTGCTCCATCCACTACCCGGTCCGGCGGCGGACTCACTCGAAACCCGACGCCCAGGTCGAGCAGTGGAATCCCGATGCGGCGAGCCATGACATCGAGGGCGATCCTGTCCGGAACAGCGTCAAGGCAGCCAATTACTGCCGTGGCGTGCAGAAGCTCGCGCTCAATTGCGAGCGAAGGAAACCGCTCCTCTAGCGTCTGGACGCGAAGGTTCGAGAAGCGTTTCGATAGGAAACTCGCAAGCACTGACGTCTTCGCACGACCGACGTGACTTGGCTCCGCAGGGACATAACGGTTCAGGTTCGTCGCCGAAAGGACATCGGGGTCGCACAAAACAATGTGCTGGAAGCCGAGGTGCGCAGCATAGATGCTAACGAATGACCCGGTGCCGCCAACTCCTACTATCACCAGGCGCGACTCTTCTACCCTCATGCGAAGCGGCGGAGCCATCCACAGCATGTTGCGGAGCATTGCGGCGGGCGTCGCGGCCTCCGAGTCGGCGTCGTCGCGCAAAGACATGTCGACTACGCCTGCCTGGTCTCGCTCACGCCCGGCTGACCGCGACGCGCTGAACCGCCTTGGCGAATTGCTGGCCGGTCGTTGCCATAGATCCTCCGGGTTCTGGGCGCCGCCTCGCCCTAGGTTCATCCAGCCAGTTGGAGTGCGTAGACCCATCCGGGCTCGTAGAAGCGAACCCGTTCTCGCGAGCCTCCGCGTCGAAGAATTTCTACGAACCCATGTTCGGTGGCAGCGATCAACGTAGATGCTTCGAACGCTTGCCGGTTCATCCCCGTCGAGAGGGACTGAGCGCTGCGCTCCTCCCGGGCGACCTCCGTTCCCCTCATCGGGTGTGCGATTGTGTGTGCGATAGTCACAAACGCCTGCAAGCGGCGATTTCCGCAAAATCGCGCTCGCAAATCATACCGCCGAACAACCACGCTGAACCTCTCAGAACCGGCCATTGTGTAGGGATTTCCTCGAACGGAGCGGCGCAGGAGTCGAACCTACCCAGCCTGGGGCTGCCAGACCTCACCGGTTTTGAAGTCTTAGTGTGCGGTCATCCAGACCGGAAGGATTTTCAGCGCTCGGTGTCGTGCGGATCCGTCCCGTCAGGCGGCCCGATGATTCGCCGCCCGCTGCGCTGTGAGGACGCTCGCGGACGTCGGGTCAAGTAGAAGGAATGCTCCTGATGATGTCGCGCAAGAGGGTTTGCCGGTCGCTCAACTTGAGCGTCCAGCGAGCGTAGTCGGCGTCGTCAGAGCGTGGCACCGGCAGCGAGGGAACGTTCAGGAAGTCGGCCTTCTCAGCGGTTCCGACGTGCTCACCGATGAACGTGGCCGTCTCGTTGATCCACGCTTCAGCTTGCTGCTTCCAGCTACCCCAGGGCCCTTCGTGTGAATTGTCGAAGGCCCGACGCGCCTTCTCCAACAGTACTTGGGCTTCCTCTCCTCGCCGCTGTAGCTCATCTCTGAGCGCCCGCCGCTCTGCTGCTTGGTCTGCAAGGCTGTAAGTCGGCTTCTGCTGCCGCGTTAGCCGCCAGATGACCTCAAGGAGAGCGGCGATGACGCTTGCTTCGGCGAGGATCACGTACGTCCACCACGGATAACCCTTCAGTACGAACGTGATCAGGCCAGCGACTACGAAGACGGCGTTGGTAAAGCCGTACCAGGAGACGATGATCTTCCTGAGCACAGCGGAACGTTAGAACCTCAGCCGCCGGCTGGACGAGGTGTGCGAAACGTCTAGCTCTCGCCGCGGAGGATCCGGTCGACGGCGAAGAAGATTTCGCCGGTCATCGCGGCGTGTCGGTACTTGCGCCGGAGCAAGTCGACAAGGTCGATCCGCTGCTCGAGCACTGCGAGGAGGTCACCTCCGTCGGCGAGGATGAGCGGGGAGCCCCTGCCCGAGTGCTTCTCGAGCGCCGACGGCTCGAAGCCCTCGATCGAGATGAACAGGCCGAGCGTGTTCTCAGCCTTATCGTCGACCTTCGACTTGAAGCTCCCGAGGTCATCGCGAGTCGCCGCCTCCTTCCGCCACCGCGCCTCTAGCAGGAAGTGCCACGCATCGAGCGTGAACCCGCCGTCGATCTGTTCGCCGACGATTCGGAACGACGCGCGCGGGTCGAGATCGAAGACGTCGAACAATCCGCGAAGCCATGGCTCGAAGGCGAAGCCGCGCCGCTGCGCATTCTCCATCACGAAGAACTCGAAGTAATCGGCGCGCAGCCGCTCGAGTGCCTTCGCGACCGCTTGCTGGCGGTCCGATTCAGTCCGCGCAGACTTGATCCGCTGCCGCGCCGCCGCCTCCTCGGCGAGTTGCTGTTCGTACGGCGTCATGTACTTGCGCAGTCGCGCGACGCTTTCCCTCGCCTTCGCGATCCTCTCCGGTCCCTCCTCGAGCCATGCAAGTTGTGGGAACTCCTCCATCGCCGCCACATCCACCATTAAGCGGAGCAGGAGGTCTCGATGCAGCTCCGGTCGCGCGACGAGCCGGTCGATGAAGCGGCGCACCGATTCACGCTTGTACACCGATTGGCTCAGCCAGTCGATTCCGTCCAAGAGGCGCACGTCATCGACCTCCGCGCGCAGGTAACTGAGGAGATCCTGCTTCCGCCAAAAGGCGTCGGTGAGTGCGTTCTTCAATGCGTCGATAGCGTTCGGCGAAATCCGCTGTACCGTCTGCACCTGCGCACCCTCCGTTGGCTTGAAAGCGTCGAACGCGATGTCGTCTGCGGCCAGGATAGACCGCTCGTACGACACATTCGGCTTCCGAGGCCTTACCGGCTGTGGAGAACCCAGGACCCTGCTGCTTTGCGGGGGAAGAACGCTGTGGACGGTTTCTGTTTAGAGAACGAAAATCTCCGCTATTTGCGAAATTCGGCGGCGGAAACTACTCCTTCTGCTTGTGGAAACACAAAGTGCTGCTCTCAGGCAGCTTCTGCGCATGGGCGGAACGGCGACGAGTCCCTTGGCCTTAGGTTTCCAAGCCTCCGCAACCCTCCGCTCCCCCGAGCGCCGGTCTCGCAAGGCGGACTAGAGCTGACGCCGCACCTCGGCGATCAGCGGGTGCGCGATTGTCCGCGCGATGGTCCGAAACGCCTGCAAGCGCCGTACTCTGCGAAATCTGCGTCGCAAACAGCATTAGAGGCAAGCACGCGAGGTCGCATGAACCGGCGGGTGTGCAGGTATTTCTGCGAGCGGAGCGGCGCAGGAGTCGAACCTACCCAGCCTGGGGCTGCCAGACCTCACCGGTTTTGAAGCCTCCTCTCTAGTCATCAAGACCTAGAGACGGTGTCGGGAACAGCAGGAAGAGTCGCCCCGTCTGAAACACTCTGCGCCATTCGCCCGAGCCGGTAGTGCCTCGACGACGTGCGAGAAGGGGAGCTGACGCTGTGGCAAAGGAAGAACGTCCGGACGCTTCTGCTGACGACTCGCATGCGCGAGCGCTCTCGCTGAGGATTGCTGTCCTTGGGGCCGTTGCTGCTCTTGGGGGCTCCTTGATTGGTGGCTTGGTGACGTGGCTAGTCACCCACGAGTCGGTGGTGTCCGAGCGGGATGCGGTGCGTCGAGCGGAAAGGCGAGATGCGTACGCGATGTATTACGGGGACGCCGCCGCACTTGCGACCCGCGCGGCCCTAGATGCGCGACTGCTCGTCCCACAACGCGGCGTGCCAAGGACAAGTCCCGTCGAGAGGGATCGCCTACTTGCCGAGCTTGACCGGCGGGCGGAGGAGTTGGCGAAGGATCAGGCGCTCGTCGTCCTGCTCGGCCCGAAGCGCGTCTCGGATGCGGCGTTCGCTCTTGACTCAGCGGATCGTACGCTTCGCGATGCGATCACTGCGCAGCCGTATGACGATGAAGAGAGGCTCGTGGCGCAGCATAAGACGGCGAGCGCCTTGAACACGTTCGCAGTCGAGGCGAAGAGAGACCTTGGCATCCCGATTCGCTGACGAGACGGGGCGGACAGGCGGCACGTTGACGAGCTCGGTCGAGACGTACGCGCGACGCAGGGACAGGTGGCTATAGGGGGCGCAGCCCAGCGACGGGTTCCTCGTCGAGTGCGTCTGGAGCCGGATCGACCCAGTCGTCGGGTGGCTCGATGCGCGCTTCGACGCCAGTGTGTTCTGCGAGGAGGTAGAGGAGGTTGCTGCCGCTGAGCAGTTCCAGTGGCTTTCCGTCGGCGAACTCGAACGATGCTTTGCCGTAGCCGCTCGTGGTGACGAGGATTCCTTTCGAGGCGCCTTCGTTTTGCATCGTTCCGAAGAGGTCGCGGACGGCGCTGACGCCGACGGTGTGCTTGTAGCGCTTGGCCTGGATCACGACCTTGCCGCCGAAGATCGGGCGCGGGTCGTAGGCGACGCAGTCGACGCCGCCGTCGCGTGAAGCCTGCGTCAGCCGCGTCTCAAGTCCCATCTTTTCGAACAGGTTGGTGATCAGCGACTCGAATTCCTTCGGGCTCAGCGCCATCAGGTTCGGGCGCTCGTCCAAAGTGCCGAGTACGTCGCTCTCTTGGATGAAGCGAGGGTCGACCATGTCGAACTCGAGTAAGGGCCGTACCGGCACCAGCTCGGTGGGGCTCTTCGAGACGGATGCGTTGAGGCCACGAAGGCATGCGAGCGGCTCGACCCGTGTGAGGTCGAGCGCAGCGAATGTGTCGCGGGTCGTCCTGACGGTGACCAGGTGCGGTCTGACCGGCTGCCCCGTCGCGGGGGCGATCGTATCGACCAAGCCGTTGAAGACGATGGTCTCGAGTTTGCCTCCGCGGTCGGCTTCGAAGAGCTCGTGGATCGTCCGTAGCGTGACTTGAGCGACGACGCTCGCGTAGAGCTCCTTGATCTGGGTCTGTGGCCGCGGCGCTTTCTCGATCGCATCGCGCGCCTTGACATAGCGGTACTGGCGCGTCGCTGGCACGACCGTGGCTGCCGGTAGCTCGTACTCAACGACCAGCTGCTTCGACTCAGGGACATAGGCGATCCGGTGCCGCTTCGGGAACCCGCTCGGGTATGAGCTCGCGTCGAGCACGAGTGAGAAGTACTCGACCACCGCCGCGGGATCGTTCGCCTCAAACCGGCGTTTGAAGTCGTCGATCTCGGCGTTCTGAGCCTCCGCGCGAGCAACCATCGCCGCGACCTGGCGCTCATGAGCGTCCCGCGCCTCGGCGAGCGCAACTTCCCGCTGCTTCTCCCGCTGGTCGCGGTCGCGCACCGCCTAGGCGTACGCGGCCTTGGCGGCATCGACGGCTAGCTCGTGCTTCGCCTTGGCTCCCGGCAGAAGGCGATGGAGGAACGATGGCTCCGGCGGCATGAAGCTCGCCTCGTCCGGTTCGGGCGTCCGCTCGGCGAGCCCCCCAGGCTGGAAGAACGGAACATCCGGCGTCACCTTCAGCACCTCGAAATCAAGAAAATCGTCGACATCGAGCGTCGCAGCAAGAAGACCCTCGAGCCGCTCGACTAGCTGCTCCAGCTCCGCATTCCTCGCCTCGACCTCGGCGACACGCGACTCGACGTAGAGACGTCTCTGCTCCTTCTCCTCGGCTGCGCGAGCGCGTTCGTAGGCACGCTGCGCGCGCTCGGCCTCGCGCACCGCCTGAAGTTGCGCGCGCTCCTCTGCGCGCTGTTGGCGCTCCAGCTCCCGCTGGTACTGCGCCATCCGAGTCGCGAACGAGGACCGCCGCGCCATCACGCGCCTCGACTACGGGCACTCGGGCAGCGCGAGCAGATTGTCCGGCTGCGCGCCGTCCGCGACCGTCTTTAGATACTTGTTCCCGTACGCGCTCGTTGCGACGAAGACCTCGACGGTACGTCCCCCGCGGGAGACGAAGAACCCATACTCACCGCGCTCGACGCTCGCGATCGCGTCGTCCTCGGCCATCTTCCACCGCGAGCCATCAGCGTTCGTCCCACCGATGTAGCTGATCCGTAGGTGCGGATCGGTCCGCGGCGTTTTATTGACGCAACTGATTTGGACGCGTTGAGCCACCTGTCTTTCCTCCCCTGCTCGGCCTGTCTACTCAAGTTAAAGCAAACCGCAGCCCTTTGGGTAACCGGGCGCGCCAGCAAATCCCCCGGCAGGGCGCGTGTGAAGCGGCCGTGCCGGCCGCGAATCGCGCTGGCCCCGGGGCGCCTGTGACGGTGCGCGATCGTCTGCGCGATCGTCAGAAACGCCTGCAACCGCCAATTTCCGCAAAATCGCGCTTGCAAATCACAACGCGGCTCAGCGTGACGATCTCTCAGAACCGACGCTTGTGCAGGCGTTTTGTCGAGCGGAGCGGCGCAGGAGTCGAACCTACCCAGCCTGGGGCTGCCAGACCTCACCGGTTTTGAAGACTCACTCTCTAGTCATCCAGACCAGTGAGATCGCCGAGAAGTCGTTCTGCGGGCCACCTTTCTGCGCTGGTACGGAGGCTAGTGCTTCTGTCGAAAGCTGGGCCGTTCCGAACGGGCCCACGCGCCCTCGTCGACGCGAATCTGGCTTCAGAAACGGCCCTTCGGCATTAGGCAGCGTGTCGAGATCGTGCTAGCGTCGGTGGCAGCGGAGGCGGCATGGAGTATCGAATCCTCGGTCCTCTCGAGGTTTTCGACAGCGGAACACCGGTGGCTCTGGGGGGCGCAAAACGGCGATCGCTGTTGGCGATCCTTCTCCTGCACGCGAACGAGACCGTTCTCTCGAGTCGCCTGATCGACGAGTTATGGGACGAACGCCCGCCGGAGACGGCGCCGAACACACTCCACGTTTACCTCTCGCAGCTACGCAAGGTGCTGGGCCCGGACGCCGTCAAGCGGCGTGCGGCGGGATACGAGCTGCGCCTCGACGGCAACTTCTTCGACTTGGCGCACTTCGAGCGACTGGTCGGCGAAGCAAGCGACCAGGAACCGGGAAAGCGCGCTGCGACGCTGCGGGAGGCCCTCGAGCTGTGGCGCGGGTCCGCGCTCGCAGGTGTCGGCGACGCGCGGTTCGTGCAGAGGGAGGCGCAGCGTCTCGAAGAGCTTCGCCTCGCAGCTCTCGCGGATCGGATCGATGCCGACCTCGCACTCGGACGGCATGCCGAGGTCGTCGGCGAGCTGGGCCGGCTCGTCGCGGCGCATCCGTTGCGGGAGCGGCTTCGTGCGCAGCTGATGCTCGCGCTCTACCGTTCGGGCCGTCAGGCCGAGGCGCTTGCCCTCTATGCGCGGACGCGCAAGGAGCTGGTGGACGAGCTCGGAATCGAGCCGAGCGCGGCGCTCCAGCAGCTTGAGCGCAGGATCCTGCAGCATGATCCGGCGCTCGACCTCGGGCTTGCTCAGGTCGCCTCCAACGGCAAGGCGAACGCTGCAGAGCCAGTCGCGGCGCATGAGGACGAGCGGCGGAAGGTGGTCACCGTCATGTTCGCCCACTTGAATGCGCAGGCGGATGCGGATCCGGAGCTGCTGCATCCCATCATGCGGCGGGCGACCGACGCAGCCGTGGACGTCATGGAGCGCCACGGGGCCGCCGCCGAGGCGGTTCCCGGCTCACGCGTGCTGGGCGCCTTCGGAGTTCCGTCCATCCACGAGGACGACGCGCTGCGGGCGCTTCGCGCGGCTCTCGAGCTGCGTGGCGCGATCGAACGCCTCAGCGCCGAGACGACGGCGGGGATGGTGACGCGGATCGGAATCGGGACCGGTGAGCTGCTGGTCGAGCGCGGAAGGCCTCTCACATCGCTCAGCGGCGCGCCCGTCGACGAGGCGGCCTCGCTTGAGCGTTCCGCGCAGCCGGGAGAGATCCTGATCGGCGAGGCGACCGCGAAGCTCACGCGTGCGCGTGCGCGTGTCTTCCCGGCTTCGGCCAGCGGCATGCGCCTGCTTGAGCTCACACCTGAGGCGCCGCTCCTGCGGCGGACGCTCGACACGCCGATGATCGGCCGCGAGCGCGAACTCGAACAGCTACAGCAGGCGTTTGCCCGCGTGGTGCGAGAGCAGTGCTCTTACCTCTTCACGGTCCTCGGGCCGGCGGGAATCGGCAAGTCGCGGCTCGCCGCGGCATTTCGCGCCGCACTTCCTCCCGACGTTCACGCCCTCGCCGGTCGCTGTCTCGCGTATGGCGACGGCATCTCGCACTGGCCGCTCCTTGAGGTTGTCAAGCAGCTGGTCGGCGAGGGCGGCGCCGACGAGCTCGCGCCGCTTCTAGGCGATTTGGACGGGGCTGAACAGATCTCCGCGCGGATCGCGGCCGCCATCGGGCACGGCGAGAGCGGCGCAACGCGTGACGAGACGTTCTCGGCAGTCCGCAAGCTTTTCGAACGGCTCGCGCGGGAGCGACCGCTCGTTCTGTTCTTCGACGACTTCCAATGGGCGGAGCCGACCTTCCTCGACCTCGTCGATCACGTCGTCGATCTCGCCCGTGACTCGCCTCTCTTGGTGATCTGTCTCGCTCGGCCGGAGTTGCTCGACGAGCGACCCACGTGGGGCGGCGGCAAGCCGAACGGGACCTCGCTCACGATCGGGCCGCTGACTGACCGCGACGCCGACACGCTGCTGTCGAGCCTCGGCCCCGAGGGGCTCTCGCCGGACGATCGCGCGCGTATCGTCGAGGCGGCGGAGGGCAATCCGCTCTTCCTCGAACAGATGCTTGCGATGCTGCAGGAGACAAGCGACGAAAGCGCCGGCGGCGAGCGTCACCTCGTGGCGCCGCCGACAATCCACGCGCTGCTCGCAGCCCGTCTCGATCGCCTGGAGTGGGGGCCGCGGCAGGTCCTCGAGCGCGCCTCAGTGGTCGGCAACCAGTTCTCGTCCCGCGCAGTCGCGGAGCTGGCTCGAGGCGTGGCCGGCGACCTACAGGCGCAGCTCGAGACGCTCGTGCGGAAGGAGTTCATCCGTTCCGAGCGATCACGCTTCTTGGGCGAGGCGGCGTACCGTTTTCGGCACCACCTCGTCCGCGACGTCGCCTATGAATCGCTGCCGAAGGCGGCTCGCGGCGACCTCCACGAGCGTTTCGCGCGTTGGCTGTCGACCACTGCCGGGCCCGAAGCGGCCGAGTACGACGAGATCCTCGGCTACCACCTCGAGCAGGCCTACCGGTACCGGCTTGCGCTCGGGCAATCGACCCAGGCTGCTGCCGAGCTCGGGCGTGCCGCCTTCGACCGCCTCGGCGCCGCCGGACGCCGCGCGTTCGCGCGCGGCGACCTCCCCGCCTCCGTTTCGCTTCTACGCCGAGCGCTCGCCCTTCGACCGCCCGACGAGGCGGAGCACCAGCAGCTGTCGGTCGATTTCGGCGATGCACTGCGGGCGACCGGCGATCTCCGCGGCGCCCAGGCGGAGCTGGTCCGCACGAGCGCCGCCGCCCGAGCGACCGGCAACGAGGCCGCCGAGGCCAACGCGGGCGTGAGCCTGTTGCGTCTCGAGATGCAGACAAGGCCGCGGCTCTCGCTCCGTTCGGTGGATCAGGAATGTCGCGCGCTGATCCGGAAGCTGGACGGGCTCAAAGACGAGCGCGGCCTGGCGGCGGCGTGGGCGCTCCTCGCCAGGGTTTCCTGGTTCCGGGGGCGGGCTTCTGCCGCGGAAGAAGCGCTGCGCGAAGCGATGCGCCAGGCCGAGCGCGGCGGCGACGCACGTATCCGAAACACCGCGCTCTACCTCATGTCGGGCGTCGCCTTCACCGGGCCGCGCCCGGTCCCCGACGCGATCGCACTCTGCGAGTGGGTTCTCCGTGAGGGCGGAGCGGTCGGTCACGCCGCTGCCGCTGCCTATCGCGCACTTGCCGGGCTGTACGGGATGGCAGGCGACTTCGCGTTGGCGTCCGAGTACATCGAGCGCGACCAGGCCGTCATGGCTGACCTCGGGACGAGCCTGGCTCTGGGAAGCGCGTTCGTGCTCTACGCGGAGGTAGATGCGTTCGCGGGAGACTTCGGGACCGCGGAGTCGAAGATCGCGGCCGCGTGCGAGCACTTCGAGTCGATCGGCGACCTGCCCTCGCTGTCGACGGCGGCCGCTCTTCGCGGTCAGTTCCTCTGCCGGCGAAACCAGATCGACGAGGCGCGGCACTGGCACGCGGTCGCCATGGAGACGTCGTTCGCCGACGACGTCCAGACGCAGATCCCCGCGCGGAGCCTTGGAGCGAAGCTCGCCGCCCACGTTGGTGACGCCGCCGAGGCACGCGCTCTCGCCGAAGGGGCCGTCGCGCTCGCGGACGAGACGGATCTCCTCAACTATCGAGGCAATGCGTACCAAGATCTCGCCGAGGTGCTCGGTGTCCTCAGAGATCCGACCGGAGCGCGCGCCGCACTCCAGCGCGCGCTCTCGATCTTCGAGGCGAAGGAAAACGCCGTTTGGGCCGCCGCGGCGCGTGATTCGCTGTCGGCGATGCGATAGCTACGGCCCGCCGAACTTGTGGGAGCATCCGAAGCCACCGTTTATCGCATTCCCCACTTCATTACGGCTTTGACCTCGGCCAGATTACGCCGGCGTCGACCAATCGGTTTCCGAGTCCATTCGGGATATTAACGCGGCCCCAGACCAGGCCCGAAACGCACTTGTCGATCGCTTCGATGTCACCGCCGGAGGGATGCTTCAACGCGTGCCTCGCTATCGGCGATGCGGTAGCGACGCGTCAGCGACTCTTCGTCCCACCTTTCATTCGCGTCACGAGAACATCCGCTTGCATCCTGGTGAAGCGCACGTTCCAACGACCGTCCTTGGTGATCACAAGCTGTGCGCCACGGCGAAGTCGTGGATGACGCAACTCGATCTTGTACTCGGCGCCGTCCTTGTCCACGGAGTTGAGCGCGATGATCTCGTCCGGTGCCGCATCGCCTTCGAAACGAACGTGGGTACCCGGCTTCAACGGTAGGCCGATGACCTGCACGAGGCCGGCGCTCACGCCTGTGTGTCGACCTCGCACGACCATACGGAAGTGCCCTCGGATGCCCAGGCGCCCGGCGTCGGCGCTCTTCTTCAGCTCGGTGGGACTGCATGCGTAGGCAGCGAGGCCGGTGTCGTACCAAGTCCGACACACGCCCAACGAGAACGGAGGCTTCTCAAGCGACGGTTGGCCGATACCGAGCGGAGTCGGGAATGGATCCCCGTCGAGGCCCTTTCCGCAATTCCAGCCGGCCTGCGTGCACTTGTATGGCGATTGCTTTCCGGGTGACTGGGGCGAGTTCCCGATCGCTGTTCCGTCGTTTCCGCTACCGCCCCAATAGCCGTTGTCCCAACTCGGCCAGTCAACCCATGCAGGCGTCGCTGTTCCGTCGATGTGTGTCATCTGCTGAAGGCAGACGTCGGTCGTGCAGGAGACGTCCGGATTGTCATTCCAGCCTACTTCGCCGCCGTGGGGTTCGTCTGGCAATGGTCGTAGGGTGCAGTTGTACGGGCAGTAGAACTCGTACGCCGCGTGCGACCCGAGGCCGACGAAGTCGGCTGCGTGGCCGCTGTCGAAGCTGCTGTCGCATGAGGTGCCGCTCACGCCCCCGTTGATGCACCAATTCAACCCGCTTGCCGTTCGATACCAAGCGTCGCCGTGCTGCCAGAAGATCACTCCTGCGACTGCGGCCTTGGAGGTCAGGCCGGGCTCCGGCCTGAGGACGACCGTAACGCCTTCCCAATCCCCCTCGTGCATGTCGTTGGAGATTTCGTTGTAGCGGTAGAAGACCCAATAGTCGAGGAAGCGATAGAAGTGCGCGCCTTGGCCGAAGTCGTAGTAGATCGCCGACCGGTCGCCGCAGTCACGGAAGCCGACGCCGTAAGAGTTCGCACCGCACGGCCAGTTGCTGGGAGAGTGGTACTGATCGGCGCTGCCGGTGTACGGCCAGATCGACAACCACGACTTGATCGGCGGCCACGCTTCGTTCTTCTGCAGCCTCGGCTTGGTGGCGAGGAACTCGTCGACGCTTCCGACCAGCTCGCACGCGTCCCTTGCCGTGGCGGTCAGTACATTCATGACCCGGTCGCATCGGCGATGGACGTCTTTGTTGCGCGAATCTCGTTCAGCCAGAAGGCTGTCGACTGTAATCGGGCGGTACGGCTCGAGGTACGAAAAGAGCAATGCAGGGCGATACTGGAACGCGAGCGACCGCAACGCCGCCTCGTCGATGATGTCGGGCGTCGGCAAGGACGTCGCTGTTCCGGTCCCGTCTGTGTTCGAGGCGCTTGCGACGACTCGGATCGATCTTCCGAGATCGGCCGATCCGAGTGGGCCGTACGTGCCCGCGCCGGCGATCCCGACCGAGACGCAATTGAGGCCCTGCGCATCACAGCGCTGCCATTGATAGGTGGTCCCCGACGCGACCCCCGCCCAGGACGGACCGGTCGCGGTCAATTGCCCCCCGAGTTGTGCTTTCCCCGTGATCTGCGGCACGTCTTTCGCACCTGGGGCACCCTGCACCTTGATCGTGACACTCCCTGTGTACTGGTAGCTGGGGTCGATCAGCACGGTG
>Ga0081539_10003113_pt1 | contig 21206 bp, 17 predicted proteins | sample TabmetS4T2R2_FD_71023 | JGI IMG/M metagenome (GOLD analysis project Ga0081539, IMG submission 71023) | Tabebuia heterophylla rhizosphere microbial communities from the University of Puerto Rico - S4T2R2 | ecosystem: Host-associated > Plants > Roots > Rhizosphere ...
CGGGACATCGGTCTGCCCGAAGTAGTTATCTCCCCAGGCCACGACCGTGCCGTCCTCCTTGAGCGCCAGGCTGTGATTCGCGCCAGCGGAGACCGCCTTCACGTTGGCAAGTCCCGCCGGGACATCGGTCTGCCCGAAGTAGTTATCTCCCCAGGCCACGACCGTGCCGTCCTCCTTGAGCGCCAGGCTGTGATTCGCGCCAGCGGAGACCGCCTTCACGTTGGCAAGTCCCGCCGGGACGTTGGTAGCTCCCCAGGCCACGACCGTGCCGTCCTCCTTGAGCGCCAGGCTGTGATGCCCGCCAGCGGAGATCGCCTTCACGTTGCTCAGTCCCGCCGGGACATCGGTCTGCCCGTAGAAGTTAGCTCCCCTAGCTCCCCAGGCTACAGGGCCTGCCGGGAGCGTCTGGGCCGCCGCCTCCCGCTCGACTATCAGCGAGCAGAGAACCATTGCTCCGAGAAGAAGCGATACCATGAGCAGCAGGGACCTCTTCTCATGCGCCTTCTCGCGGACTGGCTCCAACAGACTTCCCGGTGGATACATCATTTTCCTCGCTTTCACCGATCCGGCGGACGAAGCTCACAGTCCGGCCAAGTTAACACCAGGATGAAAGATAGATCGTGCAAGGACGCTCCCGCATCTCCCAAATGGCCTATCTTTGTACGCCAGATGGCGTATTTTTGTAGTTTGCCAGGTGGCATATTCCCGGCTCTGGCGAAAAACTCAGGTGTCGGTGGAGTACGAGGACCTGACGCCCCAGGCTCGGATCTTCAACCTCCAGTAGCCCCTACCAGCCGGTCGTAGACCTCGCCTCGTTTATGTCCTGACTCCCGCGCCGCCCGCGCCGCCGCCCTCGATGCGCTCTCGCCCTCCGAGACGTATTTCCTCGCCCGCCCGACGGCGTCCTCGAAGCTCTGCGCCCCCGGGATGGCTCCTCCCCGAACGACGAGCACGATCTCTCCTTTCAACTTGTTAGAGAAGTGATCCGCAGCCCCGGCCGCCATCCCCCGGAATACTTCCTCGTGCAGCTTGGTCAGCTCGCGGCACACCGCGACCGATGCTTCGGGCGGTAGGTCCCCGAGCGTCTTCGCCAGCCGGTTCGGGGACTCGAAAATCACGAAGGTGGAAATCTCCCGCGAGATACGCTCCACCATCTCCGTCCTGGCGCGTCCTTTGCGCGGCAGGAATCCGAGAAACACGAACGTATCCGTCGGCATCCCCGAGACGACGAGGGCGGTCGTCAGCGCCGAGGGGCCGGGTAGCGCCTCGACCCCGACGCCGGCCTCGATGCACGCGCGCACCAGCCGGTAGCCTGGGTCGGAGACGAGCGGCGTGCCAGCGTCTGTGACGAGCGCCAGGTTCTCCGTTTTCGCCCGCTCGGCAAGCTCAGGAGCCAGGCGTTCCTCGTTGTGCTCGTGGTAGGCGAGGAGGTTGTTTTTGATCTCGTAGTGGGCGAGGAGGCGGCCGGTGCGGCGGGTGTCTTCGCAGAGGATGAGATCCGCCTCGCGGAGAACGCGGAGGGCGCGCAGGGTGATGTCCTCCAGGTTGCCGATAGGGGTCGGGACCACGAAGAAGGTCAAGGGTTCCCCAGCACGTACTCCCCGGAGTCGGGGTCGCGGGCGAGGGCGGCTGCGCCGAGCACGCCGGACTTCTCCCCGAGCGTCGCCACCCGGATTTCGGCCAGGTCGCGGGCAGGGGAGCGGGCGCGGAGCTGGATCTCATGCCGAGCGGGGTCCAGAATCAAATCCCCCGCCTCGACCACGCCGCCCCCGATGGCTACGACCTCCGGGTTGAAGACGTTGACGAACCCGGCGAGCCCGATACCGAGCCACACGCCCGCCTCTTCTAACACTGAGAGCGCCGCCTCATCGCCTTCGTGGGCAAGCCGGGTCACGTCCTCGCCCAGTATCTCGCGCGTGGAGGCGAGGTGGTCGAGGGCGGAGCCAGGCCTCTCGATGGCGACCTCGCGGGCGCGGCGCCGGATCGCAGTCCCCGAAGCCAGCGCCTCCAGGCAGCCGTGGTTCCCGCAAGCGCAGCGGGGACCCGTGGCCTGGATGGTCATGTGGCCCAGCTCCCCGCCAGCGCCCTGCGCGCCCCGCATCAGAACGCCGTGCGTGATGACGCCGCCCCCAATTCCGGTTCCCAGCGTGACGAAGACCAGGTGGTCCACCTCGCTCCCCGCCCCGAACCGGAACTCGCCCCACGCAGCCGCGTTCGCATCATTCTCGACGGTGAGGGGGAGCCCAACCTTCGACTCCAGCGCGTCCTTCAGATCTATACCCTCGATGGCGTGCAGATTGGGGGAGAAGATCACCTTGTTCTCCGTGGCCAGGATGTTTCCCGGAACAGCCAAGCATACCCCGCCAACCTCGTATCCGTCCCCCACCTCCTCGATAGCCCCGGCTATGGCCTGCACGAGCCTTTCCGGCGTGTGGGGCGTCGGGTGACGCACTTCGTCCATCAGCTTGCCCTCGGCAGAGACTATTCCGGCCGCGATCTTGGTCCCCCCCACGTCAACCCCGATGGCGTTCACGGCTCCTCTCCCGCTCCCATCAACCCTGCTTCCAGTCCACTATCTCAAGCTCCGCCCGCCCGGAGTACGCGCTTCGGCTCACCGTATACGCCCCATCGAACGCTCCATCCGGCACATCATCTGGCGTTCCTTGCATCTTCGCAACCACGCCCCCGCCGAGCTGCACGAGGTTCATGCCGTCCCAGATCTGGCGCGAACCCTCGATCTTCAATCCTCCGGTGACGAAGACGGGTCGATGGTTGCCGCTCCCGAAAGGCGCGAGCCGCTCGTGCCACTCCAGAAGGCCATCAGATACCGCCTCGAGCGCGATCTCCGCGTCCACTTCGATGGCTGGCGCAAACAGATCCGGGTTCTCCTTCTCCTGCACCCGCACGGCAGCGTTCACACCGGCGACGAAGGCGTCGAACTCCCCAACGTTCACCGAGAGCCCGGCGGCCTTGCGGTGTCCGCCCCACTCGCCCATGAGATGCCGCACGCTGAAGAGCGCACCGTACACGTCCACATCGGTCTCACCCGCGCGCGCCGATCCGCCATACGAGCCATCAGCCCGGCGGTTCAGCACTGCGGCGGGTCTTCCGGTAGCCCCGGCCACCCTCCCCGCAACCAGCCCGGCCAGCCCGCCAGCCTCCTCCGTGACCACGACCTTGAAGTCCTGCTCCGGGTCCACGTCGAGGAGCGCCTGCTCCACGGCGTACTTGGTGCGGCGCTGGCGCTCGGAGTTGAGTTGGTTGAGCTCCCAGGCTATGCGCAGGGCTTCTTTGGAATCCTCGGTGAGGAGCATGTCCAGGGCGGGACGAGGGTCTTTGATCCTCCCGATGGAGTTGATGCGAGGCCCGAGCTTCCAGCCCAGGTCGTCCTCGTCCAGCTCACCCCTCACCCCGGCCACCTTCACCAGCGCCGCGATACCGGGCCTTGCCTCGCCCGCGCCGAGTGAGCGATTTATGTGCCTGAGCCCCATCGAGGCCAGCGCCCGGTTGTCCCCGACCATCGGCGCGATGTCCACCACCGTTCCGACGGAGACGAGATCCAGCAGCCGCCCGATGCGCTTCTTGCCTTCCGGGTCATCCAGTTCGCGTGCAATGGCCCACGCCAGCTTCCACGCCACCCCGACGCCGGCCAGGGGATCTTCCAGGTCCCACAACTTCGGGTCGAGAACGGCCACGGCGGGCGGGGATTCCGGCGGATTTTCCGGCGGGATGTGATGGTCCGTGACGATAACGTCCATCCCGAGTTCCTTTGCCAGCGCGACTTCGTTCCGGTTGGAGATACCGCAGTCCGCGGAGATCAGGAGGTCAACGCCCTCCGCAAAGAGGTCCCTGACATACGGCTCCAGCAGGCTGTACCCTGTCTGGCGCGTCGGCAGCTTCACGGTCAGGTTGTCCGTGTAGTGTGAGAGTGCCAGGTAAAGCACCGCAGCCGAGGTGATGCCGTCGGCGTCGTAGTCCCCGAAAACCCCGATCCGCTCCCCATCTCTGATAGCCTTCGCCACCCGGCGGGCCGCCACGCGCCACGGCTCTTCTTCCGGCGCGCTTATGGTCTTGAGGGAAGGAGCGAGGAAGCCTGCGGCGGCTTCGGGAACGACGTTGCGGTTGGCGAGGACACGGGCGCACAGTTCGTCTACCTGCGCCGCCCGGACCAGTTTCGAGACAACATCCTTATCCGGCTCCAGAAACAGCCAGCGCGCCAAACAAACCCTCCCATCAGCCCCAAAGGCCGCAAAGAACTTTCGGATGGCATTATACAGCCGGGGGGTCAGGACTTTGAGGTGGCAGGAAGCCTGGCCTGCGGAAGCTAGACTAGCGGGCCGAGAGATTCGAGTAGCCGCTCTACGACCTTGGCTAGGATGGAACGGTTCTCCCATTCTTCGAGCGTCAACTCGCGGGCGTTGGTCTTGTCCAGCGCGAACATGCGCTCCATCTGGGCGGCTAAAGGTTCGCTGTATACCTCGACGTTGGTCTCGTAGTTGCCGAGCATGCTGTAGCGGTCTATGTTGGCCGTCCCGACGGTGGACCAGACGCCGTCTACCGTGGCGGTTTTGGAGTGGATCATGATGTGCCGGTACAGGAAGATCCTCACCCCGCCAGCGAGCAGTTCCCAAAAGTGACGTCGCGCGAGCCAGTCGGCGGTCACGTGGTTGGAGTCTTCCGGGACGAGTATCTGTACGTCCACGCCGCGCCTGACGGCTTCTATCAGGCTGGCCCGCATCGCCCTGTCCGGGATGAAGTAGGCGTGAGTGAGGTAGATGTGCTTGTTGGCGCGGTCTATGGCCTCCAGATATATCGCCCGGATCGGGAAGATCCTCATGTACGGATCGTTGCGGTGGAAGACGGTGACCGGATTCCATGAGCGATCCCCGGCGTTCTCCAGCACGGGCAAGTCCGGCGTGCGGTGGTCGTTCCAGAAGTCCACGAGATCATTCTCGATCTCGCGGGCGTCACGGCCCGTGATGCGGATGTGGGTGTCGCGCCAGCCGTCCGCGTACAGCGACCCTATGTTGTAACCACCCACGAAGCCGACGCGGCCGTCCACGCTCATGATGTGGCGGTGGTAGCGGAACAGGTTGCGCGGGTTGGCGAGCTTATCCGGACCCCAGATCGGACGGAAGTGGAGCGTGTGTATCTCCTGCGGGAAATCCTTGAACTCGGATGAGACGAACACGTTCGCCAGCCCGTCGAAGATCACACAGACCCGCACGCCCTCGCAGGCCTTCTTCGCCAGGGCATTTACGAAGCGCTGCCCCATCTCGTCGCCCTTCCAGATAAAAGTCCCGACGTAGATGCTCTCGGTGGCGTCCTCGATGGCCTCCAGCATCGCCTCGTATAGCCGGACGCCGTAGGGGTATAGTTTGAGCCTGGCGCCGTTTTCCAGCTCCACCTCCGGCTGGTCTTCCCAGGGGAAGCCGCCGTGCGGCCCCTCGCGCCGCTTGCGGAGTTGTGCCAGCGCAACCAGAAAGCCCACGATCACAACCTGCACCGCCGTCAGGACCAGGAAGGCCCGCACCACAAGCCCCCGGAACTCCGCGAGCGTCCGCCGTAGCCTCGAAAACATGACGAAAATTATAGTGGACGCCGCTGGTGCGGCGCGAGGACTACCTGCGCCGCATGCGCGAGACGAAGGTTTTCGCCTCCTCGGCGGCGCGGGTGCGGATTTGCTCCATCTCCTTCTGCCCGACCTGCTGGCCGCCGCGCTCGAAGTAGAGCATGGTAGCCCGTCCCATCGTCACCGTGCCCGCGTATCCGATGGCGGCCGAGGCGACCCACCCCCCGAACGGGACGAGCTTGACCACCTGCCGGCTCAGGGCGCGCAACCCGAAGCCCGCCGCCAGCACCCCGAGCAGCTCGCGGACGCGGTCCAGCGAGAGATCCTCGCCGTAGACGGCAGCGATGCCGAGGACCATGCGGCCCTGGTTGGCGGTCATCACCGGCATGTCCGCACCGGGGATGGGCAGAGCCCCCACCACAGCGTTCTGGCGGGCGTTCTTGCGGATGATCTCATCACAGACCGCCCGTCGGAAGATGGGATAGCCGCGTCCGAACTGGATCAGATGCTCCTCTTCCAGCGCCCGCACGAGGCGGGTCGCGAGCTGGTCCCGCACGGCTTCCTCGGTCACCGACGAGAGATCCAGGTCGTCAGGCTCATCCACCGCCTTGCCCGAGAGCGTCAGCCGCCCGCTCTCCGGGACGTACAGGATTATCTCCGCGCCCCTCGACCCGCGCTGCGCCCCGAGGAGGTTCGCAACCGCATCGGCGCGGGCCGAGTCCCCGGTCACCCCAAGGGTGGCCTCCTTGCGGGCGGCCTTGCGGGATTCGTTGAAGACCTTGTACATGTTCCTTAGACCCATCATGTTCGTAACCTCCCAACCTTCCGGTCGCGCCGGATAGCGGTGTTAAATTGATCTTTGACCTTTTTTAGATATATTACGTGAAGGCAACAGAAGGGTTTCGGTTACAGTCTAGGAGACAGAGGGGAGAGCTTGCAACCCCAGCGCGATCTGCGGGATATAGAAGAAATACAAGAACTCTTCGAGGCTGGACAGGAGAGCGGCACCCTGGAATCCAGCGAGGTTCTCGGCCTCCTTCAGGAGGTAGACCTCTCCACCGACGAGATCCAGCAGGTCTACGGACTGCTCCGCGACCATGGCGTCGAGGTCGTTGACGCAGAGTTCCTTACCGATGCCATCACCGAAGAAGAGGACGCCAAGCTGGTCGAAGAGGTCCTCGAAGGCGACCTCCGCACCCGCTACACGGGCGACGCCGTCCAGATGTACCTGGATGAGATCGGCAAGACCCCACTGCTCACCAAAGCCCAGGAGGTCTACCTTGCCCGCCGCATCGAACGCGGCGACCGCCGGGCCAAAGCACACCTCACGCGGGCCAATCTGCGCCTCGTCGTCTCTATAGCCAAGAAATACGCGGGCCGGGGCGTGTCTCTTCTGGACCTCATCCAGGAGGGAAACATCGGCCTGATGCGAGCGGTGGAGAAATTCAACTACCGCAAAGGCTTCAAGTTCTCCACTTACGCCACGTGGTGGATCCGGCAGGCCGTTACGAGGGCGATTGCCGACAAGGGACGCACCATCCGGGTACCGGTGCATATGGTCGAGAAGATCAACAAGTACTACCGGGTGCAGCGTACCCTTGCCGCCGATCTGAACCGTGACCCCTCGGACGAGGAGGTCGCCCGAATCATGGAGATCGAAGTCGAGGAGATCGTGCGCATCAAGCGCGTCTCCCGGCGCTCCATCTCCCTTGAGACCCCGGTGGGCGAGGATCACTCATCGGAACTCGGTGACTTCATCGCGGACGAAGAATCGGAAACACCCCACGATCTGGCGAAATCTTCACTCCTGAAATCCAGGATGCAGGAGGCGCTGGGCAGTCTCCCTGAACGCGAGCGGATGGTTCTCGAATACCGCTTCGGCCTCACGGGCGGGCAGCCAAAGACCCTGGAAGAGGTCGGCGAGCGCTTCGACGTGACCCGCGAGCGCATCCGCCAGATACAACTCACGGCGCTGGCCAAGATCAAGAGCAGCCCCCACGCCGCCTCGCTACGAGACCTCCTGGACTGAGTACCAGCCAGGCTCAAAGCGATCGGAGCTCCGCTGAAGCCTGACTAACTTACCCTCTGTTAGGGCCGGACTGCCTGCTCTGCTCTTCTTCGGAAGCACCGGTTCCATCGTCTCCCGGTCCTCCGGGCCGGTTCGGGTTCCGGCTGGCGGCCTCGCCAAGCACCCGGATGAGGATTGGTATGGCGACTACGGCGATCACCAGCAGAACCAGCAAAGCAACTATTGCGATACCCACGCGTGATACCTCCCTCGGTTACATCGAAAGGTTTACCCGGGGTAATGCAACGTTCAAACCTGGCGCAAAGTCCTGTACAGCAGTCCCCATACCGCGCCGAAGACCGCGTGATCCAGAACCGGCAGCAACACCTTCGGGGTTTGCTGCGTCCAGGGTGGAGAATGAACTCCAAGTAGCGGTAGCCAGCTCGACCATCCGACGCCCCAGGAGAGCACACCCAGTGCAGAGCCCACGGCGGCCTCAGTCTCGGCGTCGCCCGGCTCCCGCCGCAGCAGCGCGAAGGCAGTTCCCGAGCCCATGCCGTAGGCGATGTGGGCGGCGAAGTCCAGGGCTCGTCTTGCCCCTGGCGTGATGTCTCCCAGCGCGCCGATCTCCTCCAGCCTGTCCATGACCTGCTCCGGAGCCGTGGTATGTACCAGGCCGATCCGGGCGAGCGCCTTGCGCAAGATGGTGAGCGCCAGCGTGCCCCCGGCCCCGCCTACAGCGCCGCGCACGATCGTGTGCGCTGAGTCCATGTTTCCTCCAGTCTTGCTGGCGTCAGTCGGAGAGATGATACCCGGGGCGTGACGTTGCTATTCTCGTAGCTCTCGCAGGGCGCGCGCGAGTTGGGCGTCGCGGTCTAAGATCTCCTCGCGGGAGAGGTCTCGGATGTCGCTCGGGGAGAGAGGCTCGCTGCCCTCTCCCATCTTGACCTTCACCTCCGGCTCTATGCCCGTCTTGCGGATGAAGTCTCCGCCGGGGGTGAGCCACTCCGCCACGCCGAGGAGCAGCGCCGAACCGTCACTCAGGGTGTACTCCGAGAGCACCGTGCCGGTCCCGTACGTGGCCGTTCCTATGACCTCGGCCCGGCCGTTGTCCCGCAGGGCGCCGGAAAGTATCTCCGCGCTGGATGCCGTACCGCCGTTCACCAGGACCGCCAGCGGAGCATGTATTGGCTCCGCGCCGTCATCGACCCGGATCTTCTCGCGCTTCCCCTCGGCCTCGTCACGGAGATACACCACCTTCCCAGGCTTCAAGAAAAGGCCCGCAACTTCCACCGCCTGATCCAACCTCCCACCAGGGTTGTCGCGAAGATCCAATACAAAGCTCCGGGCCCCGTCGTGCCTTGCCTCACTGATCGCCTGTTCCAGTTCATCGGCGCTGTCATCGGAGAATGAAGTCAGCTGGATCAAGGCAACGTCCCCACCGGGTATCCTGGCCCACGAAGCAACCGGGGAGTCTATCTGGGCTCGCTCCAGGGTGAAGTCGCGCGTCTCATCGCCACGCCGCACGGTCAACTCCACGTCGGTGCCCTTTGGGCCCCTGATCCTGTTCGCCACCTCCGAGGTCTTCTGCTTAAGCACACTTTTCCCGTCCACGGCGATCACCACGTCACCCGCCTCTATCCCGGCCTGCTGGGCCGGTGAACCTTCTATCGGGGATGCCACAACGACCATGCGCTCCCTGTCTTCGAGGCGTATCCCGACCCCGACGTAGGTCCCCGAGAGGCTCTCGCGGTTGCTCTTTACTTCCCCCGGCGTGAGGAACCGGGTGTGGCCCTCGTCCCCGAGGCTGTCCAGCATACCCTCTATGGCCGCGTAGGTCTGCTTCCTGGGGTTCACAGCCTCCTGGTCCACGTAGTCATCCCGGACGAGTTTCAGCGCCTCCGCATACAATCGCAGGCTCTCCCGGTCCTGCCCGCTGATGTCCGCCGGGCTCTGAGACCGCCCGAACATGAACGATGCCAGGGCGACCGCGAGCAGTACCAGAACCATCGCCATCACCCGTACCAGGGACTTGCGGTGGTCGGTTTTGGTAGCGGTGCTCTTCCACATGCCGCTGATTCTACTATCCCGGCCCATCAGCCAGCCGGCATCCGGAGATGCCAATTTCTCGGCGACCAGGCTTCCGGCGATTCTCGGAAGTTAGCTGTTAGGAGTGTTCCGATCCGTCGGGCATGGTTACGCCTCGCAGACGCAGAGACCGCGTTTCAACTAGCAGTTTGCGTGCCCCGACTTTGACGAGCAATTCTCTTAGCCACACCCACTGGGACGCGCCTCGGTGTCGCCCACCTGTCTGATACAACGCTCCACAAGAGCGTTGAACTCGCTCATCGCAGAATCCGTATCGCCCGGCCGCGTGTCTACAAACATCGCATCGGCGTGAAAGGTCCGAGGACCTGCCCACTCACCGGCGCCTGCACTCACGTGCAAAGGCTCATCGAGCCTGTCGTCCGCCGCGTCGTGTATGGTCGAGAGCCGCAGGCGCGGGATTTTCACGGTGCCGAGCGGACACTTGGTGCCGTCCGGGTACCTAAAGTGTTCATACGTTTTTCCATCGCGATCCCAACACGAAGGGAAAAACACGGTTATCTCAAACTTATCCTGCTCGCAACCGTATATCGGCCACACTGAAGAGCGAGATTCATCCCCAATTCCACAGCGATAGCGTGCAACGTCACCAATCATCTCGGCTCCGGGCGGCATGTTGTGTACCTTACTCTGATCACCGAGGGCTGTGTAGTACGCTTTCACTTGCACAGGCGTCATTCTCTCACCACCCTCTCGCACCACCGGATTCCAGTACGCCGAGTTGTGCCACTCGCGCTTACAAGTAGTTTCTGTGTTCTTGGCAAGCGTGCGAAAGGTTGAGTCCGAGTCGATGGCCGTGTTGCCATAGGGAGTGTGCAAATGGTGTGGTGGCGGCTTGATGGCATCGAAAACAAACGGCTGCATCGCATCGCACTGGATCTGAAAGGTTGGGCCGTGTTTGCCGCCGTGCTCCGCGTTAGCTTCACCGGCGATCCAGACCAGCGCACTTATCGCTACGGCTAGGATAAAGCATACGTATCTAAAGGCTCGCCCCTGTATTCTTTCTTGCATAAAACGAAGGAAAATGATATTGTTCTTTTCCGCTGACACAGTCTTCCTCCAATCCCATAGCGAAGCAATGCTTGCCCGCACCAGCTAATACCGACTACGATGGTAGATTCTAGCGATGATTTTGGAATAAATCCACATGAACTGCACCCATTACTTTTCACCCCCTCGCCAAGAGAGGTAGATAGAACTGCAGGATTTAGGGCTTGGGGCTATTCTTCCGCCCGATAGGGAGTCGTCGTAGCGGGCTCCTCTATCTTCTGTCCCCTCTCCACCGGGAAGAAGCAGGATGCCCTGTGAGAATCCATCCCACCGTTCTGGGACCCGTCCTGCGGCTCCAGGCCGGGTTCGTTCTCCTTGCAGTAATCCTGGGCACGCGGGCAGCGGGTGTGGAAGGTGCAGCCGGATGGCGGATTCGCGGGTGATGGAACGTCGCCGGTAAGGACGATGCGCTGTCGTTCTCGCTCCTTCTCCGGGTCCGGAACCGGGATGGCCGAGAGCAGGGAGTTGGTGTAAGGGTGGCGCGGTTCCCCATAGAGGCCGCCCCGGTCTGCGATCTCCACGACCTTGCCCAGGTACATAACCGCGACCCGATCCGAGATGTGCTTCACCACCGAGAGGTCGTGGGCGATAAACACGTAGGTCAGGTCGAACTCTTTCTGGAGATCCTGAAGCAGGTTCACGACCTGCGCCTGGATGGAAACGTCGAGCGCCGAAACCGGCTCGTCGCAGATGATGAGCTTGGGGTTCAGGGCGATGGCGCGGGCGACCCCGATCCTCTGTCGCTGCCCGCCGGAGAACTCGTGCGGATATCGGTTGTAGTGCTCCGGCGAGAGGCCGACCGTCTCCAGCAGTTCCCGCACCCGCTTCTTGTGGTCGCCCTCGATGCTGTGGGTCTTCAGCGGCTCGGAGATGATGTTTCCGACCGTCATGCGCGGGTTCAGGCTGGCGTAGGGGTCCTGGAAGATGATCTGCATGTTCCTTCGGACAGAGAGCATCCTCTTGCGGTCGAAGCCGATGATGTTCTCGCCCTCGAAATCAACCTCGCCCGCCGTCGGTTCGAGGAGGCGCAGGATCAGGCGCGCCAGCGTGCTCTTGCCGCACCCCGACTCCCCGACGAGGCCGAGCGTCTCTCCGCGCCTAACCGTCAGGTCTACTCCGTCAACCGCCTTGACGTGCCCGACGGTGCGCCGCAGAACTCCGGCCTTGATCGGGAAGTGCATCTTCAGACCCCGTGCCTCCAGGATGTTCCCGCCGGAAGCTGCGCCGTTCGCGCGGGCGTTCTCCTGTTCGCTCACGCGCTCATCTCCCCTTCGATGCCAAGCTCCTCGTCGGCCTCGCGTTTGCGGGCTTCTATCTCCTCGATGGAGAGAATACACGCGGCGGCGTGCCCCGGCTTCTTCTCTTCCAGCGATGGGTCCGTCGTGCGGCATTCATCCTTGGCGAACGGGCACCGCGGGCTGAAGTTGCAGCCTTCAGGAAGGAAGATCAGGGACGGTGGCTGGCCTTTGATCGGGAGCAGCCGCACGTCGCCCGCCGTGTCCAGCCTCGGAAGGCTGCGCAAAAGCGCCCACGAGTACGGCATCAGCGGGTCGTAGAAAACCTGATCCGTCCCGCTCTGCTCCACAGCGCGTCCCGCGTACATGACCATCACCTTGTCGGCGAGCTGGGCCACGACGCCGAGGTCGTGTGTGATCATGATGATCGCGGTCCCGAACTTCTCCTGAAGATCCACCATCAACTCAAGGATCTGTGCCTGAATCGTCACGTCGAGGGCCGTGGTCGGCTCGTCGGCGATGAGGACCTTCGGGTTGCAGGCGAGGCCCATCGCGATCATGGCCCGCTGGCGCATCCCGCCGGAGAACTGGTGCGGATAGTCGCGGGCGCGTTCCTCTGGATTGGGAATTCCAACGTCCCTCAAAGCCTGGACGGCGCGATCTTTGGCCTCGCTCTTGGAGACGTTCTGGTGGATGCGCACGGCCTCGGAGATCTGATTTCCCACCGTGAAGACGGGGTTGAGGCTCGTCATGGGGTCCTGGAAGATCATGGCTATGTCGTCGCCCCGGATGCGCTGCATCTTCCTGTCAGACGCCTTCAGGAGATCCTCGCCCTCGAAGAGCACCTCACCTTCGGGGTACTGCACCGGCGGCTTCGGGTTGAGCTGCATGATGGAAAGCGCCGTCACCGATTTGCCCGAGCCTGACTCCCCGACGATGCCGAGCGTCTCTCCTGGCTCCAGCGAGAACGACACCCCGTCCACGGCTTTCACCACCCCGTCCGGGGTTTTGAATTGGGTCTTCAGGTTGTTGACTTCCAGCATCGCCACGGTCTACCCGTCCACCTTCGAGTTCCTCAAAACATCGCCTCCCGGAAAGTAGATTACAGCAGTCGCAGCGTCGCGGCCAGAGCGTGCCATTCGGCTACGCACCGGGCTGCTTTCCGCGCAGGAATTCGAGCACCTGCCGGTCCAGGTACCCGCGCTCCTGCTCCCGCTCCTCGAAGTTCTCCGTCCCGATGAAAGCGCCGAGTGCCCCGTACAGCTTTTCGTCGTCCGCGCCCGCATCTTCGAGATATCCGAGGCGGATTAGAGACGCCACGACCTCGTCCCGCACGTCGCCGTCCTCCGCGACCACGTCATCGGGCTCCGTCTCCCCGAAGTAAAGGGTGTGCAGTTCCCGGATGCGGATCAGCTCCTTGATAGGATCTGCATGGTCGTCCACGCGCAGGTCAACCACCCGGTCGCTCTGCCCGCCGTATCCGCCAGCCTCACGCACCACAAGCAACGCCGCCGACTGCCGGCCCCGTGAATCTCCGCCGGCCTCCTGCCCCGCATCCAGCGCCGCCAGCAAACGTCCGGCGAGGTCGCCGCCAGTATCTTCGTAGACGCGGGCCATCGCCCGCACCGTCTCTTCGCCGACCAGGATGTTGCCCTGGGCGGCGTAATGTTCCCCGGTGAAACCGCCGGCCCATGAAAAGCAATCGTTCCCGGTGAAGGTCGCGGCCTTCCCCCGGGCGTCCACGACGCCGACCTGCCAGTCTTCGCGGCCCTCGTCCGCTGCCACGAGTTCCTGGATCGTCTCTTCGGCGGTACGGCCTTCGGCTATGAGTTCCAGGCCGCGCGGACCGTAAGAGACGTTCGCCATCGCCTGCGTCGCCACCGCCCCGACGCCGGCCCGCGCCTAGGGGACGACGGCCCCGACCGCCAGGAACTTGGACTGGACCGCGATCCCGATCTCCTCGGTCGCGGGATCGAAGGCGACTATCGAGAAGGTGGCAACTAGGTTTTTCACGCGGACCTTTCTATTCGGATATCCGGGGGACGACCGCCAGCGCGAAGCATGCCACCACGCAAATACGGATGCCTCGGAGCCTATTCATGCCATCCCCTTCCTCACGGTCTCCGTCGCGTCCCTTCCCCCAAGAAGATTAGCGGTTGTGCCCCCACTGGTCAAGCCACTCCAAACTTTGTATTCGTATACGTATCCCGCACACATCCGGTTTAGACGAACCGTAAAAAACACGGCGGCGAGACGGACACCGAGGGGCTGCTGCGCCAGCTCGGGCTCGCCTGAGAACAGCGGGACGAAGCGTTACCTCAGCCGGCTGTGGCCGCCTGGCTCTCCCTCTGTTCGGCGCGGGCGTCATAGTAGAGGTGGCAGGCGGTGAAGTGTCCTGGTTTGATCTCACGCCAATCTGGCACTATCTCGGCGCACACCTCCATCGCCTCGGGGCATCGCGTGCGGAAACGGCACCCTGAAGGCGGGAATACCGGACTCGGCACGTCGCCCTGCAAAACCGTACGCTCGCGTTCGTTCTCCAGGTCCGGGTCGGGAAGGGGAACCGCGGAAAGAAGCGCCTGCGTGTACGGGTGCAGCGGGTCATCGTAGAGCTTCTCGGAGTCGGCCATCTCTACCAACACCCCGAGGTACATCACCCCGACACGGTCGGAAATGTACTTCACGACGGAGAGGTCGTGGGAGATGAAAAGGTACGTCAGGTTCTTCTCGCGCTGGAGCCGCTTCATCAGGTTGATGACCTGTGCCTGGATGGAAACGTCCAGCGCGCTCACAGGCTCGTCGGCGACGATGAACTCAGGATCGACGGCGAGGGCACGGGCGACCCCGATCCTCTGCCGCTGCCCGCCGGAGAACTCGTGAGGGTAACGGTTGGCGTGCTCCTCACTCAGGCCGACGGTCTTCAGCAGTTCGTGCACCTTGTCGAGCCGCTCCTTCTTGTCCGCCGCGAGGTGATGAATGTCCACTCCTTCGGCGATGATGTCTCCCACGGTCATGCGCGGGTTCAGGGAAGCCTGGGGGTCCTGGAAAATCATCTGCAGCTTCCGGTTCAAGATCTTGGCCGCCTCGCCCTTCGCCTCGCCCACGTCCTGTCCGTCATAAATGATGCTGCCGCCCGAGGGCTCGTAGAGCCGCACGAGAACCCTCCCGGCGGTTGATTTACCGCATCCCGACTCACCGACCAGGCCGAAAGTCTCTCCGCGTTTGATCTCCAGCGAGATACCGTCCACAGCCTTCAGGCTCTCGCGTCCTATCCTGAAGTATTTTTTGAGATCCTTGATCTCCAGGAGCACCGGCGTTTCCCCAGCCTGCCCATTAGTGCTCTGTTCGGTCATCGGTGGCCTCCAATCTGGGCTGGCGGCTCGACGTTGGGAGCCATGTCGTGATGCAACCAGCAGGCCGCCTCATGTTCGGCTGAGAAGCGAGTGTAGGCGGGCATCTCCTCGGCGCAGACCTTCATGGCGTACTGGCATCGGGCGGTGAAGGGACAGCCCTTCGGAGGGTCGAGAGCGTCCGGCGGAGAGCCGGGGATCGGGATCAACTCCTGCGACCGATCCGCCGTCGGCAGGGGTATGGAAGCCAGCAGGCCCCAGGTGTAGGGCATCTTGGGCTGGTAGAAGATCTCGCGCACCGTTCCCGTCTCGATGACCTTGCCCGAATACATTACCGCCACCCGGTCGGCGACGCTGGCGACCACGCCGAGGTCGTGCGTGATCAGGATAACCGAGCTCCCTATTCTCTCCTGCAGATCGCGCAGCAACTCCAGGATCTGGGCCTGAATCGTCACGTCGAGGGCTGTCGTCGGCTCGTCGGCGATGAAGATCTGGGGGTCGCAGGCGAGGGCGATGGCTATGACCACCCGCTGGCGCATCCCGCCGGAGAACTGGTGCGGGTACTGTCTTACGCGCGCCTCGGCGTTCGGGATGCCGACCATATCTAGCAGTTCCACGGCGCGTTCAGTGGCCCGCCTTCCCGACATGCCCAGGTGCTTTTTGAGGGCCTCCATGATCTGGCGCCCCACCCGCATCGTCGGGTCGAGCGAGGTCATCGGGTCCTGGAAGACCATCGCGATCTTCGGTCCCCGAATCCTCTGCATCCGTTTCTCTGAGAGCTTCAGAAGGTCGTTGTCCTCGAAGAGGATCTCACCGCCCCGCACTATGGTGTTCGCGTCTGGGTTCAGGCGCATGATGCTCCTGGCCGCCACCGACTTGCCCGAGCCTGACTCCCCGACGATCGCGAGGGTTTCGCCGCGCCGTAACTCGAAGGTGGTCCCCCGTACCGCCTGGACCTCCCCCGCGTAGGTGGAGAACGAGATCCTCAGATCCCTGACTTCCAATACGTTGTCGCCGTTCATGGCCACCCGCTACTTGCGCATCTTCGGGTCGAGGGCGTCGCGCAGGCCGTCGCCGAGCAAATTGAAGCAGATCATCAGCAGGCAGAATATCGCTGATGGGAACCACAAGAGCCCCGGGTGGAACCTGAGCTCGGCGGCCCCGTCGCTTATCAGCGAACCGAGCGAGGCCTCGGGCACCTGTATACCCAGCCCGATGAAGCTCAGGAATGCTTCGGCGAAGATGGCGGACGGGATGGTGAACATAAGGTTGATCACGATCAGGCCCAGGGAGTTTGGGATCAGGTGTTTCCACACCACCCTGAGCCCGCTCGCCCCCAGGGAGCGCGAGGCCAGGGCGAACTCCTGGTTTTTCAGCTGCATCATCCTTCCCCGAACGATCCTGGCCATGAACGTCCAGCCGGTCAGTCCCAGGGCGATGGTTATGGTCAGGATACCGGGCTCAAAGACGACCATCGCAAGGATCGCCACTATCAGGTAGGGAACACCGTTGAGGATCTCGATCCCGCGCTGCATCACATCGTCCGTTCTGCCACCCAGAAACCCGGATATGGCCCCGTAAACGACGCCTACGAAGATATCCAGCAAGGCGGCCAGGAGCCCTATGTAGAGGGAGACCCTGGTCCCGGCCCAGACCCTCGTCCACATGTCGCGTCCGAACTTGTCGGTACCGAACCAGAACTCGGAAGTAGGACCAAGGTAGCGGTTGGCCAGGTTCTGGTAGTAAGGAGAATGGGGTGAAACGAGGGGCCCTATGATAAAGGCCATGGCAAACAGGAACACGACGACGGCCAGGCTAATCAGGGCGCCGCGGTTCTTCTGCAACCTTATCCACGAGTCCTTCCAGAAGCTCACCGGGGGACCGGCGATCTTCTCACCCTCCTGCTGGTCGATCTCCGCCGGCTTGAAGAGGCCAGGATCCAGCTGGCGATCTTGTGTTTCCATACCTACTCCTTCGCTCCGGCGACGCGGATTCTGGGGTCAATGATCCCGTACAAGATGTCCTGTATCAGGAGGGCGAGTATAAACATCACAGAGAAAAAGATGGTCGTGCCCAGGATCATGGAGTAGTCGCTAACCACGACGGACTGAACGAACTGCTCGCCGATGCCCGGCACCACGAAGATCTGCTCTACCACCAGCGAGCCGGTGATCAGGTAGATGGTAAGCGGCGCCATGACGGTGACCAGGGGTATCATGGCGTTGCGCAGCACGTGCCTCACGATTACCGCCAGCCCGGAGAGCCCTTTGGCTTTGGCCAGGGTAATGTAATCCTGGCCCATGACCTCTAGCATCTCGGTTCGGATGAAGCGGGCGACGGTCGAAATAACGAACACTGACAGGGCTAGCGAAGGCATGATCGAGTATATGTAGCTATCGAAGAACGCTATCGGGAACAGCCCTAGCTTGAGCCCGAGCCAGTATTGCAATACGGGACCGAGTACGAAGGTGGGCACGGAAACCCCGATGATCGCGACCACCACCGCCAGGGTGTCCCACAGGGTGTTGTGCCGCAGGGCGGCGATGGTTCCGAGCACCATGCCCAGGATGAGGCCAAAGATGACCGCCTGAATGCCGATGAACATGGAGACCGGAAGGCGCGTCAGGATCATCTGCATCACGGGCCTGCTCTCGAAGAAGAACGAGTTGCCGAGATCGCCCTGCAACACGTTGCCCATGTACTTCAAATACTGGACGTAGACCGGCTCGTCCAGGCCATACTTCTCGAAAAGTTGATCCCTGACCTCGGGTGTCAGCTTCGGGTCGGCGAAGGGCGACCCCGGAAGCAGCTTGCTGATAAAGAAAGTTACGCTAATGATTATGAAAAGCGCAACGAACATGTATACGAAGCGCCTTGTCAGGTACCTGACCATTTACGAATCCTCCCCTAGAGCAGTCCCACCGAAGGCGCAAGGGTGCCCTTCACTGGGACACCCCGTATTTTCGTCTCGCACGTCGGTACCGGCCTGCTAGTCCGCTACGCGAGCTTCCACAACGAGTAGTCTTTGCCGCCACCGTACGGTTGGTTGACGAAGTTCGTGATTCCATTTATGAGGTACGAACCACCGTAGAAGCGCCAGGGCGCCACCCCAGCATCTTCCGCGACCAGGATTTTCTCGGCCTCGAGCAGCATGTCCATGCGCTTTGCTTTGTCGGCTTCCTCCCTGGCGCCGCTAATCAGCTGATCGTAGCGCTCGTTCTTGTAATTATAGGTGTTGAAGGTGTTGGTGCTCTCAAAGAGCTCCATGAAGGTCATCGGATCGTTGTAGTCGGCGATCCAGGCCTGATTGGAGAGCTGGAACTTGCCTTCGGACTCCAGCTGCAGCTTCCTGCTGAACGGCTGCACTTTGATCTCGATCTTGGCACCCATCTTCTTCATCTCGGACTGGAAGAACGTGGCCAGGTCCCTCGATGTGCTGTCGTCATAGGTGAGCAACTCTATGGTGGGGTTCTCGCCGAATTCCTCTACGCCCTTCTGCCAGAGCTCCTTGGCCTTGGCGGGATCGTAATCGGGCATCGTCGGTCCCTCGGCCTCGCGGAAAGGCTGGTCTCCTGGCCCGGCCATGCCGTCCGGGACGTAACCGGTTGCGGGCACAGAGCCGTCGTTGAGAATCTTGTTGTTCATGGCCGCCCGATCGAACCCGATCTGGAGGGCTTTGCGGATGTTTATGTTCTTGAAGATCGGCAATTCGTACTGGGGGACAATGTAGCCCGTGGCGAAAAACGTCAGCTGGACTAACTCCGATTTGCCCTTGTACTCGTCGACGTATTCGCTGTCTATGTAAGTCTCCTGAAGCTCATTCGACTCGAACAGGTTGACGGCCGTGTCTACCTCTTTGACGATCTTGCCCTCGAGCTTCGGTATGCTTACGTTGTCCGCGTTCCAGTAGTCCTTGTTCTTGACCACGGTGCATCCGTTGGTCGGGTTGAACTGGGTCAGTATGTAGGGGCCGTTGTAGATCAGGGCGTCCGCGCTTAGCGCGTACTTCTCCCCCTTGGACTCCACGTACTTCTGGTTCTGGGGCAGGTATGTGAAGAAGGAGGTGAGGCCCAACCAGTACGGCGCTGGCGCCGTGAGCGTCACCTTGAGCGTCTTGTCGTCCGGTGTTTCTATTGCCACGTCGTCCGGTTTCCCGCCGCCCGTGTTATAGGCGTCTGCACCCTTCACGAACGAGGAGATGATATACGCGTACTGGCTGGCCGTATCGGGGTTGAGCGCCCTGAGCCAGGCGTACCTGAAGTCTTGAGATGTTACAGGGTCGCCGTTGGACCACTTGATGCCATCGCGCAGCTTAAAGGTATAGACGAGGCCGTCGTCGCTAAGTTCGTAGCTCTCGGCCAGGTCCGGGATGGGCTGGGTGTTCTCGTCCAGCCTGTAGAGGCCAGACATCACGTTCAGGAGTATCTCCGTCGAGACCGAGTCGGTGGTCTTTGCAGAGTCAAGATCTCTGACCGTGTCCTCCAAGTTGTAATTGATGGTGCCGCCTCCACCACCACCGTTGCCGCCGCCCTCGCCGCCACCGCTGAAGACGCCGCAACCGGCGGTACCGAGCAAGGCCGTCCCGGCAAGGCCGACCCCACCGACCTTCAGAAAGTCCCGCCGGGTTAGTCGCTGGATCTCGTCCCGCAACTCCTTGCCCGAAGCAATATCTTCCGTATTCCTCATGAATTCTCCTTTCTCTCCCCCGCGCTTTACGCGCCGAGATTGTACACGTCTGCCGCACAAAAGGTTTACACGGACGCATGCTGACCCTGGATGTTACCTTGGATGCATGCTTGCCGCGATACCGCCCGCTCCCGGAAGGTCCGCCGACACGTCGGGCGTTCGGGAAGGCGATTCTGGTCTGTTTCTAAGGATGATTCGTCACGACTTTCTAGGTTTTTCACATTCCGTCTTGTGGCGAGACTGTAACCTCGAATTACAAACCGTGTCAAGTGACCCTCACATTCGGGAGAATACCCGCACGCAGTCCAACGGTCTTTGGCCGCTGGTCCAGAATTAGATTACCCGCCGGGCTCCCAGACGTTTATATGCTTGAATTTGCACCCATGGGAAACGCGAGCCGACCCATCCTCAGAAACTTCCCTGATCGTTTCGAGACGGATCGGCTCCTCGTCCGCTGTCCGCTCCCCGGCGATGGTGATGCCCTCTCCGCGGCGGTCAGAGAATCCTACGAAGAATTGAGGCCCTGGATGCCCTGGGTGGAGCACCACAGAACCGTCGAAGACTCCGAGGAAAGCGCGCCGCGGGTGGGTCGAGTTTCTGGCGCGCTCCGATCTGCGAATGCACCTCTTCCTGAAAGGAACGGACACCCTGGTAGGGAGCAGCGGCCTGCACCGTATAGACTGGCCGGTACCGAGGTTCGAGATCGGCTACTGGTGCCGGACCTCGTTCTCCGGGCAAGGCTACGTTACAGAGGCCGTTCGCGGCATCGCGGACTTTGCCTTCGACCATCTGGACGCCAGAAGAGTGGAGATCCGGTGCAATCCCCAGAACCACCGCAGCGCACATGTGGCCGAGTACGCCGGTTTCCGGTTGGAGGGAGAGCTGCGAGCCTTCGAGCGTTCTCCCAATGGGGGAGTTAAGGAACACCATGGTATACGCCATGCTTCCGGGGAAAATCTTACCTGGTAACCTGCTGTTTACCCCCTCCGGGTTTCCGCGTATGGCCCATAAGAGGCTGTATGAAAAGTACTCAAACTCGGGCGAGCCGCCTCATCATGAGGCGGATCATCGCAGCGTACACCAACGCCTCCCCGCTCGCACACAATCGCTCGTAGTCCTTGCTCATCCTCCTTTGCTGGTCGATCCAGGCGATCGTGCGCTCCACCACCCACCTCCTCGGGAGCACCACGAAGCCTTCG
>Ga0081539_10003114_pt1 | contig 21205 bp, 19 predicted proteins | sample TabmetS4T2R2_FD_71023 | JGI IMG/M metagenome (GOLD analysis project Ga0081539, IMG submission 71023) | Tabebuia heterophylla rhizosphere microbial communities from the University of Puerto Rico - S4T2R2 | ecosystem: Host-associated > Plants > Roots > Rhizosphere ...
GATGAAAGGATGGTTTTGAATTAAAGAAAATCCCAGCGCTGCGGCTTTAGCAGCCAGGCTGGGATAAAGTTCATTTCCTCCAAAGGTCATATATGGCTGTGCCAATGCTGACTCGAGAGCGCCAAAGTCGCGTATGCCCATCAATCCGCCTGATTGCTGCATGATTCGTTGGTATGTTTCGAGGATTTCAGCAATGGTTATAGGGCGCATTATTATGCCAGCCGCTTGTACAGCTCCTTATATGTTTTCAAAACGTATTCAAGCGCTTTTTGAAAATCCTCTTGCGGGCGGGCGACCAGTTCCTCGAAGGTTACTCGCAGTAATTCTTCCATAGGAATATTAAATTGTTTTGCAAGATTTTGTAATTTTTGCAAGCGATCTTCTGATAGTGTTACTGTAATTGTGACCATAGTATGCCTCTTACTCAATTATACATCTTTGCTTTACTCAAATAACTTCCCAACGTTCCAAACTCCCCCCGCGAGCATCACAGCATCGGAGGATTCGGACCATCGAAAGTCAATCATGTTTGACCCTCCAGCCATGATCATGGTGGTGCAATATCGTAGGCAGCAATTATTGAATTCTGATCCCAGTTTGCGGCGTCCAGAGATGTGATTTGAACCACATAATACTGTGCTAGGACTGGGTCGCCGCGGGTGTCGAAATTAAAGGTACCTGTAATGCCGTTGTAGTCTCTCATCCTGCGGATGGTTCTGACAACCTCGTCTCGTGTAGGCGGTGTACCATTTTTCGCCTTTGTGGCTATTTGAATCGCCGTCAAGCAAGCCCCAGTCGCATCGTAGGCCCGTGCCGCGAACGACGAGGGGACTGTTCCATATTGTGTCTCGAAATCTGCAGTGAATGTGGCGGCATCAGAAAAGTACTGAAGTGGGGGATTGGTAATCGTGTAGTACATACCGGCACCCTCAACTAACGATGGATCTGCAAGATGGATCATGGACGGATCATTGAGCCGCTCCGTACCAAGGATTGCACCCATATATCCAGCCCCGCGAAGCAAATTTAAGAAAGGGAGTGCCTGATCAGCGGAGCTCGTGATATAGATTAGCTCAGGCTTGACATCCATAATTTGGCTGATGATCTGATTGATGTTCTGAGAATTCACCTCAGCCACTCGCATGCCGAGTGTTTGGATTCCCCGACGATCTGCTTCAAGCCTGAAATACTCCGCGTTCTTTAAGCTGCTTTCACCCTGTTGACTAACAATGTAAACGCTTGCAAAACCCTGAGCCGCCGCAAACTGTGCCCCTGCAGCACCCTGTCCATCACTGTGTCCAATCAGACGATTTACTTCACGATAATCGCGTTTGGTCAGGAGCGGAGCCGTCACTGATGGAGCAATTAAGGCAAGTCCCGCGAGATGATATACGTCAGATGTTTCGATCGTGACCTGCGGGTCATAGTGTCCTATGCCACATAAGATTTCAGGGTCAGCAATAATCTGTTGTGCATTTGCTGCGGCCGTCTTCCCACTGTTTTGATCATCATAAGGCACCAGTTCTACCTTGAAACGATACTCACTGAATAATGGGTTACTCAATTGCTGAATAGCTAACTCAGCCCCGTGCAAGATATCTTGACCAAATTTGGCCTGCTCACCAGACAATGGGCTCTGGCTGAAAATCTTAATAACGGCCGCAGGTATAAAGGGAGTCGCAGGAGGTGCCGGCGTGAAGGTTGGTAGTTGAGTTTTCGTGGGCTCCGGTGTCGGTGTTATAGAGCTAGTCGCGGTTGGAAAAACGATTACGATCTCCGTTGCTGGGCCGCAGCCAAGGGCGAAGATCAGGATCATGTGCGCCAGTAAGAGACCAGATTTGCGAATCCATGGGAATATTTTTGCGTTGATCATCCTTTATCCTATTGAGACACCATTTGTTACTTTATTTTGGAACGATTCTTAAAATCTCGATAGTGCAATTTTATTCCATTGCCATCTTCCCACGCCCACGTCCAATTCACCAAGTCTTCCTGCATCCACTGTGAACATCGTGACGGACCTCACCTCCAACTTCTTTCCTGAAGGAGAGACGGGATTCGTTACGTTTGAAAGGAACCGGTCAATGGTCAGTCATGTAGCTTCAAGAATACCGAGAAACTCCCGTGCTGTGATGATCGGATTGGAATTCTTTCAGATCAAGTAAATGTTTGTCCCCGCTGACAATGTACTCTGTCTTTCCAGTAATCGCAGCTTCAAGGAACTTATCGTCTAACGTATCTGCAAGAACAACAAAGATTTTCTCTTCGGGTGCTACAAACTCTGCTTTACGATAAACACGATTTACAACAGCCGCGATAGTACGAGATTTCAAATGCAATTTTGGTCTTTGCAAAACATCCCAATATTCGGATACAATGTCTTCACTTACGACGCGAATAAATTTCCCTGCTCTCCACTCATCGTTTATTTTGCCAACTTGCCCACCCAATACCATAGACACAAATATATTTGTGTCTAGGACAACGCGTTTCATTTATCTTTGCCTTCCCTCACGGCTCGAATTTCAGAGTTTATATCATCTTCTGTGATATTGTATTTCAATGCAGTGGCGCGCGCATCCTGGATGGCTTCATCGTACTCGCGTTCTAATCCCTCATCATCTCTAATACTAATTTTCAAGAAGCGAATAAATGCCAACACATCTGCACGGCGAGATTCAGGCAATGTAGCTACTTCTTTCAAGAGCATCTGTTCAAATTCGGTCATAGGAAACCTCTTATACAATTATACAACTTTACCTCTCCACAAGTTTTCCATTCCGTAAATCTCCCAACGTTCCGGCTCCCGCAGCAAACATCGTGACTTGAATTTGCCGCTTTGTCAACTTCATCACGTCAATTGCTTTCTCGCTTGAAACTGCTGCGGCTTTCAAGAAATTACCTGCCATACCACCCAGTGTCGCGCCTAAGGCAACGCACTTGGCGATATCAAGTCCATCCTTAATACCGCCACTTGCGAAGATCGTCATGTGAGGTGCGGCTTTCTTTACGTTCAAGATTGAATCCGCAGTTGAAATTCCCCAGCCAACAAACGTCGCGGCGAGTTCGCGCGTGAATTCATCGGGCGCGCGGTGCATCTCCACTTGGGACCAGCTTGTTCCACCCGCGCCTGCAACATCAATCGCTGAAACTCCACAATCAGCGAATAATCTTGCGGTTCGTTCTGAGATTCCCCAGCCAACTTCTTTTGCAATCACAGGCACTTCCAGTTTCTTGGAGACTTCTTCCACTTTCTTCGCCAGGTCTGCGAAGTTAGTGTCACCTGCATCCTGTACTGCCTCCTGGAGTGGGTTAAAGTGAAGGATTAGCGCGTTGGCTTCGATCATCTCTACGGCGCGGCGGCATTGGTCAATGCCATAGCCATAATTCAATTGCACAGCGCCGAGATTTGCGAACAATAGAATATCCGGTGCGACGCGGCGAACTTGAAAGGTTCTGGCCTGTTCTGGATGTTCGATTGCCGCGCGTTGACTTCCAACTCCCATAGCGGCGCGCATGACATATGCAGTCTCGGCCAGACGTAAGTTGATGGTCTCAGCTTCCTCTGTCCCGCCGGTCATGGAACTGATCAAAATGGGAGCGGCCAATTCTTTGTCGAACAACTTGAGGCTTGTGTCGACGCGTTCCAAATCCAATTCAGGCAGCGCCTCATGCGTGAAGTGATAGTTCTCAAGTCCGGTTGTGAGCGCGGACCGGACATCCTTCTCCAAATTAATTTTGATGTGGTCAGCTTTTCGCTGTTCAATCGGCGCAACTTTTGTCATGGGGCAGTGTTCCTGTGATTGTAAAATTGCTTGACGTGGTCGGTTTACCGTGTAAAATTGCCACGACTATTGTCCCGTGGGCTCTTTGCGGGAAAATCTAAAAGGAGGTTGTCATGTCTGACACGTATGAAGATGTGAAGGCGATTATCAAAGACTTGCTTGGCGCAGACGAGGCGAAGATCACACCTGAGGCTCGTTTCCGTGAGGAACTTGAGGCAGATTCCCTTGACCTTGTCGAACTGATCATGGCTTTTGAAGATAAATTTGGTGCCGAGATTTCAGACGAAGATGCCCAGAAGATCGTGACAGTGGGTGACGCCGTCAGCTATATTGACTCACATAAGTAAATCTTTCTGCGATTATAACCGTAGAGCCGCCCGAAAGGACGGCTCTATCTTATTAAAATCCCTCTCCCAAAATGGGAGAGGGGAAGGGGTGAGGGTTAATTCAAAAGCGACGGAATCTCCTCCGGATGTTTCGCTACCTTTACACCCGCGGCTTCGAGGGCTTTCACTTTATCTGCTGCTGAACCCGCGCCACCTTCGATGATCGCACCCGCATGACCCATCCGTTTGCCAGGAGGGGCGGAGGAGCCGGCGATGAACGAGACCACAGGTTTCGTCATTTTGACTGAGATATATTCTGCAGCCTTGTCTTCATCGGTGCCGCCGATCTCACCAATTAACACGACTTTTTCTGTCCCCGGATCATGCTCGAACATTTCAAGCACGTCGATAAAATTGGTACCGTTGACCGGGTCACCGCCGATACCCACGCAAGTAGATGCGCCCATATTGACCTGTTTGAGCGCGTAGAGCACCTCATACGTCAATGTACCAGAACGTGAGACTACACCGACATTTCCTCCAATAGCAATGTTGCCGGGAATAATGCCTACTTTAGATTCATTGGGGGTCAACATGCCAGGGCAATTGGGTCCAACAAGACGAACTTTCTTTTGATCGAGATAATTGCGCACGCGCATCATATCCTGGACCGGGACACCTTCTGTGATACAAACAATCAATGGGATTCCGGCATCGGCAGCTTCGAACATCGCATCAGGAGCAAAGCGCGCGGGAACGAAGATCACTGTGCAATTCGCGCCCGTTGCATCGGCCGCGAGCTTGACCGAATCAAACACAGGGATTTTTCCTTCAAGTACCCATTCGCCGCCTTTGCCTGGGGTCACACCTGCGACAACATTCGTTCCGTAGGAGACCATTTGCGTGGTATGGAAGAGTCCTTCATTGCCCGTAATGCCTTGAACCAAAAGGCGCGTATTCTTGTTAATGAGTATACTCATGAAAATTCCTCGTTAGATCCTAAAGGACTTAAAGTCCTTTGGAGTCTATATTAATCATCCCTTCGCCGCGGCGACTGCCTTTTGTGCCGCGTCTGCCAGCGTTTCCGCGGTGATCATCTTGGCGTTCTCAAGCAGCCTTCTTCCTTCTTCTGCGTTCGTTCCAACCAGGCGAACGACCATAGGTACTTTCGGTTTGACCTCATCCATCGCGGTGAGAATGCCACGCGCGACTTCGTCACAGCGCGTTATTCCACCGAAGATGTTGATGAGAACGGCCTGCACATTTGCATCGGAAATAATGATGCGCATTGCGGCCGCCACTTTGTCTGCTCCTGCGCCTCCGCCAATATCTAGAAAGTTGGCGGGTTCACCGCCAAAGAGTTTGACGATATCCATGCTGGTCATTGCCAGACCCGCGCCATTAACCATGCAACCGATATTGCCATCTAATTTGATAAAAGAAAGACCATAACGCCGCGCTTCGGTCTCAGCGGGAACTTCCTCATCGATATCCCGGATTTCGGCAAGTTTGGAATGCCTGAATAATGCATTGTCATCGATCATCATCTTGCCATCGAGCGCAATAAGGCGTTTATCTTTTGTAATCACAAGAGGGTTGATCTCCGCAAGCGATGCGTCGGTATCGAGATAAGCCTGCCATAGACCTGCTGCGATTTTTCCAAAGTCTCGCCAGAGCTCGCGCGGCAAATCAATGGAAGCAGCGATATCGCGCGCCTGATAATCGCGTAATCCAAGCAACGGGTCGATATGGACTTTGACAATCTTTTCGGGAGTCGTGGCGGCAACTTCTTCAATATCCACACCACCTGCGGCAGAAGCGATCATCACAGGCTTCTTGGCGGCGCGATCATTTGTAATAGCAAAATAAATTTCATGATCGATGGCAGCCGCTTCATCCACTAGCACTTTACGAACTGGGAGATCTTTGATTCTCATCGTAAGGATCTGTTGAGCAAATTGTTCTGCCTCATCAGCATTCTTTGCAACTCTCACACCCCCAGCCTTGCCTCGTCCTCCCACAAGAACTTGCGATTTAATAACAACGCGGCCACCTAGTTCTTCAGCAATGTGTTTCGCTTCTTCTGCGGTAGCCGCTACCCGTCCTTTGGGGATCGGAATTCCATACTTTGCAAAAATTGTCTTTGATTGATATTCGTGGAGTTTCATTTTACCCTTTGAAAACCTGTGAGATTATGAAACATAGAAATTATACCATTTGAGGTTATTTTCAAAAATCTGGAGGATGTCATACCTTTATGGTATCCTCTCAAACCCGCTATGAAACATTTACTTCGTATACGAATCTTCCTCAAGCCTTATTTCTGGCAGATATTGGCAACGCTGTTGATGTTGTTGATTCTGGCTGGACTCAACCTCCTCGTCCCGCGCATCATTCAGACAGTAATAGACGATGGACTCTCGCGCGGCGACACGCGTTACCTCATCCGCGCGGCGGTTCTTCTTTTTGGCCTTGGGCTTGCCTCCGCTATTTTGAATCTCGGTAATCGCTATGGCTCCGAGTGGATCGCTGCGCGCGTAGGCTATGATCTGCGCAACCGGATGTATGATCATGTGCAACATTTGCCCTTTACCTATCACGATCACGTTCAAAGCGGACAGCTCATCTCCCGCTGTATCGAAGATGTGCGTTCGATCGAGCGTTTTGCAGGTGGCGCGGTCGCTGACCTGGTTCGTTTTGTGCTACTAACAGCAGGGATTATTTATATTATGGTGTCAGCCAATCCACTGCTCGCGGGAATTGCCTTACTACCTATGCTGCCCCTGAGTCTGATGACGGCGATTTTCGGCACTAAGGTCGGCGGACTTTTCTTCATTGTGGATAATGCGGTGGGTGAAGTCTCAAATCGTTTGCAGGAAAATGTCGTTGGTGTGCAGGTCGTTCGCGCATTTGCGCGTGAAAACTATGAAATCAAACGCTTCGACGCGGCGAATAAAGAGGTATTCAAGTCCTGGATTCACGTCATCGATGAATGGGCAAAGATCATGCCCACCACGAACTGGCTGACAGCCATCAGCATCATACTGATCCTTTGGTTTGGGGGTCGAATGGTGATGGATGGCACACTGACTGTCGGCGCGATTGTTGCATTCAACGCGTATATTTTAATGCTGGCCGAGCCGGCACAGCAGTTGACCGGACTCGTCAACGCAGGTGGGGAAGCCGCCGCAGGGGCACAGCGCGTCTTTGAGGTATTGGATACTCAACCAGCTATTGAATCATCTGTTGATGCTGTGAAGTTAGAGAATTTACGCGGTGAAATCGAGTTCCGAGATGTAGCGCTGAAATATAAAGATGAAAAGACTGCTTCATTAAACGGGATCAATTTACGAGTTGAGCCGAACCGCATCGTCGCATTGATTGGTCCAACTGGCTCAGGAAAAACATCCTTCGTCAATCTCATTCCACGCTTTTATGATGTCACTGATGGACAGGTGATGGTAGATGGCGTGGACGTCCGTGACATGCATTTGGTTTCTCTAAGAAAACAGATCGGCATCGTATTACAGACCTCGCTTTTATTCTCAGATACCATAAAAGCAAATATTGCCTACGGACGACCTGATGCAACAATGGAGGAGATTATCGCCGCCGCAAAAGCTGTGCAAGCGCATGAGTTCATTGAAGGTTTTACCAATGGATACGAAACGATTGTCGGCGAACGTGGTGTGACTCTTTCAGGTGGGCAGCGCCAGCGTGTCGCCATCGCGCGCGCCTTATTGATGGACCCGCGAATCCTGATTTTGGATGACTCCACATCTTCGGTTGATACACAAACTGAAAAGTTGATCCAAGCCGCGCTGGATACATTGATGGAAGGACGCACCACATTTGTAATTGCACATCGTCTATCCACGGTTCGCCGTGCAGATATGATTCTCGTAATGGACAAAGGTCAAATCGTCGAGCGCGGTACCCACGACGAATTACTGGCGCGTGGTGGGTTATATAAAGAAATCCATGATTTGCAGTTGGTCGATCACGCGAAGTTTGCTGAGGAAATGGAAGAGCTACAAGAGGACTATCGCACTGAGCGAAGCCATGAAGCCGAAGGCGGAGTGGTTTAGTCAAAGCGCGATTAATACTATATACTCGCGCTGAGCGGAGGAGATGCGTTCGTTGCATCTCCATAGACGAAGCGTGCATAACCGAAACCCCTCCTATGCCCTGCGCAATTTACATTCTCAAATGCTCTGATGGAACATACTACACTGGCCTCACAAAAGACTTGGATGGCCGCGTCTTGGAGCACCAAACAGGAGCATATCCCAAATCATATACCTTCGGTCGCCGCCCAGTAGAACTAGTATGGCGAATAGTGACAGATTCTTACCAAGAAGCATATCAATGGGAACATCAAATCAAAGGTTGGAACCGTGCCAAGAAAGAGGCGTTGATTCGCGGCGATATTATAGGTATTCATGAGATTGTGAAAACTGAAAGAAAAGAGAGAGAAAGAAAAAAGAAACACTCGCGCTGAGCGGAACGAAGTGAAGACGATACTTGCACCTGACGCAAGTGCAGGTGAGCGCAATTAACTAGAGCAACTAAATTTTCTATTATAGATGCGCTTCGTCTGCGGCGCGGAAAATCACCGCTCCTCCGCTCAGCGCGATAAATAGTGTACTCTCGCGCTGAGCGGAGTGAATAGTGAATTTCTATCTCGCAGTCGATGAACAATAATCAAGTGAGATTTTATGACTTATGTTGTTTATATTCTTGAATGTTCTGATAATACGTATTACACAGGAACAGCATCTGACTTAAGCCAACGATTATTGCAACACGAGCAAGGTGCTGTGCAAACTTCATATACATATGGTCGCCGGCCTGTTAAACTCGTTTGGATTTCGGATGAAACCGAACATTATTCCGAAGCCTTACGATGGGAAAGGCAAATCAAAGGCTGGAGTCGCGCAAAGAAACAGGCATTGATCCGAAATGACTTTGATGCAATACATGAAATTGTGAAAGAAGAGAGAAAGAGAAAAGATAGAAATAAAAAGCAAACTCCGCGCTGAGCGGAGGAACAGTGCTGTTCTGTTCTGTAGTCGAAGCGTGCATAACTTGGAAACATTAAGTTTTCATGAAACTTGTCCTTCGACTTCGTTCGTCGCAGCAATCGCTCCTCACTCCGCTCAGGACGAAATGTGCTAATGACCACCAAAATCATCCCACCTGCATTTATCACTCATTCCGAAGAACTGCTCGATAAGGGCTATGATCCCAAGGTTGCGCGCGGGATTTTACGCTTTGTAAAACCATACCGGGGGAGAATGTTCTTTGCACTGATCCTCATGATCATTGTGACTGCCTCTGCCGTCTCGTGGCCATACTTCGTCAAGCTTGCAATCGATGAGGGCATAACGAGGAATGATCCCGTCGCCTTGAGAAATATCTGCCTCACATTTCTTGTCGTTTCGATCATTCAATTGGTAACTAACTATTTCCGCGTGCGAATTATGTCGCGCGTGGGGCAGCATGTCCTATATGACGTCCGCACGGCGATGTTCGATCATTTGCAAAAGCTTTCGTTGAGTTTTTATAATCGCTATAGCGTAGGCCGCGTCATCACGCGCGTCATCAACGATGTGGGTACGTTACGAGAATTCATCACTTGGGCGGTGCTGGCGATTGTCCGTAATTTGTTGGGAATCATTGGCACAATCATTGCTATGCTTGCTCTCAATGTCCGTCTATCGTTGCTCACATTTGCCGTAATCCCGCTCATGATCCTGGCAACGATCGTGTTTCGCCGGGCTGCAAGACGTAATTATCGTAAAGTGCGCGCGGCGGTCTCGTGGACAAACTCTGTGCTTGCAGAGAATGTCAACGGTGTGCGCGTGGTTCAGGCGTTCTCTCGGCAGTCACATAACTATCTGAACTTCAAGGATTACGTCAATCGCTACTTTTTGGAAACAAGTCTCGATGCGGCAAAGGTGGCTTCCATCTTTACGCCAGTGGTAGATGTGCTGGGCGCAACAGCGACAGCTCTAGTCGTTTATCTAGGCGGCAGGGCAGTACTAGGTGAAGAAATCACAGCGGGTGTACTGATTGCCTTCGTGCTGTACATCGACCGACTCTTCGATCCTATCCGTGACCTGAGCCGCCGCTTCGATACGCTTCAGTCCACGATGGCGGGTGGTGAGCGGATTCTCGAATTGCTCAATACGCCCGTCGAAGTGCAAGATGCACAAGACGCGCGTGAAATGCGTCCAATCGTCGGGGATGTTCGATTCGAATCTGTGTCATTCCATTACTCGGATGATCCAACTCTTGTCCTGGACGGAATCGATTTAGAAGTCCACGCGGGCGAGACCGTCGCGCTGGTCGGGGAGACCGGCGCGGGCAAGACGACGATTGTCAAGCTGCTCACTCGCTTCCATGACCCGACTTCGGGCTGTGTGCGCGTCGATGATATTGACCTACGATCTGTGACTCAAAGTTCTCTTCGTAAACAGATGGGAATGGTGTTGCAGGACCCATTCCTGTTCAATGGAACAGTGAAGGAAAATATATTGTTTGGTCGGCTAGACGCGAGCGATGAAGAGGTGATCGCCGCTGCACAGGCAGTAGGCGCGCATGACTTCATCATGGACTTGAAAAACGGTTATGAAACCTCCGTCGAGGAAAGTGGCGCACTCTTGAGTGTAGGACAGCGCCAGTTGATCTCGTTTGCACGCGCGCTTTTAGCTGACCCACGAATTTTGATTTTGGATGAGGCAACCTCGTCTGTAGATACACAGACCGAACAAATTATTCAAAGGGCCCTTGCGACTCTCTTGAAAGGCCGTACCTCATTTGTGATCGCCCATCGTCTCTCAACGATTACAAATGCAGATCGGATTGTCGTTATCCACGATGGGAAGATCGTGGAGCAGGGAACCCATACAGAGCTGCTAGCGAATCAAGGAATGTATTATGAACTATATCGAACGGGGTTCCAGGATTAACTTCTTGACTCTCCCAACATCCGATGATAAACTCGCGCCATCTTATTCTTGAAAGGAGGCACATACGAATGAAAGCCAGGTTGACATATTCCTTTGTTTTCAGCGCGCCTCCTGAAGGTGAAATGTAGTCACGGACTATCGTCTGTTTTGATTGATTTGTCACCGCAGGTGCTTCTCGCCCTGCGGTTTTTGTTTTAAGTATGCCATTACCCAATGTCATTCTGAGCCGCGAAGCGGCGAAGAATCTCTACGATTATCTCAGAGACCCTTCGCCACAAAGTGGCTCAGGGTGACCTATACAGGAAACTTTTATGAATTCTCGAATTAGGAAGTTCTTGTCCTATTACAAGCCATACAAAAGATTGTTTTTTACCGACATGGCATGTGCGTTTGTCGTGTCCGCAACCGCATTGTTTCTCCCTTTGTGTGCGAACTACATTACCAAAAATATTTTGCTGAATCATGCGCCGAACGCGCTCAATCAGATCTACGGAATGGGAGTTATCATGCTTGTTTTGCTCCTTGTCCACGCGCTCTGCAATATGTTCGTTGACTATCAAGGCCATATGATGGGTGCCATGATGGAACGCGACATGCGCAGTGAATTGTTTGAACATTACCAAAAGCTGTCGTTTGGTTTTTACGATGAGCAAAAAACCGGTCAGTTGATGACCCGCATCACCAATGATTCATTTGACATGTCTGAATTGTTCCATCATGGACCGGAAGATATCGTCATTTCGCTATTGAACTTCCTGGGCGCGTTTCTCATCATGCTTACGGTCAATGTCAAACTGGCGCTGATCGTTTTTCTCTTTTTGCCGGTGATGGCTGTGTATGTGATTTATTTCAACCATAAAATGAGGAACGCGTTGCGGAAAAGCCATGATCGTATCGGCGATATCAATGCGCAAGTGGAGGATACTCTCTCCGGGATCAGGGTCGTAAAGTCGTTCACGAACGAAGAGATTGAAAGTGGAAAGTTTACCTACGAAAATAATCGTTTTCTCGATACGCGAAGTGATGTCTACAGGAGCGAAGCCTATTTCTCAGCAGGGATGATTTCCTTCACGCAACTACTTATCATCGCTGTCATCGTTTTCGGCGGTGTTGCCATTCTCAACGCCTCTTTGGACTTGCCCGACCTGATAACCTTTTTGTTGTACGTTGGTATTCTCATCGAACCAATACGGCGATTTAGCAATTTCACTCGACTCTACCAGGAAGGGATCGCCGGGTTTGAGCGGTTCATGGAAGTTTTGGAGGTTGAGCCGGATATTCAGGATGCCGCCGGAGCCATCGATCTGGCGCATGTTCAGGGAAACGTGGAATTTCAAGCTGTAACGTTCAAGTATAAAGAAGACCATGACTATGTCCTGAAGAATATTTCTCTCAACATAAAAGCTGGAGAATACATTGCGTTGGTTGGGGCCTCAGGGGTGGGTAAAACAACATTATGTTCTTTAATCCCTCGCTTCTATGAAATCAACGAGGGGAAGATCCTGCTCGATGGAAAGAATATTAGAGATATCAGTTTACGTTCCCTACGAAGGCATATAGGGATTGTCCAGCAGGATGTGTATTTATTTGCTGGGACAGTCGCGGATAATATCCGTTACGGCAAACTGGACGCAACTACGGAGGAAATCATCGATGCAGCTAAAAAGGCAAACGCTCATGACTTTATCATGCAATTGCCAAATGAGTATGATACAGACATTGGTCAGCGCGGCGTGAAGTTATCAGGCGGTCAGAAGCAACGATTGAGTATCGCACGCGTCTTTCTGAAAGATCCGCCGATCATCATTCTGGATGAGGCAACCAGTGCTCTTGACAATGAAAGTGAAAGAGCCGTTCAAGTTTCGCTGGAGAAGTTAACCAGAGACCGTACAACACTTGTCATTGCGCATCGACTGTCAACCATCAGAAATGCAGAAAGAATTGTTGTGCTAACTGATAACGGGATTGAGGAGCAGGGAACGCATGCTGAGTTACTCGCGATGGATAGAGCATATGCAAATCTATATAATATGCAATTCATCATATAGATTTGATTAATTTGTCGTTCGGAGGATTTCTCCTATATCAGGATGGGAGGGCCGGCACCCACTTCTTGTGTGCGGTGTATAGGGCACAGGAAACCCTGGGGGGAAGTTACGCATTAATGCAACAGTAGGGACACAGTGTCACTATGTCCCTACTGAATGATACAATCAGGTGATGAAACAGCGCGTTAGCCTGTTGCTTTTTATTTTCCTTGTCGCTTGTCAACCAGATCTTGTCCCTACAACAGAATCGCTATCTTCGCCTCAAGCCCTGATTGAAACAGTAACGCCATCACCAGTACCCACAATCACTCTTACCCCATCCCCGACGCCGACAGTTGAAGAATGGATTTCGTCCTTTACGATTGACGGTCTTCGCCAGCATGATTATCAGAGTGGGGATATTCATATCCGTTCCACGCTCAATGAGAACGATAAATACACAACGTACCTGATTGACTATCCCAGCGATAAACTGACGATTACCGGCGTGATGCAAATTCCAGTGGGGGAGGGATCGTTTCCGGTCATCCTGATGAATCATGGATTTTTCAGTCGCAGTGTGTACTCTTCTGGTGATGGAACGGATCGCGCGGCTGCGTATCTTGCCGAGCACGGATATATCACAATCGCGTCTGATTATCGCACTTGGGGCGGTTCAGATATCGGCGAGAGCTTCTTCTATTCGGGCCTGGTGATCGATGTTATCAATTTGTTGAATGCTGTTCCTTCAATTAAGCAGGCAGATCCTGAGCGAATTGGTATGTGGGGTCACAGCATGGGTGGCGGTGTGACAATGAAGGTGCTAACGATCGACCCTTCGACCAGCTCAGGGCAAGTTCCGCGTGTGAAGGCTGCTGTTTTGTATTCTCCGGTGAGCGCGGATTTTGTAGATGTTATCAACCGCTGGGGCATGGGCTGCTTCGGGGATATTGCTCAGGGCGAGTTGATCGTTGGTTGCAATTCATCGGATGTAATCCCAAATGATTTGCCACAAAATTTGCAGGATGCTTATCGCTTCGCGGCGATGGACGCAGATATACTAAAAGAAGTTTCCCCATACTATTATTTGGATGATGTGAGTGCACCGATCCAAATCCATTATGGAACCGAAGACGGAAAATTTATCAGCGGAACACCACCTCAATGGTCTGTGAAACTGACGCAGGGATTACGCGACGCGGGGAAAGAAGCCGAGATGTATCAATATGAAGGTGAAGGTCATTCATTTATCGGTCAGCCCTGGTTCGATTTTATGACGCGCACCCTGAGATTTTTTGATAAATATGTGAAGAATGATTCGCGCTGAGCGGAGGTCGAGTGAAGCGAAGCGGAGACGAAGACCGAAGTCGAAGCGCGAGTAACTTGAGTATATGAGATTGCTTTTCAAGCCTGTACTTCGACTACACTTGTCGCAGCAAACGCTCATCGCTCGGCTCAGGGCGAAGAGGAGAATTTATGAATAATGTCCGCCCACGCATGACGATGTTGACTGAAGAGCAGATTCAGGAAATCCATCAATACACATTGAAACTCCTGGCAACGACCGGCGTGCGCGTGGACTCGCCGTCAGCAGTGGAAATGCTCAAAAAAAAGGTGGGCAGTTCAAACGTCGATGAAAGAACGGTGCGGATTCCGGCGGAACTGGTCGAATGGGCGATTAGGTCCACGCCGAGACAAATCCAAATCTACGATCGACGCGGGAATCCGCAGTTCACTATCGGTGGGGAAGAGGACCGGACGCGCTTCGGGATCGGAGTCACCGCGCTGTTTTATCAGGAACCAGAGACGGATACGCCGGTGTTGTTCCAGCGCAAACACATGCAGGATATGGTAAGGGTGGGGAATAAGCTGCCGCTGTATGATATGGTCTCGACGATTGGCATTGTTCGTGATGTGCCCGACTATCTGACAGATTTGATTGGAAGCCTTGAGCATTTTGCAAATGGCATCAAACCGATGGTTTTGCTGTGTTCAGATGAGCATAAGTTCGACGATGTGCTGCGGATGTTTGAGACACTTCACGGCGGCGATCTGGGAGAGAAGCCATTCATTATTCCGTATTTCAATCCCGTCTCACCACTGGTGATGAACGAAGGCACGGTGGATAAGATGAAGATTGCGATCGAGCGCGGCTTGCCTGTCGTTGTTTCAAATTACAGTTTATCCGGCGCGACCACACCGATCACACCCGCCGGGACAATTGCTGTGCTACTGGCAGAATTACTCGCTGGTTTGGTTATTGGGCAGTTATACAGAGAAGGCGCGCCGATGCTGCTGGGCATGTTGCCTGTCTATCTTGATATGAAGACTCTGTTGAATTTTTACGACCCGCAAAGTATCTTAGTCAGCCTTGCATGTGCGGAGATGATGGCGCATTATGGCATTCCACACTGTGGCACGTCTGGGAGCGGGACCGGCTGGGGAATGGACCTGCTCGCCGCGGAAACGTATTGGATGAATACATTGATGATGAGTCTCACAAAAGGCGGCATCGCACCCTTTGTCGGGGATACGCTTGGCTCCAAAGCCATCTCGCCGCTGACGTTTATTTATTGTCATGAAATCATAGATCAGGCTTTGCGTTTTGCTGGTGGTTTTCAATTGGATGATGCAAATGTTGGACTCGATGAAATCCACAACGTTGGACCTGGCAAAGGGTATGTCTCCGCGCCAACGACGCTCAAGAGATACAAGACTGGTTATTACGTCAGCCGCATCTTCCCGCGCTGGAGCATGGAGAAGTGGCTCGATGCGGGTCAGCCGCATGTGCAGACGCGATTGAAAGAATATGGTGTTGAATTTCTGAAGGATTTGCCTGCACCGGAGGATCATGAGGAGTTGATCAGGAAAGGGGAAGAGTTTATTGAAGAATGGGAGAGGAATAAGTGAACAGTTATCGGTGATCAGGCGGCATTAGCAACGGTATAATCACAAAATGATTCGAAATAAAGAAAAACTCCGTGAACGGTTTCTACGAGATCCTTTGCCACAACGGTTGGGTGGACTTGCCGCAACATTGGGTCGCATTTCATCCACTGCTCGTATTTCCGTTGACCCTTTGATTGTCCAGAACCATTTGCACGAGGCGAGATATTTCATAGAGTGGACCGCCGCAGAAACTAAGCCTGAAGTTGCTGCTGAATTGGTCTCTATGCAAAGACTTATTACTCTTTGGCTTAGAGTCTGGGACAAAACCAGTCAGTTCAGAGAGCAACGCACTTTGCTTTCCGTGGAGGCAAAACAATGGTCCGACCGCGTGTTGGATTTTTCGGGGCTGTTGAATGCGTGAGAGGAGTTTATTAAGAGAGTAAGTAATAATTAGTAATATTTCGGCAGACTACAACTGCCCTGGTAGGCGGTGCCAGGGAAGTCCTGCCTCAGTTCGAGGAAGTCGGATAAATCCGACTCGCACAATCAGCCCGATGGGCTTCCATATACTGAGCAGGCGGCTTTAGCCCCAGCGAATTACGCCTGCGCTGGAGGAAAGTTGAAGAAAGTAGCAAATTATGAATCATCTGCTTCTTATTGAAACTGCTATAGGATACCCGCTATCTCGGTGGATTTATAGGCAGGTTTTCCCGCCCAATTAGTCACGGATATAATGGATAGCCTTTATCGTGTGGGCCTCATACATCTAGCCTTGATCATTTTGAAAGGACTCCTCATGCCCAACTATCACCTTGCCCAAATCAACATCGCCCGAATGCTCGCGCCGATTGACGACCCAATAATGGCAGACTTTGTATCACAATTGCCTCCGATCAACGCGTTAGGTGACCAAAGCCCAGGATTTGTCTGGCGGCTTCAATCCGAAAGCGGAGATGCGACCAGCATCAAAGTTTACGACGATGACATGATCATCATCAATCTCACGGTTTGGGAAAATGTAGAATCCCTGCGCGAGTTCGTCTATAAAAGCGCGCATCATGGCGTGCTGCGTGATCGTAAGCGCTGGTTTGAGAAATTCGATGGTCCATATTATGCTTTATGGTGGATTCCAGCCGGGCAACTTCCCAGCCCGGAAGAAGGCAAGGAGAGGCTGGATCATTTGCGCGAGCAAGGAGATACACCGTATGCGTTTTCATTCCGCAAAGTATTTCCACAAGCTGCCGAGAAAATTACTAGTTGAAAATTATCGACAAAATCATTACACTTGACGCATGATCAGCGATCACGAAGAGATCGAAAAACAAAATAAACAACTTACGCGTTTGGTCGAATTGAGCGTTACACTCAATTCAACGCTCGATCTTAATGCACTGCTTCAACTCATTACTGCTACAGCCACTGAATTATTGGACTGTGAGGCCGCCTCTATCCTCTTATTTGATGACCGGGAATCTCGTCTCTACTTTGCCGCGGCCACAGGTTCTGATCCGCGAAAACTGGCCGAAATCCCTGTGCCACTTGAAGGGAGTCTGGCAGGAATGATTTTTCGTACGAACCAATCCATCATCTTGAATAATGTTCAGCAAGATCCCCGGCATTACTCGAATGTGTCGGATCAGATCCGTTTTAGTGTCAAGTCGTTGGTGGGTGTGCCCATGTTGATCAAGGAACGGGTGATCGGTGTGCTGGAAGGAATCAATAAACGTGGAGATATCTTTACGAAACAAGATGAAATCATTCTGTCAGTAACGGCTTCTCATGCTGCCACTGCCATCCACAACGCCCGATTGTTTCATAATGCAGAGCGGCGCGCTCGCAATCTCGAAGCGATACGTGATATCAACAACGCTGTGCTGAACAATTTCGACCTCCATTTGACTTTGCCTCAAATCCTTTCGCACGTTCGCGAACGCCTGAATGTAGACGCTGCGGATGTGCTTTTGCTTGATCATCATCTCAATGCGCTTACGTTCGCGGCCGGCCTTGGCTTTCGCACCGACGCGTTGAACGAGCTTATTCTGCCTTTGAGTGATCAAAACACACCTGCGACTCGCGCGGTGTTGGAAAAAGAAGTCGTAAACATTCCTGATTTAGGGATGGCGAGTGAATCATTTACGCGCATCCCTTTGTTGAAAGGCGAAAACTTTGTTGCTTATCATGCTTCGCCATTGATCGCCAAAGGACAGGTCAAAGGTGTGCTTGAAGTATTTCACCGATCAACCCTGGAGGCCGATTATGATTGGCTGGTTTTTTTCCAGGCGCTGGCCGAACAAACGGCGATTGCAATCGACAGCGCTACACTTTTCAATGAGCTCCAGCGCTCGAATGCGGATTTGAAACTCGCCTACGACGCGACGATTCTAGGTTGGTCTCACGCCCTGGACTTGCGTGATCGAGAAACACAAGGACACACACAGCGCGTGACAAGGATGACCGTTCAACTCGCACAGGCGTTTGGTCTGAATGAGGACGCGATCATTCACATCCGCCGTGGCGCCCTCCTTCACGACATGGGCAAAATGGGTGTACCGGATGCCGTTCTCCACAAACCTGATCGCCTGACTGACGAAGAATGGTTTCAGATGCGTCGCCATCCACAATATGCCTACGACATGCTCGAGGAGATCGATTACTTAAGACCCGCACTGGACATTCCGTATTGTCATCACGAAAAATGGGATGGAACTGGTTACCCGCGTAAATTGAAAGGTGAAGACATCCCGCTTGCTGCGCGTCTTTTTGCCGTGGTGGATGTCTGGGATGCTCTCTATTATGATCGACCCTATCGCAAAGGGTGGACGTTGGATCGCACGCTCGAATACATTCGCGAACAAAGTGGGAAGCATTTTGATCCAAACGTGGTGGAGGTTTTCCTCCGCGTTGTGAAAGATATCATGTAGGAGTGATCTCTGCGGCGACTGCAATGACAGAAAAGGTGTATGATGTAATTCTCGTTGGCGGCGGGGTGATGGGATGTGCCACAGCATATTATCTTTTGAAAATGGATCCCAAATTGAATGTTGCTATCCTGGAAAAGGATCCAACATACGAGAAGGCATCCACGCCGTTATCGGATGGCAACACGCGCATTCAATTCAACATCAAGGAGAACATTCAAATCTCTCAATATGGGCTTGAAGCACTTGCGCGATTCTCGGAAGATATGGAAGTAAACGGCGAGAAACCAGATGCAGCTTTTCGTCAACAAGGGGATCTCTTTATCCTGGATGAAGCGAGCCGCGAGGAATCCTATGAAGGTTTCTTATTGCAAAAGAGTCTGGGATGTGAAGTCCATTGGCTGTCTCCCGAAGAAGTCCAAAATTATTATCCTATTTACAATTTGAAAGATTGTGTCGCTGGAACGTTTGGTCCGCACGACGGAACCATGTCACCCTTGGCTGTACTGCTTGGCTATAAAAAGAAAGTGATCGACCTTGGCGCAAAATTTATCCATGCAGAGGTAACTGAAATTCTCAGGCACGATACTCAAATTACTGGTGTCAAATTATCTTCAGACGAAGTATTAAACAGCAAAGTCGTTGTTAACGCTGCCGGAGCATGGGCAGCTGCGATCGCCAAGACCATCGGTGTTGAATTGCCGATTAATCCCACAAAGAGACAAGTCACAGTGATCGAAACAAATGCGCGACCTGAAACGGTTTTGCCATTGTTGTTTTTGCCCTCAGGGTTGTATTGCATTCACGAAAGTGAGGGAATCTTTACGGTTGGTAAGTCATTCCCCGATGATTACGTCGGCTTCGATGATTTCGCCTGGGAACGAAAGAAATTCGAAGTAGATATTTGGCCCGAGTTGGTGGAGTATATCCCCTCATTTGACCGGCTCAAAATTCTGCGCGGCTGGGCGGGACTCTATGAAGTCAATACGTTGGATGGAAATGCCATCCTTGGCGAATGGCCAGACTTGAAAGGCTTTTATCTCGCCAACGGATTTTCAGGTCACGGCTTTCAGCAATGCCATGGTGTGGGGCGTTATATCGCGGAACTGATTTTGGGAAAAGAGCCTACTCTCGACCTTTCTGTTTTCTCGCCGCAGCGTATTTTGGAAAACAAACCTGTCTTTGAAAGTCGCAGAAAAATCATTTAAGGATTTCCTTGACGCGCCAGTAAGCAAATGATAAACTCGCGCCATCTAATTCTTATTGAAAGGAGGCACGACAACATGAAAGCCAGCACAATATCTTGCAAACTTGTCTTGAGCGCGCCTCTTAAGGATGAATTGTAGTAACGACTTCAGTCGTTTTCTGTCGCTATTCAACCGCAGGCGCTGCTCGCCCTGCGGTTTTGATTTAAACATAGGCCTGGCAGGTCTCCGCAGGGAATCCTTATGCCTTCGCTGACGTTCACGGATCGAACTCACGAAGCATGAGGCGGCTGAGACCTGTCAGGTCCATTAAATAAGGTAAGCACTAAAAATGGATATTGATGATTACATTGAACTGTTCGATGAATTAGATAGCTCTGAACAGACAGAAAACTTCATAAACAAAGATAAGCGCCGCCAGCGATTTCCTCCGCGGCACTTCAAATATGTGCGCGAGGCAAATGCTGAGTTCCTGAAAGGGCAGGATGATTCAAGCAGAAGTTTCGATTTCACCTATCAGGCTGCACGCTTTGAGTCATGGTGGCTGCTTGAATCGCTTGGCGATTTCTATGAGCACAAATGGATTTCAGATGTATTGCGGCGGTTGAAGGGCGGGAAGGAGGCCTCTGTATATCTGTGCCAGGCTGGGGCAGAGGTGGATACGGATCTGGTCGCCGCGAAAGTATATCGTCCGCGCTCATTACGTAACCTCAAGAATGATGGCATCTATCGCACAGGTCGCACGGACCTCGATGAAGATGGCAACGCGTTGGTCAAGGAAGCGGATGTCAATGCGATTCGAAAGCGCACGAGTTATGGTGAAGATCTTCGCCATCAGTCATGGATCGCCTATGAATTTCAGACGCTCGAAATGCTGCACGCGGCGGGAGCGGATGTTCCCAAACCTTATGCGATGGAGAAGAATGCTATCTTGATGGGTTACATTGGGGATGCGGATAACGCAGCTCCGACTCTGAACTCTGTAACTCTTGACCGCGATCAAGTCAAGCCGCTCTTTGAGCGTGTCATTCAGAACATTGACCTGCTACTATCCAACGAGCGAATCCACGGCGATTTGTCC
>Ga0081539_10003115_pt1 | contig 21199 bp, 23 predicted proteins | sample TabmetS4T2R2_FD_71023 | JGI IMG/M metagenome (GOLD analysis project Ga0081539, IMG submission 71023) | Tabebuia heterophylla rhizosphere microbial communities from the University of Puerto Rico - S4T2R2 | ecosystem: Host-associated > Plants > Roots > Rhizosphere ...
TCACGGGCTCGGACATGCTGGCCGCGGTCGACTGGACGCTCGACCGCGATCCCTACCTCCTGGAGACGAGCGTCCCCGGCATCTTCGCTTGCGGCGACGTGCGGTTCGGCCCGGTGAAGCGCGTCGCCGCGGCCGTGGGCGAGGGAAGCATGGCGATCGCGTTCGTCCATCAGTACCTCAGGGACGTCGGTGCCGCCCCCGTGATCGCGTCGACCACGAGCCGGCTCGCAGGCGACGGCCAGCCGTGGCCGGCGCCGCGCATCACGAACGACGTGTAGGGGCGCCGAGCAGCGGAAGATCGCACCCCCGGGATGATGCAGTGAGCGCCCCCTAGGAGATGTCGTCGATCCTGATGACCTTCCCCGTCAGCGTGACCACGAACGCCGCATGCCCGATGAACTCGAGCGATGTCGGCCGGTCGAGACCCTCGACCAGAGATGAGAAGCTGCCGTCGTCCTCGACGCGCAGCAGCCGTCCCGTGTTCGGCGACGCCGGAGCGCCCGCGTTCTCCGGTATGACGGGCAAGTCCCAAACCCCCTGCGACAGAGCGTAGAGGCGGCACCCGGGACCGGATTCGACGTCGACGATCAGGCTCGCCCCGGAGGCGACGTCCTGCGCCATGGGCGACCTCACGTCGAACACCACGACCTTGCCGTTCTCGGGCAGATGGGGGATCGGCCCGGCCTCTCCGAGGTAGATGCGCTTGCCCGAGATCTCAAGGCCCGTGGGGACGATATTGCCGAACGCGATCAGCTCGCTGACGTCACCGTCGAGCGTGACCCGCAGCACGCGGTTGTGGTGTCCGTCCGTGACCACGAAGCCGCCACGGAACGTCTCCATGGCGTACTGGACACCACTGGGCACGTCGAAGCTCGTCTCCGGAGGATTCTCGATCCACCACGTGCCGATGTCCGCGATCGCCGTCGCGGTGCCGTCATCCTCGATGCGGTAGATGCCGTCGACGACATCGGGCTGGCCGAGGGCGGGACCGACGAGGGTGACCAACACGTAGGCGGTGCGACCCATGAACACGACGTCCATCGCGCCGCCGATGCCGACTGCCTCGATGGAGGGTGGCAGGCCGCTCGCGAACGTCGTGGCCGCGCCCGTCTCCGGATCCACGCGTAGGACACGACCGGCTTTGCCGTCGGTCACGTACAGCGCTCCGTCGGGCCCCACCGTGCTGCCCGAGCCGCAGCCTCCGGTGCAATCGGGCGCGACGAACGTGGTCAGCTCCCGCACCGTGGGCGCCTTGGGATGCCCCGTGGCGCTGGCCGCTGCAGACAAGCTCATGGCTGCGACAGCGACGGCTGACAGCAGGACCGTCAACGTCCGTCTGGAGTCCATCAGGGTCCTCCGGTCGTTCGGGACGACGACGCGGCGATCGCGCCACGGTGAAGAGCCCGCACAGGTTCGGTCGGGGCTGTCCGGCGAGCGACTTTGCCCCGGTCCAGGCGCAAAGTCAACGGGCCGACGGCGCCATGAATCGGCTGGGTCGGCCGCGACCTCCAGGAGCACGTCCACGCCGGACGACAGGCCGAGGCCGCTGATGCGCGAGGCATCGACGTCGTCGCGCGTCACCAGGTGGTCGAGCGCGCCCTCCAGATCCTTTGCTCCAGCCCCAGCCGTAGCCGCTCGGGGAGCCTTCGCTCTCTCCTCGCCCGCGGGCGTCGTAGACGAGGACGCCATAGCCCATGCCGGTGAGCATCCGAGCGTGCGCCATCGCGCCGGTGCGATCGCCGTTGCCGCCGTGGACCACGACGATCGTCGCGCCGTTGCGCGACGGCCGGCACCACCCGTGCGGGCGCAGCCAGTCGGTCGCCTCGAAGGTCGCAGGCTCGTATCCCATCGGCGTCGCCGGAATCGGGTCGCGCCACCTTCGCGAGGCCGTCCACGTCCTCGGCGCGCCGCGCGGTCGAACCGCAGCTCGTCGACCGTGATCTCCGCGAGCCGGCCGCGTCCGCGCAGGCGGGCGAGCGGCAGGGGCGGCTCGGTGCGCGACAGGAGCGCGAGCTCGAGCGGGGCGTGATCGAGCAGGAAGGCGACCGCGTCCTGCACGTCGCGGTCGTCGATGAGGTGGTGGTCGTCGAGCACGAGCACCGCCGGCTCGGCGAGCTCCTCCAGCAGCGCGGGCAGCACCTCGTCGATCAACCCGCCGCCGGCGAGAAGGATGTCCATGGAGCGCTCACCGGCGGACGCGGCGAGGGGACGCAGGGCCGCGGTGAGGTGCGCGAAGAACCGGTCCGGGTCAGTGGGGGCCCTGCGACGGCGACGTCCGTCACCCGCCGACCATAACCGCGATACCTGTTCCGGCGGCGCCGATGTCGGGCATGACCACGGCATGGCGACCACCAAGCAACGACAGGCGGCCAAGAGCAACGTCAAGAAGGCGCAGACCGCGGCCACGAAGAAGCGCACCATCGCCAACCTCCCGAAGTCGACGCGTCGCGAGCTCGGCAAGCAGGCCGCCCGGGGCCGCAAGCGCGGCGGCGAGGCGGGGCACTCCCTCGAGGACCGCAATCGCCAGCAGCTCTACGACCTGGCGCGCGAGCGCGGGATCCGGGGCCGGTCGAAGATGGGCAAGTGGGAGCTCATCGAGGCGCTTCGCAGCAAGAGCTGATCGCTCGCCCGGCCGAGCGCGTACGATCGCCGCCGGCATGCGGGACGAGGCGGTCATCGGCAAGAGCTTCCCGCCCACCACGTACGCGGTCGGACGCGAGAAGGTGCGCGAGTACGCCGCGGCGGTGGGGGAGACGCACCCGCTGCACCACGACGTCGAGCACGCGCGCGGCGAGGGCTATGCCGACGTCGTCGCACCGCCGATGTTCGCCGTCGTCTACGCGGCGGCCGCGATCGGGCAGGCCGTGTTCGACCCTGAGCTCGGGATCAACTTCGACCGCCTCCTCCACTCCGGCCAGGACTTCCGTTGGGGGCCGCTCGTGGTCGCGGGCGACGAGATCACGACCTCGGTCACGCTGAAGGAGATCACCCGGCGGGCCGGGATGGGCTTCTACGTCTTCGAGTCGGTCTCGACGAACCAGCGCGAGGAGACGGTGTGCGTCGGCCTGTGGAGCAACGTCGTGCGTGAGGCGGCGTCATGAGGGACGTCGGTGACGAGCTGCCTGCGCTCACCGTGCTTCCCGACCGCCTCACGCCCGTCCGCTACGCCGGCGCGTCGGGCGACTTCAATCCGATCCACGTCGACGACGACTTCGCCAAGCAGGTCGGCCTTCCCGGCCGGATCCTCCACGGCCTGTGGACGATGGCGCAGGTCGCCCGCGCGCTCACGGACGCGGGCGGCGGCCCCCACAGCCTCCAGCGCCTCAGCGTGCAGTTCCGCGGGATGGCGCTGCCGGACCGGGAGATCACGGTCTCGGGTCGGGTCAGCAAGGTCGAGGACGGGGTCGTCACCGTCGACGTGCGCGCGGAGCAGGACGGCAAGGCGATCGTGCGGGGAGGGGACGGGGAGTTGCGGCTCTAGATGCTCGAATCGGGCATCTAGACTCGAATCGTGCTGTCGCCACGTCAGGAGCTCATCCTCAGGAAGGTCGTCGTCTGCTACCAGCAGACCGAGTCGCCGGTGGGCTCGAAGATGCTGAGCGCCGACCCTGAGCTCAACGCGGGGCCGAGCACGATCCGCAACGAGCTCGCGCTCCTGGAGGAGCACGGACTGCTCGCTCATCCGCACACGAGCGCCGGCCGCGTCCCCACCGACGCGGGCTTCCGCTACTTCGTCGACCGGCTGCTGCCGACGCCGGCCGCCCCCTCGGTGGAGCTCGACCTCGTGCGCCGGGAGGTCGACGAGGCGATGCGGGTCACCACGGAGACCCTGTCGCAGGTGACGAACCTCCTGGCGATCGTCTCCGCACCGCCCGTCGACACCGCGACGATCCGCCACGTCGAGGTCCTCGGCCTGCAGCCGCAGGTAGTGATGACCGTCGTGATCACCTCGACCGGCGGTGTCTCCAAGCGCATGGCCACCTTCCCCGAGCCGGTCGACCCCGGTCTCGTGAAGTGGGCGGGCGAGTACCTCAACGAGCGGCTCGTCGGCCTGGGCCTGGGCTCGCGCATGCTGCATTCCAAGCTCTTCGCGCCCGACCTCACCAACAGCGAGGAGGCGTTCGTCAGCCAGCTCGCGCCGGCGTTCACCGTGCTCGCCGACACGGCGCACGACAGCCTCTACGTCGAGGGTGCGGCGCGGCTGCTGCGCGAGCATCGCTTCCAGGATCTGACGCAGATCAACGGTCTGATGCAGATGCTCGAGGAGCGCATGGCGCTGCTCGGACTGCTGCGCGCGGCGCTCAACGAGCGAGACGTGCTGGTGCGGATCGGGCACGAGAACGAGACGCCGGCCCTGCGGTCGCTCGCGCTCGTCGCGGCCGGCTACGGGTTGCCCCAGCGCGCGCTGGGGACCGTGTCGCTCATCGGGCCGGTCCGCATGGACTACGGCCAGGCGATCGGCACCGTGCGTGAGGCGGCGCGCCAGCTCTCGCGCTTCATCGCCGACGTGTACGACGACCACTACGGCCACTGATGCCAAGGGACGCCTATGAGGTGCTCGGCGTTGCGCGCACCGCCGACGACGCCCAGATCAAGAAGGCCTTCCGCAAGCTCGCTCGCGAGCTGCACCCCGACGTCAACGCCCACGACCCGGACGCCGAGGAGAAGTTCAAGGAGGCCGCCGAGGCGTACGAGATCCTCTCCGACGCCGAGCGCCGCCAGGTGTACGACCGCTACGGGCACGAGGGCCTGCGCAACGGCGGCCGGGCGCCGAACTTCGACGCGTTCAGCTCCGTGTCGGACCTCTTCGACGCGTTCTTCGGTGGCGGAGGCATGCGCGGCGGCCCGGCGCCGGGCGGCGACATCGCCGTCAGCGTGTCGGTGAGCCTCGCGGACGCCGCTCACGGCGCCGCGACCGACGTGAGCTACGAGGCCGTCGACCGGTGCGAGCGCTGCCACGGCAACGGCGCCGAGCCGGGAACTCCGATCGTCACCTGCGAGCGGTGCGGCGGCCAGGGCGTCCTGCGCGGCGTCACGCGGACCCCGTTCGGCCAGGTCATGCGCACTGTGGACTGCGACGTCTGCGGCGGCGACGGTCGTCGTCCGACCGAGCCGTGCGAGCGCTGCGACGGCCGCGGCCGCGAGCTCGCGCAGCGAACGCTGCGCGTCGATATCCCGGCGGGCATCGCCGACGGCCAGCGCATCCGCGTCAGCGGGCAAGGCCACGCCGGCGAGGCCGGCGCGCCGCCCGGAGACCTGTACGTCCTCGTCCACGTGGCGGACGACGAGCGCTTCGTGCGCGACGGGGACGACCTGGTGACCGTGGTCGACGTCCCCGCCACGCAGGCGGCGCTCGGCGGGCGCGTCATGGTGCCGACCCTCGACGGGAGCCGGGACGTCGAGCTGGACGCGGGCACCCAGCCGGGCGAGACGATCACGCTGCGGGGCCAGGGCATGCCGGTGCTGCGCCGGCCCGGGCGCCGCGGCAACCTGCGCGCGGTGGTGAACGTGGTGATCCCGCGCAAGCTGTCGCGCGAGCAGCGCGACCTCCTCGAGCGCCTGGACGGCACGCTGGACGACGACAACGTCCGCCAGGACGAGGGCCTCGTCTCCAAGCTCAAGCGCGCCTTCCAGCTGTAGTGCTTCGCCTCGGCGTCCGCGTCGCGCGCGAGCACGCGGACCTCGTCCTCGCGGAGCTCCTCGCGCTCGCGCCCGGAGGCGTGGAGGAGCGCGACGTCTCCGACGACGTCGTCGAGTATGGCGTCTACGGCGCCGAGGGCGAGCTTCCTGCGCTGCCTGCGCTGCATGCGGCGGCCGGCGACGCGCTCGTCGAGGTCGTGACCGAGGAGATCGCCGACGACTGGGCCGACCGCTGGCGCGCGTTCCATCGCCCGATCGAGGTCGGCGGGCGGATGCTCGTCCGGCCGCCGTGGTCGCCGCCGCCATCGACGGGCGTCGTCGACCTCGTCATCGATCCCGGCCAGGCGTTCGGCACCGGGGCGCATCCGACGACGAAGCTGTGCCTGGAGCTGCTGCTCCGCCTCGAGCCCGTAGGGCCGTTCATGGACCTCGGGTGCGGCTCGGGCGTCCTGGCGATCGCTGCGGCCCGCCTGGGATGGGGACCGGTGGAGGCGGTCGACTTCGATGCGCTCTCGGTCACCGCGACGCGCGAGAACGCGGAGGTCAACGGCGTCGAGGTCGCCGCCCACCGCTTCGACCTGCTCCGGGACGGCCCGGCGCCGAGCGCGCCCACCGTCGCGGCGAACCTGCTGCGCCCGCTGCTGCTCGCGCTTGCGCGCGCGGGCTTCCGCGACCCGCAGCCGCGGACGATCGTCGCGAGCGGGCTGCTGCGAGGCGAGGCCGACGAGGTGTCGGCCGCGCTGACCGCGCGCACCGGCCTCACCGAGCGCGCGCGGCTGGAGGAGGGCGATTGGGCGGCGCTGTTGCTCGGGCGGGCGGGCCCCGTTCGGTCCTAGCCCTCGTCGACCTCGTCCGGGTAGGGCTCCTTGCCGACGATGCGGCTGGACTCGGTGCCGTCGGGCTCGAGGATCAGCTCCTCGGTGATGACGTAGCGGCGCAGGCGTGCGCGGCGCGGCTGCACGAGCGTGCCGTCGATGAGCCAGCCCTCGCTGAAGCGCTCCAGGGCCTCGCTGCGCGAGCGCTCGGCCAGCACCGGGGCGGGCGGCGGCGGTCCGGGGGCCTGGGTCGGCGCGGGCGCCGGCTCGGGCTCGGGAGCCGGGCCGGGCTCCGGTTCGACCGCGGTCGGCACCGGCTCGGGCTCGGGCGGCTCGGGGACGGCGGAGATGCTCGGGGCGGGCGCCACGGGCTCCGGCTCGGGCTCGGCGGCGGGGGGCGGCGTGGGGGCATCCGGCACGACCGACTCGGGCGCGGCAGGCTCCGAGCCGACCACACCCAGCGGCCGCTCGGGACCTGCGACGGTCGGCTCCGGCTCGGGCGTGGGCTCCGGCTCGGGCTGCGTCGCGGCGCTGCCGTAGTGGTCGAACAGGCGGCGCTCCTCGTCGCGCGTCAGCTCGCCCTCGACCTCGGGGCGCGGGGCGTCCTTCACCGCCGACTTCGAGAAGCCGAGCCGCACGTCGTTGCCGGAAAGCGCTGCGCCGTCCAGCGGCGCGAGGCTGGTGTGGGTCCCGAACAGCCCGGTGCGGATCGCCGCCCAAGTCGGGTCGCCGCTCTGGCGGTCCAGGTAGAACTCCTCCAGCGTGCCGACCTTGTCGCCGTCGGGGTCGACGACGGTGCGGCCCTTCCAACCCTCGACGTCCTGCAGCGTCGGCATGAGTTCGTGCTCCTCTCTGTCAGTCACTGGTGCCCGCCGCCCCGGCAGGCGACTGCGTGCGGCTTCCCTGCATTCCGCGGGATTCTACGTCCGAGCGTGATCCCATGGGTGACGGTCCCCTCCTGCACGATCGCTTGCAGCGATGAGGTTGGCGCCCGTCCCCTACAACCCGGCGCCCGATGGCGGCGGCGCGCCCGCCGGCGGACGAGGCAAATTCGCCTGGGTGCGCCCTATCCTGAATGGCGGATGACGATCACCGACAGGGTGAAGCAGGACGTGGCGGTCGCTATGAAGGCTCGGGAGCGCGACCGCGTCGCGGCGCTGCGGATGATCCTGTCGGAGCTGCAGAAGGACGCGAAGGAGGGCGGCGGCGATGAGGTCGCGGTGCTGCGCCGCGAGCGCAAGCGGCGGCTGGACGCCGCGTCTGCGTTCCGCGAGGGCGGACGGCCGGAGCTCGCCGACGGCGAGGAGGCCGAGGCGCGGGTCATCGAGGACTACCTCCCCGCCGAGCTGTCCGACGACGAGCTGCGAGCGATCGTCGCGAACGCGATCACGGCGGCGGGCGCGAACTCGCCGCGTGACATGGGGGCGGTCATGAAAGTGGCGATGGGCGAGGTGGCAGGGCGCGCGGACGGCAGGCGCGTGTCCGCGCAGGTGCGGGAGGCGCTGGGTGCGTAGGCAGATCGAGCTGTCCGATGCCATCGCCCGCGAGCTCGCGGGCACGGGGGATTCGGTGCTTCGCGCACTGGAGGGCCACGTCGACTGCGACGTGTTCCTACGCGGCAACGTCATCACGCTCGACGGCCCCGACGAGGCGGTGGAGGCGGCGACGACCGTCGTGGAGGAGCTGTCCGAGCTCATCGAGCAGGGACATGAGATCGGTCCGGGGACGATCTCCGCGGTCACCGGCGCGCTGGACCAGCACGCGTCGCCGGCCGCGATCCTCGAGGACGTCGTCTGGCGCCATCGGTCGCGCAAGGTCGCCCCCAAGACGGTCAACCAGAAGCGCTACGTGGACGCGATACGGCGCGGGACCATCACGTTCGGCATCGGGCCTGCGGGCACGGGGAAGACGTTCCTCGCGGTCGCGCTCGCCGCCGCGGCGCTCAGCCGCCGTGAGGTCAACCGGATCATCCTCACGCGCCCCGCCGTCGAGGCGGGCGAGCGACTCGGCTTCCTGCCGGGCGACCTCATGGCGAAGATCGACCCGTACCTGCGCCCGCTGTTCGACGCCCTGCACGACATGCTCGATGCCGAACGGGTCTCCCAGGCGCTGGAGCGCGGGCAGATCGAGGTTGCGCCGCTGGCGTTCATGCGTGGCCGCGCTCAGCCGGTCGACCAGCCGGTCATGACGCCATTCGGTTGGTGCCCGATCGGCATGCTCCGTGTGGGAGACCTCGTCATCGGGTCCGACGGCCGGCCGACGGCGGTGCTTGGCGTCTACCCTCAGGGCGAGCGCGAGGTCTTCCGGATCACCGCGCAGGACGGCGCCTCGACGCTCGCATGTGGCGAGCACCTCTGGTTCGTCACGACGCCCGACGACCGCAAGCACGGTAAGCCCGGACGTGTCGAGATGACGCGCGACATGATCGGCAAACTGCGCCGCAACCATCAGCACCGCTACGAGCTGCCGCTCGTCAGCGCCCCGGTGCAGATGGAGTCGCGCCCGGTCCCCATGGATCCGTATGCCCTGGGGCTTCTGCTCGGCGACGGGTGCTCGACGACGAGCACGACACCGAGCTTCTCGACGAACGATCCCGAGCTCGCCGACGGTGGCCGGGGCGCCGTGCTCGTCGCGAAGCCGGTGACAGAGGTGCGGCGCGAGATGGGTCTGGCCCGCGCACGGTCTGACACGACGTTCGTGCCGCGCGAATATCTGATCAACGCGTCTGACGTCCGACTCGCGGTGCTGCAGGGCCTCTTGGACACCGGCGGCGAGCTCGCCGAGCGCAACGGCGTCAGCCGCGTCGACTACGTGACGTCATCCCCGCAGCTTCGCGATGACGTCCTGTATCTCGTTCGGTCGCTCGGCGGTGTCGCGTACGTGCGCGACTCGAATCCATTCAGCCTCGACATTCGCATGCCGGCCGGAATCGAGCCGTTCCGGCTGGAGGGTAAGCGGGCCGCCTACGCCCGGCACGGCGGAGGGCGGCCGATGCGGTTCATCGAGTCCATCGAGCCGGCCGGGACGATGCACACCGTCTGCATTCAGGTCGCTGCCGCGGATTCGCTCTACGTGACCGACGACTTCCTGGTCACCCACAACACGCTGAACGACAGCTTCATCATCCTGGACGAGGCGCAGAACACCACGCCCGAGCAGATGAAGATGATCATGACCCGCCTCGGGTTCAACTCGAAGATGGTGGTCACCGGCGACATCACGCAGATCGACCTGCCGCGCGATCAGTCCTCCGGCCTCGTCACCGTCTCCGAGATCCTCGAAGGGATCGAGGGCATCGAGTTCATCCGCTTCGGCGGCGAGGACGTCGTGCGCCACCGGCTGGTGCAGCGCATCGTGGAGGCCTACGACGAGCACGCGGCGCGCCAGGCGCCGGGGCTGCGTCCCGCGGCCGAGCGACGGCGTGCTTGAGGTCGAGGTGATCGGCGAGGTTCCCGCGCCCATCGCTCCGCTCCCCGCGGAGATCGAGCGCCTCGTCGCCATCGCGCTCGCGTCCGCCGGCGTCTATGACGGCCACGTGGCGATCGAGTTCGTCGGTGAGCAGCGGATCGCGCAGCTCAACCAGGAGCACCGCGGCAAGACGGGCCCGACCGACGTGCTGAGCTTCCCGATCGACGGTGACGAGCAGCTCGCGGACGGCGTCCCGCGCGAGCTCGGTGACATCGTGATCTGCCCGCCGCACACCGCCGACCTGCGCGAGGCGATCGTCCACGGCGCCCTGCATCTGACGGGCATGGACCACGAGACCGACGACGGCGAGATGCTCGCGCTGCAACGCGAGCTGCTCGCCTGGGGCTGATGAGCCGCTCCGGCTTCGTCGCGCTGGCCGGCCGGCCGAACGTCGGCAAGTCGACGCTCGTCAACGCGATCATCGGGCGCAAGATCGCCATTGTCTCCGACAAGCCGCAGACGACGCGCCGCGCGATCCGGGGGGTCGCGACCAACGACGATCGTCAGCTCGTCCTCGTCGACCTTCCCGGCGTCCAACGCCCGCGCGACGCGCTCACCGCCCGCATGCAGTCACGCGTGGAACGCGAGCTGGCCGATTCCGACGTGGCCTTGCTCATCGTCAACGGGGAGGAGGGCATCGGGCCGGGCGACCGATTCCTGGCGGGTCTGCTGCGCGACGCCGGCCTGCCGGTCGTGGTCGCGGTCAACAAGGTGGACCGGCTCGACCGCCCGCACACCGTGCTCGCGCTCGACGCGGCCGCCGACCTCGACGTCGGCGACGACGTGTTCCCAATCTCCGCGCGCACAGGCAAGGGCGTCGGCCCGCTCGTCGAGCGCCTCGGCGAGCTCCTCCCCGAGGGCCCGTTCTTCTTCCCGGAGGGCGAGGAGAGCGACCAGCCGCTGGAGATCCACCTGGCCGAGCTCGTCCGCGAGCAGGTGCTGCGCCGGACGTTCCAGGAGGTGCCGCACTCGGTCGAGGTCATCGTCGAGGACATCGAGGAGCCGCGCGAGGACCTCACCATCGTGCGCGCGCTCGTGTGGGTGGAGACCGATTCGCAGAAGGGCATCCTCATCGGCGCGGGCGGGCGGATGATCAAGTCCGTCGGGACCGCGGCGCGCCGCGAGCTCGCGCGGGAGCTCGGCACGCGCGTGCACCTGGACCTGTCGGTGCGCGTCCGCCGCGGCTGGCGCGGCGACGACCGCCTGTTGGACCGGCTCGGCATCGAGTAGGCGCTCAATCGAGATTGGGCAGTTGACCACACATGTCGTGGTCAACTGCCCATCTCGATGAACGGAGCCCTCCTCGGACGGGCGTCCAGATGCCTCAGGGCGTCCAGAGCGGCGGCCGATGAAGGGAGGGACAGGCGAGACCGGCTCATGGATGAGCCCCTGAGGGTGTTGAGGGACCCCGAAGGTCGCCACGGTTGAGGTCACACAGAGGCAGGTCCACCGATCATGGACTGACGGCCTCCTGGACCCGGTCGCAGCCTGCGCATATCTCGCTCGGTTCCTGAGAGCGAGGGGACATCCACACGATGGAGGCCCGTGCGTCGGCGGATGCACGGGCCTTCGTCATATCTGGGCGCGGCGTGTGATCGCAGCCGCCAGACTGTCGGGAATGTCGCTCGCGATTCCCGTCCCAGGACCCATCGTCGTCGTCCACGGCGGCGCCGGCGGCGGCGTGATCAAGCCGGAGCTCGCACCGGCCCTCAAGGAGGGCCTCGCACGGGCCGTCGAAGCGGGCCGCGCTGCTTTGCGCGACGGCGGCGACGCTGTCGACGCCGTGGTGGAGGCCACCGTCACGCTCGAGAACGACGAGCTCTTCAACGCCGGGCGGGGCGCGGTGCTCACCGCGGCGGGCGACATCGAGCACGACGCCGCCGTCATGGACGGCAGGCGCCGCCGCGCCGGCGCGATCGCCGCCATCCGCGGCCAGCCCAATCCGGTGCGCGTGGCGCGCGCGCTGCTCGAGGAAGGACGGCACGGGATGCTCGCGGGCGAGGGCGCGATGCGCTTCGCCGAGGACGCAGGCTTCGCGGCGGTGGGACTCGACGCGCTGCTCACCGACCACCGGCGGCGCCAGCTCGCCGCGACGAAGGCCGGAGAGGAGCCCGAGCCGGCGTTCGGGGACCCCGTGCCGGGGATCTGGACGGTCGAGGCGGACACCGTCGGCGCGGTCGTCCTCGACCGCGAGGGCCACCTGGCCGCAGCGACGTCCACCGGCGGGATCGCGGGCAAGTCCCCCGGGCGCGTGGGGGACTCGCCGCTCGTCGGCGGCGGGCTCTACGCGAACGACCGCGTGTGCGCGGTCTCCGCGACCGGGACAGGCGAGCGCATCATGGAGGCGGTCGCCGCGCACGAGGTCGCGGCGCGCATGCGCCTCGCCGGCCTGCCGGTCCAGCGCGCGGTCGAGGAGGCGTGCTCGATGGTGCAGGGCGACATCGGGCTCATCGCCGTCGACCCCCAAGGCCACGTCGGCATCGCGTGCAACACCGCGATCTTTCAGCGGGCGCTGGCGATCCGCAACGGCCCGGTGCGCGCCGGCCTCGCCGGCACCGATTCGATCCGCTAGGTCGGCCTCGGCGAGCCGTTGTCCCACAGCACCGGCTCGAGCCCCGCTGCGACGACCTGCGCGCGGACCGATTCGGGATCGTCGGTGACGACGAGGAGCCCGCGATCGCGCAATGCCGCGACGACGCGCGCGGCAGGCTGGCGGTGCATCGCGCACGAGGGGTAGCTGTCGGCGAGGATGACGAGCGGCGCGACGCCACCGCCGACCACGTGAGCGATGGCGAGGAAGTGGCCCACCCGCCACGCGTTCGACGGCCCGTCGTCGACGCCCTCCTCGAGGTAGCGCCGGACCTGCTCGTCGCTGACCGACGAGCCCCACAGCTCCCCCGTGAGGACGTTCGCGATCACGGCGCCGTCGACCGCCTCCAGCAGCGTGACGAGCCGGTCCACGGTCCACTCGCCGCTGGCCGGCACGGCGGCCAGGCGCCCGTCGGAGAGATGCTCGATCGCACGCGCGACGCCGTGCGCGGAGGTCCCGGCGGGGTCGCCCACGGGCAGCTCCACGCCGGGCCTGCGACCGCGCTCACCCGGCGGCAGCGACGACGGCGACCCGGGCGGCAGCAGGACGCTGCCGGCGACGACGGCCGCCTGCTCCTGCGTGATGTCGCCGAAGCCCGCCGCGCGCAGCGCGTTCGCAGCCCAGAACGCGCCGCAGAGCTCGTCGCACTGCGGGAGGCCGGTGAGCCCCTCGGCGAGGAAGTCCTGTTGGCTCAGTAGCGCCACAGGTGCGCCGCCACGATCTCGTCGAGCTCCCGATCGGCCGCCCACGCGGCGTCGCTGCGCCGCGCGGCCAGGAACGCGCCGATCCGCTCAGGGCCGAGCGCGTCCGCGACCGGCCCGGGCGCCGTCAGCGCCGCCTCCTGCGCGGCGAGGTCCGTTGGCAGCAGGTCCACGCCCGCCGCCTCGCGGCGCTCCTCCGTCCATCCGCCCGGGTCCTCGTTGATCGGCTCGGAGAGCTCGAGGCCCTCGGCGATGCCGGCGAGGCCCGCGGCCACGACGGCAGCGAGCGCGAGGTAGGGGTTCGCCGACGCGTCGCACGCCTTCAGCTCGACGTTCGCCGCGTCCGGCCCGAGCAGCTCGCCGCCCGGAACGTAGCGCAGCGCCGCCTCCCGGTTCTCGACGCCCCAGAACTTGTACGCGCCCGCGAAGTAGCCGGGACGCAGGCGGATCTGCGACGGGACGCTCGGCGTTGTCACCGCCGCGATCGCGGGCAGGTGGCGCAGCAGCCCGGCCACCCAGCTCGCGCCCTCGCCGGACGGGTGGGTGGGACGTGGTTCCAGCAGGTTGCGCCCGTCGCGGGCGACGGAGCTGTGGATGTGCCAACCCTGCCCGACGCCCGTGGAGGTGATGAGCGGGGCGAAGCTCGCGCGCAGGCCGTTCGCCCGCGCCGCGGCGTGGATCGTCTGCCGCGCCAGGAGCTGGTCGTCCGCCGCGCCGACCGGGTCCGTGGCCTGGAGGCTCAGCTCGATCTGGGCGAGGCCGTACTCGGCGTGGATCTGGCCGATGCGCAGGCCGTTCACATCGAGGTCGCGGAGCAGATCGGCGACCAGCTCGTCGATCTGCAGCAGGGCGTGTGGGCTGTACGCGGGCCCGCGATGGGCCGGATGGGCCTCGTCGTCGTCGAGCCCGATGAAGAACTCGATCTCGAACCCCGCCGTGACTGTGAGTCCCTGCGCGCCCGCGGCCCGCACCTGCGCCTCGAGCGCGCCGCGCGGGTCGTGCGGCCAGGGCACGCCGTCGGCGTCCACGACGCGCGACGGCGCCCATGCGAGCCACGGCTGCCCGGCGAGCTGCACGACGCGCTCCACGACCGGCAGGTGGCGCACGTCGCCGGACGGCGTCGACAACCCCTCGTACGCGTACGTGATCGCATCGTGGGTGTCGAAGACGGCGAGCAGCGGCGTCGCGCCGACGCCTCGCCGCGCGGTCGACTCGAGCGCCGCGACGGGGACGGTCCGCGAGCGGGGGATGCCGTTGTTGTCGGCCCAGACGATCATGAGGCCGACGACGCCGGCGTCGGCAAGCTCGCGGGCGAGCTCCGCGGGATCGGACATGCCCGGAATCATCTATCGCCGCGACGCCGAGGCCAAGGCGCCGGCCGCCACGGCGAGGACCGCCGACAGCACGAACGCGGGGAGGATGACGCCGTCCAACCCGGGCGACTGGCGCGGGTCGTACAGCCCGCGCTGCTCCCAGAGCATCCCGACGACGAGGAAGGTTAGGAGCACGGCGATGCCCGTCGACGCCGCGGCCACCAGGCGCTGCCAGCCGGGCCGCCCGCGCGCGATGAGCAGCCCGAACGCCGCCGCGACGAGGCCCACCGCGGGGCCGATCGCCACGAGCGCGACGGCGGTCCCGCGCCCGGTGTAGCCCCGCGGCTGGCCCGTGTCGACGTGCACGGCCACGCGCTCTGGCAGGTCCCCGCTGATGGCCAGGGCGACGACCAGGCCCACGACCCCCACGAGCACCGGCGCCCCGAGGCACACCAGCCGAGCGAGCACGCCTGCAGCCTAGACTGCTCGAGCGATGGAGATCCGCTTCGACGAGCAGGGGCTCGTGCCCGTCGTGATCCAGGACTGGGCGAGCGGCGAGGTGCTCACGCTGGCGTACGCCAACGCCGAGGCGATCGACCGCACGCGCGAGACCGGTGAGCTGCACCTGTACAGCCGCAGCCGCGGCGAGCTGTGGCACAAGGGCGCCACGTCGGGCAACGTGCAGAAGGTCCGCGCGCTGCGCCTCGACTGCGACGGCGACGCCCTGCTCGCGCTCGTCGAGCCCGCCGGCCCGGCCTGCCACACCGGCGACCGCACGTGCTTCCACAACGGGGACGTCGACGTGCGCGCGCCGCACGAGGTCCTTCCGGAGCTCGAGCGCACGCTGCGCAGCCGCGAGGCCGAGCGGCCCAACGGCTCCTACACGGTCAAGCTGCTCGACGACCCGCCGCTCATCGGCGAGAAGGTCATGGAGGAGGCCGAGGAGGTCGCCCGCGCCGCCCGCGAGGAGACCGACGACCGCGTCGACGAGGAGGCGGCCGACGTGCTCTACCACCTGGCCGTGCTCCTGCGCAGCCGCGGCCGCGACCTCGCGTCCGCCGAGGAGGTCCTGCTTGGCCGTCGCCGCTGACGCAGCGGTCCCGGCGATCCGGCCGAGCCTCGACGAGGCGCGCGAGCTCGCGCGGGACCACAACCTCATCCCGCTGCGCCACACGTTCATCGCCGACACGGAGACGCCTGTGTCGGCCTTCCTGAAGCTCCGGGGCCGCAATCCGGAGACGCCCGGCTTCCTGCTGGAGTCGGCCGAGCAGGGCCAGCGGATCGGCCGCTACTCGTTCATCGGAGTGCGCCCGCGCAAGATCGTGCGCTGGTCGCTCGGCGACGACGGCGACCCGTACGCGATCGCCGACGCCGAGGTGAAGGCGTACCGGCAGGCGCCGCTCATCGACGGGCCGCCGTTCGCGGGCGGCGCCGTCGGCCTGTTCGGCTACGACCTCGTACGCACCGTCGAGCCGCTCGGCGATCCCAACCCGGACGTCATCGGGCTGCCCGACATGGCGCTCATGCTGAGCGACATCCTCGTCGTCTTCGACCACCTCCTGCACACGGTCACGATCCTCGTGAACGCGTATCCGGAGGACGGCGTGGAGGAGTCCTACGCGGACGCGCTCGCGACGATCGCCAAGGCGCGCCGGCTGCTCGCGGGCCCGGTGCCGGACTTCGGGCTGCGCGAGCCGGACGAGCGCGACCGGGCCAGCTTCGCGTCGAACATGCCGCGCGAGCGCTTCGAGGCGATGGTGTCGCGCATCGTCGAGTACGCGCACGCGGGGGACATCTTCCAGGTCGTCCCGTCGCAGCGGTGGTCGGCAGAGCTGGGCATCGACGCGTTCAGCGTCTACCGGGGCCTGCGGACCGTGAACCCGAGCCCGTACATGTACTACCTGGACTTCGGCGACTTCCAGGTCGCCGGCGCGAGCCCCGAGCCGCTGCTCACCGTAGCCGGGCGCCGCGCGGCGACGCGGCCGATCGCGGGCACGCGCCCGCGCGGGGCCACGCCGGAGGACGACCTGCGCATCGCCGACGAGCTGCTGGCCGATCCCAAGGAGCGCGCCGAGCACGTGATGCTCGTCGACCTCGGGCGCAACGACCTCGGCCGGGTGTGCGAGTACGGCACCGTCTCGGTCGACACGTTCATGGCCGTCGAGACCTACTCGCACGTCATGCACATCGTCTCCAACGTCTCCGGCACGTTGCGCGGGGGCGTCGGCGCGATGGACGCGCTGCGTTCCATCCTCCCCGCCGGCACGCTGTCCGGCGCCCCGAAGGTGCGCGCGATGCAGATCATCGACGAGCTCGAGCCCGTGAAGCGCGGCGGCTACGGCGGCGCCATCGGCTGGCTCTCCTACGCCGGGGACCTCGACACCTGCATCCACATCCGGACCGTCGTGGTGAAGGACGGCGTGGCGCACGTCCAGGCCGGCGGCGGCACGGTGGCCGACGCGAAGCCCGCCTACGAGTACGAGGAGTCGCGCGCGAAGGCCAGCGCGGTGCTGCGCGCGATCCAGCTCGCCGAGGAGCAGCCCGAATGGCCGTGACGGTCCTCGTCGTCGACAACTACGACTCGTTCACCTACAACCTCGTCCAGATGCTGGGTGAGCTGGGCGCGGAGCTCGACGTGGTGCGCAACGACCGGGCAGAGGTCGACGAGCTGCTGGCGCGCGAGCCCGACCGCGTCGTGGTCAGCCCGGGCCCGTGCACGCCGAACGAGGCGGGGATCTCGCTGGACGTCGTACGGCGCTTCCCGGAGGCGGGCGTGCGGACGCTGGGCGTGTGTCTCGGCCACCAGTCGCTCGCGCAGGCGTTCGGCGGCGAGGTCATCCGCCACGAGCCGGTCCACGGCAAGACGACGGAGATCACCCACGACGGCCGGACGCTCTTCGCCGGGCTCTCACGCGAGCTCACCGTCGGCCGCTACCACTCGCTCGTGGTCGACCGCGACAGCCTCCCCGGCGCGTTCGAGATCACCGCCGAGGGCGGCGGCGTCGTCATGGGCATCCGCCATCGCGAGCTGCCGGCGGAGGGCGTGCAGTTCCACCCCGAGTCCGTCCTCACCCCCGAGGGGCGCACGATGCTGCGCAACTTCCTCGAGGCATGACGAACGTCATCACCGAGGCGCTGGACGCCGTCGCGTCCGGCCGCGACCTCACCACGCAGCAGGCCGGCCAGGTCCTCGCGGTGATCATGACTGGCGACGCGTCGGAGGCCGAGATCGCCGGGCTGCTCATCGGCCTGCGCACGAAGGGCGAGACGCGCGAGGAGATCGCGGGCCTGGCCGCCACCATGCGTCAGATGGCCACGCCGGTCACGACGCGCCGCGCGGGGCTCGTCGACACCGCGGGCACCGGCGGCGGGCGCCCGTCGTTCAACGTCTCCACCACCGCGGCGCTGATCGCTGCCGGAGCCGGCTGCCCAGTCGCCAAGCACGGCAACCGCTCCGCCACCGGTCTCTCGGGCTCCGCCGACGTGCTGGAGGCGCTCGGCGTGCGCATCGACCTGCAGGCGGAGCACGTCGGCCGCTGCATCGACGAGGTCGGGTTCGGGTTCATGTTCGCGCCCGCCCACCACGGCGCCACGCGGTACGTGATCCCCGTGCGCCGCTCGCTGGCCGTTCGCACGATCTTCAACTTCCTGGGCCCGCTCACGAACCCGGCGGGCGCCCGGCGCCAGCTCGTCGGCGTCTCGGACCCCAGGTACCTGGACACGATGGCGGGGGCGCTGGCGCAGCTCGGCGTGGAGCGAGCGTTGGTCGTATCCTCAGAGGACGGCCTGGACGAGATGAGCATCGCCGCTCCCACCCGGGTCGTCGAGGTCAACGGCACCGAGATCAGCACTTACACGGTCAGCCCCGAGGACGTGGGTCTTCCCACCACACCAGATCCGCAGGCAACCGCCGGAGGCGTGCCCGCGGTCAACGCCGACATCACGCGCGCGATCCTGTCCGGCGAGCCCGGCCCGCGGCGCGACCTGGCGGTGCTGAACGCCGGCGCGGCGATCTACGCGGGCGGGGGCGCGCCGGACCTGGTCTCGGGCGTTCGCGCCGCCGACGCGGCGATCGCCGACGGCTCCGCGTACGCCACGCTCGAGCGGCTCGTCGCCGTGACGCAGGAGCTTGCGTCGGCGGCGGAGGCCGGCGCATGACCGGCAACGTCCTCGACCGCATCGTCGAGAGCACGCGGGAGGACGTCCGCCGGCGCCAGGCGTCCGTGCCGCTGCACCAGCTCGAGCAGGCGCTCGCCCAGCGCGACGATCGCCCGTTCTCCGAGGCGCTGACCCGGCCCGGCGTGTCGCTCATCGCCGAGCACAAGCGGCGCTCCCCCTCGGCGGGCGCGATCCGCGAGGGCGCGACGGTCGAGGAGGTCGTGACCGCGTACGAGCGCGGCGGGGCGGCCGCGGTGTCCGTGCTCACGGAGGGCGCCCACTTCGCCGGCTCGCTCGACGACCTGCGCGAGGCGCGCGAGAGCTGCCACCTGCCGATCCTGCGCAAGGACTTCATCATCGACACCTACCAGGTCTACGAGACCGCGGTCGCGGGCGCCGACGCGCTGCTGTTGATCGTCGCCGCGCTCTCGCCGCGCGAGCTGGCCGACCTGCACGCCGAGGCGCAGGGGCTCGACCTCGACGTGCTCGTCGAGGTCCACGACGAACGGGAGCTCGAGCACGCGCTGGAGACGATCGACGCCGACGTCATCGGCATCAACAACCGCGACCTCACCGACTTCTCCGTGGACCTCGACCGCACGTACGAGCTGCTGTCGGAGATCCCCGCAGGCAAGACCGTCGTCTCGGAGTCGGGCATCCACAGCCGCGAGCAGCTCGACGACCTCGAGCGCGTCGGAGTCGACGCCGTCCTCGTCGGCGAGGCGCTCATGCGCTCGGAGGACATGGAGGACGCCGTCCGCTCGCTCGTGGGTCACGAAGTCCTTTGAGGTAGCGTCGGGAGGCGTGTCCTCCACGCGGGTCAAGCACTGCGGCATCACCTCCCTGCACGACGCCGAGCTCTGCCTCGACGCGGGGGCGTGGGCGCTGGGGATGATCCTCTGGCGCGACTCGCCGCGGGCGTGCTCGGTCGAGGAGGCGGGGAGGATCACGCGCGCGCTGCGCCGCAAGGTCGAGCTCGCGGGCGTGTTCGTGAACGAGCATCTCGGGCGGGTCGTCGAGCTGGCCGACGTCCTGGGGCTCACGATCGTGCAGCTGCACGGCGACGAGGGGCCGGCGTTCTGCGGGGAGGTTGCGCGCCGCACGGGCGCCAAGGTCGTCAAGGCCGTGCGCGTGCGCACCCGCGGCGACGTCGCGGCGCTCGAGCCGTTCCACACCGACTTCCACCTCCTCGACGGCGGCGGGGGCGAGACGTTCGCCTGGGACCTCGTCCGCACCCGGCGCGACGGCCCGCCGCTCATCCTCGCCGGAGGGCTGACGCCGGAGAACGTCACGGACGCGATCGGCGCCGTCCACCCGTTCGCGGTCGACGTCGCGAGCGGCACGGAGCGCGAGCCGGGCGTGAAGGACCCCGAGAAGGTTCACGCGTTCTCCGCGGCGGTCAGAGCCACCGAGCAGGTGCACGCATGACCAAGGTGGAGGCGGGCCTCCTGCACCGCTACGGCCCCTACGGGGGCCAGTACGTCCCCGAGACGCTCATGCCGGCCCTGGCCGAGCTGGAGCTCGCCTGGGTGCAGGTGCGCGAGGACCCCGGCTACCGCGCCGAGCTCGGCGCGCTGCTGCGCGACTACTGCGGCCGTCCCACGCCGCTGTACCTTGCCGAGCGCCTGTCGGAGATCGCCGGGCGCGAGCTCTGGCTCAAGCGCGAGGACCTCATGCACACCGGCTCGCACAAGCTCAACAACGCGCTCGGCCAGGCGCTGCTGGCCAAGCGGATGGGCAAGGGCCGCGTCATCGCCGAGACCGGCGCCGGCCAGCACGGCGTGGCGAGCGCGACCGCCGCGGCGCTCCTGGACCTCGAGTGCGTCGTCTACATGGGCACCGAGGACACGCGCCGCCAGGCGCCCAACGTGGAGCGCATGCGCCTGCTCGGCGCGAAGGTCGTGCCCGTCGACGCCGGGAGCCGCACCTTGAAGGAGGCGACGTCGGAGGCGATCCGCGACTGGGTGACCAACGTCGCCTCGACGCACTACATCATCGGATCGGTCGTCGGCCCGGCGCCCTATCCGGCACTCGTCCGCGACCTGCAGCGCGTCATCGGCGACGAGGCCCGCGCCGGGCTCCTGGAGCGCGCCGGGCGCCTGCCCGACCGCGTCATCGCCTGCGTCGGCGGCGGCTCCAACGCGATGGGCACATTCGCGGCGTTCGTCGACGACCCGTCCGTCCGCCTGGTCGGGGTGGAGGCGGGCGGCGAGGGCATCGACACGGGCCGTCACGGCGCGCCGCTGACCGTCGGGGGCCGCGCCGGCGTGCTGCACGGTGCGCTGTCGGCGGTGATGCAGGACGAGGACGGCCAGATCACGGAGGCGCACTCGGTCTCGGCCGGGCTCGACTACCCGGGGACGGGGCCGGAGCACGCCTGGCTGCGCGACTCCGGCCGGGCGAGCTACGTCGCGGTGACCGACGAGCAGGCCGACGCGGCGTTCCGCGAGGTCGCCCGCCTGGAGGGGATCATCCCGGCGCTCGAGACCTCGCACGCGCTGCACTACGCGATGC
>Ga0081539_10003116_pt1 | contig 21198 bp, 13 predicted proteins | sample TabmetS4T2R2_FD_71023 | JGI IMG/M metagenome (GOLD analysis project Ga0081539, IMG submission 71023) | Tabebuia heterophylla rhizosphere microbial communities from the University of Puerto Rico - S4T2R2 | ecosystem: Host-associated > Plants > Roots > Rhizosphere ...
GGCGAACGTTTTTCAGGAATATCTGGTGCCGATGGCTGCGTTCGGACTGGTCGCCGGATTTTTACTGATTATGGTCGCGTTTGGATTGACCGGCGTTCTCTGGCTCAATGTCACGCAACGGACGAAAGAGATCGGCCTGCGCCGGGCCAAGGGAGCGACGAGGCAGCGAATCTACCGGCAGATCTTGACCGAACTCTTCATTATCACCAGTTTCGGCTTGCTTATCGGAACATTGGTCGTCGTCCAGTTTCCTTTGCTTAATCTGTTGGGTTTCGCGAGCGGAAAGGTTTACGCTCTCAGCATTCTCATCTCCCTGCTGCTGATTTATCTCTTAACAATCATTTGCGGTTTGTATCCGAGCCATTTAGCGACTAAAGTTCAACCGGCGGAGGCGCTCCATTACGAATGAGAGCTATTGAGTAATCGGGATTGAACCGAAGACTGATCCCTGATCCCTGACAATATATATCAGGGATCAGGGGACAGGGATCTGGGATCAGAGAATTGCCCGGCATATGAAGGAAACGATCCTCATCATTGATGACGATCCATCGGTCACGACTTCACTCGCTCTATTGCTTAAGCAGGCGGGTTATCGTTCCCAGTCTGCCTCGTCGCCCGACGCAGCGCTCGCCTCTCTTGAGAAAGAGAGCTTTCAGCTGGTGCTCCAGGATATGAACTTCTCCCGGCAGACCAGCGGTGAGGAAGGACTCGAGCTCCTGCGACAGATCAAGTCACGCGAACCTCACCTTCCTGTGATTCTCATCACAGCCTGGGGATCGATCAGCCTGGCGGTGCAGGGCATCCGCGCGGGAGCTTCAGATTTCATCACCAAACCCTGGACTCACCAGCAAATCCTGCAAGCCGTCAGCACCGCTCTGGGCCTGGCGGCGGCGAATGCTTCGCGCGCGCCGCAGCGAATTCCGACGCGGGAAGAACTCGACGCCCGGCATGATTTCAAGAGTCTCGTCGGCCGTGATCCCAAGTTTCTGCGCGTTCTGGAATTGATCGGGCGGATCGCCACGACCGATGCGTCGGTACTCATCACCGGCGAGAGCGGCACCGGCAAAGAGATCATCGCCGCGGCGATTGTGAGCAACAGTCATCGCAAGCACGCGCCATTCGTCAAAGTCAACCTGGGCGGCATTCCTGCTTCGTTATTTGAGAGTGAGATGTTCGGCCACGTCAGAGGAGCATTCACCGACGCGCGACAGGACCGGAAAGGCCGCTTCGAGACGGCCGACGGTGGAACGATCTTTCTGGATGAGATCGGCGATCTGGACGCGAGCGCGCAGGTCAAGCTATTGCGAGTGTTGCAAGATCGAACCTATGAAGTGCTCGGATCGAGCGCCTCGCGGACGGTCGATCTGCGCGTCATCTCAGCAACCAATCGCAACCTCTCCGAGCTGGTGACGGCCGGCCAGTTTCGAGAAGATCTGCTCTACCGCTTGAACCTCATCGCCATCCATCTGCCGCCGCTGCGCGAGAGGGCCGCGGACATCCCCCTCATCGCCCATCATTTTCTCGACAACCTCGCCAAAGTATATCGCCGCGAGAACCTTTCGATCAGCCAAGGGGCCAAACGCTGGCTGCAAAATCAGCCCTGGCCCGGCAACATTCGCCAGCTCAGACATCTCATTGAACGTACCATGCTGGTCAGCGGGAAAGATATTCTCGAAGTCGATGATTTTGAATTGACCATGCAGATGGATGTCAACGACGAGCGTCGCGACTCGTTGCCACAGGTCGGCAGCATGACAATCGATGATATCGAGAAGGCCATGATCATCAAAGCAATGAAGCATTACGACAAGAACATCAGCAAGGTCGCCGAAGCTCTGGGATTGAGCCGCGCCGCGCTCTATCGGAGGTTCGAAAAATATGGGATCAAATTGTCATGAAAGATGTCGGTTTTGAAACACGAGATCCTGGATGATCCACCGCCGCTCTTAGATAATTGAGTTGTTGCATCCAGCATCCTTCTTCCAATGAGCTTACGCCTCAAATTTATCCTCTATCTCATCTTCGTTCACCTGCTCTTCGCCGGAGTCGCCGTCTATCTGCTTTTGCGGCATCGCATCTGGCTGCTGGCTGTCGAAGCGGTCTTCGTCATCTCGCTCCTCATCGGGTTAAAACTCATCCGCAATCTCTTCGGCACCCTCGAATTGATCAACACCGGCGCACAGTTCATTCAGGATAGCGATTTCACCTCGCGATTTCTCGAGGTGGGACAACCGGAGATGGATCAACTCGTTCGAGTCTACAATCGGATGGTCGATCACCTGCGCGAAGAACGGACAAGGATGCAGGAACAGAACTACTTTCTTGAGAAGATCATCACCGCTTCACCTTCGGTCATCATCATCTTCGATTTTGACGACCGCATTGCTATGATCAATCCATCGGCCGAACGCCTGTTGGAAGCGTCGAAAGACGAGCTAATCGGCAAAAAACTTGGCGAATTGAAGACGGCTTTTGCCAACGCCTTGAACGACCTCAAACTGGGCGAAGCTCAGATTTTGCCGTTGTTCGGACGGCGCCGGGTGAAATGCCGGCGATCGCAGTTTTTGGACCGCGGATTCACTCGCAGTTTCATTTTGATGGAAGAGTTGACCGAAGAATTGCGCCAGACTGAAAAGGTCGCTTATGAAAAAGTGATTCGAATGATGTCCCACGAGGTGAACAACTCCGTCGGCTCTGCCAATTCCCTGCTCCATTCCTGCTTGCATTACTCCAATCAACTACGGGATGAAGACCGCACGGATTTCGAGCAGGCCCTCGACATCGTCATCGCGCGGACTGAACAGCTCAATTCGTTCATGCGCAATTTCGCCGAAGTCTTTCGCTTGCCACGACCGAACCGGCAAGCGTGCGAGATCCAAAAATTGCTCGAAGACATGGTGACGCTGGTGAGGGCCGAGTGCCAATCGAGAGGAATCGAGATCATGTGGGATGTACCTATCGAGTCCGAACCCGTTGATCTCGATCGCAGTCAGATGGAACAGGTCTTCATCAATGTTTTGAAGAACGCCATTGAAGCCATTGGTCAAAACGGGGTGATCACGATTCGCCTCGGCAACCGGGCGGGAAAGAGATTCGTCACCATCGAAGATACAGGTTGCGGCATCACTCCCGCCGTCCAAGCAAACCTCTTCACCCCGTTTTTCAGCACGAAAGATCAGGGTCAAGGCATCGGGCTGACTCTGGTTCAGGAGATTCTAGACACCCATAATTTCGAGTTTTCACTGGAAAGCCAGCCCGGGCAACCAACTCAGTTCACAATCTATTGGTGAAATCGACAGCTGAGCGTTCCCGCACTCTAGTCGAACAGATCTGGTTGTTCCCTGGTGATGCGGTCCCAGAGCGGTTGGAATTGGAACCAGCCCGCGATCTGCGAACCGACCTGTTGCGAAGTCAGTTTGGCGTTTTCGTGATTGATCAAGTATGGTTCGCCCGCGGCTTCGGCCAGCAGCTGCGCATGGCAACTGCGTTCCATCGTAATGAACCACCACGCCGCCTCATCGATCGACTTGCCGACAGTCAGCAATCCGTGATTCCGCAGGATGACGGCCTTGTGATCTCCCAAGGCCTCGGCGATCCGTTGCCCCTCGGCGGGATCGAAAACAACGCCCGTATAGTCATTGAAGACGCCATGATCTTCGTAGAACGCACAGGCATCCTGCGTGATCGGATCGAGCGCGCGCCCAAGCGCGGACCAGGCCTTGCCGTACATTGAATGGGCGTGGGCGGCTGCAACACAATCGGGACGGGCAGCATGAATTGAAGAATGAATCGCAAAGGCGGCGGCATTGACCGGCAGGTCGCCCTCGACCACCTCGCCCTTGTGATTGACGAGGACCAGATCAGAGACCCGAACCTGGCTGAAATCCATCCCGAAGGGATTGACCCAGAAATGATCGAGCCGCTCCGGATCGCGCGCGGTGATGTGTCCGGCAACGCCCTCGTCAAAACCGAACTTGGCGAAGAGCCTAAACGCCGCAGCCAGCCGCTGTTTGCGATGCAGTCGTTCTTCTTCGACGCTGGTGAAAGTCGGCGGTTGCGGAAACTTGAACTGCCCCTTCGGAGCGATCACGGCTTCTGCTAGATTGCTTTCCATTATCTTTTCTCCTTTTGCTGGAATTGACGGGAATTAATTGCGAGTCCCGTCAAAGTTAACATAGAACGATTAAACTGGCATAGAAGCCGCCGCTCATTTATCGATCGACCTTCTTCATGCTAGAATTAAAAAGCATTGAAAATTTTCAAACTTATTCCGAGTACCGGCACTCTTACAATTTGCGATTCATTTAGCCAAGAGCGCGCCTCATTCAGAAATAATCGGCCGTTCTTAGTGGGATCCTGTGTTGGAAAGCTGGTGCTGATCCCTGACCCTGTTCCCTGATACTTTTACCAATCTCAGGGACCGGAAATTGAAATGCCGTAGGATTTCGGGATTCCACCAAACCCAATAGCCAAGAAAAACAAACCAAGTTTCGGGAGGATTTATGCCCATATCGGAAGGCAAAAGCTCTTCGCGCCTCATCAGGCCGGCCGGTTTAGCCAAACGCTGTGTGGTCATGGTATTCGTCACGGCCGGATTGCTCTTTGTGCTTGAGCATCTGGGGCTCGAGTTAGGGTCGGTCGGAGCGCAGCAGCGTCCGTCGAGGACGCCAAATATCTCCAGGACCGATTGCAGCTATCTTAAAGACCCTGAAAATTTTCGCGGCGCGCAGGCGCGGCATCGTCTGGATCTTTCCCGGACGACCGAAGCAATCAGCAGCGCTTTGGGAGCCCGGACCTTAAACCTGGCCGCCGCGCAAGATATTCCGCACAACAACGTGATCGATGACATTCTGTTTGACCGCATGGCCAGAGAAGGCGTCCCGTCAGCTGCGCTGTGCACCGATGCCGAATTCATTCGACGCGTCACGCTCGACCTCACCGGCCGCATCCCATCGCCCGGCGAAGTCGCGCAATTTCTCCAAGACGAGAACCCAGCCAAACGTGCGATTCTGGTAGATTCGCTGATCGGGAGCCCCGAATTCATCGACAAATGGACTGTCTTCTTCGGCGATCTGTACAAGAACACATCATTTGCGACGAATATCAACCGCTATATTTCCGGCCGCGAATCGTTCTACACCTACATCAGAGATTCCATCGCCGAGAACAAGAGTTATGCGCAAATGGCGACCGAGATGATCAGCGCGGCCGGTGACAACCAGGCGAACGGCGCGGTCAACTTTATCGTCGGCGGAAATGTCACGATGGGTCCAGCCCAGGACACGATGGACGGTCTGGCAGTGGTCACAGCTACGGCATTCCTCGGATTGGCCAATATGGACTGTGTGCTCTGCCACGATGGCGCCGGTCACCTGGATGCGATCAACCTCTGGGGCGCGAAGGTCAAACGCGCCGAGGCCTGGGGGCTGTCGGCCTTCTTTGCGCGCACCAACAGACGGTTTGAGCGGGCCTCAACCCAGGTCAATTACGGCAAATATACGGTGACGGAGAATGCCAGCGGCGAATACTTGCTCAACACCAACTCCGGCAATCGCCAGCCTCGTCTGCCGATCAACGGCAGGAACTCTGTCGCGCCTCAGTACATGTTCGACGGTGGCGGCGTGAATGCCGGAGAGAATCGCCGACAGGCCCTGGCGCGTCACATCACCGCGGATCCGCAATTCGCACGCGCGATAGTCAATTACATCTGGGAAAAGTTGATGGTCGAGGCCCTCGTCTCGCCATCAAATGCGTTCGACCTCGCGCGATTGAGTCCGGATGCCAAGTTGCCCGATGGCTGGTCGCTGCAACCGGCTAATCCCCAATTGCTCGAAGCCCTCACTCAGGATTTCAGGGCCAATAACTATAACCTTCGGTATTTGATCGGATTGATCGTCAAATCGAGCGCATACCAGCTCTCTTCGCAATATCCCGGTGACTGGAAGATCGAGTACGTGCCCTACTATGCGCGCAAATACGTCCGCCGGCTTGACGCCGAAGAGATCCACGACGCCATCGTTAAAGCGACGGGAATGATTCCGGTAACTCAGTATCGCGACATCAACAATCAAAACCAGATTGTTCTCGGCTATCCGGTTATCAGCGATGATGGCGTCAAGCTCAGAGAAGTTCAGTGGGCAATGCAGTTTCCCGAACCGCTGGAGCCTCGTCAGAGGGGAGACGTGCGAACCTTCCTCGATTCTTTCCTGCGCGGCAATCGTGATTCCAATCTGCGGTCTCAGGATCCGTCGATTCTTCAATCACTGAATCTCATGAACAATGCATTCGTGATGGACAGGGTTCACCAATCCAACCGGATTACCAATGTTCCGAACACACCTGAAATTCCATCGACAGTCAGGAAATTGCTGAGCGACCCCAGTCTTTCGAACGATCAAATCATCACCCAACTTTATCTCTTCACGCTTTCGCGCAATCCGACCGACGCCGAGAAAGCGACCATCCTGTCTTACTACGCTTCGATGGGCAGGGTACAAGCGAGTGAGAGCTTACAGTGGGCATTGTTGAACAAGGTTGATTTTATCTTCAATTACTAGGCGACGGTTGCCAACCGATTGCAAAGAGGTGAACCAACATGGACAAACATCTTCAACCTGAACATTCCTGCGAAGTCTGCAATCCGTTGCGCCCGGCGAATTCCGCCCTCTTTGGCGGACCGATGTTTGGCCGGCGCGATTTCTTCAAGATCGCCGGCACCGGCGTTACCGGATTCTTCCTTTCACCCCTCATCCCGGAGACAGTTCTGGCCGGCACAGCTCAATCATACGAGGCGCATTTGGTCGGAAAAGCGAGGAGCTGCATCTTCATCCATATGCAAGGCGCGCCGAGCCACGTCGATACTTTCGACCTCAAGGTCGGACCGTGGACGCCCGCGGATTTCGCTCCGGAAACGATCAATGGAATCTTCTTTCCAAAGGGCTTAATGCCGAACTTGGCCGGCCACCTCGATCAAATAGCGATCGTCCGGAGTCTGCGCGCTCCGGCGCTCGTCCATTCGCTGCAACAGGTCTGGTCCCAAATCGCGCGTAATCCGAGCGCGGCGCTCGGCAAGATCGCGCCCAATCTCGGCAGCGTCGCCTCAATCGAGTTTGAATCGCAGCGCCAGCCGAATCAGAAATTGCCCGGCTTTGTTTCGCTCAATGGAGGAAACACCGTCGGTTCCGGCTACTTCAATGCCAGACACACCCCGTTCGCCGTGACCGCGGCGCCGGCCGGATTGAGCAACCTGACGAACCGCGACGGACAGGTGACTTTCGAGAAACGGTATCAGATGTTGCAAGAACTCGATTCGAGCCTGCGCATCAACTCTCCTCTCGGTTCCGATGTGGTTGATATGGATAACTTCTACCAGCAGAGCCGATCGATGATGTACAACCCGGAGGTGGACGCCGTCTTCAAATTCACCACTGAAGAGCGGGATCGCTACGGCAATAACGGCTTCGGTAATTCCTGCATCGTCGCTCGTAACCTGGTGAAGTCCAACCTCGGGACTCGCTACATTCAGATCAACATCGGCGGTTGGGATAACCACACGAACATTTACGTCAGGCCGGGCGGAATCTACGGCCCGGCGACGCAATTCGACAACGGGGTGGCCAATCTCATCAGCGACCTCGCTTCGATCCCCGGTGTTAATGGAGGGACTTTACTGGATGAAACGCTCATCGTGGCGATGGGCGAGTTTGGCCGCACCGTCAGAAGCGGTGATCAAGTAGGTCTCAACACTGGACTAGGCCGCGACCACTATTTTCAACACTTCGCAGTCTTTGCCGGTGGCGGCGTGACTGGCGGCCAGGTGATCGGAACGACGACCGATGATGGTGGCGTATTGAGGGATCCAGGTTGGTCGCAAAGACGCCCGGTCGCTTACGAGGATATCGCCGCAACGATCTACTCGGCGCTCGGAATCGACTATACCAAGAAACGTAATGATGACCCCTTTGGACGCGGATTCGAGTATGTCCCGTTCGCATCAGAGGGAGCCTGGTATCCAGTGCTCGAACTCTTCAGGCGAAAGGTGGCAGAACCACCCGCGCTGCCGCCGCGGGGCGGCGGCAGAAAGACCTCTTAAGCCCGTCGCGGAACCGGCGGAGATTGAAAGGGACGCGAAAGAGATCAACGCGCGCAAGACCTCAAAACAGGGGCTTCGCGCGTTGATCTTTTGGCCTCTCTCCACCGGAAATGAAAAATAAAAATTAAATTTAACGATAAGTTTTAAAAACCTATAGACGGCAAAAGCTAAAATGCGTACACTAGAAATGGACTCCTCACACTAACGCAGATATTTAGGATGTCATCTGTTTTTAGTCAAAGAGTACCTTGAGCGCGGTCGTATTACATAACTGAATTATATTAAGTGATGCTCGATCTACCGATATCGGTAATGACACCGGTGATTGTGTCGGTAAAGCTGTTGGTCATGTGGTCAAGGTATGCAGTCAGCCAAGATGTAAGAGCGGGATTGTACTCATTCATATATTGTTTTAACAGCAAATCTCAATAAATACCTCTCCAACATGACTTAGCCGACATGCTTGCCGGCATACTCACTGGGTGGTGCTATCCAAACTTCCCGACAGTCTCTGGCTTAAGAGCTAAGCCTCGAGTGTCTTTGTATAGCTACCGCGACCGATTAACTTGAAATCTTCGCGCTTTAAACACGCCAGAACCATATTCATTCGAATAGATAGGCAGAGGATCTGACAGTATTGCCAACCGACACCTCCAAACCTGGTCCAAATGGATCGATGCTGCCCGGCCCGGATCGAAGTGTCGTTTTTTTTACGACTAGAAGACAGTTCAAGGAGAGAGCTAATGAAGATGAAAATCACACTACTAACATGTTGCCTGGTGCTAGTCATAGTTGTTATAACCAAATGGCCCCTTTCACGGGTCTCGGCCGACACTGCCGTTACTGTCTGCGGATACGTCAATAGCTTTAAACCCGCCACTGCGACGACAGCAGGTCTCATCAAAATCAACTCGATAAGTTATGCTATTGCCCCGGGTACGAAACTTGGCGGGCAAGCCATCATAACTTTCAATGCTCAACTTTGCTTCAATCTGACTTTCAACAACAATGAAGAGATAATAGCTCCGAGCGGCGTTGGCGGTAACATAATTACAGCCTGCGGAGAGCTTCATTCCTTTAAGCCTCCCACATCCGACACGGATGGTTCAATATCTATCGGCTCTTTTACCTACCCAATCGCTACGGGGACAATTATCAACGGTCAGAATCAGATCAGCATTGGTTCTAGTATCTGTCTGACGGCGATCAGAGACACATTTGGCCGCATCGGAAATCCGGCTGCAATAGTCATCAACCCCGTCTCGCCATTTTCGGTATGCGGCGCAGTCTCTGGGTATACACCGGCCGGCGCCGGTCCGGGTTCTCTGGTGATCGGTGGTTTAAATTTCACTATTGCGCCCGGAGTTGACCTCGGTTTCGTGAACGTCGGGGGCAATCAATGTCTGGATGGGAGAATCGACACCAATGGAATGTTAATAGCTCCCAGCTCGATTGGTGGAGACGCAAGCGGCACCACCAAGGTGTGTGGAACCGTTACAGCATTCCATTCCGCCAATCCCGGCGTCAACGGCTCAATCACGATTGGCGGGATCACGATTCCAATCGCGCGAGGGGTGAGGCTTAACAATGAGGATTCGATCAAAGCCGGCGTCAACATCTGTCTTGTCCCGGTCTTTGTCAACGGATTGATGTCAGCAGGAAGCGTCACGAGCGCCGATCCGGCCTGTTTACAATTCTCTGCCCCGCTCATCACGCATGGGAACGTTAACGGTGAAGACGATACTTTTCTGCTTGACCGTCCGCTCACCTTCTCCGTGGCTACTCCGAACTCCGGCGCCGCGATATTTCCGGTCAATCTCGGATCATTCGGGCTCAACCCCGAGTTTGGCGGCGCGCCTACTTCCGGAATCACGGCGATGAACAGCAACGCCACTGTTCGCGCGCTCTCCTGCACCGACAGTTTCTGGGACGTGTTCTTCTATATCGCGACCAAAGGTCAGAGTGAAGGAGATACGGTCACACTCTTCCTGCAAAATCCGAACGGAAGCACCGTTGCGGTATTGGCAATGTTCACGGTTCAGAACGGCGGTTTGATAGTGAATCAGGTCCATCCGAACATTACGCTCCTGATGAACTTTATTGGATCACATGGCGCGGGCACCTTTATTCCGCTCACCAGCCAGGCGGGCAATGCCGGCTTCAAGACTCCGCCGTTGGCGCTCGTCTTCTCGATGGACATCTTCTCGGCGCTCAACGGTTGTTTCCAAATGGGAGTGGACATCAGACGCGCCGGCGGCAATGGAATGACATCTTTCGTTTCAACCGGTGTCGTCGTTAAACGCATGGGCGATGAAGTAGAGGGGTTCGGATTGCAGAGCCATAGTCCCGGTGTCTTTCCGACCGGTTTAATCTGCGACCCGATCTGCAGTGGATGTTCGCCGCAGCCGACGCCACCGCCGACACCGACACCAACGCCGACACCAACACCGACACCAACACCAACACCGACGCCGACGCCGACGCCGACACCAACGCCCTCGCCAATGCCGATGAAGTGCGAAACAATCTGTTTCCGGTCATCTTCATACTTTGTGACGACACTGAACGTCTTGCCGAATGGATGGATCTTGATCGGAGGGATTAATGCCAATAATCCAGTCAATATTCAACAAAACAAAGACAGGATCAGGCAGGCGCTCCTCGGAGGAAACACCCCGCTCGATCGAATGAACCAGCAGTTCGTCGCCACACAATTGAGCTTTGCCATCTATGGCGGCACTATCTCTCCGGCCGGATTCGCCACTTTCTGGAGCCCGCTACACTGTTCCGGATTGAACTTTCAACCCGTCACACTGAGTAACGGCACCATTATCGGCCCGGACACATTGGTCACTACTTTATTCGAGGAAGCGACCAGCGCGATCAAACAGAGCCGGACGGAAGATATGATTTTGCTGACTCCGATCCTCGCGTTGCTCAACGAACAATGCGGCGGATAAATAAGGGTTAATGATGAAAGAGTAGAAGAAAAGGAAGAGACTGAGCCTTCAGCTGACCTCTGATCCCTGATCCCTGATATCTTCATAGATTCAGTGGTCAGGTATCAGAGGTCAGAAAATTACCGGCACTTGATGCCAGCACTTGTTGATGCCGGCACTTGTTGATGCCAGCACTTGTTGATGCCGGCACTTGTTGGTGAAGGATTAATAAAAAAGATCATAAAAAGATCATGTTCTACTCCTTCATCCCGATGTCCTTTCGATATTGCATGCCGTCGAACTGGATTTTGCTCACGGCCTGATAAGCGAGGGTAGTGGCCTTTTCAAGCGTCGCTGCGCGCGCGGTCACACCCAGGACTCGCCCGGCGGATGTTTCGATCTCGTCTCTTGAATTGAGCTTCGTGCCTGCCTGAAAAACGACGACGTCTTCCAGCAATTCAGCATCGTCGATGCCGCTGATCCGTTTCCCCGTCTCGTATCGTCCGGGATAGCCGGCTGAAGCGATCACCACACAAGTCGCCGTTTCATCGCTCCACTGCGGCTTGATGTTTTGTAGCTCTTCGTGTGCGACGGCAAAAGCGATTTCGGCAAAATCACTGTCGAGCCGGCGCAGGATCGCCTGGGTTTCCGGATCGCCAAAACGGACGTTGTACTCAAGCACCTTCGGACCTTCGGCAGTAATCATCAAACCGCAGTAAAGTACTCCGCGAAATGGAAAGCCCTCGGCTCGCGTGGCCTCCAGTGTCGGTTCGACAATCTCGCGCCTGATCCGTCGTTCAAGGTCACCATCGAGCAACCCCGGCGTTGAGAACGCGCCCATCCCGCCGGTGTTCGGGCCGCGATCGTGATCGAACGCGCGCTTATGATCTTGCGCAACGGGCATTGCCGCATAGCTCTTACCGTCGCTAAAGATCAGGTAAGAGAGTTCGCGACCGACCAAACACTCTTCAATCACCAGTCTGGAGCCCGCATCGCCCAGCTTGCGATCAACCAAAAAATCCTGAATCGCCTGTCGGACTTCCGATTGTTCCTCGGCAATGACGACGCCCTTGCCTGCGGCCAGGCCTTCCGCTTTGACGACGACCGGGAGATCGAAGAGACCTTGATCGATCGCCTTTAAGCCGTCTTCCGCCGTGTCGATAATTTGATAGCGCGCAGTCGGAATGTCATGCCGGGCCATAAACTCTTTGGCCAAAACTTTGCTTCCTTCGAGCCGAGCCGCGGCCTGCCGTGGGCCGAATGCCGCAATCCCCCGCTCGGCCAGCGCATCGACCAACCCGTCAACCAGAGGTTGCTCCGGCCCCACGACAACCAGATCGATCTTCTCGCGACTCGCAAAATCGACGAGTGAATCGATCCTGTTTGACTCAACTTGGGCGCCAATCGTCTGTTTGAGGATCCCGGCATTGGTTGTCGCCGAATAGACCTGTCTGACTTGCGGGCTTCGCCGAAGCGCCCAGACGAGCGCATGCTCCCGCCCTCCTGAACCAATCACAAATATCTTCATCCTGACCACTTTACATCCGAACAAAAAAACTTGGAAGGATTCAATGTCACTTGACAGCCACTGGGGGTGAAAGTTTATCCTCTTTGTTCTCTTGATTGCTGGTAAAGCCCGCATGCATCAACCAACACTCCATCAGCATCCCAAGACGAAGATCTTTGCAGATTTCGAAAGGCAGGTGAAACTCTAGTGGCAGAAGTTAAGCTGGGCGACAACGAGACGCTCGAAAGCGCTCTTCGTCGCTTCAAGCGCAAGGTCCAACAAGAAGATATTATTCGCGAAGTCAAACGGCATGCTTTCTATGTCCCGCCAGGCGAAAAGCGGCGCCTCAAATCGGCGCTCGCACGCAAGCGCAATCGTAAGAAATTCCGCCGCGTGATTGAATAAGCAAAAATCAAGGGAAGCAACAGAGAGCGAAATTAACTGAGGTACACGAAAACTCATCAGAAGTCTTTCGTGTATTTCATTAATTTCGCGTTCTCTAAATCATCGGCATATGGTCATCGGCCAGTTGTCATTGAAGTTGCCATTGAATTGCTCAGCCGCAACAAGTGCCGATCGACAGTGTAGTCCTTAAGCCACACTCTCTAATTTAAGCCTGCTCACCATCCAGTCTTCGGCGCTGCCTGATAAGCACTTACAGCTCCTCTCCGGAAATTGCCGGGAGTGGTCTGGAGCTTGCTTAATCGTTTGTTTTTTGATCGATTACCGAATAACTTTTTCAGAGGTTCACCGGATTGAATAAACAAACGACTATTGGTGAGAGCTTCACCGCCAGCGGTGTGGGTCTCCATTCAAACTCTTCCGTCAATGTCACAGTCAAGCCCGCCCCAGCGTATTCCGGCTATATTTTCCGCCGCATTGACCTCAACGATTTTGAAATTCCCGCGGCGCCTCAGTTTGTCACGCACGTCAGTTATGCGACGACACTGATGAGGTCGGGTGTGATGATCGCGACCGTCGAACATCTGCTTTCGGCGCTTTTCGGATCCGGGATCGATAACGCGATCATCGAGGTCGATTCGCTGGAAGTACCAATCCTCGACGGCAGCAGTCAACAATGGGTCGAAAAGATCGAGCGCGCAGGCACCGTCAAATTGGAAGCGCCGCGTGCCTATCTGCGCGTGCTCAAGCGGCTGGAAGTCAGCGAAAAGAATCGGACGATGTCGATCGAGCCGGCCGATGAGTTCCGGATCACTTGCGAGATCGATTTCAAACATCCGATGATTGGATTGCAGCAACGGGAGATCAGCTTCCGTGTCGGCGACTATGCGAAAGAGATCGCGCCCGCCCGGACCTTTGGCTTTGTCGAAGAGCTGGAGATGTTGCGGCAGAATGGTCTTGCGCGCGGCGGATCACTCGAAAACGCGATTGCATTGACCAGTGACGGAGTCTTGAATCCCGAGCCCCTGCGATTTCAGGACGAGTTTGTGCGGCACAAAATCCTGGATATTATCGGTGATTTAGCGTTGTGCGGAATGCCGTTGCTCGGCCACGTGCGAGCTTCGCGGTCGGGTCACGGAATGCACACGATGTTACTCTCGACCTTGTTGCGGGACCGGGAAGCCTGGGAAGTAAAGACCGAGATGGCCGGCGAATTGATCAGAGAGAACGCGAAATACGCGAAATGAGCCGAAGATTCGTCGGACCGTGATGCTCATTTCGCGTTCCCCGCCCTTATTTTCTGCCCCTCTCAAGGACTGCGCTCTATTTCGCCCTGAACACAGGCGAGGTCAACCTAGCGGGCAACAAGATCAAATCCTCAATCAAACAACCGACGATCGTGACGGCCGAAAGCAGGCCAAACGAGCCGATCGGCTCGAAATTCGAGATCGAGAAGATGGCAAAGGCCGCCGCCAACGCAATATTGGCATAGATGATCGGCCTGCCGGACAGGCGCATGCTTTGAATAATGGCATCGCGCAAGTTCGCCGTCTGAGGTTGAAGACAGCGGAATCGAACCAGGAATTGCACCGAATTGTCCACGGCCAACCCTAAAACGACGCTGGCCACCAGACTCGTCGTCAAATTCAGTTCGATCCCGCACCATCCCATAAAACCGAAGAAGAAGAGGACCGGGATCAGATTCGGGATGATCGCCGTCAATCCCATGCGCAAAGAACGGAAGAGAAGCGAAATCATGAGGTAGATCGCGACGAGGGCAATCGTCACACTCTGCTTCTGTTCGCCCGCGATCTGATCCGAGGTCCGGTTGAGCAGAACGAATGTCCCCGTTGCAAAGACTCGAAACTCCGGCAAGAGTTCGCGCCCCCGTGTTTCCAACTCGTGGATGGCATCGGCCATCGCCCGCGAGGCAGTCAGGTTTGAACGCACGAGGATTCGCGCCGTCCGGCCGTCTTGTGAAAGAAAGCTGCGCAAATGATCGCGGTCAGAAAGCAGTTCTCGAATCGTGCTCTTATCGGATGGAATGCTGTAAAACCGTGGATCGTTGTCATGAAAAGCACGATTGAGATGTTTGATGAGATCAACGACCGAGAGCGTATTGTCGATTCCGGCGATGCCCTTGACTCCCCCTCCATTTTCATCACTTTCCGAACCTTCTGCCAATTGTTGTAAGGCGGCGATTCGCGAGAGCGCCGAGTAGTTTTCAATCGCTTCGGCGCTCTTCCCCTCAACGATGATCTCGAAATTTACGGCTCCGGATAACCGCTCGCTGATCTCGACCAGCCCAATGCTCGTCTCCGCATTGGGTTTGAAAAAATGGAAGTAGTCGATCTCGATCTTGATGCGCCAGATCCCGATCACGCTCGCAACGACAATCATTCCCGTCAGAATGTAGAGCAGGGTCTGATGCGCCGTGGCCCAGCGTCCCGTGCTTTCGAGCAGCCTCACCATCTTGCCTCCAAGGCCGATCTGGACGGTCATGAGGCGCCTGGGCAGCAACATCAGCGCCGCGGGGATGAAAGTCAACGAGAGGATCATGGTGAAGGCGGCGCCGACGGCTGCATAGATGGCCGTCGAGCGAATCGCCGGAATCCTGGTGAACGCCAGCGAGAGAAACCCCGCAATAATCGTCAACGCCGAGACGGCCACCGGCAGGTTGATGAATTCCATCGCGGCTTTAATGCTAGCGGCTGAAGACTTGATTGCCGATGGCGGATTATTCGATTGGATATTTCCGCATTCGGCGATCCCAATCTGATTGATGACATGAATCATGTACGAGCAGCCGATCGCCAGCATCAACGTCGGCAACATCAAGCCGAGCACGGTAAAATGGGCGTTGAGATAGGCCATGAGTCCGATCAACCAGACCAGCCCGATGCCAATCGCTCCGAACGGCAGAACGACGGCGACGAAAGACTTGAAGCAGAGACGGAGCAATAAAGCGATGAAGACCATGGTCAGCGGAAGAAAGACCTTCAGATCGCTTTTGATCGCTTCAGTGCTCCGCCATTGCGTGAAAGGATCGCCGGCAAAGTATGTCGCGCTGAATCCCGTGTTGCGTGCCAGGTCATAAATCCGCTTTGTAATCTGATGACGAGTGTGAGTGGGAACTTCGGGTTTAAAAAGGATGTTGAAGGCCGCAGTCCGAGCATCAGGTGAGACGAGGTTCCCGACATAGAGACCGTCGCTGGTGGCGACGGCGCGAGCTTCCATTATTTGGCGGCCGGCGGCAGACGACTTGGGAAGCAGGCTGTCGACGGCGACGACTCCATCGACGCTATGGACATAAGGCACATTGACGAGACTGAGCACCTCCATGATGCCGCTCAGACGCACGAAATTTTCATGGAGCGCGCGCAGGCGCGCCAGATTATCCGGCGTGAAGACATCGTCACAGACGACCGCCACGACGAGGTAATCATCCGGCCCGAAATCCTTTCGCGCCGCCTCGAAATCTGCCTTTGCCTGGCTCCCACGTTCGACGAAACCGAGCGGCGAGACATCAAGGACCAGACCACGCCGTAACCCGAAGACGAAGAATGCCGTGAGCAAACCCACAATGACAATGATCGCGCGCGGATAGCGAGTGACCAAGTTACCCATTCACTCTACCTGCTTTGATCCAGTTTGTGACTCGCATCGCTGATGAAGCTTTTGAGGTAATTTTCAGTAAAGATCTTATCCGGGAGTCCGAGATCGTATTCGATTTTACGCGTCTCCAGTTTGAGTTTGAGCTTCTGTTGCAGATCTTCGATTGTGACACGCGTAATGGTCCAGCGGTTTTGAATCTGTTTGACCTCTTCGACCTCTGCGGTCTTCTGCAATTCATGGCCGGCGTCATAGAGATCGAATCGCATCGGCTGTTGATCCTTTTCGCGAAAGAGGCCGATGATTGAGGGAAAGGCTAAACCGAAATCCGGTTTCTCTTTAAACTCAACTTTGATCAACGGCTCACGACCGTCGTTCGTGCGCTCGCCCGGACCGAGCGTATATCGATTGAGTTCCATTCCGAGCAACTCCTGGACGGTCACCTTGGCGCCGCGGAAATTGAGTTGTTTGTCGGAATTGAGTTTTGTTAACTTCTTCAACCCGGCCAGATAGGTGAAGGCTTCCGTCGGCTTGTCCGCCCATTCGATCGCCAGAAAAGCTTTATCCGTCTCTTCAGACGGCGCGAGAAGCGTCAAAAAGGTTGAAACGCGATCGCTCGCATATTTGCGCTGGATGCGGAACTCGACTCGATCCCGCTTTCCGCTCTGGTCTTCGGATGTCATCCGCATTTCGGCGGTGAAATCTTTACACCCGCCCTGCGTCGCCACCCGTTTGACCATGGCGGAAAGATCGGGCATGGGGCCGGTCGGAACCGGCGTCGAACTCGCGCCTAAATCCGAAGTCGAGTTGATATTGCCGCCGCAGCCACTCGACAGCAGGCAGATCAATACGATTGATGTTGCGAGTAATGTTGATGGGATCAGCTTATGATGGGGCATTTGTCACTCCTCAGAAACAGTCTTCGGCTTTCAGTCTTCATTTTTCAGTTGTCGAGCTGAAAACTGACCACCGAAACCCGGCTGCTGTGAACTGTAAACTGTCCTCCGCTCGTCGTTTTGTTTAATGAAAAGGGAAATACGCCCCCCTAGAGTAATGCATGCTGCCGGAAAGTCTCAATGATTCCTCCGTCGATTTATGATATGGCATTCCCAATTCCGAATTACCTTGTTATGATTCGTCGTCATTTGGACCGTATCTGGTTCACCGCAATCTTAACTGAAAAGGTAAAAACTTGATGTCTCAACCGATCTATCTGGTGACCGGCGCGCATGGTTTCATCGGCGCATGGGTGGTCAAACGACTGCTCTCCGACGGCGCGGGGGTCGTCATTTTTGACAAAAGCGGAGATCCGCACCGTCTCCGTATGATTATGGATAATGACGAGATTTCGCGGACCGTTCTGAGCGAAGGCGATATCGCCGACGGTGACCTCGTCTTGCGCATTGTCGAAAAGCATCAAATCACGCATATCATCCACCTGGCGGGTTTGCAGGTCCCCACCTGCCGCGCCAATCCCCGGCTCGGCGCCATGGTCAACGTCCTTGGAACAATCAATATTTTTGAAGCCGCGAAAAATTCCGGTGAACGGGTGAAAAAGGTCGTTTATGCCAGCTCTGCCGCGGTCTTCGGGTCAGGTGACGACGGCCAGGCCGTCACCGAAGGCGCCGCCGGCGGCATGACGACGCACTATGGAGCATTTAAACGTTGTAACGAAGATAATGCCCGTGTCTACTTTCTCGATCACGGCATCAGCAGCGTCGGGTTGCGTCCATTGACTGTGTATGGCGTCGGGCGCGACACTGGGATGACCTCTGATCCGACCAAGGCGATGAAGGCCGCCGTCGTTGGACGCCCGTTTCACATTCGTTTTGGGGGTAAGACCGACTTTTTATATGTCGCCGACTGTGCCGACGCTTTCATCCGTGCGGCCTCATCGGATCTGCGTGGCGCACACGTCTTCAATCTGCACGGCGACACCGTGCACGTCCACGAGGTGGTGGCGGAGATCGAAAGGTCGATTCCCGCGGCGAAAGGATCGATCACTTGCGCGGACCAGGCGATTGCCCTCCCGTCGATGTTGGATGACACGGCGATTATGGCGGCGCTGGGTGCGGTGCCGCACACCCCGCTGGCACAAGGTGTGAAAGAAACGATCGAACGGTTCAAGGCCTTACAGGAAGCTGACAGGCTGGACACGAGCGATCTCGATTCCTGATTTTGAACAGATCAATGACTGATAGGATTTCAAGACGCAACTCTTCTATGCGCGCGCTCGCAGTTTGCGCTGCCGAAAAGATGGAACTTCGTGATCTTCCCGTGCCGGAGATCGGCCCTTCCGAAGTCTTACTCAAAGTTGGGGCCGTGGGCCTGTGCGGGACGGACTTTCATATTTATGAAGGCCGCGCGAACTACAACTCCGACGCCGCCGGCCGGTTGATCCCCTTTGAGGAAGAGGCCCAGATTCTGGGTCACGAATTCTGCGGCACCGTCGTCGAGGCCGGCGATGCGGTCAAGGATTTGAAAGCCGGGGATTTCGTCTCCGTCGATCAAGGCTTGAATTGTCTGAGCCGCGGTGAAAGCGTCCTCTGCGAGTACTGCGTGACCGGCAATTCGCACCAGTGTGCGCAATACCGGGAACACGGGATCACAGGCCTGCAAGGCGCACTGGCCGATTACATCGCGGTCCCGGCAATCAACGCGGTCAAGATCGAGAGCGATTTGCCGGTGGAACAGGCGGCGCTGATTGAACCGCTCGGATGCGTCATTCATTCAAACGAGATGATGCTGAGAACTCCGGCGCGCTACCAGTTCAAGAGCGAAAGACCGATCCGTGCGGTGCTTATTTGCGGAGCCGGGCCGGCCGGCCTGCTCTTCACGCAATATCTGCGAAATGTCATCGGATATGACGGCCTCTTGATCGCGACCGAACCGAATGCGAAACGCCGCCAACTGGTCGCCGAATACGGCGCCACCGCCATTGATCCGACCGCAGTCGATCTGATCGAAGCTGTGCGCGATTTGACTCATGGCGAAAAAATTAACTACCTGATCGAGTCGGCCGGCATCGCCCAATTGTTCAAGCAGATGCCCGGATTGTTGCGCAAACAGGCGACCGTCTTGCTTTACGGCCACGGACATCACGGCGTCGATCTCGGCGTCCTTAATAACGTTCAATTTATCGAACCCACGCTGATCGCGCCGGTCGGAGCTTCAGGAGGCTTTGAAGCCGATGGAAGGCCCGGCACCTACCGCAAATCGCTCGAACTTTTAGGCAGTGGGCGGATCAACGTTTCCAAATTCATCACGCACCTCTATCATTCGCTCGATCAAGTGCCGCAGGCATTCGCCAAGGATCGCTTCGGCGCGGATTTCATCAAGGGTGTCGCGGTAGTTCAGTCCTAATGCTAAGGGTCTGTCCCAAAATAAAATAGTTATTTCAGGCGTGACTGATGTATAACATGGGCTCATGGCAAAGAGCATGAGCCAGCGAAAAGAAGCTGAGGCGGCGATCCGAGAACGGTTTGTTCGTCTCAACGATACCTTAAGCGAGCGGAGCCGTCGGCTCTTTGCTGCGAGCGAGGCGATGGCGTATGGCTTCGGAGGAGTTGCCGCCGTTTCACGGGCCACAGGGATGTCGAGCGCCACGATCCACAAGGGGATCAAAGAAAGTAAGTCGATCGAGTCTGGGACGCTCGAACCGTTGGCCAAAGCGCGCAGCCGTCGTGCCGGCGGCGGTCGAAAAAAAGCCACGGAGAAAGACCCGACACTGCTCAGTGATCTGCAGGAGTTAGTCGAGTCGACGACGCGTGGCGACCCGGAGTCCAGTTTGCTGTGGACCGCTCGCAGCCTGCGCAATCTGGCCGTCGCCTTGAAGGAGCGAGGGCACAAGATCAAAAAGAACACCGTTGCTCGACTGCTCAAAGAGTTGGGCTATAGCCTGCAAGGTAACAAGAAATGCCTGGAGGGCGCACAGCATCCAGATCGCAATGCCCAGTTTGAGCATATTAACGAGCGAGTACGCGCACAACTGGCAGCCAACGAGCCGGCGATTTCGGTGGATACGAAGAAGAAAGAGCTGATCGGTTCCTACAAGAACGGCGGTCGTGAGCTACGCCCCCGTCAGGATCCAGAACGTGTACAGGTTTATGATTTTGCCGAAGAAGACCAACCTAAGGCCGCGCCTTATGGGGTATATGATCTAGCGGAAAACGAGGCGTGGGTCAGTGTCGGCATCAGCCACGATACGGGGGAATTTGCTGTCGAGACGATCCGCACGTGGTTCAACGAGATGGGCCATCCCCTCTATCCGAACGCCGTCTCACTGTTGATCATTGCCGATGGTGGAGGTAGCAATGGCTATCGGTTGAGGCTCTGGAAAGTGGAGTTACAGCAGCTCGCCAATCAGTTGCAGATGCCAATCCATGTCTGCCATCTGCCGCCGGGAACGAGTAAGTGGAATAAGATTGAGCATCGACTCTTTTCCTTTATTACGCAGAACTGGCGGGGTAAGCCGTTGGTGACGCATCAAGTCATCGTTGAGCTGATCGCGGCAACTACAACAAAAGCCGGACTGCGAGTTAAGTGTCGGCTCGACAAACGAACCTATGCGAAGGGGAGAAGGATTTCAGACACGCAGCTGGCGGAGGTGAACCTTCTTCCTGACGCGTTTCATGGGGAATGGA